>Ga0214923_10003901_pt1 | contig 18453 bp, 13 predicted proteins | sample LL1510_MetaG_FD_177993 | JGI IMG/M metagenome (GOLD analysis project Ga0214923, IMG submission 177993) | Freshwater microbial communities from Lake Lanier, Atlanta, Georgia, United States - LL-1510 | ecosystem: Environmental > Aquatic > Freshwater > Lake | place: USA: Georgia | collected... | reverse complement strand
CACTGGCCGTGATCGCGTGCATCGGCGGCGTGTGCTCGGCCGCGGCGCTCGTGGCGCCGATCCTCTGGATGGTGCCGCTCGTCGGTGTCGCGCTCTCGGTCGCTGCACTCGCCGACGTCGCCCGGCCGCCTGCGGGCAAGGCTGGACGGCTCGCCGCCCTCGCGGGCCTCGCCCTCTCGCTGGGCTTCGGTGCGCAGGCGGCGACGACGGCCGCGGCCTCCCAGTGGGTGACGGCCAGGCGTGCCGAGGCGGCGGCGCGATACTGGCTCGAAGCGGTCTGCGCGGCCCGGCTCGCCGATGCTCGGTCCATGGCCATGGGCGAGGGGGATGGCGATGCGGACCGGGCAGCGGACGTGGTCGAGACGGCGCTCGGCGAGTGCGGTGCGGACCGAGTGGACGTGCGCTGCCTCGGACCGGGAGACGTGCCCGAAAGCTGGCGGGTGCGTGCCACCGGCCGTGACGCCGACCTCGAACTCATCCTCGCCCGCCGCGTGAGGCGCGGGATGGAGCGCTGGCACGTCGCCGCGTGCGAGCCGCTCACGCCGTCGTCGAACTGAACGGTCTGACGGCATCGATCGAACGGGCCCCTGCCGCGAGCATCACGAGCCGATCGAAGCCCAGGGCGACGCCCACTCCGGCGGGCATCTGCGGCCCGTGGGCCGCCAGCAGCCGTGATGGGGGCGGCAGGGCGGCGCGGCCATCGATCGCGCGGGCGTGGTTGGCCGCGTCGAGACGCTCCGCGATCACCTCGCGGCTGGTCTCCTCCACCCAGCCGTTGGCGAGTTCCACGCCAGAGACGAAGAGTTCGAACCGTTCGGCCACGGCCGGCTCCCGGGGATCGAGCCGGGCGAGCGCGGCCTGCGACGCCGGCCAGCGCTCGAGGAGCGTCGGCCGGCCATGGCCGAGATGCGGCTGCACGGCCTCGGCGAGGAGCAGCTCGAAGCCGCGATCCCAACGCTGGTCGGTGCCTGTCGTCGTCGGGCGGGTGATGCCGACCCGGTCGAGGGCCATCTCGAGGTCGTGGGCCGTCGCCACGAACGGATCGACGCCGGCGTGTGCCACGAACGCCTCTCGGCAGCCGAGCCGCTCGATACCCTCGGTCCCGAGCACCTCGTGACCGATCCGGTCGAGCAGATCGGCCGTGCCGGCGATGGTGGCACCGGGCTCGTACCATTCGAGAAGGACGAATTCGAGATCGTGATGAGCTCCGCGCTCGCCCGCGCGGAAGGCCCGGGCAAACTGGTAGATCGGCCCGGAACCGAGCGGCAGGAGCCGCTTCATGAGGAGTTCCGGGCTTGCCTGCAGGTAGCGATCCTCGTCCCCCACCCGCGCACGGATCGGCTCGATGTGCGCCTCGGGAACGACCTCGGCGCCGAGCACTGGCGTGTCCACCTCGACGAACCCTCGGGTGTCGAGGACCGCGGCGATCGTGCGGCGGATTCGTGCACGTCGTTCGAGGAGATCCCGCAGCGTCATGCGCGAATCCGTCCGTGCGTCACGCGTCGGCCGTCTTCAGCAGGCGGGAGGCGACCTCCCGGTAGACGAGCACCGGACAGGGAGCCTGCCGCACGATCGCCTCGGCGACGCTTCCCATGAGCAGCCGGAGCATGCCGGTGCGACCGTGCGTGCCGAGGATGATCATCTCGGCCGCCTCCTCCGTCGCGATCCGCACCACTTCGGCGGCAGGGTCCCCCATCGTCATCCGATGCGCGAACGGGACCGCCGGATCCTTGGGACGAACGTCCTCGAGCATCCTGAGAATGCGATCCGAACCCGGCTCCGGCAGCCCGTAGTAGAGTTCGCCGCCACCATACGCCAGGGGTGGTTCCTCGACGTGCACGATGAGCAGACGGGCGCCGGACTGCCGGGCGAGCGCCTCGGCGTGGACGAGGGCGGCGTCACTCGCCGTGGAGAAGTCGGTGGGGAAGAGGATCGTCTTCTGGGCCATCTCGGTTTCTCCCCTGGTGATGCGGCCTGTTCGCGCGGCACCGTGCGCATCATACCGGCGGGATGAGCCGCTCGACCGCCGGCGGGACGACCATCCGGCGGCGTCGCACGGTTTCGCATCGTCATCCGCCTGGACACGCGGGTGAAACGGCGGGCGGACCGGCATCTGCCTGCGTTCAGCGCAGCCGCATCCCCGGCAGCGCGCCCGAGTCGGGAGACAGGAGGTAGATGCCCGGTGCGCCCGCTCCGCTCGCCGCCGCGACCATGCCCTCGCTCAGGCCGAACTTCATCTGCCGGGGCGCGAGGTTGGCCACCACCACGACGAGACGTCCCACGAGGGCGGCCGGGTCATGGAATCCCTTGATGCCGGCGAACACCGTGCGGGTGGCGTCGCCACCGAGGCTCACGGTGAGCCGGAGCAGCTTCTTGGCCTCCGGCACCTCCTCCGCGGCCAGGATCCGTGCGATCCGCAGGTCGATTTTGGTGAAGTCGTCGATCGTGCACTGCGGGGCGAGCGGTTCCGCCGCGAGGGCGTCACCCGGATCGGCCGGAGGCTCGGGTGGGCGGGATGCGTCGGCGGATGCGGGGTCGGCCATGGTGGAGCCTCCGGTGTGGGTCGTGTGAATCGCGCGGACAGGGGCATCGGGAGCCGCGTCAGCGGCGGCCGCGAGGAGCGCGTCGAGCTGCTGCCGTTCGACCCGGCGCATGAGAGCCACGAACGTCGCCACGGGCAGGCCGACGAGCGGCGCCTGCGACTCCTCCCACGCGCGGATCGGACCGCCGACGAGCGCTCCGGCCTGCTCGGCGAGGCGGGGCAGGACCGGCGCGAGGTAGACGGCCAGCTGCCGGAACAGATTGAGGGCGACGGTCGCGACGTCCTGAAGCCGTGTGGCGGCGTCGGCCCCCGCCTTCGCCAGCTTCCAGGGCTCCGTCCGATCGACGAATGCGTTGGCACGGTCGGCGGCCAGCATGATCACCCGCATGGCCCGCGCGGTGTCGCAGGCCTCGTAGGCCTCCGCGATCTCCGCACCGTCGGCCGCGGCTCGTGCGAAGAGCCCCTCGTCGTCCGGATAGCGGGCCGACAGCCCCGTGTCGGCGAGCCAGCGCGCCGTGCGACTCGCGAGATTGACCACCTTGCCCACGAGGTCGGCGTTGACCTTCGTCGCGAACTCGTCGAGGTTCAGGTCGATGTCGTCGATTCCACCGCTCAGTTTCGCCGCGTAGTAGTACCGCAGCATCCCCGGGTCGAGGTGGTCGAGCCAGGTACGCGCCCGCAGGAACGTGCCCCGGCTCTTCGACATCTTCTGGCCGTTCACGGTGAGGAAGCCGTGCACATGCACCCGCGTGGGCAGCGCGAGCCCGGTCGCCTCGAGCATCGCCGGCCAGAAAAGCGTGTGAAAGTAGGTGATGTCCTTGCCGATGAAGTGGTGAATCTCCGCGGTCGGCTGCCCGCGCTCGCGGCCCCACCAGTCGGCGAATGATTCGCCGTGCGCGGCGCACCACTCCGCGGTCGCGGCGAGGTACCCGATCGGTGCGTCGAACCAGACGTACCAGAAGTGTCCCGGGGCGTCGGGGATCTCGAACCCGAAGTAGGGTGCGGGCCGGGACACGTCCCAGTCACGCAGCGGCTCACCGAGGAAGTGACCGGCGAGGTAGTTGGCGATCGGACCATCGACGGCCCCGGATGATCGAGTCCACTCCGCGAGGAAGGCATGCAGCGGCTCGAGCCGGACGAAGAGGTGGGGGGCCGACCGCACGGTGGGGCGCGTGCCGGAGAGCGTGCTCACCGGATCGACGAGGTCGGCCGGCGTGTAGGCCGCCCCGCAGCGCTCACACGAGTCGCCGTACTGGTCCCCGGCACCGCACCTCGGGCATGTTCCCTTCACGAAGCGGTCGGCGAGGAAGACGCCGGCCTGCTCGTCGAAGAGCTGCTCGACGTCGCGCGCCGCGACGAGGTTCCGCTCGCGGAGCGTCGCCCAGATCTCGCCGCACAGTCGCCGGTTCGCGGGGCTGTCGGTCGACCCGTAATGGTCGAAGGCGATCTGGAATCCGGCGAAGTCGGCGAGGTGCGCGTCCCGCATCGCGGCGATCAGCGCCCGCTCGTCCCGGCCCTCGGAGCGCGCACGGATCATGATCGCCGTGCCGTGCGTGTCGTCGGCGCAGAGATAGATCGCACGATGCCCCCGCAGCCGCTGGAACCTCGCAAAAATGTCGGTCTGGATGTACTCGACGAGGTGGCCGAGGTGGATGTCGCCGTTGGCGTAGGGGAGCGCCGAGGTGACGAGGATGCGTCGAGGGCGATCGTGCATGGGTGGTGATCGGGGGCGCTGCGGGGAACGCGGATTGTAGGACGCGTCCGACAAACAGGGAAAAGCCGGCCGAAACGGCGTGGTGGGCAAGGCCCCGCGGCCCAGGGCGGCACGCAAAGTGGCCTTGTCGCCCGCGGGGCAGGGCGGCAGTATCCCGCCCCCTCCCGCGCGGCGTGAACGTCGCCGCACCCGCGAGATTTCGGAGTCCAGCACGATGACGTGTGCCGCCCCCACGCTTCCCGCGTCCGTCGCTCGCCACCGCCGAACCGCACTGCCGACAGCCTGCGTGGTCGTCGCGCTCGCGATCGGCCTGCCGCCGGCCGCGACGCACGCCGCCGGAGATCCGGCGGCGGCGGCCGCTGCGGGCGAGGCGATGCTCCTCTCGTTCGAGGCGTCGTGGTGTGGACCCTGCCGGCAGATGGTGCCGCTCGTCGAGAGCGTCGCCGCCGCCGGCTGGCCGGTGCGACGGATCGACGTCGATCGTGAGACCGACCTCGTGCGTCGCTTCGGCGTGACGGCGGTGCCGTGCTACATCCTCGTCGTCAAGGGGCGGGAGACCGGCCGCATCGACGGCGCGACCACCAGGGCCGACCTCGAACGCCTGCTCGCCCGATCCGCGGTGCCGCTCGGCGGCCAGCCCCAGGCACGCGGTGCCGTGGCCGAGACGGCGACGATCCCCGGCATCCCCGTGGCGACGAGCCCCGCGCCGGCCCCGCTCGTCACCGAGGCGCCTCCTCGCGGCGCGGGGGAACCGGCCGTCGAGCGCCGCCTGCTGGCGGCGACGGCGCGACTGCGCGTCGAGGATGCCGGCGGCGTCTGCCGTGGCACGGGGACCGTCATCGACTGCCGGCAGGGTGAGGCGCTCATCCTGACGTGCGGCCACATTTTCCGCGACTCCCAGGGCAAGGGCCGCATCGAGGTCGACCTCTTCGCGCCCCAGGCCCCGCGGGCCGTCGCCGGGCAGCTCATCGCCTGGGACCTGACGCGCGACCTCGCGCTCGTGAGCATCTTCACCGACGTCGCGGTGGAGGCTGCACCGGTCGGGGACGCGGCGCGACGGCCGACGCCGGGAGAACCGGTGCTGAGCGTCGGCTGCGACGGCGGGGCCGACCCGACGGTTCACCGCAGCCGCATCACCGGGGTCGACAAGTATCTCGGTCCCGCGAACGTGCAGGTCGCAGGCCAGCCGGTGCAGGGCCGCAGCGGTGGCGGGCTGTTCGCGGCCGACGGCACGCTGATCGGCGTGTGCAACGCGGCCGACCCGACCGACAACGAGGGGCTCTTCGCGGCGCTGCCGGCGATCCACGAGCAGCTCGAGGAGGCGGGGCTCGCGTTCGTCTACCGCAACGTCTATCCGAGCAGCGGAGTCGAGGCCTCGATGCTGCCGGGTGGCTCGGCGCACGTTCCGGCGATGGCGGAATCGATGCCGAGGGTGTCGTTCGATCGTCGTGACCGTGCCGACGCCCTGCCCACCGCCTCGACGCTCGCGGCGGATGGCACGGCGCCGCCCGTCGCGGCTCCCTCGTCCACGCCCCTCGCCTCACGGCGCGCGGCGCCCCCCGCGACCGATCCGGCGGCATCCGCGGCGGCTGCGGCGAACATGCCGCGTCCCACGTCGCCGGATGCGGCCGGACCGACGACGGGAGGGGCCGGCGGCGTGGCTGCCGACACCCGCACGGCCGCGTCCGGAGAGCACGTGCTCATCGACCACGTGCGGCAGCACGCCGGCAAGGCGGAGGTGATCTGCATCGTCCGACCGCACGGAGCGCCACACGACTCGAGCGAGGTCTTCGTTCTCAAGGGGGCGAGCCCCGACTTCGTCGAGCGGCTCGCTCAGGCGCATCGGGGTGCCGAGGCGACGCCACAGGCCGCGTCCGTCAGCCGCTGATATCCGGTCCGCCCGGACGAACCGGCGTGGGTGCGCGGCGCCGCCGTGGCTGACCTGTCGGCATGCGCACGTCCCGGGGTAGACTCGACTCGGATCGTCGTGGGCGAGTCGGCTGGCGAGGTGACGATGCTGGGTTTGCGTCGCGCGACGCCATGGTGCGCGGTCATCGTGTCGGCCCTCGCGGCCCTCGCGGACGGCGAGGAGCCGTCGTTTTCGGGGGCGCGGGCCTTCGCCCACCTCGAGACGATCTGCGCGCTCGGGCCGCGGCCCAGCGGATCCGCCGCCATGGCGAGGCAACGAGCGCTCCTCGTGGAGCACTTCCGGGCCGCGGGTGCGACCGTTTCCGGCCAGGCGTTCCAGATTCGGGATCGACGGACGGGCGATCCCGTCGCGATGGAAAACCTGATCGTCGTCTGGCATCCCGAGCGTCGTGAACGCGTGCTCGTGGGCGTGCACTACGACACGCGACCTTTTCCGGATCGTGACCCGCGCGATCCCCGCGGCGTGTTCATCGGCGCGAACGACGGCGCCAGCGGCGTGGCGGTGCTCATGGAGCTCGCGTCGATGATGCGGCCGCTGCCCGGACCGGTCGGCGTCGATTTCGTGCTCTTCGATGCCGAGGAGTACGTGGTCGGGGCGCGCGACCCGTATTTCCTCGGGTCCACCTTCTTCGCGCGGCAGTACGCCGCGGACGTCCGTGCGGAAGCGCTCGCGCATCGCTATCGAGCAGGTGTCATCCTCGACATGGTCGGTGACCGCGATCTCGAGATCTGGCAGGAACGGCACTCCGTCGAGTGGGCCGACACCCGGCCCGTCGTCGACTCGATCTGGGAGACGGCGCGGCGCCTGGGGGTGAAGCAGTTCGTGCCCCGTCCCAAGCACACCGTGGATGATGATCACGTGCCGCTGCGCATGATCGGCGGCATCCCCACGTGTGACGTCATCGACTTCGACTATCCCGCGTGGCACACCACCGCCGACACGCCCGAGAACTGTTCGGCCGGGTCGCTCGAGGCCGTGGGACGCGTGATGCTCGCGTGGCTGCGGTCCCAGCGGTGAGGATGACGGGATGGTCGACGCCACCGCCGGGGACCAGCGGGAACGGCTCGTCGTGCCGGAGCTCGGCCTCGAGGACGTTCCGCTCGCGGTCTCCCTCTGGCTCGTGCCGGTCGGAGCGAGCGTCTCCGCCGGTGACCGCGTCGTCGAACTCGTCGCGGGGAGCGCCACGATCGACCTCGAGGCGCCGGTGTCGGGCCGCCTCGTGACGTGGCTCGTCGAGGAGGACGAGGCCGTGACGGCAGGCACGGTGCTCGCCGAGTTCGAGGTGGCCGACTGACGGTGCTCGAGCGTCCTCACAGGCCAGCCGATGTCGCGACCTCCGCCCACCACGATGCCGCAGCCTGACGGGGCCGGTTCCCCGCCCGGGCCGTGGAGTCATTCCAGTCACTCGACGGCGGTGTGTGCGTGGGCAGGGGCGGCGACGATGTTCCTCATCCATCCGCCGGCCGACCTCTGGCCGGCGGCGTGGATCGCCCCGCTCCCGTGGCTCGCCCTCGTCACATCGGACCAGCTCCGTGGCCGTCGTCCGTGGATGACGCTCTGGGCGGCCGGCTTCGGCCACTGGCTGGCCACGATCCACTGGCTGCGGCTGCCGCATCCCGCGACCTCGATCGGATGGGTCGCCCTGTCCGCGTATCTCGGCCTCTTCCTGCCGCTCTTCGTGGCGGTCGCCAGATGCCTCGTGCATCGCCGACGTTGGCCGCTCGTGCCTGCCGCAGTGCTGGCCTGGGTCTCGGTGGAGCAGGTGCGAGGATCCTTTCTCGGCGGGTTCACGTTCGGCGGCCTCGGTCACACGCAGTGGCGCTGGACCACGCTCATCCAGTGCGCCGATGCGTTCGGAGCGATCGGGGTGAGCGGCGTCGTGATGGCCGGCGCTGCGGGCCTCGCCACGCTGCTCGTCGATCCGCGACGGTCCGGCCGCATGCTGCGGTGGAACACCGGCCTGGCAGCCATCACCGTCGCCGGTGCGGTCGCGTACGGTGCGTGGCGGCTCGCCGAACCGCTCCCGTCGGAGCCGCCGGCACTGGACGTGCTCCTCGTGCAGGGCTCGATCGATACGGAGCTCAAGCACGATCCGGATGCGGCAGTGGCCGTGGCGAGCCATTACGACGGGATCACCCGGGCCGGTCTCGAGGCCGGCCCCGTCGATCTGGTCGTGTGGCCGGAGACGATGTGGCGCTGGGGCCTGCTCGAGATCGACCCGGCCGAGCCGCTCGACGAGGCGCTCGTCGAGCGGATGGAAGGAGCGGAGCCCGCCGACGCCGACGACCGTATCAGGGCGTCGAGACAGGCACGCTGTCGGCAGGCGCTCGAACAGGAGCGATTCGACGCGCTCGCCCTCTACGCCACGCGCTACGCGACGCCGTGGCTGGTGGGTGTCGACAAGCAGGTGATCACGTCCACGGCACCGACGGGAGCCCGACACTTCAACTGCGCGCTGTTTCTCGACCCGGCCGGCACGCCGCTCGACTGCTACGAGAAGATGCATCCGGTGATGTTCGGCGAGTACATCCCGCTCGCCGACCGATTCCCATGGCTCTACCGCCTCACGCCGCTCCCGGCGGGCCTCACGGCGGGCGCACGACCCGTTGCCGTGACGATCGCCGGCTGGCGGGTGGCGACGAACATCTGCTACGAGACGGCGCTGCCGGAGGCGGTCCGGTCGATGGTGCGGGACCTCACCGCCACCGGCGGGAGGCCCGACGTGATCGTGAACCTCACCAACGACGGCTGGTTCTGGGGCTCGAGCGAACTCGACATGCACCTCACGGCGGCCGTGTTCCGGGCCGTCGAGGTGCGGACCCCGGTGGTCATCGCCGCGAACACCGGTTTTTCCGCGTCGATCGACGGCTGTGGACGCCTGCTGGCACGGGGTCCCCGGCGGGCACCGGCCCCCGTGCGGGCGTCCGTGACCCGCGACGGCCGTCCGGCTCCCTGGCTGGTCGCGGGGAGTTTGCCGGCCTGGATGTGCGTGGCGGTCGCGGCGGCGCTCGGGCTTGAGGCGGTCGTGCGCGGGGGGCGGCGTGCCGACCGCAGCGGCGACGCGCCGCGGGCTTGAGCGACGGGCCGCCGCCGACCGATCTCACCGTCGGGGAGTCCCTGCGCGGCCGTCGTCTTGCCCGCGCGGGGTCCGGGGGACGACACTGGACAGGCGATGGCGGTGCGGCGGCCGGTGATCCCGGCCCAGCGCCTGCGAGCACGAGGGATCGAACATGAACCTCATCGGCAAGATCTTCGTGTTCGCCGTCTTCATCATGAGCCTCGTGCTCATGACGTTCGCCACGGCGATCTACCTTTCGCACACCAACTGGAAGGACACGGTCGAGCGCCCTCCGGAGCAGGTGTCCGGCGGCAAGCCCCTGGGGCTGAAGTATCAGCTGCAGGAGGCCGAACAGGAGCGGGAAAAACTCGACCGGGAGATCAAGGAACTCACCGCCAAGGTCGCCGCCTCCGAGGCCTCGCGCGACCAGGTCGTCGCGAAACTGCAGACGGCCATCGTCGACAAGAGCACGGAACTCGACGTTCTGCGCGCCGAGAAGGAAAAGCGCCAAAACGACGTCCAGAACCTCGCCGATGAATTGAAGGATGCGAAGGAGGCACTTCAACGGGTCACGGCGGATGCGGAGCGTCTGCGTGGCGACGTGCGTGCCCAGCAGAAGATCGTCGACGAGCAGGTCGATCGGGCCGCGTCGCTGGCGGCACAGCTGGAGGAGCAGAAGGCGTTCCTCGCCGTCGCCAACGAGCGCAAGGCGCAGCTCGAGCGGCAGGTGGCGAACGCGAGGATGCTCCTGCAGCAGAGTGGTCTTGCGGTCGACAGCCCTCCTCGTGACCGCGTCCCCAAGCTCGACGGCGACGTGATCGCGGTCGCGGAGGGTGCCATCGAGATCTCGCTGGGCGGCGACGATGGGCTGCAGGTCGGCCACACCCTCGAGGTCTACCGCGGCGACCAGTACGTCGGCCGGGCTGTCGTGCGTGCCGTGCGTCCGGACCACGCCATCGCGGAGCCGGTGCGTGAGTACATGCGGGGTGTCGTGCAGCGTGGCGACAAGGTGACGACCCGGCTGAAGGCCTGAGATCGGGCGCTCGCATCCGGCGTCGCAGCCGTCGGCGGTGGAACCAACGGAAAACGCAGGCATGTCAACCGACCTCGACTCCGATCGTCAGTCCCGTGCCCGGCCGCCTGTCAACGTCTACACCGCGATGCTCCTGCTGTCGTTCGTCGCCATCTCGCTGGGCTGCCTGATGCTGGCCCTCGAGCTGTTCTCGAGGCGGCTTCCCCTGAGTCCCTGATCGCCCATGCGGGTGCGGCTGACTCACTCGGCGATGTGGTGGCGCACCGTGCGGCGTCCATGATCCTGTCCTGGCTGCGGTCGCGTCGTCGCCGGGCCATCGCCGAGCGGCCGTTTCCCGCCGTCTGGGGCGACATGCTCCGTCGCACCGTCCGCCAGGTGGACTGGCTCGGCGACGAGGAGCGGGCACGCCTGCAGGCCTGGGTCGCGGTGTTCCTCGCCGAGAAACGGTTCGAGGGCTGTGGCGGGATGGTCGTCACCGACGAGGTCCGTCTCGCCGTCGCGGGGCAGGCGGCCCTCACCGCGATCGGCTTCGAGCAGGCGTTTTACCCGATGCTCACGAGCATCCTCGTCTATCCGCGCGACTACGTGGTGCCGAAGGCCCACCCGATCGGCGGTGGCGCCCAACTCGAGTGGCACGAGCCGCGCTTCGGCGAGACGTGGGCGGGCGGAAGCATGGTGCTCTCGTGGCCCCGGGTGGTCGAGGGTGGTCGCATGCGCGACGGACCGCGCAGTGTCGTCATCCACGAATGCGCCCACCTCCTCGACCTCGCCGACGGCGAGATCGACGGTGCGCCGCCCCTCACGGGATCGAGGGGTGCGTGGGCCGCCGACATGCAGGCATGTCGCGATCGCTTCGAGGCGGCCCTTGACGAGGGACGCAGCACCGCGTTCGACGAGTATGCCGCGGAAAGCGATGCGGAGTTCTTCGCCGTCGCGAGCGAGTGCTTCTTCCAGGATCCGCATCGGCTCGTTCGGCACGACGCGGTCCTCTACGCGAGGCTCACGGAGGCGTGGTGTCAGGATCCGCGGCAGCGGGTTCCGCCGCGGGATCCACGGGATCGGTAGCGTCGGGTGCCGGTGTCGCGGGCTCCCCCGCGGCGGGGCCGGGCTCTGCGGCCGGACGCACCGGGGCGAGCGAGACCACGAGACCGGTCGGCGAGGCCAGCACGAGCCTGTCCGATGCGGTGTTGATCACCGGGACCGTCAGACAGCCGAGGGGGAGCCATTCCCGGGCGACTCCCGACGCGAGATCGATTCCGGAGAGCCTGCCGACCTCGTCGATCACCCACGCCCGTTCCCCGCCGACGGCCACGATGGTGCCGACGACGCAGGAGCGCCACAAGGGTTCGCCGGTCTCCGCGGAATACGCGGCGAGTCCCGAGGGGCCGAGCGACACGACGACGGTGTCCCCCGAGACCAACGGGCCCTGATCCGGTCGGTCGGGAAGCGGGGACCACCATGCCGCCCGCAGCCGCTGCCCGCCCGTCGTCAGGAGGTCGATGCGGGCGAGGGTGGGGGGCGTCGAGGCGTCTTTCCCGATCACCGCGAACCCGCTCCTGCCGCGGATCGCCGGCGCGCCGACCGGCGTGGCCGTGAGCTCGAACTCCGAACGATTCCAGCCCGTCGCCACACGTTCGAGCGCGACGATCTGCCCGCCCGTGGTGGTCCAGATGATGGCGTTCTCGTCACCATTCACGGGAGTATCGACGCGGCCACCGCCCGAGATGGACTTTCGCACGAGCGGCTCGGGCGCGAGCTTGCCTGCCGTCCGATCACGGCGTGAACCGCGTCCACCGGGTTCATCCTTGGCCTTCTGGTCGGCAGCCGGGGACGCGGACGGCGTGCGGAGCGGATTGACCGGGATGCGCATGATCTGGCCGCTCATGGGGACGTAGACCCAGTCGCCGAGGATGGCCGGCGGGGCGTCGGCGGTGCTCCCGAGCTGCTCTCGCCACGCGACGCCACCACTCGCGCGGTCGAGCGCGTACACGTCGAGGTCACGGGCGATGGCGACGGTCTGTGGTCCGATGCCGGCCGGCCGCGACAGCCCGCCCGGCGTCCCGATCCGGGCCTGCCACAGCACGCTGCCCGGCCGCGGCGCCCCGTCGACGGCCGCCGACTGGATGGCGGCCACGCCCCCGTCGCGGGACTGTGCGACCACGAGATCGCGACCCACGACGACGTGCTCGAGCCGCCAGGCCGCGGAATCGAACGGCACCTGCACGATCCATTCGCGCACGAGCCCGACCTCGGCGGCGATGAACTCGTCGGCGGCCGTGCCGCAGACGGTCGCCCGTGCAGGGGAGCCGGCGGCCGAGAGGGCGACGAGGGCGGCCGCGATCCGTGGACCGAGCCAGCCGTCACGAGCGTTTCGGAGCGTCCGGCAGGATCGCGTCATGCCACACCTGGTGCGAGAAAACGTGGAGGAACTCGTCGACGACGATTGGAGGATAGGTCACGCCCGGTGACCGTCAAAAAGCCCGCCGGCGCATCGGTCGTGTCGATCAGGCCGGTCGGACGTGCCGTGCCGGTCGTGCGGCCCTCGCCGCCTGCGGGCCTTGCCCCGCGGGCCATCTGCGTGACGCCACTGGGGTGTGGCCGCCCGGGGACGGTAGGATCGGGGCCGTGCCGGTCGGCGGCCTGCGACGGACGGATCCGGGTCGGAGACGCGGGTCGTATTCCGCGAAAGGCAGACGACGGCGTCAACGACGTGAACGACCCAGCCGCGATCCTTCTCGGGTATCTCAATTTCTCGTCCGGGGCGTTCGACCCGGCCGCGTGGCGGGCGCTGAACGCGCTGTACGCGGACGTCGAGCCGGCCGCACCCCTCGTCACCGAGGTCGCCGACGCGGCCGACCGCGTCGCCGCGAGACTGTGGCGGCGGCTCGCCGAGGTGGAACGGGAGTCCCCCGCGTTTCGCGAGGCGACGCAGGCTCGGGCCGTCCTGAAGGGCGTCTTCGAGCATCTGCTCCCGTCCTACCGCCGGTTTCACGCCGATCTCCTCGAGCATCAGCCGGCGGGAGCCATCGAGCGGCCGTTCCTCGTCATGGCGATGGCCCAGGGGCTGCTCGCCGAACGGAGCCGTGCCGAGGGTGACGACCCGGAGGAGATGTCGCGCCGGGTGATCGCGAGGCTCAACGAGTACGTCGGGTGGAGGCCGGTGGCGGTGCTCGAGAACGGGCGGCTTTCGGAGCCCTACGCGCACGAACGCGTGAGGCCGATCCCGCTCCACCTCGCCGGGTGCGGCGCGGCGCACGGTCGCTACGCCGACATCGTGCGGACGGCCATCGACATCCTGGCCCGCGCACCGGAGAGCCTGCTCAGGCAGGCCGATTTCGATCCGGCGCTGCTCGAGGAGCTCGCGATCGATCCCCGCGCGTTCGACTTCCTCCATCCCGCGGCGAGTCGGCCCAACTACCTCTTCGGTCTCTGGGATCCGGCACGCATCGACGAGGCGGGCTTCTACCGCCGCATGGTCGTGCAGCAGGTCACGCTCGACGGGATTCTTTCCTGGCCCGAGGCGGCCGCGGTCGGGGAAGCGGTGCCGTCAGGGCTCGATGCCGAGCGGCGCTGGGAGTCGGCCGCCGTGCTCGCCGGCGTGATCCTGATGGCGGCGGGCCTCTCGGGGCACGGCCCGGGATCATTTCAGGCCGCGCTTCCACTCGCCGAACTCCTGCCGCGCATCGCGGGCTATCGTGACGAGTTCTACCGCTGGCTGCTCACGACGCTTCCGCGCGACCATCGACTCCGTCTCGACGACGAGGCGAAGCGCATGCGGCAGCCGTTCGGCGGCGTACGACGCCACATCAATGCGGTGCTGGCCGGCCGTCGGGCCAGGCAGGTGGAGCACGTGGCGCTCGCGTCGGTCTTCGCCCGGCTGGGGCGCGCCGAGGCGGCGGAGCGACTCGCCGGGGCCGTCCCGGCCGCCTCGGCGCGCATGCTCTCGAGAATCACGAGCCGCGTCGTCGCCGCACGACGCGTCCTCCGCCGCGGTGCGTCGACCGGGACGCAGACGCTCGACGACCTCGACGCGGCTGCGGCGCTCGTGCTGCGCGCGGTGGACTGCGGCGCGACCGTGGACCCATGGAACATCCTCGGCATGTCGGGGCAGTTTCCGCTCCATGAACCGGGGGGCGAGAGCCTGCCCGATCCGCGTGTGGAGGATCTTGTCGCGACGACGGAGTCGATCCTCGATGGATACGCGGCCGTATGGCGGAGCGCCGAACTGGCAGGCCTCGCGGACGTCGCGGCCCGGGCCGAGGCGGCGCTGACGCGGCTCGGGGGCTGGTGGGACCGCTTCGCGACGACGACGGTCTCGGGTGTGCCGCACCTCTCGGGCGAGGAGATCGCCGCGTCGGCGCGGGAGGTCGTGGCCGCCCTGACGCGTCGTCGCGAGTCACGAACGCCCCCCACGGCGACGTTCTGGCGGCAGGAGGTGGCACGCTTCTCGTCGCCCCGCACGCATGCGGAGGCCGCCGACGCGCTCGTGCGCGAGCGCGATCTCGAGGGGGCGAGCGGCCTGATCGTGCACTGGGCGTCGCTCCTCGAGGGGGCGGCGCTCGAACGGACCGGTCCGGTGTGGCTGTCGGTCGCCACCCGGTGGGTGGAGCAGGCGCTCGACGACGCATCACCGGCCGGCCGCACGAGGGTGCGACGATTCCTCGAGTTGGTCGAGGCGAACGTCGGCGGTGCCGTCGAGCTGGTGGAGACCATCGCGGCAGGACGACCTGCCGGGCCGCGCCGGGAGGAACCGCCGGATCGTGACACCGACGATCCCGACGACGATGCGTCGAGCGGCGAGGAGCGCGTGGCGGCCGCGTACGAGTCGATGGTGTGGCGCGATTCGACGGACGACGGGATCGACAGCGGCATGATCGACGTCGATGCGCCGGGTGGGGAATCGACCGGGGGCGCGGCGCAGCTGCAGGACGCCGCGGAGCTCGTCTCGGGCGTCTGTCGGCTCGTCAATCGTGCGGTCACGTCGTGGTGTGCCGCGGATGTCGCCGCGGCATCGCGGCCGAGCGCCGAGGAGCGCGACGCCGTCGCGGGCTGGCTGCGGTCGCTGCGCCACGTGCGCAGGATCCTCACCCGGGCCGCGGGAGTCGTCGCGGGACGCGATCAGGAGCCGTCGCCGGGGATGTCGCCGACGGAGTTCGACCGCGTGCGGTGGCAGCGGGATCTCGCGGCCGAGCGACTCATCGATGCCGCCGTGCAGGCGACCGAGACGCTCTGGGCGCTCGCCGCGCACCGGCACATCGGCCGCCGTCGTCGCGTCCGCACGGATGGGCGGGGCAGTGTCGGGAGGCTCTTCGCGGCGCTGCTCGCCGGCGACGCCGGCGGAGCAGCCAGGGAACTCGACCATGTCCGCGAGCGGCTCGCGGATCGCACCGTGCTCTACGTGCCCCTCTCACGAGGCGGGCGGCCCGATCGCATCGCGCAGGCTCGGGCGCGGGAGCGGATGCTCGAACGGCTCGCGGCAAGCCTCCCGCGCCTGGGCCTGGTGACGGAGACCGTCGCACTCGTGCAGCTCGCCAAGGCGCTCGAGGCCCGCCGGCCCCCGGGTGCCGCCAGCGTCAGCGAGTTCGACCGGGTCTTCGAGAGCGCGACGGCGGCGCTGGTCGATCGGATCGTGCGCAGCGCCGTGACGGCCGACGGGTCGGCCGATGCCGCGACGCCGCGCATCCTCGACGCGCTTTCGCTCCTCGTTCCGCGGCTGCTCGAAACGTGGATGACGCATGCCCGTCAGCTGCGGCTGTCGGTGCTCGAGCGGTGCCGCGACGATCGTTCATTCACCGTGATTCGTGACTTCGTCGAGCGGTACGGCGGCGGCCTGTTCACGCAGCACGTGCTCGGGCCGGCGTCGCTGCGAGGCATCCTGCGCGGCGGCGTGCGCCGGCATCTCGAACAGCTCGCGGAGCGGGATGCGGGCGAATCGGGCTCGGTCGCATCCGCGCGGCGCCCGGAGCGGCTGCTCGCCGATCTCGCGTCGGGCGCGCTCTCGCTGCGACAGGCGGCGTCACGGGTGAGACTCGTGCTGGAAAGCGTGGCGGAGAATCACGCCGAGTACCGTGACTGGAACTCGACCACCACCCAGTCGGACCGGGGCGAGTGCCTCCACATCCTGCTCGACTTCCTGAGGGTGAAGGCGGAGTACGACCGGATCGCCTGGACGCTCCGTCCGGTGAACATGGCCCACCGTGTGCTCGCACGGCACGGCGCGACCGCGGCGGCCGATGCCTGGCGGCGACGTCTCAGCGACGAGACGCGGGAGACCGCCGCGGGGCTCGTGCAGAAGCTCGACGCCCTCGAGGCCCGTTGGAGCGTGCGGCTGGCGAGCGTATCGGACAGGGTGCGCCGACCGTTCACCGCGACGCTCGAGCAGGATGAGCTCGAGGCGCTCGTCGATCCGGCCGTCGCCGAACTGATGACCGGGGCACCCGAGGGGGCGGGCGACCGGCTCGAGTCCCGCGCCGAGGCGTTCCTCGGCGTCGCGAGCGGCTCCGGCGTGGAGGTGCCCGACTGGCTCGAACGCCTCGGAGCCGCCGTCGATCGCTCGCTCGCGGCACACGAGTCGGGTGCGGGGCATGAGGCCGGCGAGGCACGGGACGGCGGCTGCCTCCCGCACGCCGTCCCGTGGCTGCCGGTCGGCTGGGACGCGCTCCAGGCCCAGCTCGGCCGACCATGATGTCGCCGCGTGCGTGGTAGAGTTTCGGCAGGACATCAGCCATGAGCCTTCCACCACTGCGGGCGTCGGAGCATCTCCACGAGGTCCGCTACGAGATTCGCGGGGCCCTCGCCCGCCGCGCCGAGCAGCTCGAGCGCGAGGGGCACGAGATCGTCAAGCTCAACATCGGCAATCCGGGGGCCTTCGGGTTTCGGATGCCGGAGTCGATGCGCGTGGCGATGGTCGCGAATCTCCATCAGGCCGATCCCTACACGCACCAGAAGGGCATCTTCCAGGCGCGTGAGGCGGTGGTGATGCAGCAGCAGAACCGCGGCGTGATGGACGTCACCGCGGAGGATGTCTTCATCGGCAACGGGGTCTCGGAATTGATCATGCTCGCGATGCGGGCGCTGCTCAATCCCGGCGACGAGGTGCTCGTGCCGAGCCCCGACTATCCGCTCTGGACGGCGAGCGCGGTGATCCACGGCGCGAAGGCGGTGCACTATCCCTGCCGTCCCGAGCGCGGCTTCATGCCCGACCCCGCGGAGGTCGAGAGGCTCGTCACGGAACGCACCCGCGCGGTCGTGATGATCAACCCCAACAATCCCACCGGCGCGGTCTATCCGGCCGAGGTCGTCGAGGCGTTTGTCCAGATCGCCGCGCGGCACCGCCTCGTGCTGTGTGCCGACGAGATCTACGACGAAATGCTCTACGACGACGCGGCGTTCGTGCCGGCCGCGGCCATCGCTGCGGGCGTCCAGGCGGCGGGCGCTCCGGCGGCCCTGTGCCTGACGTTCGGCGGCCTGAGCAAGGTGTATCGCGCCTGCGGCCTGCGCGTGGGGTGGCTCGTCTTCTCCGGTGAGCGCCAGCACGCACGCGACTACATCGACGCGGTCGAACTCCTCGCCTCGCTGCGTCTGTGCTCGAACGTCCCGGGCCAATATGCCGTGCAGACGGCCCTCGGCGGCCACCAGTCGATCTTCGATCTCACGAAGCCCGGTGGGCGGCTGCACGCCACGCGTGCGGCGGTGCTCGCCGCGGTGGCCCGCAGCCGATGGCTGTCCGTCGTGCCTCCGCGGGGCGCGATGTACGCCTTCGTCCGTGTGCACACCGAGCGGCTTCCGTCGGGAGACTTCGACGACCAGCGCTTCGCGCTCGATCTGCTCGAGCGGCGTCACGTCCTCGTGGCCCCGGGATCGAGCTTCAACGTGCCCTACCGAGACCATTTCCGCGTCACGCTCCTGCCCGATCCCAGGCAGATGGAGGACGTCTTCGGCAGGATCGAGTCGCTCCTCGACGAGCACGCGATGCGGTGAGCGACCGGGCATGCCGAGCCCCTGCGGCGGCCATGCGGATCGGGGGGCAGTGGGTTCGTCCACGGACGCGCGATGCCCCCCCCGGATCCCTCGCGTTCCCGGCGTGGCGGGTGGTACAACCAGAGCGTGGAATCACCTCGTTTTCCCGCCGTTCCCCCGCTCGCCGCGTGGCTCGCCGGCGTTATCGACCATGAGG
>Ga0214923_10003900_pt1 | contig 18455 bp, 21 predicted proteins | sample LL1510_MetaG_FD_177993 | JGI IMG/M metagenome (GOLD analysis project Ga0214923, IMG submission 177993) | Freshwater microbial communities from Lake Lanier, Atlanta, Georgia, United States - LL-1510 | ecosystem: Environmental > Aquatic > Freshwater > Lake | place: USA: Georgia | collected... | reverse complement strand
CCTACACCCTTATACTTGAAGTCTCACTCCCGATGTTGCCCCAAAGCCGTGGAGCGCCACCAACAGGAGACACATCATGGGTTAATGGTATAGGTCATGCTATGATTGACTATATTAGTCTTGAAATTGGAGGAAAAGAAATAGACAGACAATATGGCGAATTCTTACATGTTATATCACAATTACAAGTCGATGCCTCCAAGAAACCCGGATTTGATAACATGGTTGGTAATGTACAGGTTTTTACACCCGACGCACAAACTGGACCCCTGAAATTATTTATTCCACTACGATTCTGGTTCTGTAATAATATTGGGTTGAGTCTGCCATTGGTGGCTCTACAGGCACATCCTGTAAAACTCTATATTAAACTCAAGTCGGTTCAAACACTCTTCTATAGGGAAAGTTTGGATCCCAATTATTCGGGATATATTCCCAATCAGACTTTGAGTCCACCACCCAGTATTAATTCTATTGTATTGTGGGGTGATTATATTCACCTTGATACCGACGAAAGACGCAGATTTGTCAGTTCCAATCATGAGTATTTAATTGAACAGGTACAACGGCAAAATCCAACCGCTATTCCAAAGGGAAATAGTATAATAAATGTGACTTTGGATTTCAATAATCCTATCAAAGAGATTATATGGGTTGTACAACAGAACAGGGTATCTTTTACAAATGAGTGGTTTAACTATTCTAATATTATTGGTATTGAAACGGGTTATAAATACGATCAAATAAGCAACGCCGTATTACGATTGGATGGGTATGACCGTTTTGAAGTGCGCGATGCTGCCTATTTTCGACTTGTTCAACCATGGCAACGACACACTTCCATACCTGCCAATGATTATATATATGTTTATTCTTTCAGTTTATCACCTGAAGCGGCGCAACCACAAGGCTCTTTAAATGCCAGTCGCATTGATAACATCATTTTGTCTTGTAATATGAACAACACAATTATTCGCAATGATTCAACAATAACCGTGTATGCTATTAATTACAATGTGCTTCGTATTGCCGCTGGATTAGGTGGTGTATTATTCACGGCATAGTTATATTATAATCCCGGCGTTCGTTCCTAACAAATAATAAAATTAACGAAGATCCATAGATATGCCTTTAGAAGCGGATACGGCTTCACCGGTTGCCACAGAACCGCCTTTTGTTCAACCACATCATTTCAGTGATATTGACGTATGGAAGGTTCCCGATCGTAATTTCTATGTTTTTATTGCGTTGTCATTTATTTTTGGATTTTTCGGATTAGATCATTTCTATTTGCGCTCATTTGGAACCGCCTTACAAAAATTTTTATTTAACATCATCACTCTTGGAATGTGGTATGTTTGGGATATTGTACAAATTGTATCCGATAGTAAGAAAGTTCGCAATGAGGGATTAACCTCTCCATTTGATTGGATTAGAGGAATTGGACGTGGTGTTTTTCTGGATCCCCTAAAATTTGGTAAAGAAGGTGAAAAGGTTCCTAAATCCAAGAAAGAAATTGTGATATACGCAATGTTGACGTTAATGTTTGGTTTATTTGGAATGGATAAATTCTATTTGGGGGAACCGTGGCAGGGATTTGCGAAATTCTTTGCGAATTTCAATCTGTTCTTCTTTTTTGGATGGATGTGGGTAATTTGGGATATTGTGAATGTGTTTTTCTATCCGGAAAATATGATGAAAGAAGGAATATCAGCACCTCCACTATTTAATATGTGGTTTTCTAAGAAAATATCAGCAGAGGATCTTTTTATTCCAAAGGAGGGATTTACTGGCGAAGCGGCGTGGCCATTTTTGGACTTGGGATTAAAATCTAAACTGTATCCTGAATCTGGAGCGGCTGTGCCTATTTTACCTTTTAACGTGGATACGTCAAAAATGCCAGAATTGGAGGCTCTTAAATTATTAAAATTGCCTACTCCACCGCCATTTCCCAATTTGTCTTTTGGTAGCGATGCAAGTGGCAGTAGCGATGCAAGTGGTGGCGTAGCAACTAATAGCATAGGAACTAATAGCGATGCAAGTGGCTCCAAGCCCAATATAAGCGGTATGACTGGCGGTGGCTTGAAAAAAGAGGATACCATTTCCTATGGGCCTATTATTGCCGGTACATTAACCGCTATTACAATGGCAGGTAGTGCTAAAATATTGTCCGACATGGTTAGTGTGCGATAAAAAATATTAAATAAGATACATGTCAATATAAATGAGGACTTTTGATACACATAACGATTTTGAAATGTATTGGAATGGAACGGCCGCCCCGACAAAACCAGTTGGTGTTAGAAAAGAGGATAGTGCTTTTATTGTGTATTTTACTGCATCTTGGTGTGGAGCATGTAAAAGACTCAGTTTGGAACATATAGAAGTGGCGGCAAAGGCAGTGGGGCTTCCAGTTTGGAAAGTGGAACAAACGGTCAATGACATTAGCGCTGGTTTTTGTGATATTAATAGTTTGCCTACTTTTTTAGTGGTAAAACCAAAAACTATTGTTTCAAAGTTGGTTTCTTCTAACACCGAAACCGTTGTTTCTTGGATACATGGATTTGATTTGAAGAAATAGACGTTTGGTTCATTTGTGTTTTTTATAGTGTATTACAATATAAAAAATCTATTATATATTATTTTTATGTTTAGAGTGGGTCAACCAGTGTCTTCAACGTGACCTTCTTGGGTTCACCCTTCTTATTTGTGCCACTGTGAATATAGACAGAATCCCAGCCATTGTCCGAATGGATTTTTGGATTAATTAGGCGCTTTTTTGTGAAACTGAAATGGGTGGGGGTGTCGTATTCTACATCTAGACTGTCACGTATAACGTATCCGTGGGGGGCGGATTCCTTAAGATGAAATGTACCCATTAAAGTCGTTGATTTGTATGTACAGTAAAGTTCGGTTCCCTCCTTAATAAGACGACGAATAACATCGTGTTTGTCCTCTTGCTTTTGCTCCTGCTGCTCAGGTTGTTCTGGTTGCTCTTCAATCATATTAGGAGGGGGAATTTGATACTGCTCAACCTCTTCGGATTCAGATTGGTTAGTTGATTGCGTATCTGATTTATTTTGGATCTCTTCCAAAGTTAGTCTAATATTGACAAGTTCGGATTTGATTTCTGTAAGTTGATCCACAAGTGTGTCTCTGGCACAGAGCGCAATTGAGATATCATACATCGCCTTTACAAAGCCTATGACGGCAAAAGTATAAAATGTAGTCTGTAATGGTTCGGTGTCCATCATTTTTGGGTATGGGTATATTTTATCCCCACGGTCAATTTTTAAGTCTTTTTTACAGATATTTACAGATATTTACAGATATCTGGATTTTTAATAATGGTATTTGTCCCGTTAAGACATTGGGTGTAGTTTACTCTTATAACGTGGTGGGTTTTACTTAGCCTTCTACAAGGGTATAAAAGAAGCAAACATTTATATAGTAAATGCTTGATTATAAAGTTGTCATATGTGGTTGTACTAAAAACAGTGGTAGTTATATTTTAGACCGCCTTGTAAAATTATCACATTTGGGGAAGAAATTTAATCAATATAAAATAATAATTTATGAGAACGACAGCACCGATAACACAATTGAACGATTTAAGACTTTTAAGAAACACTGTAGTAAATTTCAGTATATAAGTGAAAATGGTATTGCAAATAAATATAGTGGTTTTCATAGTAGAGTACAAATTATCACACATGGTAGGAATACTTTGTTAAATTTGGTGGAAAAACAATATGCCGACTATGATTTATTAATTATGATTGACTTGGACGATGTTATGAAAGACTTTGATAGCCAAAATGTTGTTGAAATATTTTCCAAATATACTATTGAGCACTGGGACGGATTGACGGCTAATTGCGCAGGGTCTTATTATGATATATGGGCTTTGCGAATTCCTCCACACATTTGGAAAGATGAGTTACATGGTAAAATATGGGATAAACCCTTGAATCACGATTGTTGGAATGAAATTGTAGATGATATACCAGTAAGAACTTGTATTAAAAATTATCAAAAACCTATTCCGGTACATATGCCATTAATAGAAACCGAATCGTCTTTTAATGGTCTTGGCATTTATAAGATTAGTAAAATTAGAGGTTGTAGGTATGATGCTTTTAATCGTGATAAAGACAATAATATCATATTTGGACAGTGCGAACACGTTTCATTTCATAGAAAAATACGGCAAACTAGTGGGCGAATTTTTATCTGTCCTCTTATGCGAATGAGTTGTGCAATGGAGCATATACAGAAATGATTTTATTTGGCAGGATATAAAGGCAGTTTTATTTGTGTTAAGTATAATGGGAATTAGCACAATAGCCAAATATATTATAAATGAGTTGACTTATCACCGAATGGTGGCCGAAGAATGTAATAGTATTCATAGAAATATGTCTTATAAAGATTTTATGATTTGGAATATTAGATGTATAAGCGAACTGAATGAAGAAGATTGGTTATGGTTAGTAAAACTCTGTGAAAAAATAGAAAATAAAAAGATATGTTTACAGGATGAAGAATCGTGTGTTGCTTTTACTGCTCATGCTATTTACTTTGATAAAAATGAAAGATTGTGTTTAACGAACCCACGATGAGAACATTTATATTTTATTTATGTAATAAAATATAAACTATTGGCTATTTATTATGTAATTATAATACTTTTTGTGACAATCGTTGTTGGTCTTATTTTCAGGATGTTTATTGTTTTCATTTTGATGAGTCATCTGATTGTGTGGAAAAATATCTTTTTTTTATCTTTGTCAAAGAAAGAGTACACTCATGTAATAAATGATTATAGCCAATATTTGTGTAGGCTTTTATAAAATATATTTAAAATTGCGAATTTCTTCTGGATCAGGAATATAATATGTTAATTCGCCCTTATATTCAGGAAGTTTTTTTGATTTCCTTGTACCAGAACCAAATAAAATCCGTTCATATTTGATTTCTGGTATTTTATCATCAATAATTATAATCCATTCTTCTGGTAATTTATAGGGGGATTTTATGTACATTATAGCATCAATATACCAAGGATAAATTTTTTGACATATATCTGGTAATTTATATATATTGTCTAAAAATTCGGCCCATGTTTTAGAAGAATCAAAAATAGGGGTAAGAATTTTTGTTAAATCATCATTTTTGAAATCAAAGTATTTTGGTTTTCTTAAGGGATTATTAAATAATTCCTTTATTTTATTGTAAGATTCTATATCTTCAGAATATTTAGGTATGGCATTTAGTTTAGTTTCATACCAAGTTTTACGATGAAATAGAATGTAGTATTTATTCAGAGAAATTTTTGTAACTTTATTATCGGGTAAAATACAATCGAAATTGCTATTATCGATAAATTTTATATATTTAAAATTGCCATAATGTTTGAGTAAATTAACAGATAAATTAAATAGATGTAACGTTTTGGTTCCTTTAATACTTATATTTGACATTTCACAACCCTCCTTTTCAGTTCTAATCCATTGTAATTCCACTGTATCGGAGTCATTTCTAAATGTATATTCAATACAGAATCTTTGTCCTCCGATTTTCAATAAATTATATTTTATACTGCCGTCTAAATTATACGAACATGATTTTTCTACCCTAAATTTACCAACGCATGTTTTTACATAATACGTTAAATCGTTCATCTACCAATCATACGTGATAGTATCCTTAGATTGTCACGTTGGGTAACATTTCAAATCAGTTAAAGAGTATATTCCGTTATTACATTAATGGAAGAGCGGGTTCGTATGTTTTATGACCTACATAATAATAAATGGTTTCATATAATGAATCATACTCTTGAAATCATTAAAACTACAGATAATGCTCAAAAAGCCCTACTAATAAAATACGGTGCTTGTTTTTTTACTAATTATAGTAAATCAGCACGGGTTTAAAATGACCATTTGCCTATGGGGCAATCTGTATTGTTTTTGTTATCATATAATTATATTGTAAATTATATTGTATATAAATAGATGGTATACTCACAAATTTGTTCTTGGTTAGATGATTTTGTAGATGATAATTCTCCTGAAGAACTTTTAGACACTTGGGATCTGACTGAGTGGATAGAAGAATCTGAAATAATAAAGTTATTTGAGGAGTGCGTTTTACCAACCTATAAAAATAAAAAAAGTCGTGATGATGCGACCACCATTCTTAAAAGTCTGATATGGGAGTATTATTTATATCGTCGTGATTTATCTCTTCAAACAGTTGTTACCGATATTTCTGGAATGAATAGAGTGAAACAAATAGTTTCTTCCTCCCAGCATTCTCTTGATTGGCATCTTGAAAAATATGATTTATTAACCGCAAGTGAATTTTCTGACGTGTACGGTACTTTAGTAGCCCGTACCAACCTTATTAAAAACAAGATTAGTAAACCAATTAGCGACGGATTATTACCCCAAACAGTTCTTCTATCTAAAGACGATAAACTACCTGCCACATTTTGGGGAATGAAATATGAACCCGTTGTTCGTGATATTTATTCTAAATTAACTAACTGTGATGTGTTTGCTGGTTTAGGTCGGATTAAACACTCCAAACTTACCAATCTTGCTGCCAGTCCAGATGGAATTGTTCAAAGCGGTAATAAAATCGGACGGCTACTAGAAATTAAAGCCCCTATATCAAGACAATTAGAAGATGAAATTATACCCAGACAATATTATTGTCAAATACAAATTCAGTTAGAAGTATGCGATTTGGAAGTGGCGGATTATTGCGAATGTAAACTTGAAACTGTAAAAAATGGTGTTTGGAAAACTGGAAATATTGGACCGGCTTTTGTTGGAGCGGTTGCAGTAACAGGCAGTATTACCGATTACACAACCTGGAAATATGTATATTCGCCCTTATTTGACAATACTGAAAATGGTAGAGAAGGTGCTATGAATTGGCGACCCGATCTTAGCGGAACCACCCTCTTGGAAATATCATGTTGGCAAATAACCGGTTGGCAACTTATAACTGTAAGGCGCAACCGCCGTTGGTGGAATACAGAGGGACTGCCCGAATACAATCGTTTTTGGAAGGATGTCTTTTTAGCACGGAGCGACCCCTCTTTTCTGGCACAGATGGTTGACGAAACCATTGACCCAAAAGTCCCGTTATTTATTGACTGAACATTCGGTGATATGTTTTATAGTATAATCTTTGGGTATAGGGGAGCCAATTGCGCCCTCTCTGGGAGCATAGAAAGACCCCACTAATTCGTGAAAGGGGGCTGAACATGAATCCGGGTAGGTGTGTTTGTAATTGTTTGTACGCTGGGAATAATTGCCTACCTTTTCTATAAGGCGCTCTCCATCCTGTTCAAAGCATTTTTGACTGGTCAGGGTTCCAAATAAATTGTGTGGTCTTGCGACACTGATTTTATCTTTCAATAAGTGTGCCGGAACATTGTTCTCTTTTTCAAAGGTGGCGGGGCTTAATGATACGAAGCCCTCTCTAAATCGTGGATCGCCCAGAATTTCTAAGGCTATAAGACCGACTACAATAAATCCTATAATTGCTATAATATCCAAAGTCTGCATGTCTTCTTATTACTAGGGTGGTTTTATTTGTTGATGGATAAGTTTCATTAATTTACGACGCTATTTTAGTACTTCATCACTGTAATATAATTTAATCATTAAAAGATAATTTGAGGAATGAGTTTGTTTTTATTATTTTATTGTTTTATTATTTTATTGTTTTATTGTTTTATTGTTTTGACGGTTAGTTTGTTTTAGTGTTAGGATCATATGCTGTAAATATATGTTTAGAACACTGTTTTTCCATATATTTTTTCCTTTCTGCAATAATTTTACCTATTAAGTTAAGAATGGACGTTATAATATAAAGTATTAGGCTTAAATCGATCTCCATACACTTCTTGTATATTAACATATGAGATTTTAATTCTACGATAAAACAGAGCAAAATTGAGACCAGGCATTTTTGTTTTGTTTTCTTAAAAAATGAGCAATCAATTGGCTGACATTACTAACGACATGTATGTGCTGAAGCGTGATGGTCGCAGGGAGCCTGTTGCGTTTGAGAAGGTTAGCGACCGTCTAAAAACAACTGGCAAGGGGCTACAATGTAATTTTACCGCTTTAGCACAGAAGGTCTTGGCGCAAATTGTGGATGGAATTCCAACTTCCAAGTTGGATGAGTTGGCCGCCGATTTGTGTATTTCCAATGTTACCATACATCCTGACTATGGGACTTTGGCATCACGCATTGTGATTAGTAATCATCAGCGTAATACACAACGCACATTTGCTGAGGGCATAGAGATACTGTATAATAGTCAAGATAAACTTGGAAGGCATCGTCCAGTGGTTAGTAAGGAACTCTATGATTTTGTTATGGAAAACGCAGAAGTTATTGAGAAAAGTATAGTTTATGACCGTGATTATTTGCTAGATTTCTTTGGATTCAAAACGTTGGAAAAGGCCTATTTGCTCCGTGATTCTACACGCAAAATCATTGAGCGACCCCAACACATGTGGATGCGTGTTTCACTTGGTCTATGGGTAAATGATTTGGACAAGGGATTACAAACTTACGATATGATGAGTCGCAAACTCTTTACACATGCTACACCAACCCTGTTTAATTCTGGAACACCCCGTCCCCAGTTATCCTCTTGTTTCCTTTTGGCAATGAAAGACGATAGTATCAAGGGGATTTATGAGACACTAATGGATTGTGCGCTTATTAGTCAGAATGCTGGTGGTATTGGTCTTCATATTCATAATATTAGGGCAAAGGGGTCGCCTATTTACGGGACTAACGGTACCAGTAATGGAATTGTGCCTATGTTGCGAAACTATAACGCAACGGCCCGTTATGTGGATCAGGGTGGTGGGAAACGCAACGGCTCCTTTGCTATTTATTTAGAGCCGTGGCATGCCGATATTGAGGATTTTCTTGACCTGAAACTGAATGATGGCAATGATGAGGAGCGTGCACGTGACCTGTTTTATGCGCTTTGGGTTCCTGATCTATTTATGGAGCGTGTTCGTGACAATGGCACTTGGACCGTATTTTGTCCCAATGAGGCTCCAGGTTTGGCAGATGTTGTTGGACAGGATTTCAAAAACCTATATGAGCGGTATGAGCAGGAAGGGCGTGGGCGAACTGTTTTATCGGCACAGAAACTCTGGTTTAAGATATTGTCTGCCCAAATTGAGACAGGAATGCCATATCTTGTGTATAAGGATGCTGCCAATTTGAAGTCTAACCAGCAAAATGTTGGCGTGATTAAGAGTAGCAACCTTTGCTCTGAGATTATTGAGTATTCGTCACCGGATGAGACCGCTGTGTGTAATCTAGCATCGATCGCCTTACCTTCGTTTGTTTTGGAGGGGGCTTATGATTTTGAGGCACTTAGGGAGACCGTTAAGATTGTTGTCCGAAATCTTAACCATGTTATTGATATTAATTTCTATCCCACAGAAGCCTGTCGGCGCTCTAATATGAGACATCGTCCCATTGGTCTTGGAGTTCAGGGACTTGCCGATGTATTTGCTATGATGAAGATTCCTTGGGAAACAACCGATGATGGTAAAACTAGTGTCAATCCTGACGCTGTCTTGTTAAATAAGCGCATATTTGCCCATATGTATTATGCCGCCGTGGAGGCATCTGTGGACCTGGCTAAGCAACAAGGCACATACAGCACTTGGGAAGGGTCGCCAAGTTCCAAGGGTTTGCTACAACCCGATTTGTGGAAAAATGTTGATATTGTGGATGATGGTTTAGATTGGGTTGGACTGCGTGAATCCGTTATGAAATATGGGTTGCGCAATTCGCTACTAGTTGCTCCAATGCCAACAGCCAGTACGTCCCAAATCTTGGGATTTAATGAGTGTTTTGAGCCATTTACTACAAATATCTATACACGACGAACTATTGCCGGGGAGTTCATTCAGGTCAATAAGTATCTTGTTCGTGACTTATTAGAACTGGGATTATGGTCTCCAGAATTAAAGGACAAAATTGTGGCACGGGCCGGTTCGATCCAGGGGCTTTCTGAAGTACCTGCTCAAATACAAAATCTTTATAAGACTGTTTGGGAGATTAAACAAAAGACCTTGATCGATTTGGCAGCCGATAGGGGTCCGTATATATGTCAAAGTCAGAGTTTGAATCTGTTTGTAAAGGATCCTGGATATTCTAACCTTACTTCTATGCATTTCTATGCGTGGTCAAAGGGATTGAAGACCGGCATTTACTATTTGAGAACAAAGGCACCCGTGGCACCACAACAATTCACAATTGCGCCAGAAGGTCCTGCTGAATGTACTATGTGTTCCGCTTAAAAAAAAATATATTATATTACTATAATAAAATATATTGTATATATGGGGATTATTTATAGTTGATATGTTTTAATTCTTCTGGGTGCCATTGATGAACATAATTTGTACCATAATATGTTCTTACTGCCTGATTTTTTGATGTATAATAATTGTAGTTTTTCAGGTCTTCGTGGCCCCACGTTTTATTATTAACATATTTGATTACACTGTCTCTTTTCTGTATAACCATTCCTAAACCCGTGTTTCGCTTGAACCCAGTTAGATGTTCCGGTTCATTGTAACTGTAGCAAATTGGAAAAAGAACTTTATTTTGTTCAACAACATATGTATTTATATCGTTAAAAAGTTCTCTTGTCTTTATCAACATATCGGAATCAAGACAAAATGTATTTTCTTTTGTTGCTTTACTTAGTCCAAAATTCAATCCACCCCCTCTGTCAAATTTCTCTTTTTGGGTGTATATAACAAAATTCAAATTGGGCTTTTTAGGCAATGAATTGATAAACTCTGCCATATTAACATCCTTTGATTCGTAATCAACTATAATATATTCCCAATCATCGCCGGGTTCTATTAACTCAATTAATGCTCTTAAATTATTCTCAAAAAGTTTAAGATTAATTATTGTATTATTATATTCAACATTTATATTTGTTCTATCTTTAATCACAGTTATAAATGATAAAGATAGTCCTTTGTTCATATTTTATATTGAATCATAATATTAATTTACAGCAAATCCGCAATAGAGTTGGGAAGAGGGGTCACCGTCGTTGCATAATGTTTCTCAATATCAGCAAGGTCTGACTTCTCATCGGGGGTCACAAGATTAATGGCCACACCCTTGCGACCAAAACGACCCGAACGGCCAATACGGTGAATGTAGTTCTCCCGTTGTGGTGGCAGTTCAAAGTTAATTACAAGTGATACCTGCTGTACATCAATGCCTCTGGCTAAAAGGTCGCTACTTACCAAAACACGGACTGCGCCAGAGCGAAATAGGCGGACCGTCTCCTTGCGCTCCTTTTGCTCCATTTCACCATGAATATAGCCCACCTCAAACTTATTTTCCTGAAGACGCTTTGCCAACCACTCCACCTTGCGTCGCTCATTACAGTAAATAATAGCCTGATTAATATTGATGTGTGTGTATAAATCACATAGACAGTCAAACTTCCACTCATCCCGTGGAAGTTCTACAAAGTACTGACGAATACCTTCCAAGGTGACCTTCTCTGGTGGAAGCAAGATACGAATAGGATTTACCAGAAGTTTATTTGCTACTGTAATAACCTCATCAGGCATAGTTGCCGAAAATAGCGCCACCTTGGTGAACTCTGGAAATCCCTGATTCATAATACAGTCCATTTGCTCCCTAAAACGCCCCTCCAACATCTGATCGGCCTCATCCAGAATTAGCACCTTAATATGATCGCGCTTCAACGCCTTGCGGTCCATTAAATCAAATACCCTGCCAGGTGTGCCGATAACAAATTGTGCGCCACGTTGAAGGGCGCTTACATCGTCACGTACAGGATTGCCTCCAGTGGCAGAGGCAAATGTAATATTGGCATATTGTCCGATGCCCCTGGCCACAGACTCTATTTGTGTGGCCAACTCTCTTGTAGGGGCCATAATTAGCACTTGTGTATTTGGGTTTGAAACATCAATACGGCACAAAGACCCGATTGTAAACGCTCCTGTCTTACCGGTTCCTGATGGGGCCTGTGCTAAAACATCGTTGCCATCAATGATTGGCTTAATTGCCCTTTTCTGAATCTCTGATGGTGTCTCAAAACCCACACCAAACACACCACGGAGTACCTTCTCCTCTATTCCCATATCCTCAAACTTATCAATTGTCTTCACGTTTTCCGTTTCTTCTGACATCCCCTTTTTTAAAGATGTCCTATTTATTCTCAAAGGTTCATTTTTTTAGGTCCTGCTCATCTTTTTTAGACCAAATCGTATTTTATTGGGTAATCTTCTTGGTCTAAATAAATATCTTCAATATAATTTATATTTGCGGTAGAAGATGTATGCTTGATTTTTTGTGTTATTCCCCTTTTATGAAATGTGGGTATATTCAAATCTAATTCTTTTTCCAATATTTCATCTATTCCTTCTCTTCCGTGAATACTTTCAAATCCATATTTAATAAATGTTTTGCGAAGTTCTGGTGTGTGTGGTGAGACGTATAGAAACTGGTATTTGTATTTAACAGCAAATTTATATATAGAATGTGCTATCATTTTACCAAATTTATTCTTATTGGGAATTACGCATGCCAATAATATATCTAGTATTTTCCCTTTCTTTTTACTTTTAAATTTTAAAAGGGCAAATCCTATAATATCTTTATGGTTCTCTTCACTAATAAAATATATTAAACAATCACTATATTCCAGCATACTATTTATGTATTTGTCATTGTAGTATTTGTGACATAATGTTAAACTGTTATTATTGATTGTGAGAAATCGGAGGTAGGCATCTTTATCTTCCTCTGTCTTAATTGGTATGGTTTAATAATGTTGTCTGTTATTTCATCATAGTTTCTTATGTTGTTTGTTTCCATTTATTAAGATAACATAAGATAAAAATTATATAGTGATTTTCACGGGTAAGTGACTACGACAAGAACACTTAAAACTATTTTTTGTATTTTTAATAAATGGAGTGTTTTATATGTGATAATCCCTTACTTGATAATGAAGCAAAAGCCCAACTCCCCTGTTGTAATGTTTCCGTTCACACAATTTGTATGCTAAATTTTACCGATGAGCATTATTATCATAATAGGCCCGAAGTTATTTGCGATTGTGGCTCAATTTTAATTAAATTCAAGTGGGAACATAACTTTGGAGTAACCGAAGAAGAGATTCTGGCAAAAACAAATGCGCGAATGTGTGAACCCGCTTTTAAAAAGGCCACAAAAGAGGCAAATGCTAAAATACGGGCTAGAAATAAGGCCCGAAATCTTTTTACCAAACTGCTGATTCTCAGATCACGTGGATTTAAAAGCGAAATTTCAACATTTTTAAATACAATTAAAACTACACGTACGGATGCTATAAATTCCATAAAAGCCTCTGAAGAGTATAAAAATTTTAAGAAGACAATTGGTCAAACTACACGAACTATTAATAGTTTTGCCAATCAATTTGCCTTGACTCCACGTGAAGCAAGTATTCATTTGAGACAAGAAAGAGGAATATACTGGCGCAGTTCATTAAGTTGGGCTATCCGACGTAAATTTAGAATAAACATATATTAACGATTTTACGGAAAAATTTGAGGATTCTAAACTTCTAATCTAATTATAAAAGAACATGCGATTCTGCTCTGTTTGCGATTATTTTCTATATCTATCGGTTGGCGCAGACACAAATAATTTGACTTTACAGTGTCGTCAATGCGGCTTCAATGAGCCTATGGAACCCAGTTCCTCTAAAGATGCCCTGGTTCTTGAGACCACTTTTCAGACAACTGGAACAAGTGCCGGTTTAGGTGCCAGTGGAGTTACTGTGAATTCATATACACTGTCCGACCCTACTTTACCCCACACTCAAAAGTTAAAGTGTCCCAATGATTCCTGCGAATCAATCCAGAATCAGTCACTTCGTGATGTTATTTACATTAAAACTGATTCGTCACAATTGAAATTTCAGTATATCTGTACAGTTTGTAAAACGCAGTGGCGAACTTAAGCAGTAATGAGAATAGTAATAAATAGAAGGAAGTTCATGTCTGATGGTCGGATGCGACGATTAGTCAGCCTTGTCGATAGGGGAAACCAAGACGATTTTTTTTACCCACAAGATGCTACACACAGTGTTTTTCAACCTAATTTTCAACCATACCATAATTTTGCCCAGGAGACTTTGGAAATGCCATATACAGGTTCCGCTAATTGGGGGCAACGTATTACATTTACCTTACCGTTTCCATGGAGCGGTGATTGTTTATCGTGGGTCGCATTACGAATAACACCAGAATCGTGGCTTCCCGGCAATGTTGTTAATGGCTTAATGAATGCAGTGCCAAATCAATGGACATACAAAGACATTTCTGGTGCTTGGACCTGGGCATCTAGTTTAGGTTCAAATGCCATTCAACACGTTGAGATGGAAGTAAACGGTATAGTTATTGAGCAGTGGTCAGGAGACTGGATGGATGTGTGGCATAAAATGTGTTTGGATCCGTCTAGAGGTTCTGGGTGGCGTGATTCAATTTTCGGCAGTGAAGATTTGACTAACCCTATTAAAACTGTTTTACCTACCGAAGACGGTTCTGTCTATGCCTATTTCCCATTTTGGTTTGCACGACGACGAAATGCCGCCTTTCCCCTTGTAAGTGTTCATGGCGAAGGCAACGTCCGATTTCATATTACTTTGCGAAAGTTTGAAGATGTTATTCGTAAAGTTGGTTTTAAACGCAATTGTGACGAAACTATGTTGAATACACAAATTAATTTTACTGATAACGATGCCAAGATTCCCATTACATATGAGGCTGTTATGGAAGGAGTGCCTCCAAAGTTGAAAAATGCCATTCTTGTTTGTGGGTTTGTACACATTGATGGTGATTTACGGTCTGCTTATTTACACAGACCACATGAAATATTTACTGAACCGGTTATTAATATACCGTTTGCCGAACCATTAAAATACTTAATAGGTCCCTCCGATAAAGAACAAATTCATGTGTCATTGCCATTGGAAGCGGCAAATGGCCCAATACGACAAATTGTTTGGTTTTTACGTCGTAAAGCCAATTGGCGTTTTAATTCATGGACAAATTACGGCGCATATTTGGAAGATGAAATTAAACCGGTCTTTAAACCCCAGCGACCTCTTTTGAAAAAGGCAGTTTTGCGTGTTGGAACAGTTATTTGGGCGGAACAAGATGAATTCTGGTGGAGATACCGTGGAGCCTTACAAAATCCCGGCGAAATACAATTACTTGATTCTTATATTTATGCCTATAGTTTTGCTTCTGACCCAGTTAAGTTTGGTCCGACTGGGTCTGTAAATGCCAGTAGGGCTGAAATGCGATTGGATTTATTTGTTTCGCCGCCAGAGGGCGTGGACAATAGAGAATGGGAGGTCCAGGTATTTGTTATGTCTCATAATTGGATACGATTTCAAAACGGTATAGCAGAACGATTATTTACGGACTAAATAATTTTTCCTCATTATTATTTAGGACATGCCACAGACCAGAAAGACACGTTCGTCCCGATGTAATATGAAAAATATGACATTAAAACGGTTAAGCAAAAAAACGACTTTGACCAAATCATTTGACCTCTATAATTTCAAATATGTTGCGCCAGTTCAAAAGGATTTGGCGGTTGGATTAGTCTATTTTAATTGTATTAAGTCCAAGCGCATTTTGATGAATTATTTATATGTCGTGGAGAAACTTAAAATGGCCAATATACCGTATTATACCATTGAAATGTACGAAAATGTTCCTGAAATATACGATGCAGTGCATGTAAAAACGGAGTTCATTTTATTTCAAAAAGAGAGACTTTGTCATATTTTGGAAAAACACATTCCTAAATCGTACAGCAAACTTGTCTTTATTGATTCTGATTTAATATTTCAAAACGCAAACTGGTATAATGAACTGTCTCATAAATTAGAGTCGTTTAATATAGTACAACCGTTTAACAAATGCGTTTGGCTAGATATAACTTATAGACATGTTGTCAAAGAGCGTATTCCTATGGTATTTTATAAACGGCTTGGGATCATAAATAACGACGGTGGCATAGGTGGGTATCACCCTGGATTTGCTTGGGGTTTCCAGCGTGATTGGTATCGTAAGGTGGGGTTTTTTCAGTACGGAATTTTGGGAGACGGAGATACACTTAGCGCAACTGTGTTTTTGAATTATACAAATTATACACCACGGAGTTATATCCAACCGGCTTTAGAAGAATATAAAAAGGCAGTTAGTAAGGAGTCACCGTCCGTGTGCTTTATAAATGGCAGTGTATATCATTTATGGCACGGTGACAATAAAAATAGACAATATGTTACACGGCGTGGAATTTTTAATTCAGTAAAAGATATTCGTGATATAATTAATGTAGATAAAAATGGGCTGTTTAAATTAAAAACAGATTTGTATAAGGGTCGCATTCGTAAATACTTTTCCAATCGATTTGACGATGGTTTGGAAATTGCTGATAAAAAATAACTGTGTTTATTGTGTAGCGTATTGTTTTTACTGCTTTTTATATTGTAAAATATAATATAAAAAATAGTATATTGTGTAATTATACTGTAACTTGTAGCCAATCAAACCCCAAAAGCCCAGATTCGTAGTAGTGGTCTCTATACTGGGAAATATCCATATTATTTCTGAAATTTACATATTTAGCATATAGTGTATCACGTTGTAAATGGGTAAGTGGTCCGTATAAAAGTTCATTCTCTTTTGCGTGGTCTATATAATTAATACTATAATTATTTACCAAATCAATAGGCTTATCCAATCTGGAAAGTAGTGCCAACATTTTCAAACGATTTGGCAGGGCATTAATATCTGGGTTATCTACAAATGATAATACCTCCTCCAAAGTATTGACTTTTGCGTTTTTAAATCCGTTTGCATAAATCGCCTTCAATAAAATGTCATTGTATGTGCGACCCCAGTAATGTATTAGGTAATTTCTACTAAATAGTTCATCTACTTGTGTTTTTGTAGTAAAATCGTGACCGTTGTTGGTAAAATTTGCTATATCTTCTGTTCTACAAAGGGTTTTATATGGCTTTTTCCTGTGTGTCATACCACTACATGCCTTTGTTATATCCGAAATACCATCATTTACTGTTATGGCCCAGGGGAAATGTATTTTAACGGCATTTGTGGAATGCACTAGGTCCAGTATATTTGGGTATGGCGCAATTTCAAGAAATTCATCAATATCTATATGTAAAGTATAGGTTTCCGTGATTAGGTCTAATATCTGGTTCATATTATCCATTGATATGCTCTGAGTCGGGTCCAACTCAACCGGGATATATGTGACAAATGATTCGTACATTTGTAAATAATCAGAAATGGGAACAACTTCATCCTGTTTTGTTATGACCAGATAGACCTTATTTATACCTATACGCTTATAGTAATCTAAGAATGAATTAACATAAGGAAGTTCTCCTATATGTATGCGTGAAATAACACAAACTGTATCAGTATCCATCTAATATTTGGTTTTATTTTATTGCCGGACATCCATAAATCTTTTATATTATATGTTTTTACAGAGTGAATATATCAAGGTGGTTGCCAAAAAATATTGCTTCTAATAGTGGTAAGGACTTTGCTTTATTCATCTGTAAATGAGGCAAATCGCCATGGGGGATTATATAGTTTGATTGTGCCGTTTTTAGTTATGGAATCAACTACAGTAAAGGGATCTAGTGAATTATAGTCTGTAACTGCTGTACTTAATTCTTCAACGTCTATATCTGGCTTTAAGAAAAAGGTTGATTTATGCGGGGTCTAAAGTCTAGATGAGTGAAAGCCTTATACAATGAATTCGGTAGAGGATTTTTCAAGAGAGTTATTTTCCACGGAGGCAAGTGCGCCAAAGTCTATTCGTCTTGATTTTGATGTGTCTGAGCCATCGGAACTTTTTGAGGTATTGTTATTAATAATGACGCACGGTATTAAAAAATGGTATGGAGACCGTGTAAATATTGCTTCTGTTTCTCAGAGCGATTTGAATAAATTAAAGGATTATTTTTTATCTTTTGGATTTAATATACATATAGATTCTATTGTGGAGCCTGGTGTTTATATGATAGATAATAAGGAGTATTTGGAGAAGCGGGTTTTGGATGAGATGAAATTTTCTGTTACGGCAAATAAAATGATTTTTACAGTTTGGTTTTCGTTTGCTAAATAAATGTGCGGTCGCTATTTTTGAACAAAATTATTGTATAGTTGTTCAAAAATATTGTTATTATACTATTTTGTTCTGTTTGTGGAAGTAATTGTTATTGATCTTGATTGAGTTAATGTGTTGGACGATGATAATGAACGACTATACGTTGGGCTGATAGTTGT
>Ga0214923_10003899_pt1 | contig 18455 bp, 23 predicted proteins | sample LL1510_MetaG_FD_177993 | JGI IMG/M metagenome (GOLD analysis project Ga0214923, IMG submission 177993) | Freshwater microbial communities from Lake Lanier, Atlanta, Georgia, United States - LL-1510 | ecosystem: Environmental > Aquatic > Freshwater > Lake | place: USA: Georgia | collected... | reverse complement strand
TTGAACTCGTCCCAATTTGAACCCCATTAATATACAAAGCACTTTCGCCAGTCTTGTATGCCACCGCTATTTTTAGATTTCCTGACACGGTGCCTGATGTTGCTATATTAAGAGCTGGCGATGGGCCAGATGTATATACCGTGGCTTGAATTATATTGCTGGAATTCTTGGTTATTGATACAGTGTTTGTTGTAGCCCTTGCAAAAGAAAATAAATCACTTGCCCCGCTAATAAGTGCATTTGTTTCCAAATAAATCGTCCCCTCGGTCTGCCCGATGCAACCGCTGACTGCGCCTGATACGCTTATCACGTCTGCGTTGCGGGTTACCGCTGCGGTGGTGGTGGGGATGTAGGAGGTTGCGACCGAGCCTGTTTCAAGTTGTGCGCCCCAAAGGTAGAAACTGCTCCCGTTACCAATGTATGTCCCATCGGCATTTGTGTCTTGCATTTGCACAAACACCGTGCCACCAGCGGTCGTTGTTGATGCGGTTCCTCGGATAGAAAAACGATACCAACCATTTCCATAATTCTCAACGGACGCTCCACTTCCACTTATATTCGTTATTGCCAAAGTGTCCAAACTCAATGCCGCTACTGAATTGAAAGCAGTATTGGCGTTTATCAGCAAAAACCTGTTGCTTGAATTTTTCTTTACAAAAACCGAAAAGGTGTAGGTGGTCCCGCTTGTAAATGACAATAAATTTTGTTGTACTCTATGCCGTCCATTAGTGGAATTATCAGCCAATAAATCCGCATCAGTTGAGCCGTCAGGAGCGGTAAAAGCAGAGGTTATGCCTGTTGTTACTGATATATTTGTTGGAACCCAAGTTCCCGAAACCTCAAATCCCGCACTCTGCAACGCTGTGTTCGTCGCCGCAGGCTCTACCAATAACGCAGGACAACCCGTCACGCCGCCGCTTGTGTAGTAGTCCAAGCGGGGGATGCCCGATGCTACGGATGCGACCAAGCCAGCAGAATCAAACCGCCGTGCCGCCGTATTGCGGGTAACGGTAAAATCTCCCGCTCCGCTTGTGGGGATTTGCGAATACAATTTGCCCGTTTTGAATCGGGCGGGAACTATGAGTAGTGAAGGCGTGGGCATATTAGAAATTGAATATTACGGCGAATCGGGCTTGCAGGCAACCGCTGACGGCGGCCTCTGCCGCTGCTGCACCGTCGGTCGTAGCACGGGCGTTGAAGGCATCCCACGCAAGTTCTGCGGGGGTCTTGCCCATCACCATGGAGCGTGGGTAGCCGTAGCCGTAGCCGATGAGCATGGTTAGAGGAAGGTATATCCGATGACCGAACCAACCGAAACCGTTACCGCCGTAATCTTCCCGCCATTCCTTCCGCAAATCACGATGCCTGCGGAGATGGATTTGGTGGAAAAGTTGTAAGCGGTCAGCAGGTTCTCGCTGCCTGTACCCGTGAGGGTGGTCATCGTTGCGGCTGAATTGACGACAAGAAAGTCGTAGTTCTTGCCCGTTGCGGCTGCACCTGAATCAATCAGTTCGCAAGTACCGCCCTGACCGAGCATTTGTTGAAGAATAGGAGTTGGCATTTTATTGGGGTTGCTTGTAAGGGTAAATGTATCTTAGGTCGGAATTTCACAAACGGAATGTGAGTAGGGCAGTTGGAATGACATCGTAGCCACCCACCCCGCCGTGCGGTCATCTCGGCTCTCTACAAACCTCGTAAGCGACACGGAGGTACTTAGCGTCCATTCTTGCGTCGGGTCGTTTGTGAGGGCTGAAATGAAGTCCTGTGCGATTTGCAGTTGGTCGCTCAAAACCTCGTCTTCGTTGTCTTGCCAGCCAAGCGTAGGACTGCCCGAAACCACGCCACCCATCGTGGCAATGGATTCCACTCGGTCAGAAAAATACACGCCCACAGTAAGGTTGAGAGTACCCAAATCCGTGCTTGCTGACTGAACATCCGCAAAGACGAGAGGATAGACGATGCGCTCACGGCTTGGGGTTCGCAGGTTTATCGTGTTGTCCGTTCCGATTGCAAGAGGGTCGCCCGTCCCGAAGGAGTTTACCTGGGGATGGGCATTTGCAAGCGCAAGGAGTGCTTGCTTTATTCGTATCCATGACATAAGCCTGTAATTTCAAGATGTTTTTTGCGTGTGCGCCCATAGATTTCAGCAGTTGGAGCAGTAAGGGTCGTAGCCGTAAGGCCAAGGTCTATCAAGCCCAGCACCACGGCGCAGGGTTCTTGCGTCCAAGGCCATCCCCGTGTTGTAATTTGTCCCGTTTGGATAGATGGTGTCCAAAGCAGATGGCGGGGAGTTGAACAAGGGATAGTCGGTGCGGTTCTCCATCAAGTATCTGGTAATCCTTTCCGAATACCACTCGGCATCGTTCTTCACTTTGTCCGTCAAGCGGGTGATTTCGTCCATGCTCATTTGCGAAGATTCCTCGCTGGTACGGCGGACCATTCCCTTGTTCATGTACTTGAAGGCAAGCACCATCGGAAGTTCATAGTAGAGCCATTGCACTATTGCAGGCTGGATGTAGTCCTCCAAGAGCGTCGTGTTCAAGGCCGTGGTCGTGCCGCTTACCACTTGCGTCACCATCTCCGAGTACAGGGCAGACCCAACGATGGGCTGAATCCTCATCTCCTGCACCTTCACGATGGTGGGCCGTATCTGCGTAAACGATACATTCTCGTTTATTACCGAGTTGTCCAGCAGGGTTTGTTCGCTGATAAAGAGTGCCTTCATGCTTTTGTGATTTTGTTGCCCTTACGGATGACGATTTGCTGCTCCCATACATGGCGGCATTGGGGGCGGTTCACTCCGCTGGCCGTGTGATACCAACCGCCTCGGCGATTCCATACAGAATAGCCCATGATATTGCTGATGCCGTTGATGTCCTCCCTTGTGTAAACCTTGCCTTGGTCAGCGAGGTCCAACATCACCTTGCAGAACTCACGGCTTGTCCTCTTGTCCTTGTTGCTGAAACCAGCGGCCCAAGAATATTTGTAGCGTACTTCCAGCACGGGTTCATCCGTTGGCTTGGCTCCTTCCTTGGCGATTTGGTCCACGGCCCTTGCGATAGGGTAGCGGTCCTTGTTGATTAGGTAAGCCACTCGCTTGGCGACCTTGGCCTTGCTCACTCCGAACTCCTTGGCCATTTCTTCCACGGAGGCATCACGGTTCTTCTTGCGGTAGGCTTCAATCTTTGAATCCAGTTCCTTTTCTTCCTCGCCAAGTTCAGCGAAGGCTTGACGCACTTGGTCGTCCAAGTCGGCATCAAACCGCATTGGCTTGGAGTGCATGACAACATAGTCGTCTGCGCTGCTCCCAAACTTGCTTGCGACCACCTCCAAGACCTTAAATTCCTCGTCCCCCCATCCGTAGTCCTCGTCTTCATCTTGGCCCCATTGAGGTTCGCTGAACTCTTGGGACTGAACGCCCAGCATCGTGTCAATCTCTTGGGCAGACAGGCCGAATCCAGCCGAGAGCATGGTCCGAGCCATTTCAAGAGTTATTTTCTCCTGCATATACTGCCTGACAATACGCATCAGGTTTTGATACTCACGGCCCGATAGTTTCTTAATGTTGTCGTTAGACGACAAGCCTTGCGGTGCAGTAGGTTCAGGGCTGACCTCTACGGCTGCCGTTTCCCCTGCAAGACCCGAACCCTCTGCCTTTGGAGGCAAGGACACCAAGGCCCTGATTTCGTTTGCTGACATGGATTCCAAGACCTTGTTGGCAACCAAAGGCGAAAGCGAATTGATAGCCGTGATAACATCCTGCACGCTTGATTCGGTCTTAATTTCAATCGGTGGCAAGCCTGCTTTCTCACGAAGTTCAGCAGGGGTCATGGCTTGAAGGAGTGCTTGTTCGCTCAACTGCTCCGTTATTGGGTTGGTAGGAATCAATTCCATGCCTTCCACACCGTTGAAAGACCCCAAGTAGTTTATCATTCTTTCGACCTTCTGCACCCTGTCGTTGACATAGGTCGCCTTGAATAGTTCGTACGCCTCAACCAATTCCTGCCTGCCTCCCAATTGGCCTTCGGTCTTTACACCGAATAGCATCGGGTTCACGACACGGTGCGAGATAAAGATTTCCTGTTGGATGGCCTTGTTGAGAATCTCAAACTGCTTGTCCATATCGGACGGTGTGAGCGGTTCAAGGGTCGGAGCCTTTGATACATCATCGTTGAAGGTTACAACGAAGCGGCCAGCGTTATCGGTCCCCGAAAACTTGCGTTTAATCTGCCTCTCAATGTCGCCCTGCTCTTCGGGTGTAGGAATCCCGTTGTTGAAGTTTATCAAGTACCCGCCCCAAAAGTTGTTGCGGAGATTATTATTGTGAAAATTGGCTACCTGCACATCGGCTTCTATCCACGCCAAGCCTCCCATGTATTCGGGGAGCGGATAGGACTTCACGCCTGCCGCATAGACCCGATAGTAGAACAGTTGCTTGCCGATTCGGTTATCAGCGTCAAAGGCGGGAATTTTCTCGATATCCCCGATTTTGGGGTAAAGTTGCACCATGTCGTCGTTGTACCAATCGGCCACTTGGAACATCCGCTCCTCCTTGTCCACTCGGATTTTCTCAAAGGGGATGTGCTCCATCTTGGCGATGGTTCCCATTTTATTCCAAGTGACGGCAACGGCAAACCCGTTGAATATTTCTAAGTCAAGGACGAGTTTTTCGGTGATGTCGTTCAAGTCGTCATGCTCACTCAACCCATCAAAGAACTTGGCGTAACGGGCCTGCTGCTCCACGGTCATCTTTTCGCCTGGTTGCCATCCACCGCCCACGATGTAGTTCACCTTCCCGTTCACAATAGCGTTGTGCTTGCTGCTCCTGCGGTAGTTGTCCAGCAGGTAGTAGGGGTATTCATTGAACGCCCCGTAGGTGATGTATTTGCCCGCTTTGTTCTCCAACATCACGGGGACCTTGTGTTCAATCCCAAGCCATTGGGTGAATGATTGTTTTATACTCATAGCGTGTGTACGGTGAAGGATAGGGCCGAAATCGTAATAGTGTCCGCATGGTCAACGGCGTTGATGTAGATAGTGAACTCGTCGTTCAGCGCACCTTGGAGGACGGTTTCGGTAAACACCGCATGACCGTTGGTGTGGGTCGTGGTCAGGTCAGCCATGGACTGCGGAATGATGCTGCCGTTCTTGGCGATGTAGATTTTTATTTGGGCATTGTTGACTTGCGAAATCACCAAATTCAACGACACCCGCAACGCTGCACCCGTCGTTCCTTTGTAGGTCAGCGATGTGGTGGTCCGTGAAAAGTTGTAGGTTGAAAGCAGTCCCGATTTGAGCGGGGATGTCAACTTGACGGCCTGCCCTTGAGTGGGGGTAAACGCTTTGACCTCATCAAGGTAAAGGTTCGCAACGCCACGCTCAATGTCAAGGGTGGCAGTATCGGCAAGGTCGTCGAATAGTCCACCCACACGGGCGGCGGTGTTCGCTCCTGCAGCGGTTTCGTTGGTGATGGTTGCGGCACTCGTCTGCAACTGGGTTCTCGTTTGTACGCTCATGCGAAGGATTGGTCAAAGGTTTGGTCAAAGACACCCTCGTCGGACGAACCAAAGACGGTGTACTGGATGGAATTGGCGAAGGTGTTGAATGTCAGAGACACTACCTGGACATACGCCAAGCCCGTCTCAACCACCGCAACGGCTGCAGCAACCGTGGAAGAGGTATCGTAAACTTCATAACGATACGAGCCTGTTTCAAGCGACCCCACGGCAATCTGAAATTTGTCATAGCGTTCGGTGTAGTTGGAAAGGTTAGCCGATTTCAGCAGGGTGAAGTCGGTGGTCACATTCTTGGCGATGTTGGTCAGGCGCAAGATGTAACGGTCGCCCGATGAGGCCCGCTGCGTCCAAGTGACGACGATAGTGTTCGTGGTGTTGGGGGATAGGTAAATCACTCTACCCCTAAATGTACTTTGCGCCCGAATTTCACAATTTGCGCCCGATACTTCGGTAGAGTTCGGCCCTGCGCTCGGCGGTCTTGCTGATATCAAATCGTTCTCGCACATCCTTGGACAACTGCACGGCCAAGGAGCGAGCGTAGTCGGGTTCATTCACAAACTTGCGGACCGCCTTGTACCAGGCATCCTTCTTCCCGTAGGGTATCAGCAGACCGTTGTGACCATGCACCAAAATATCCGTATAGGGGATGGTTTCGGATGCGATGATAGCCTTACCCATCCAGCCTGCCTCGACGACCTTCAACTCCGATTTCAGGCGGTTAAACTTGGTATCTCGCAGGGGTGCAATCGTTGCGTTGATGAAGTTGTACCCTCCAACATAGGAGTAGATGTCAGCGGCTTGGATTCTGCCGTAGTTCTTGTTCAAGCCCCGGCAGGATAGCATCCTCTCATAATCATCGTACACGGGGTTGTTGTCGTTCCACCCGCCAAGGTAGATTTTGTATCGGCCATCCAGTGACTTATCGTGGGCCAGCAGTCCGAACGAATGCTCCACCAAGGCGATGTCCTCTTGGTGCTGCGCTCCTCCGAACCATCCGATTTTAAACAGGTGCGGTTCGGGTTCGGCAGTCGTGTCGGGCAAGTACTGCTGATATGCTTCGTATGGCTCGTTGGGGAGGATGGTAACGGCCTTATTCAGCAAGCGTATCTTTTGGGCAAGGTGTTCGGTCGTGGTGGTCACATGGTCAGCCAAGCGGATGTGTTCCCGAATCTGCTCGTCCAACTTGGTGGATAGATAGTGTCGGTACATGATGTGGCCGCTCTCCAGCACCCAGTAGTCGTCCAGGTCCAAGATTACCTTCGCTCCAAACGCCGTGAGAGCCTTGTAAACATTACGAATTTGGTCCAAGGTACCTTGACACCAAAGGCGATTAAAAAGCCATATATCAACGGTCTTTAGGTCCTCATCTTTGACATTGGCGATGTTATCTACACACACATAATCGAACTCGGTGTAGTTGTCGCCAAGGTAAGCGTTCGGCATCTCAAGACGATAGAACGAGCAGCCCGTCGGGTGGGCGTTGTAAACGATGCAAATTCTCATGCCCAAAGGTACAAAAAAAAGGGCCACCCCTTGCGAGATGGCCCCTGACCACTAAACCATGCGGCGTATGAGAACCGCAGGTCAAAGATACTTACGAACCGCTTATTTGGGTCGTAGATGCAGAGAAAGTTGCTGCGGCGATGTTCAGCATCGGGTCGGGTTCCATACCCGTCAGCGTCATCTCGTAGCCACTACGGTCACCGAATGCAGTACCTGTTCCAGCAGTTCCTGCCGAGGCTTCCAAGCCGTTTGCAGCACCAAGCAACCAGTAGCGTCCGTTGTTGTCAAGGACGATGACCAGCAAACGATTGCGAGCCAAAAGGCGCAGTTCATTGCGCACGGCGGTCTGCAACTTGTTGATGGTAAAGGTGACTTCGGGCGTGTAGAACAAAGTGCCGTTCTCGGTGCTTGCGTTCAAGGTTTCCGTCATGGACGAAGTAGCCTTGGTCAAGTCGTATTCAAACCAAGACCCCGAAACCGAGGTAGGAGTGAATCCAGTAACCAATCCGCTGCCGTTCGTGTTGACCGAACCTGTTGCGTTGATTGGTTGTACAAAAATCGTTTTGATGCCGCCGACTGAATCTCGGCATCCGAGGGCGTAGCCCGTAGTTAATGAGCAGGACATAGTGTATTTTTATTTTAGGAGTTGCAAGAATAAAAAAGCGGGGGGAAGTTTCCATCCCCCCTTACACTTAGGCCAAGCGGAAGTCAACCATCAAGTCGGGATAGGCGAACTGCACACCTGCTTTGAAGGCGGCTTGGAAGCGGACTTCATCGTTGTCCTTGGAGTACCACAACTCAAAATTCTCCTCGTCGGACAACAGGTCGGTACCATAGAACAAGTTACCGAGGTAGGTCGCTACGATACGGTTGGTGTTGGTCAAACCTGGGACTGCAATCACACGGACATTGGTACCTGGGTAGATGATGTCACCATCAGCCATACCTTGCAGGTCAACTTGGTTGTACATCACACCAGTTTGGGCTTTGAAGGCTCCGATCAAGGTGCGGAAGTTGTTCCAACCGCAGAAGATGACCAGGTCATTCTTGGTCAAGATAGCCTGTGGGATGTCGTTGTACACCTTGTCAAAGATGCTGATGACATTGGAAGTCGTGATACCAACGGAAGCCGATACTGGGTTCCAAGTAGTGGAGGAAGCGTTGGCGAGAACGGTAGAACCTGATGCAGCGTTCAGCAACTGGTTAACACCGCTGAAGTAAGCGTTACCCTGCCAGATGGCGGTTTCCAAAGCCTCGGCGATACGAAGGGCCTTTTGCTCGGAAAATGCTTGCTCAAAAGGTACGCCGTCGTATTGGCTACCAGCAGTCAACTGGGATTGCATCCAGTACTGCTCCAAGGAACGAGGGCAAAGAGCCTCTTGGATTTTCATTACGCCGACGGTGATGTTGCGCTGGCTGAATGTGGTGTTGCCTGTTGCAGACCAACCGCAGACGGTGCCTGACCCGATGTTGGCATCGGTGTCCATGAGGTTAAGGGCGGCGGCTGACTTGATACCAACTTGCTTGGTGAACAGGGCAGCAGAACGAGCGGCGAAGACCGCTTTGGTGATGAGGGGCAGCCTTTGCTGCTCGGTGTAGGCTGATAGGTTTCCGAAAGAAAATGCCATGGTTTTGTTTTTAGGGGGTTAAGGTTATTTGGAGTTTTTAAGGGATTGAATTGATTGTGCGATGGCCGCAAAGTTTTGGGCGGCTGATGCCCTCCGTTGCTCCACGATAGCGGAGGCGGTTGGCTTGGGGGCTTCGGATGGAAGTTCGGCGACCTTCTCAACGATGTCGGTCATGGTTTCCATTTGGCTTGCAAATGCGGCCATCTTGTCCTTCATCTTACCCATCTCGGTATAGGCGGCCTTCAATTCCTCCATGATGCTGACCAAGTGCTTCTTGACGATTTCTTCAACCATGGCGGGGTCCACCAATGGGTAGCCTTCGGCGATTTCACTCACCACTTCACCCGCAACTTCGGGGGTTATCTCGGCAGCAACGGCGACTTCTTCGGCAGGGGCAGGGGCTTCGGCTACGACAACTTCGGTGATTTTGCCACCTTCGGTTTTGACGACACCAACGCCTTCGACTTGATGCTCGCCGTCGGGAGCGGGGAGGGTTTCGTCTTCGGTTATCACATATACGGGAGTTCCAGCAACGAGGTCACCGTCCACACGGATGACCGTACCATCTACCAACTTGTAGTCGGCAAAGGCTTGCTTTTGGGTTGTGAACTTCCGCAACTCGGTGCGGAGAGTGTCAATGGCTGATTTCAGGTTCATGTTATTGGGATTTGTAGTTTGGGTTTATATGTTGCAAAAAAGCGGTTAAGTCGTCTGCGAGGCCCGCAAGTGCGACCTCAAGTTCGGTCCCCGTGTTCTTCATTCCGAATAGCCCCTCCACGGAGAAACCTTTGAAGGCGTGACGGTTCTCCCACACCTCGTCGTTCTCCACTTTGAACGAACCGAACCAAGAGCCGTCGGGGGTGTCCTCGTATCCTTTGGGGGGAAGGATGCCCCGCTCTGCGTCGGTGATGTAGGATTCAAACATGAACACCCCGTCAAGTTCGGCGTTGTGGTAAGCGTTCACATTGTGCTGGTTCCCCTGCTTGAAGTATTTCTGCACGATTTTGCGGATGGTTGCTTTGTCGAACACGACATAGTATTCTCCGTAGGTGTCGTCCTTGCGGAAGATGGGCGTATCGGCAAGCATCAGCGGCCCGGTCAGCACCCTGCGTTCACCTGTTTCGGCAAACCGCTGCGGGGTCTTGGCGAAGGCTTGGAAGGGTTTCTCAATGGCGGGCATATCAACGAGGGCGACAAACTGCACGCCTTCGTCCACTTCGTCCACAGTCATCCGATATACGGGTAGTTCCATGTGGGGATATGTAGCAGTTAGCCTAATGTTGCAAATTCGGACAACCTCCGCACCCTGCTCGTCGTCTGCTGGATATCCCGTTCAACCACATAGGCCCGCATGGGTTGGTTCTGCTGACCTTGGCCCGATGACAGGTCGCCCGTTCCAAGGTTGGTCGTTTGCGGATTAGCGAAGATGGGAGGCGGGGTCATGCTTGCACCTGCTGCTCCACCCATCACGCTCCCGCCTGGTGCGCTTCCTCCACCCCCTTGGAATTGGGTCGCTTTAATCTTGGCCACATTCGCAAGACCTGCGGCAAGGGCAAGACCTGCCTCTACGAACCGCTGACCTGGGAAGACCGTTTCCGTGGGCTTAATAGCCAAGGCCGAGTTGACGGCAAGGTAAGTACTGACAATGGCTTGGGCGATGCTTGCTGCCTTGGACACATTGAATGCCCGCCGTTGGGCTTCCTCGCTCTTGCCTGCACTCGCTTGGATGATGTCGCCAATAACGGCAAAGGACTGCCCGACATATTTCTCACGAAGGGCGGCGAGGTCCGCTTCCCGTTGTGCCTGCCCTGCTGCTGACTTGGCTTCGGCATCGTTGCGCAAGCGGATGTCCCGAAGATAAGCATCCCGCCTGCGGAGCATTTGGTCCTCTTGGGCTTGATCCTGCTTCATGATGCGGTCCAATTCCATCTCATAGAGGGTAAGGTTCAAGTCCTCCACGAACTTGATAATGGCGTTGTTTTCCTCTTGGAGTTTGAGCAGGCGTTGCTTGGTGGCCGCTTCTTCGTCCTTGCGGCGTTGCTCCTGTTGGGCTTTGCGCTTGTTGTCAGCAGCGATGAGGCCGTCGGTGTGCCTGTTGTAAGCGTCCCGATAGTTCTCCAACTGCGCTTCCTCCCTTTGCAGGGCCATGGCTTGCTCCGCTGCCCGTTGCTTCGGGTCGGGTAGGTTCAAGAACCGACGCACCGCTGCGGTGAGGTCATCCCACTTCGCCACAAGCAGACCAACCGCCGCAACTGCTGCACCGATACCCGTCGCAAGGAGCGCAATGCGGAAGGCCTTCATCGCTCCCGTGCTAGTTCCAACGGCCACGGCGTAGAGTGCCTGCGCCGCTGCTTGGCCTTGGGTTATCAAGATTGAATCCTTGTTCAGCAGGTTGGCGACCTGTTGCACCCCGTTGGCGAGGGCCATGGCCGCTTGGACTTTGACCAAGGACTTCTGCAGTTCTTCTTCCTCCGCTCCAAACAACGCCGCTGCTCCTTGGGCTATTTGGAAGCCCGCCGTGATGCCTTGAATAGCCCCGACAAAGGTGTCAATGGTTCGGGTGTCCGAGGCAAGGTTCTTGATTCGCTGCTGGGTGTCCCCGATTTGGTCTTTCAGTTTTCCCGCCTCCCGTTCCATGTCACGGAATGCCTTCGTCCCGTCTTGGCCAGCGAGGGCCATGTCCGCAAGGGTCTTCTGCAATTCCCGCAAGCGGGTCTTTGCGCTGGTCGTTCCAGCGGCGGTGGAATCTTTAAGCCCTACTTCGAGGACTATTTCTTTGGTTACATCTGCCATGGTTAGCCTTCGGAGGGTAGTTCGGGGTTTATGGGGGGTTCGTAGCCTGGGTCGGTTGGGTCGGGGTCAATCGGACCATTGAACAGGGCCGACGGGTCGTTTGCAATCGGTGTCGTGCTTGTAGCAGCAAAGTCGGTCAGGTTCAGGATGCGGCGCAGAGTCACACGGCAAGGCTTCATCTGCCCGACGAGGTAGTCACGAATTTCGAGCAACCTCCAACGGATGCCGCCGTAATAGACGGGCTTGCGGAAGTCCAGTTGGTAGATGTCCACGCTTGATAGCAGCATGGTGAGTTCCAACTGCAATGCCTCTTGGGACACGGTTTCGTTTATGTAGTTCAGCCAGTAGGTGTTGTACAAGTTGTTGTTGGTGTAGGTGTACGGGTTGCCGCTTGCGTTCACGGCGTTATAGTACACCAAGCGAGGCTGACCGAAGGCCAAGTCCACGCTGGGGTTGTACGGGTTGTCAATGTGGGATATGAAGGGAAGGTTGCTTTGTGATACGGTTGTAGCAAAACCATCGCCATCAATCCCGTACCAATAGAGCCAAGGCGTTTGACCTGCAATGCGGTTGTATTGTGCGATTCGGTAGCCCGTTTGCAATGGTTTGATGCTTCCACTCAAACGAGTTCCCTCCAAATCCCAAGTACGGCCAAGAATCTTGTCCGAGGCAAACGATGCGGGGATAAGTGTACCGCATAGGGTTTCTACCACCTTGTCGCCTTTGCCGTAAAAGTTGGAGGTATTGAAGATTCGGCCGCCGTAGCCTTCACGGGCCAAGGGGTAGGACTGCTTGTAAGTTTTGGACAGGTAATCCCCCATGTCCTTGTATTTGAACACGATGTTGGTGTAGGCGTTCGGGTCGCCGTTGGTCAGCACCTGTTCCGCATTCTCATCCGATTTCTGCGACCAATCCACCACACCCGAAGTGTAGAAATCCTTCCAAGGCTCGATGTATAAGAGTTTCGGGTCTTGCGGGTCAGGCATGAATTGCAGGTTGAACATCTTCTGCAAATCTTGCAGGAGGTCGCTCTGCTTGACATCAGCAGGCAGAGCGGTCCGCATATCCAGCACACCGATACTGACGGGGTTCTCAAGGCAGGTCCATTGGATTGTTGACCCCGATGGTATTGTTGTCAAAGCGTTCCGATTCTCTTTGTACTGCACGATGACCCGCTGATTTGCGAACAACTGCACATTCTCAAAAACCGCTGACGAATCTCCGCTGACCGCCATTGTGATGTTCTGCGAGGCCACTGTTCCACTCGTATCAATGTCAAAAAGGCGAAGTGTTCCCTCGGCATTTAATCCCAGGTTTGTCGTCACATTTTTGAATCCAAACTTGAGATTCCAACGGGTTGGTAGTACTGGAGCCACGAAGGTGCTGGACGATGCGACCCAATAGCCTGGGCGGTCGTAGTACGGATTGACTGAATCATTTTGAAACACCATCTTCCCAAATGTGGTTCCAAAGGCGTTGATGCTCCCCGTCGTTTGGGCGAAGATATTGGACCCCGACAAGTTGACGGGCATCGTCCCAGCCGCATACGGAATCACCAGTTTGTTGAATAGTGCCGAGTTGAAGAATGTGGACGAGTAGCGAAACCCCGCCTCGTTGAAGATGAGGTCCACCATTTTCTTGACATAGATGCTTGGCCCCAACTGCCACCACCCTGCGACCAGGTTCCCTTGGGTCAAGTCGCTAAATCCGACCGCATCCACAACCCCGTAGACATACCCGCTGCTTGCCGCACCCGATGCCGTCCAGGTACCCGAAACATGGCCGCTGGTGGGCGTGTGGTTCATTCCTGTAACGCCCGCCGTGTTGACGAGCATATTCCCCTCAATGGCTTTGAATAGGCTCACATTGTCGGTAAACAAGCCAACCTCGTAGGTGACGGTTCCCTTCGTTTTGGACATGGAGAGCAGTTGCAGCACTCCGCTGAACACCTGCACCCCATCCTCCCACATAGCGGCTCTTATCCGCTTGTTCGGTTGGAATCCACCCACGAAGGATTGGATATTGTAAGCATACGCAAAGCAGGCCCGATTGGTTGGGGTGTTGGGAAGAGTGATGGTTTTGCTGAACGACCCTCGTTGCTTGGTCACATCTTCAATATCCCCGATGGAATAGGTGACGGCGATGTCCGTGCCGCCCATCGTGTCAAGAACATAGGGGACCTCAACATTGGAATCGTTGAGCGGGTAAGCGATTAGGGTGACGCTCATAGGATGGAGTTGTCGTAAGCAACGGCCACCTCAATTTGCAGTTGGGTCAAGCGGTCGTTCCGTCTGGTTACAAATTGATACTGGTTGGCGTTGACCACCGCTTCCACAAGGGTTCCGTTGAGTTCCAACCAAACATACCCGCTCCGTACCATTTCAATCAGCCACTCGGATTCTGCGTCCGTCAGCCAATCGCTATTCAAAGCGTACACATAGTCAAACGACCCCGCCCAAATCTTGTTGTAAGTCGTGGTTGCGTACACATCCGAGTTATACCCGAACACCTCCCGTTCAATGTTGGCCCGCTTGCGGTTCTTCATCGTAAAGGTGTACGAGTCAATCCCGCCGTACTTGTTAACGAAGTGGACGGGGATGGAGTTAAATCGTTGGCAGGGGCCGATGCGGAACCAAGTAGCGGTATATCCTGCGTCAGTTACATCAACAAATTGGATATAATAGCCAGCACCTTCTGCCGTTGGAAAATTGAACGAACCTGCTTGACCATCCGAGCATTGTGCTGATGTCAGGGCTTTGAGGTTCATCGGTCCTGCGCCAAAGCGGTGAATAGAACCACTTACCGATAAAGGGCGAGGTACTGAAAAATTGCGTACAATAGAACCAGCGGCATTAGTGTAAACCACATTGGCAGACACAACCGCTCCGCTAAATCCCGCACCTACACATAGAAATCCATAAGAATCAGAATATACCACATTTAGGGCATTGGCTGGACTTGAAATTGGGATGCAAGTCGTTGTCAAAGCGTTCTCACCGCCCTGCAAAGCATCGCTTGGGAAATACACCTCTCCACTCCAATCGGCCAATTCTAACTGCTCCAAGTTTCCTGCAAAGGAAACATTCCCAGTCACATTGGTCGTCGTTCCCGTTTGCACGACAGGGGTGCTGCCGTATTCTTCCATGAAGGTCAGCCGATAGCCCGAATAGAACCCCGCATGGTCAGCGAATCCGACTTGGGCCAAGGTTGGCTTGGTCGGGGCCACCAATGTTTCCACGACCTTCTGCACATCAAAGAACCCGTAGTTGGTGGTGGGCAGTTTGTCGCACTTTAGCCGTGCAAGCGTGGTCGTTCCTGCTGCGTCTTTGACATCGCAGACATAGCGGTAATTGGTCGCACTTGTCAGCGAGCCGCTGACTTTGAAGAGCATTTTGTTGAAGACAGGGGTTGCGGATTGAGGCGAACCCGAAAGGACTGATATGGCCATATTATCGGACGGTTGCTACGCTGATGGATTTGCCGAGGACTTCGGCGATGTTTTCGGTTAGAACTGCGACCATATCCTCGGTCACGGCGTTGGACATGAAGTTGGTGGCCCGTAAGCCTTCCCGCCTAATCTTGTTGGCGATGTTTATAGCGAAGGAACGGTTGGCGGCCTTCTTGTCACGGCCTTCCAGTTGGATGCTTTTAAACGCAATCCACTCTTGAATGGGACGGATAGGTGGCCGCTTGTCCCTGTACTGAAACGGGCTATTGGGGGCACGACTACTGCTGACCGCACCCTTGACACCGAGGTCCACATATTTCCAGTAATCGTTGGCGACAATAGCGACAACGAAGGAAGTGTCGGTGAGCGTGATGGGTTCAAAGTCAATGCTGGCAGATAAGGAATCGCTGGCAATAGCCCCTGAATTTGCGAGGTTCTGCTTGGCCAAAGTGATGACCCCTTCCAACCATTTCTTGACCACGGCGTAGGACTTGTTCTCAATCGCTCCGTCCGCAAGGCTTACCCCGAAGTCAGCCAAGGCTTCCTTCTGCAAGTCGGTCAGTTTCTTACCCGAACCACCTACAAATACATCAAACTCCATGGTGGTAAATGTAACCCGCCCACCAAAGTGTACTACCGCCGCCGCATCCGCTCTGCCTCTTGCCGTTCGGCCTCCAAAATATCGTGAATCAGCAGGGCATAGTTCAGGAACTCCACCGCCTTCATTGCGAAGATGGCATCAAATTTCAGCACATCCTTATTGGCCATCCTCCACACGACCATGAGCCAACCGTAGCCAGCAAGCGGGTTCGTTAATGGGCCTGCATCCCCTTCGTCAGGTGCTTGGAATAGTCGCTCAAAACTTTCAAGTAACTTTCGGAACTTAACAAAAAAAAACTGACCACCCCCCAAACATCCCCGATTTTGGCGTGGGCTTTGAACAGTTCGGCCCGCTCTTGGTGTGATGCCCCGTCGTACTTCTTCGGGAACCATCCCATGAACCCACCCTCCCTGCAAAGAGTCGCCATGATGCGGTGTAGGTTTTGGACGAGTTTCTTTTCGTCAGTCGTGTCGGTGTCCATCAGGTCTATTAGTTGCCCAGCCGTGAGTTCATCGGTGAACACCGTCGGAATCCACCACTTGCCTCCTGCTTTGAACCTCCGCTTGTAAGCGAGGGTAGGCAGTTCGTTCCACTCGGCTATGATGGTCTTGTAACGCTTAGTAAGCCCCTTGGCGGGCATTTCTCGGACGAGCGATACATCCACCCCCTCCACGATTGCAACGACCCCTGCACGCTTGTCGTAGTCCGTGAGGACGGGGCTGAACTCCAGCGCAGCGATGCGTTGGAATTGGTCGATGGTGAGGTCTTGGAGTTTCATTTTTGGAAGTACCATTGTTGCGTGCCTGGGACAACGCCGTGCCGTCCCCCGAAGAATTCGCCCACCGCCTTCACAACCCCTGGCCATCCCGCCGTGTAGTCGTCCCCGCAAATAAACCCTCCCCGCTTGACCTTCGGGAACCAAGCCTCCAGGTCCGCAAGTACGGGTTCGTATTCGTGGGCCGCATCAATGTAAACGATGTCAAATTCGCCCTGCTTGAATAGTTTAGAGGCAGCAATGGAATCGCAGTTGTGGTCCTTGATTTTGTCGCTTATCGGGGCGATGTTCTGCTTGAACGCTTCGTAGGATGGGACCGAGTTGCTGGCCTTGTGTTCGGGTGAACCCTCAAAGTGGTCCACCGCTATCAACTTGTAGTTCTGCCCCCTGCTGACGAACACCTCGTCAAAGATGGCCGTGCCTCGTCCGAGGTACACCCCGATTTCAGCCATCACGATGCGAGGCTTGGGAGGCAAGGTGTCAAGGATGAACTGAAGGAGTTGGCCTTGTTCCTGCGGGCTAGACCAGCCGAAGATGTGGTCGTGTTTCATCGCTTAAAGATTTCTTTGATGTTCCTACTGTTGTCCCGATAATTGTTGGATAGGTGATAGACCTTGCAATGGTCCGCAAGTTCGCCGTTCTCGTCCATCTCCAGCATCGGCTTTAGTTCCAAGGACCAAATCGGCAGGGAGGCAAGGGATTCACGATAGAGGCCGTTGTTTGGTATCGTCTGCAACGCTTGCGGGTTACGGCTCAACACCTCGGCAAGCCGCTTCGTGCTGAACATCCAAAAAGCGTGATAGTTGATGTAAAACGGAAGGCTTGCGTAGGTCTTCCCGTTCCACTCCTTCCACATATTCGGTGTAGGATTGAATGCAATGTCGGGGCTAAATTCGCCTTCCACATTTGGGTAGGTTTCAATCCGAGTAAAGGACGGGTACAAGTTGTCCTCAAACATCGCATCGAACTGCTTGGTGAAGTTGACAAACCCTTCCTTTGGAAGCATCATGTCGTCCTCGAAATACGCCACCCAGTCAAAGTGCTGGTACACCTCTGCAATCCTGTTGCGGTGCTTGCTGGTCAGTTCCCAAGGGTGTCCCATCGCCGTGTGGGCGTGGAAGGTGACGGGAAGGTGAGCGAGTTCTTGCGCTGCTTGGGGGTCGTTGGTGTCCACGAAGATGTCCGACTGCACAGGGTAGGACTTGATGGCCTCAATGACCTTGGTCAAGTTCTCCACCCTGTTCGGATGGTGGTGGTAGGCGATATTGGCGAGCAGTTTCATGGTTAGAATGTGATGACGAATTTACTTGGGTCGGGCCATCCTGGGTTGGGGTCGTACACGGTCATCCCTTCCCGCTTCCCAATCCAAGTTTCGGCTTGGTAGCGGTGTTCCCTTACGGGTTCGCCAAGTTCCCGCACATGGCTTGACTTGGCCCACCAAAAGTTCCCTGCAAAGTAGGGATACCCGTCGGGGTTGTTTTGGTCCGCTATTTGGGGGAACTGCTCGGTGGTGAGCCAATGGGTTCCCACGCAGTCCACTTTCTCCAGTTCCGCAAGGCAACGCTCCCAAGCCACGATGTTAAAGAATATCATAGACCTGCACCACATCTGCTTCACAAGCGACGGGTCAGCGGACCCCTTCGTATGCCCGTAGAGGTAGGCCGCATCCTCGGTTTGGCTCGCCTTGTACATCTCGGTCAGCGTTGCTTGCTCCCATGCGTTTGTGCGGGTGACCACGACCTTAATCTTTGCCGCCACGAGTGAGTTGTCCAAGATTTCCTTGACCGCCTTCCGCTGGTCGGGAGGGCCGACGATGCCCACCCGAATCTCATCCAACTGTTCTATCAACCCGTAGTTACAGAGGGCCATCATGTGCTGGTGCATTATCAACTGCCATTGGCCGCCGCCGCCGCAATAGATGTGGTAGTAGTGTACGAGTTTCATTGGGTCAGTAGGAGGGTTAGGATGCAGCCGATAAACACCAAGGCAAGCACGACCCGACCGATGGCAAGGGCAAGGTCAAGGAGGGATTCGAGGTTCATGGGAACAAGAGGGCAAGAAGGCTGGCGATGATTACTCCGCCGCAGGCGATGACCGCTCCGCCGCAGGCGATAACCATTAAGCGAAACACAAACCGCCCGATGTCGAATATTTGGTCAATAATGGATTCGAGGTTCATGCCCCAAAGTTA
>Ga0214923_10003898_pt1 | contig 18457 bp, 7 predicted proteins | sample LL1510_MetaG_FD_177993 | JGI IMG/M metagenome (GOLD analysis project Ga0214923, IMG submission 177993) | Freshwater microbial communities from Lake Lanier, Atlanta, Georgia, United States - LL-1510 | ecosystem: Environmental > Aquatic > Freshwater > Lake | place: USA: Georgia | collected 2015-10-15 | reverse complement strand
TGATCCTGCTTTCATCACAGGAGCAGGAGCAGCAGCAGGAGGTATAACTGCACCACCACGACGACGGCGCGTCCCTATTTTACTTTTACGTCTACGTCTATAACTACCACCGCTTTGACTACCTGACTGACCAGCACCTTCCATCGCATATCTGTTCATAGCAGCTGAAGCTGCCGCCCCTGAACTACCACCAGTAACATGTTGTATAAATGGTTTATATCCAGAATTATTCCAGTTGGAACCACTCATTTCAACATCGGGATAAGCACCGGATTGTAAAGGAGCCAAAGCACCTCCGCGGCGTCCGCGCCCGCGACCCTTATGTCTTTTATTGTGACTTTTTCTTGCCATTTTTAGTATTATATTATCTAATTAGAAAAAATAAAAATCTCCAAATGAATATACCAAAATATATCTAATTATACACTTTTGCTTTTTACTAACATAAAAAATATGCCTAAAACTAAGAAGAAACTAATCACGACGAGTAATAGTGACAAATAAATATATGGATATATTTCTTCTAAAATCAGACTAACGATTGGTTTAAACAAATTTTTTAGTTCATTTTTTACTTCATCCTTCTTAATAAATTCTAAACAATACTCTGATATTTTTTCTTTCATCTCTTTCATTTTTGTAGAATATATTATTTTATAAAAATATTATTATTGTTAATTTTTTGCGTGTTATTTTTTGCGTGTTATTTTTGTCTATATTTTCTCTTTATGGATTAAATGGAATACAATTCATCAGCAAATATATGTACAACATATGATAACTACGACTTTAGCAAGATAGTTCTAACTGATCCCGAATTATTACACGGAGGTTCATTTTTTACAAAGTTAAATGTTGATAACAGTATGTTATATATACAAACACCTAAATGTATTTCTAAACAAGGAATAACGGTTACATCAGGTAAAAAATCATACATAGACCTTATGTTCTCAAATGAGCACTCGGAATTTATCGGATTTATCGAAAATTTAGAAAAGGTGTGTATTGAAAGAATATATTCAAAAAGGAATTCTTGGTTTACAAATAATATTGACGAAAGTGATATTGAAAATGCTTTTACATCAGCTCTGCGTTCATTTAAATCAGGTAAAAATTATTTATTGCGTGCCAATATTGCTTCATCGAAAAATATGCTTAAAATGCCATCTTGTTTTGTATTTGACGAAAATGAAAAACAATTGACATTAGAAGATATTAAACAAGAGCAAGACTTGATAACAGTATTAGAAATACAGGGTATTAAGTTCACATCCAAAAGTTTTCAATTTGAAATATTAATGCGACAAGTTCTTATTTTATCTGATAAACCTGTATTTCAAGAATGTGTCATTAAAAGAAACCAACCAACCGGTATACAAAGTAATACAATATCATCTTCTATATTTACACCTTCAATGGTGTCACAAAATGTAAGCGTAATAGAAGAACCAATAAACGCTAGTATTAATACAATAACATCAATATTAAATGATACAAATGCTGAATTATCAAGTAACGCGAAACCTGTTCCAGCAACACCGATTATAGTATCAATTGCTACAAAAAGTTTAGATGTAGATAAAGCCAAGGATAAATATAACGATACAGACGCAGAAGTATATATGAAAAGTGAAAATGAAATAAATGAAATAAATGGAACAAATGGACTAATAGTAAATGAATCGCAACCACCTAAGGATGAAAAAAAACAAGGAACTTTAGAGAAAGATAAAGATAAAGATAAAGATAAAGATAAAGATAAAGATAAAGATAACGATAAAGAAAGCCATAACCAGAACAAGATCAATATACATAAACTACCAGAAATTACAGATATAATGGAACTAACAGATGCTGATTTAGATATAAAAACCAATGAAAGTGTTAAAATAAAACCAGCAAATGATATTTATTATGAACTATATCGTGTAGCAAAAGAGAAGGCACGCACAGCAAGAAAATTGGCATTCGATGCTTATTTAGAAGTAAAAAAAATAAAAAAAACGTATATGCTTGATGATTCTGATTCCGATTTTAGTAATTCATCCGAATCTGAAAACTCTGAAAACACCGAAGATTCAGAAAATTCAGATGATTAAATCGAAAACTATAATAACACTATAAGAATACTATAAGAATACTATAAGAATACTACAATAATACTATAAGAATACTACAATAATACTATAATAACACTAGAAGAACACTCGAATAAAATTAGAATAAAATAGAATAATATATCTATAAAATTTAAAGTATATTTATAATATTTTATATTTTTATTTATTTTTATTTAATTACTTAAGGCAGTTATTTGTTATTTATATTTTGTAATTTGTTAATTGTTAATTAATATTAAAATTATAAAAATATTTTATCATTTATTTTATATAACGATGCTTCGAGAATTACAGAAAACTTTTAAGGCACATCACGTTCTTTTACTTTTAGGAGGAATTATTCTTATTTACGTGTTGTATAACTATTCCTCAAACAAGAATTTTTCCCCTGAAAATATGGCTCCTAAAAATAGACGCGGCGCTAGCAGCTCCGCTCAATCTGGCAATGGTAAACAGCCATCCGGTGCAAACGATGGGACATTTTATGTAGACTATGCCCCTGTAAATTCAAGTGATAACAACTTAGCCGGCCTCCCCTCTAACTGTTCCAGTCAGAATACCAATTCTCCCTCAGATCTTCTCCCAAGCGACAATAATAGTAGTTGGGGTCTGAAGCCTCAGGGTAATGGAGATTTCTTGGGTGTAAACTTTCTTAACTCTGGATATTTGATTGGTGTCGATACTATCGGTAGCACTCTTAGAAATGCTAACCAGCAGCTCCGCTCTGAGCCTCCTAACCCTCAGATTATTGTTAGCCCGTGGTCTAATACTACTATTGAGCCTGATCCTTTCCGTATGCCCCTCGAAATCGGTTGCGGCCCTCAGTAAGTTCAGTAAACATTTAGGAGAATAAACAAACATAACCCTAATAAAGGAACACAACATAGGAATGCAATAAAGAAACATAATAAAGGAAACCAAAATAAAAAATCTAAAATAATAAGTTAATTTGTTAGATATATATAACTTAAGTTAACTTATTATTTATATTTATATAGTATATACACACCTTATCTTACCATAATATACTATGGATGTAAATATATATGGATATATACTATCTATACTGATTATTATAGTAATTGTTAAATATTATTTTGACTCTGATTTAGCAAATCTGAACTGTATAACATCCTGTGTAGATGGAAATAAGTATTGCGTTCGTCAACGTCTTAAGCAAGAAATGGCTGCAGACTTATTAGCAACTGTTACACAAAATATGAAAAAACTTGTAGACTATATGCAGAGAAACTATCCAACCTATGAAAATGTTCAACGATTAGTAAAGAATTTTAATCCCAAAAAAATAATTGAAAATGATCCTGAAGATGAGCATACTGCTTATAGCGAAAACAAGGGTGAAAAGATTGCTTTCTGTTTAACAAAAACAAAGACAGATGAGAAATTAATTGACAAAAATACGCTAACTTTTGTAGCAATACACGAGTTGGCGCATACAATGACCGTTTCGATTGGTCACAAAGAGGAATTCTGGAGCAATTTTAAATTTTTATTAGAAAATGCTGTAAGAGCGCATATTTATACCGCCGTAGATTATGCTAAGAACCCTATACAATATTGCGGAATATTAATCGATGAAAGTCCTCTTTATAAAAAATAAATATTATATTGTGAGAATATGTTTGCAAATATTGGCAAATATATTGGCAAATATATTGGCAAATATATAGACAAATATATAGATAATTATATATAGATAAATTTATTAAAATATATACATATATAGCAATTATGAAGATATTAAATAATACAATATTCATAACTATTATTTTAATATGTGTTTTTATTTTTGCGTTTTATAATATTATTATCCCTGTATACAATAGTTCCCTTGTATTAGAAGGTTTCGATAATAATTCAAGCTATGTAGCTGGCGCTGATGCCGAAAACACTGGTGACATAAACGAAGATAACATTATGTATACAGGAAACGCCAGTAACAGTAGTCCATTTGATTACAATTATGATACATCCAATATGCCGACTTTTAAAAGTATGTTTGGGAAAAAGTGTCTTTTAGGTTGCGTTAGCCCTACCTCTTCAGTTGATGTTGATAACAGTAGATGTAAGCAAAATGCAAGTATGGATTTTTCAAGTAAAAAATATATAAAATGTCCCTGGAAATGTGTCCCAGATATACTTGACAAGCACCCAGAATTAAAATCCGTTTATGCGCCATACACAGAAAAAGGTTATCCTATATGTAAAAAGGAAATGGAAGAAAGACACTGCTCAGGTTGTTCGCCAGATGCCTATTTTTAATTTTTTAAGTAATTCTATGTTTTCAATTGTAGCTGGCAACGGCTTTATTTTGAAAATATCATCCCCTAATCCGGTTTTACCTATCCTTTTAAATACTAGGTAGTAAACATTTACATCGCTTATACCATCGTCGTCTTCACATTTACATACTTTTGCATCAATAGATGCGATATAATATAGATTCATATTTTCTATTAATGGAAAAAATGTATCACACTTATATTCCTTCTCAATATATGTAATATAAAATTCATCTATTATTATATTTTTATCAATATCATTAGTTTTATCAATATCATTAGTTTTATCAATATCATTAGTTTTATCATTATTCATATTCATATTCATAATATTTTCATAAACCGTCGAGCCACCTATTATCCATATATCATTATATATTTTATGACCCGAATTAAACATATTCTCCCGTTCATTGCGTTCATCGTATTTTTCATATCTATATCTATAAAAATCTCCCTCATCCGATGATTCCATCTCCTGATCACAGCATCTATAGGAGCAAAAACGTATTGCACGGGAGATTGATGATATATGTATGTTTATATCAGAACCATCGTCGTAATCAGAATAATGTATACTCTTGCGCACCTCTTTACTTTCAGGAATCGTTCTCGATAACACAATGCTATCTCTATAACGGAGTGGTTTGGGATAATTCGGTAAAGATAACCAAGTATTTTTACCCATTATAATAACATTTTTTTTAATATTTAGATCATCTTTACATATTTTAGCCGACGTTTTACCAGTGCTTATATATCTCTTAGTATCCTTCATATATTTTCCATAATCACCTGATGTAAGTGCTGAAAAATATTTAAGATCATCCGATATCTTCCACGGAAGTTTATTATTTATACCAATTCCACCCCCCTTACATACAGCTACAATAAGCTTAACCTTTAAAACATTATCGTCATCTTCTTTATCCATCGCGTATGATAATTAGTATAGTGAAACAATATAATTTTGTATTAAGTTGATATATATTATAATAACATAATATCTAATAAACATATTATCTAATATATATATAATATCGATGGGAGATACAGATACATTAAAAAATAATATATACAAATTAAACTATATAAGTAATAAACGCATAGATGAAAATCAAATCCCCGATAAAATCGTCGTATTTTACGGTAACATAAACCCATATACAAAAAATGGATGGGGTATGTCAGAAGAAGATTTAAAACAAAAGTTCAGTGAGTTTATCCAAGGTTCGGGAGCTGAAGCAGAGACTGAAATCTCTATTATTTTCAAAGATTTATTTAGTCCATTAGAAATACATAATATTAAAACATATGAAATAGAAGTATCATTTTCATTTGAACGCATTTATGGAGATGACACAATAGAGACAATGAAGAAAAAAATAATAAATAATATAAAAATAGAAAAGGAATTTTCATTCGATGAAATGTATTTATTTTCAAAAAAGGGCGTCAGGTATACGCCATTACAATTATATAATAAATTGTCGAATAATGATACATCAACAGTAACAAAAAAATCACTAATAGATTTTTTAACAAATTCTCATAGACGAAATTTAAAAGAAGAATGCGAATTACTGCTTAGAACAGATAGAGATAAATTAAAAGATTTATACACGTATGACGATATTTATGATTTATTTTTTAAGATTAAATATGAATCTCCCGAAGAAGGCAGTGAAAGCGATAGCAGCGATAGCAGCGATCACGAAGGTTCGTTCTCTGAAATAAATATATTGCCCATAATCGAAGATATACCCGTGGGGCAAAGAGTCGCGTTTAATCGTGTGGATTATGTTTTTACCACAAATCCATTCAATATAAAAATAAGCGACTCTGATGAATTCGATTTCTTAAAGCAAGCGTCGCATCAACAATACACTATATCAACTACAAATAAAAAACTTATTATTGACTATGAGCCTATTATATGCGAAACAATATTCTTATGTCTTGCTGAAGATGTTTTAAGACATATAGAGTCAATCAATGAACAACAAGGCGCAGGGTCGACACCAATTTTATCAGAGACCGTTGTTCAAATATATTACCCCTATTTGGCACAAAAACAATACACAACTATTACCGATTTAGATGCGAATCGCCAAGAACTACTCGAATCAACTAGACAATTAACAACCGATAAAGCATATCAAGACCTTGTAAAAAATGTCGATCTGTTCTACGATATATTCTATCAAAGAAAAACACGCGTGGATCCTAGCGAAAGTCCGCGTCAGATCAATAACAATACATTAAATTATGTTCAAAAGGGTATATCCTATATAGAGCTAGAAATTAAACCGGATTCTCCTATAAATGTTCCTGTTGATATGTTATTCAAGACGATTCATACAACTGTAGACAAGCCACTCCTAAAATTAACACGCGGTAAAAAGGACCAGAAGATGTATAGGCTTTTTGCGAACAAAATTTCAACTGATGGAAGGCGTATACCTTATCTTAGAAGCACTGAAATAAATAAGATAATTAAAGAGACACAATCAGAGAGAAGATTACTAATATTAGTGCTTTGTCGTTATGATTTAAAAGATAAAGGTGTTACATTAAAAGAATATAATATATACATAAAGTGCGAATTTGATGCATATGGTAGTATATTTGTATCATTTGAATCAGAATTCGCATTAGACGATGAACAAGTATCTAATATAATCGACAAAAATATAAATCCAATCATTAATGAAGTAGAAATTTTCCTAAGTCAAAATGGTTACCATATAAATAATTTTGAGGATTTATATTCCACAAATGTTGTTATACGAGAAATAAAATACAGGGCAAACATTGAATTCAGAGGGGGGTTTACATTGAATATCGCCGATAAAATGTCGTGTATATCAAGTATTTTTAATGTCATCAACTACAAAGATAATAAGCGCGTAATTATGCGTTATAAACGTGTATCCAATTACAATGAAATCGAGGGACGTGATGCATACATAATGGAGCAATTTTCGAAGTCGAATTATCAAGCTGATGTTGTCCAAGGATTGATGGAAAATTACAAAATTTCATACGAAGATGCTGTAAGAATAGTTGCGGAATTTTTAGATGGATTACAGCTTTCAGAAATAAACAAAAAATCAAGAATAAAAATCAATGTTCATCCTGGATTTCTAACCACGATTACGCAAGGTAGCGACGATATAAGGAAGAAATCTCTGAATGCAGGAAATTTTCGAATCGAGGTTGACAATATAGACAACATATATTATTTAGATCATGTTGACATAATGTGCGATTCATTAATACGATTATTGAGTTATAGTGATTCTAAACCGACTACAAGTGTTCCAATAGAGCGTATTTCAGAATTATGTAAAAAACAAGCATCTTCTAAAGGAAAACCTGAAGTAAAAGAAATAAAAGAAGTAGTTGCCAAAGGGGATAATGTAGTTTTTACAGATAACACAATGTTTGCCGAACCGGATGAAGGTGCTATAACATTTGATTTCGAAAATCAGGATAAATTAGAAGAAATTGCAAATAAAGGAGATGCTGCTGTTGAAGATCTTTTATTTGGTGATATGTTTGATGAAGAAAGCGAAGGGGAAGGTGAAGAGGGCGAAGAAATACCAAGCCCAAAATCAGTAGTAAAAGAGGCCGAGGTAGAATCACCAGCAGAAGAAGAGGAACCAGAACAGGAACCAGAACAGGAACCAGAACAGGAGCAGGCTTCTAAAAAAGAGGATGAACCAGTAGAATCAGATGATTCAGGTCAATCTATAGAAGATTTACAATTTCAGGACAGCGAAGGCGAAGAAGGCAAAAGCGAAGAAGGCGAAAGCGAAGAAGGCGAAAGCGAAGCAAAGAAGTCGGATGAGTCAGGTGATTCGGGTCAATCTATAGAAGATTTACAATTTCAGGACAGCGAAGGCGAAGAAGGCAAAAGCGAAGAAGGCAAAAGTGAAGGTGAGGATATTGAGGATTTAATGTTTATGAATAGCGATGGAAGCAGCGGAAGTAGCGAAGGTAATGTAGCTATAGGAGGTGCTGGTTCGGATGATGAAGGGCATTCCATAGATATAGCTAAATTTTCATCTTCATCAGATTCATCTCAACCTACACCTCAACCGAAACCATTACCCAAGCCGAAATCAAAATTGCCAGGTATATCTATTACATCATTGCCTGGATCGGCAGCAGTATCAGCAGCAGCAGCAGTATCAACACCGTCTATAACCGCAAAGCAAAAAAGCAAAAGCGCTGTTACAAGCGCAATAGCTGAAAGCGGACGCAGAGGTGTTATTGAACACGATGTTACTGGTCAAACTGTTAACCCATTTCTCCCAAGACTAGAAGCATATGATGATGTTTTATATTCTAAGGATGATAAAGGAATCGGTAGTTTTTATTCTGTAGCTTGTCCTTCAACGGACAAGAGACAACCTGTCATTTTAACAGATAAGGAAAAGGAATATTTGGATGAATACCATAGCGGATCATATGATCGAGCAATGAAATATGGTTCATCCGAAAGTAAAAAATTCTGGTATATATGCCCTCGATACTGGGATATGAGAAGAAATGTAAGCTTAACACAAGAACAGGTTGACAATATAATACGCGAAGAAGGAGATGTTATGATTCCAAATGTCGATGCAGATGGTAAAAAACCCAAAGTAATTCCAAAAGGAAAATATATATTCGAGTTCAATAAAGACCAGTCACCAGGGTTTGGATACAGTAAAAAAAATATAGGAGGTAAATATTGCATTCCTTGTTGTTTTGACACCGACAGTTTTTTTCGAGCAAAACAAAACAAATCGCGTCAAGAATGTGGATGCCCCGATATAAAGCCTATAAGTGAAAAAAACCCATACCATAAAAATTTCGAATGTGAAGGAAAAGAAAAGGCATTTCAAGCGCCTCCTCTACGAAGAGTTCGTAAACCATCAACAAGTCTTGATTTACTCAAAAAGCAGCAACCAGTTAAAGATATGGATGATTTTGTAGAAGAAGGTGAACAAGCAAAAGAAGCACATGAGCAACCCTCCCAATCACAACCTCAAGTAAACATGTCTATACAGGCATTGCGTCAAAGAGAACTTGCGAAAAAATCATTGAAAAAAACTGACGTAGATGTAGGTGAAGATATAGGCGAAGATACCGAAAATATACCACCACATTTACAAAGATTGGAATCAGAAAAAAGCAGATTATCAAGCGAATCATCAGCATCAGCATCAGCATCAGCATCAGCATCAGCATCAGCAATGGAACTATCATCATTAAAAGTGTCTAAAAAAGAATTCAATATTCTAGGACCTGAAAGAAATACACCACTCGAACCTGGAACCTATGGATATTTATTACCAGCATTACAAGCATTTTTTCTTCAAGATTACAAAATTTGCACAGTAAACGACAGAAGCACAGAAATAAAACCGAATGTATCTTGTCTGCTACAAAAAGGTGTCCAACTCGGAGAGAAAAAATATACACATAAATCTTGGAAATACTATAGTGAGAATCAAAGTTTTCTGGGTGCGATTGCTGACATATATGCTAGATATGTTTTTATGATTACTGGTAGAGAAGAAAGTATAACAATCGAACAAATGAAAGAAAAAATATTAGCCGCCATAAATATCGATTTATTTATGACATATCAAAATGGAACACTTATAAACGCGTTTAATGTCGAGGAAATTATAAACGAGGAAGAAGGGGACGAAGATAATATAAGTATAAGCGATCTTATAAGTGATGCAGATAGTTTAGGGGAAGCGAATATATTTGAAGGTGAAAGTAGAAATCGTGATGAAGATGAACATGATGAAGAGGAAAAGGAAGAGGAAGAGGAAGAGGAATATGTTGGTCAAGGTGCATATGTTCATGGTGGTGGTGGAAGCCCAAAAGAAGAAGAAGAAGAAGAAGAAGGAAATGTCGATTTTATGTCAGGTTTAGTAGAAGGTGCTCCGGACGCAAGTGGTGCTAGTGCTGGTGAAGAATCTTCAATACCACCACCACCACCACCAATGACCGACTACTCTTCAATGAGTGAAGGGCCGGCACCGCAATATGAATCATTTGATGAAGGACCACCACCGCCACCGCAATATGAGTCATTTGATGAAGGACCACCACCGCCACTACCACTACCACCACCACCGATCACATCATTATCATCGGAACAATCGCAAAATATGGAAAAGCCTGCCATTGCCTTATCGCAAAAAGCATCATCAGTTCCATCGCCATCATCATCTTCATCGTCTTCTACACATACTTCAAAATCATCGTCACGTAAAGGCTCTCTATCAGTATCATCTAGAGGAAAAGATAGACATAACTCTTGTGTTGTCGACGACGAGATTTTCAGACAATCACTAAAAAGTCCAAATTTTGAATATAAAAACTCAGAAATATTTAAATCTATTAAAAAGTTCTCAGACGAAGATGCTCAATTTGTATTCTTTAAGAAGGTTGTATGCTCCTATGAAAATTTCAGAAAATATATTCAGAGCAAAACTGTTTTTATAGATTATGAATATATGTGGGATATAATATGTACTCCTAACCCCAACTTATTCAAAGATGGATTAAATCTCGCAATAATACAAATTGCAAATAGGGATATAACAAATAACGTTGAAATTATATGTCCATCGAACCATTATTCCAACAATTTTTTCGACGTTAATAAAAAAACGGCAATAATAATGAAAAGACAGATCAAAGGCAAAGTAAGTTTTGAGCCAATATATGAAGTTCGCGGTTCTCGTCCGCGCGTTTTTAATTGTATTTTCAGCATAAAAAATACAACCTTAAAAAGAATAACAACGGAAAGTGGTAGAGTAATCGATGAAACTATTATACCTCACGTTCTCAAGAAAGCATTAGAATCAATAAAGAATGTATATAATAAATTATGTAAACCAAATAATAGCATTCCTAGAAGAGGCGCTATAAATGCATCTGGTAGATTTCAGAAATTATATGAATTCGAACGGAATATTAACTTATCCGAATTAAAAACCCGTGCATTAAAAATGAGATATAAAATATTGAATCAGATTGTGAACTATGACGGAAGAGTAGTTGGTATTTTTATAGAACTAATACGTCAACAAGATGGGGAAGATGAAACATTGTCTGGTATTATAATGTGCGAGCCATCACCGATTGATTACAGCATACCAGAAATAAATTATATTGATGACAGTTCTTTATGGCAACCATATGAAAATACAGTTATATTTCTTAACTATGTTCACGGCACACTTAAAATACCATCGCGACCAATATTTAAAGTTATAGATGATGGAAAAATCGTGGGTGTAGTTACTGAAACAAACCAATTTGTATCTATATATATCGGTGAAGACGAAAGTGTAAGAACAGATGGAATATTTAATATACCTATTTTAAATACAAGGGATTATAATATTGCTGACACTGAAATAAATCTACGATTAAAACAGGATCCTTTAAGAGAAAAATATGTAAAATATATGTATCTAGAAAATAATTTCTATAATGTTTTTAGAAATACAGTGCGTATTCTGATAAATAGATACGAAAATATAAAAATAAAAGAAACAGTATTATCGATTTTACGACGAACCGATCTAGTTTATTTAATAAAACTCGCATTTATCCAAGCAGAAATTATAAAATTAATATCAAGATATATTTTATTCGATGATACACATTATAATGAAGAAACTTTGGAAAATATAAGCGAAATATCGACAAGCTGTCTTACAAACAAGGATACGAATTCTTGTCAACAAACAAAATATTGTATCAAAGAAACAGATCAGGAAGGTAAATGTAAGCTGGTGATTCCAAATAGAAATCTATTATATCCGGACAAAAGTAATAGAATAATGTATGTTGCGAGAATATCAGATGAAATAATTAGATATAATAGAATAAGGAACTTTATGTTCGAGCAAAAAATATTCCCACCTATTAATGTAAATTATAACTTAAGAAATGACGAGATTATATTATCACAATCTATGCTTATGGATGGATATTTTGACAATTTACACCCCCAAGTAGAAAATAAGTATGTGAAATTTAATACATATGACACAGCTGAACCATTATTAACTGAACTATATGAAAACATATATGACGCGTCTGTAGATGATCAAGTAACCTGTACTACAGATATAGCAACTCTTTCATCGGAATTTAAAAAGTATTTCACAGAGCAAAAAGAATATCATATACTTAAATTTAATCCAAATGCGCCATTATGTTCCTTTGAAGTTATACTGTTTGTATTGAAAAATGAAGGTATTCGAACAGGCAACAAAAAATTAGAAACAGTGACAGTAAACATTCTGAGGCTAATCATTTTACATTTTTATAATATGTGTATCCAAACATCGCAAAATTCCGACGAAATAAAGGAGAAAATTGTAGAAGTATTGAAATTTTATGGTATGACAACTATTTCTGAAGAATATTATAAGAAAATAAAGACACATAATGATGACGACTTCATAGAGGCTATTCCATTTTTAGAAAATTATTATCTTACGCGTCTTGATATATGGATTATAGCAAATTATTATAAAGTTCCGATTATTCTTTTATATTATCCTAAGAAACCATTACTCGAAACAAAATATGTATATTCAACATTAACTACATACTATCAAGCAGATATGCCTGTTTTAGAAAAAGAAGAAGAAGAAGAATCAAGCGGACAAGGAGCAATAGCAGGAGAAGCGCATTCACAACAACCACAAGATTCGCAGAAATATTACTTTATTATTGTCCCTTCGATTAAACAAAATACTATCCCTACTTACAGTCTTGTAAGAAAGGGAGATAATAACTATTTATTATCTATATCTGAGTTAAAACCATCTTATCAATCAAAAATAATTCAAGAAATGTCGAATACATACTCAACGGCAAGAGATGATGCCGCGTTTAATGATGATGCGGGTATAATATCAGGTGAAGGGGAAGCAGTTGTAAATAGCGTTGCATCTTCAACGACCGGGTTTAAGAAAAATATAATGAATTTTGTTACAAATTTTGTGCCTCCTACAATATTACAAAAACGAAATTATGAAGAGGATTCTTCTTTAGTCAGTTCAAATGTTATGGAAGATTCGCCACATCTTCCTGGAATAAATGAAGATGAAGGAATAAGACAAGTTGTATCCACTAGACCGCGTATTTTAGGTGCTAAAGTGATGGGGCAGAAACTTAAATCATTGTCTAAATCCAAACCAACATTAGCTGAATTGTCGGCGCAATCTAGTAAAAAGAAAAAACCAAATCTATTTGCTCTTTCTCCGATTTCAGAAGCTGTATCATTAGCATCTCCAAAACCGACACAACCATCTGTCGTAAAATCAACATTGGTAGAATTGAAACCACAAGCATCGGCAATTAGAAATAGGAAGTCCACTCTTGGCAAAGTTTCTTCAATATCGGTAGCACCCACACAACCATCAGCACCAAAACTAACATTATCAGAACTGAAAGCACAGGCATTATCAAGTAAAAAATCGAAGCCTACTGTAGTTGAAGTTCCTTCGGCGTCAGTGGATCTAGCAACTTCTTCTATTCCTCCTCCACCTCCAACTCCCCCTATACCAAGTGATATCATAAGCGATGAATAATTAATTATGCTATAATATATTATATATTTTGTATATTTTGTATATTTTGTATTATGTTATCATAAAAATATAATATGAAAAATATAATATGAAAAATATAATATGAAAAATCATATTATATTTATTCCGTATGGCTATAACACCATCACACAGTATACAATTAAAACCCAATATTATAGTTCGCCATCACATTGCCCAAGTTCTCCTTCTTAATATTTGAAACAGTCACATTCATTGACAGATTGCTAATCGAGCATATATCATCTGGATTTTCCATCATAAATGCTTTCTCGATTTCATCGGCAGCATTTGTAATATTATACTCATCTTGACCAGCGAATTTAATCATCTTATTCATATCAAGCAATACCTTAAAACTGCTTGTTCCAAAATATCCCTCTTGACCACACATCACATTTGCAGAAACACCACGCATCTCGTCCAACTCAGCGTGTCTCGCTGCTTTCAAGAACATCTCCGGCGTCTCTTCAAATGATGCCTTCGCAATTGGTCCAATATCATCATTATTAATTCCGTGCCTAAATATAGATACCATATTCGCGCTAGCCGTCATCCTATCCGCCAACATAATCAAGTGATGATAGTTAATATACGTATTATCGAACTCTAGAACTTCCGAAAGCTCATTGTAAATAGCAACTCGCGCCGCTTCGATACCAAGCACATTATAAATCTCCTGAATATCATTGCTTATCGTCCTAGTCACATCTATATAATCAAGCGACAATGCGGTCAACAAATTAGTCCCTGTTGTATCCAAAACCCACGTCTCCTTCTTGCTATATGTGCTATCTACTTTAACAAGCGAATCCGTAATCTTCCGAAGCAATACACGCGACAGACCTTTAATACCTCTCAAAACAACATTATTGAGCATATTGTCTTGGAAATTTTTCAAAATATATATCTGGTCTGACTGATCAAGAGACAAGGCATTATTCTTCTTCTTCGAATTTGTGATAACATTATTAAGCCGTATGCGGAACACCAGGTTGTCGGCGTTATAGTCGGCATACATACACGTGACCTCTTTGTCATACATATTCTTTAAAGCAAAGTGAACATCATCCATTGATATCTTCCTATCAAGCATCGATTCCTTGTCAAGCGTCATACGAATAACCCATTTTGATTTATCACTAGGAGGAGCATTTTCACCACCACTCGTTGCACTAACAGTAGCATTAGAATCTGACGCACCGCCTGCAATCGCTCCTCCGTCTGATTGCGATACACCCATACATTCATCTACCATTTGTTCGAATTCAAAATATTGCGACATCACAGCCTTGTCTTGCTCGATTAAAGTATTCATATCATCGGGGTCAAAACATATTTCAATGCTTTCAACAATTTCTTTCAAAATCGTAATCTCGACATTTGGAATCTTATCGCGCACAATTTCCTTATCCGTCTCCTCTTCGCGTTTCATATAAATAGTCAAAGACGGATTCTTCGTGTTTTCCGAGAGTGACAATATTTCCTCAATACGCGGCACACCGCGCGTAACATTTGACTTCGACGCAACACCTGCCGAGTGAAATGTATTTAAAGTCAGCTGCGTAGTAGGTTCACCAATACTCTGCGCTGCTATCATTCCAACCATTTCTCCAGGTGCAACAATGGCGCGTTTATACATAAGCGTAATCGTCTCTAATAATACAGTAAGCGCCTTTTTATTAAACCTCTTCACAACTAGCAACTCCTTCGGCGACAAATAGAAGTAATACATTGTCTTGAATAAATCTGTCGGTGGAGCATAATAAATATTCTCCATTATTTTGTAGTTCTCTTCTATCATATCAAATACATCAATTGGTGTAATATCCACCATCGAATTTTTGGTAATGTGCTGCATCCCCTGGACATTATTAATAATATGTGTAAAACAAACCGGTAAATGAATATTCTTATTATCCCTCATCTTAAACACATTCTGAATAATTTCATCGCGTTTCTCTATCATCATATCAATATAGACCTTCGTCTTCGTATCTTGTTCCTTGCTATATTTTTTCATACGCGACGCTGCCGTCTTCGTAAACACTGTCATCAAGATTCCGTCTTTATCATCCTGAGTTGACACGTAATAATGAGCATATATTTCCTCCAATGACATCGAAACAAGAGGCAATGACTGATTCTCTACTTTTACAGTATCTATTCCATCGTCGCCATACGAGAATTGAACAATACGGTCCTTATTATTTCTCACCGTCATATCATATCCTACTTTCAAATCTTCCATACCCTTGATTAACCGTCTCTGAATATATCCAGTGGTCGACGTATCACGAACTTGAAGTCCATTCGCCAAACCAAAGTTCAATGTTTTAGGAATAGTCAAATCATACATTTTGGGATGAAGTGCCGGATCTACTTTTTCAATTGAAATAATTTCATCCAATATTACATCGTTGTGAACAGCGACTTTATCTAATTTATCTTTCCAAATAATTGACTTCATTTTATTATTTTTTTCAGGATGAAGAAGTGTTACTTGTTCACCAAATATTTTTCCATTAGTAGAACGAATGGATAGTCTATACGATGGCTTAATATTTAAAGTTCCAATATTATTATTCTTATTTTGCGTTTTAAATATTCTTGAATATACACCAATTCGGGAACATAATAATGATATATCTTCGGTCAACCGTTTCGATGCCGATGATGACTCAATTGAATTTTTCGAAATATGCCCATCTCCTGAAATATAACCACTTAAAATACCTTTTGCGAATTCTATATTTGAAATATATGCTTCATTGGGAATATGTTTATTTTCAGAGCCAGAACCTACTAATTTTGTAATAAAGCTTGACATAACTGACGAATTTCCGTGTATTGTTCTAGTAGTTCCACCAATATTATTTACTTTTGTGGTCTCTGAATATTCTATATTAAACGTATTAAACCAGCCTTTTGCGAACTCTACAATTGTATCATCTAAATTTGTAATGTATATAGAATTATTATTAATATTTCCTTCAGCTATAAATAATCCAATGAATAAACCATTATCATAATTCAATTGAAATGTATCTGGGATGTTACATTTTTGCCTAGTTCCCCTAAACGGATATACGCAATTTATCTTAATATCGTTTATATTAGAACGCACTGTTGCGCGCTGTAATTTAGCCTTACTATCAAATGGAAGTGTAAATGTTTTATTATTATTATCATTCCACCAATTTGATGGAATTTTATTTCTATTATCCATAGCAATATTCATACTATTAACTGCCTTATTAACTTCACTCCCATATATATAGTCAGTTTTTAACAAGTATTTATCCATACTAATCTCATTTAAGCTTACGCTATTTTGGGGACAATTTTTAGCAACAGGAACAAAATCACCTACATTAATTTTTTCAGTATACTCTTCGCGAAATTGGTTCAACTCTGGTTTCCAAACCAGCAATGATTTATTTTCTGTTACAATAACACTTCTTCCTCCGTGTGTAGTAATCTTATATAACATATCTCCGGGGTCGTGGCGCGTTACCGCGGTTATATTGCCCCACGACATATTTCCATTATAATCCATAGTTGAAATGGTAACACTATGGTCTAGTTCAAGATACTCCATATTTTTTTCTGTCATATTTTGAATTCTGTCATTCAATTTCATATGACCATCAATCCATTCACCAATTTTAACATATTTTGGAATATCATTTTCAACTATAACAATAGGCGTCTCCCACGTAACAGACTTGACCGCTGTGTCAATGAGACCAATACGACCAGCCATAGCGTGAAAGAACAACTCCTCCGGTCGCAATCCACTAATAAACGAGCTCTCTACAAACCCACGAGCATCTGGCGAGTCATCGTATTTGTTAAAATGCGGCAGCGTCCTGCTATCGAAACCATAGGGAATACGTTTCCCATCAATTGCCTGTTGACCCAGGCACGACGTCATTTGTGAAATATTGATATCTGAACCTTTAGAACCGGCGTTTACCATCGTTACAAACCGATTATCCTTGCTCAGACTTTCAATTCCAATTTTACCAGCATCATTAATAGCTTTGTTAAGAATATTTGAAACCTGATTTTCAAATTCGATGTCATTTGTTTTACCCGTCTTATTCTCGAATACACCAATATGTATCTGATCGATGAGCCCCTTGACATCAGTCTTCTTAGAAGTAATGACTTGAGCGATTTTATTATTGGTCTCGGTATTCGCAATCAAATCGCTAATTCCCACACTATACGCACTGACTTTCATATACTCGGTAATAATATTCTGTAGATCGTCGATAAATTTAGCAGATGTCATATTATTGAAATCATTGCAAGTTCTATGAATGAGACCGTTGGTTCCAGAACCCAACACGGCTTTGTCCAATTGACCGCGCAAGTA
>Ga0214923_10003897_pt1 | contig 18457 bp, 18 predicted proteins | sample LL1510_MetaG_FD_177993 | JGI IMG/M metagenome (GOLD analysis project Ga0214923, IMG submission 177993) | Freshwater microbial communities from Lake Lanier, Atlanta, Georgia, United States - LL-1510 | ecosystem: Environmental > Aquatic > Freshwater > Lake | place: USA: Georgia | collected... | reverse complement strand
CATTGGCGCCGTCACCCTTAACCCTGAAAACCCGGAGCTCATCAAAACCGAATCATCCAATCAACATAAAACGGCAATCGCAGCATGACTCATGGGACAACTACCTTGACGCGCACCGCGGGGATGCGATCCATGCCGTGTTGTGTGCAGCCGGCTACAACATCAAGTGGCTGCTGCGGATGATCCGCAAAAAGGGCGTCCGCCTTTTTTGTCCCTTCTTCAGGCACTCGGATTAGGACGCCGCACTCAAGCGAGCGGACATTCGAACCGCACCCATCCTTTCGCAGGCTTCAAACCCAACGAGCCTTCGCTTGAAGAAATTAAATTATTCTGGGACGACCAATTAATTAATGTACTGGATTCCGGCGGCGATGCACATTTCTCGTACAACGTCATCGACATTGTATTTCGCCTGCCAATTTAGTAGCGCCTTCGCCTTAGAGGGGTCGCCTAAGCTGTATACAATATCTGAAGGCCTACCCAAACTCATATCAGCAACAACATAGTCTTTCCAATTAAGATTGAAGAAGGAAAAAGCAGATTCGATAAAATATGACAAGGGTACTGTTTTGCCTGTTGCTATAATAAAATCATCAGGCTCATCAAGCTGTAGCATCTTATGCATCGCCTCAACATAGTCTGGCGCCCAGCCCCAGTCTCTGTAAATATCGATATTCCCTAATTTCAAAATATTGGTCTTGCCTGTTTTAATTAATGCGGCAGATTGCACTATCTTTTGAGTGACGAATCTTGGCGATCGAATCGGTGATTCATGGTTAAATAAAAAACCTGTGCATGCCTTTAGCTCATAGGAAATACGGTAGCTTGCTACTAGATTGGCACTAGCCGATTTTGCTACCGCATAAGGACTAAGCGGCTTAAAAAGTGAATTCTCAGTAGCCTTAGCTTGCGTGGTTTCGCCAAAACACTCACTTGAACCCGCGTTATAAAATTTGATATCTTTATCAAGGAATTTAATTGCCTCTAAGATATTGAGTGTTGTATTTAATATGCTTTCTATGGTTTCCACTGGCTGATCGTATGACAGCCCAACAGATGACTGCCCCGACAGGTTATATACCTCTTTAGGTTTTGATTCAGAAATTGCTTTGAGAACACTTCTATAATCCGAAGGAGCTGCATTAATCAATACGAGCAACTCCTCATCCACTAGTTCTTGCAAACGAGTGCTAATTCTTGATGAATCTCGCGACGTACCAACTACTTTATAACCAAGAGAGGACAAATGCTTTGTTAGGTAATATCCGTCTTGCCCTGTCACACCGAAGATTAATGCAATATTTTTCATTTCAGCGCTATGGAAAATTTATTGCTGGCTAAATTCATGGTGGGTTTCCTGCATATAATGTAGATCGCACCAAATACAACTAGATGAAAAATTGTTTGGGTTAAATAGCTTGCAACACTACTTCCCATAATTGAAACCCCAAAGTAAACCAAATTAATCGCATATATATTTCTAATCGTGGACGATCGGGAAAGAGCTAGCTTATCAATAACGCCGACCATAAATCCTATAATAATTGTAGAAATTAACACCCAAACGTATCCAAAATTTAGATAGGACTCGGCAAGCAATCCCGGAGGAACACCGCACGCCCCAACTGCTTCGCACCCATAAACTTCTCTGCCTACAATGGTATCTAAATTTACAGTTGTCTTCGTTGGGTAAAATGTCCTAGGAATAAATATAGATAATGCATCTAAATATGTACCGCCAAGCATATAACCTATTTTCAAATCAACCGCATCGAATGTTGATATGGTTTTACTGATTTCAACAAAATTCTTTCCTGCGATGTTAGCAACAACTTCAGATGTTGCCTGAATATCAACGACATTATCGGCGCTTAATCGATTGAAGGTTTTAAATAATCCAAGTGCAAGTGCAAAAACCATTGCATATAAAAACAATTTGCGCTTGATTGGCGCTATCAACAAGTTATATGAGATTGCCCAAGATAATACTGAAAATAGCAGACCGCCACGTTGATCAGAAAGATAGAGAAATATAATGTGAGTGGTAGAGCTTATTATTGCAAGTCTCCAGCTTTGCTTCACTTTGTAATGTGACGCTATGTTTTGTATCAATACGAACGGAAGCATGAAGCATATTAATTCCATTAATCGAAGAGCGCCAAATCCAAAGTATTCTGTAATGTCATCTGTTGCTAAAGAATTCTTACTTCCTGTTGCAATTAATTCAGGATTAAGCACAAGAAACTGAATTACTGCAGCAAGCCCGATAAAATAGAAAATCCAAATCAACGAAATTTCAAATCTTATCGTATTCGAGTTTACACGGGACACAGTCTTTTTCCCTGAAAAAAGAACTGCTCCAACCAGCATGGAAACGGCAAATATTAAATAAAAAATAATTATCAACCAACTTTTTTCCCAGTAATAATCCGAATTAATTGGGTTGATGATCAAAGACTCAACGATTTCTTTGGAGGGCACCTCAAATGCAACAATTAAGGGCTTCAACAAAAGGCCATGAACCAGCAGAACGAAGACTAGAAATCTTCCAGGTGCAAACCAACGGTTCTTGCGAGTCGATAAATGCGCCACATACAATACGGCAGACATAAGGATAAAATAAAGTATCATCAAATTTTAGAGGATTTAAGTATCATGTTGTCGAGCAATCCTAAGAGGTTACTCGTACTATACGCACACTCCAGATTATAAGCAATCACATATCCATAGTAATCGTTTAGTCTAGCATCGCCGAACCAGATGTATATGACAGGAATAGCGTGTTCGATTGCATCACCAATAACATTGGAATTTCCTGCAATTAACAAATTTATGCTCTCGAAGTAATTGGCAATGGATGATGATCGCGCAGATTCAACCGTGTGGCCTAAAGCAGTAAGATTATTCTTGAGCTTTCCATATCGTTTGTCTGCGTCATGAATTCTATAGCGCACACTTACATTTTTATTTGACAAGTAATGAGCCAAACTCAATATATCTTCCAGGCGGTCAAGATCATTAATGCAAACACCTAATCTATTCACTACATTCGGGATTGGTGTTTTAGTAAGCGCAGGACAAAATGCTTCAATATTTGAAGGAGGAACGCCATTATGCACTAGCATTTCTTTGGTATGAGAATGCCTCACCCAAAGTTTTTTATACTCATTAATATTATTCAACATCATTCGTGTGGTTGCTGCATGTTCACAATACTCCACTGCTACTCCACTTTCCTTCGCAGCTTTTGCTACAGCAACGGATAGTGGGTGCACAAGATTGAAAACTATGACACACGCAGGTTTTCTTTTCTCGAAATTTTTCTTAAGGAAAATGTATAGTAAATATGCGAGTAGAGGGTGTGCGAAAAATTTCATTCCTTTGATTCCGTAGCATCTTATTGAATTCAATATAAATGAAACCGATGCTTTGACTACTTCTTTCCAACCCAGAAATGACAAAAGAAAACCTAATGATTTTTGTTTTAAGATTAATTCAATATTCAGGTTAACAATGTTTTTATTTTTCTTAGCCGAATTGATTTCATTATTAAATACACAAAATGCGACCCGATCTCTACTCGTCGCGCATTTCAAAACATCAATGACGTTATCATCTCTGCTCAACACGCTTTTGGCGAAAGTTAAGAAATTCCTTAAAAACCCTGCATTGTAAGCGACATTAAGAAATTCTGTTGTTGGTTCATACCACAATGCTTGCACTATGAGTTTATTTGCCATTTATTTACAAAATCATTTTTCGAGGCTAAATTATTTTCATATAACCTGATGCCTCATTTAAGCATTCGAATCATCATGAACGCCTCGGCCGCATACATGCCAACGCAATGTCCACGATGCCTCGCCAGATATTCAATGTTTTTTAGGCTGCGAGTATGTGGTTCTATGCGCATTTCAGTTTGATAGCAAGCTAGTGCAGATTGCTTTGTTTCAATATATGATGATATATCGATGAAAACATTTGGGATAAAAGGATTATGGCCTGGTGTTGCCCACTCGGTACTTGAAACGACCTCAAAGGCATATATCTCTAGCAGGCCACTGCCAGGCATGGGCCTACATGCCGTCATTACAGCTTGGTGAGTAATTTGGTGGTCGATATTTAGATCGCCACTGTGATGCGTGTAGATGATGTTAGGCTGTAGCCGGCTGATGATTGGCTCAATAGACTGGATAACTACTATTAGTGGAATGCTGTCAAGGCGGTTGTCCGGAAGACCTAAGTAATAGCTCTCGTGAATGCCAAGAACTTTCCTTGCTTGCTCAGCTGCAGAGTTCCGACTTATGAGATCATTCTGATCTGCTTTTAATCGAGAAGTAACACCGTCTGCAATGAAAACAGCGTAGACCTTGTCTCCTTCTGCGACGTGCCGCGCAATAGTTCCTCCACAGCCTAATGCTTCGTCATCGGTGTGAGCGGCAATGACTAGCACGATCTTATTCATTAAGAAGCGTCCATTGAACCGGTGTGCCACGCTTTATTACCTTGCGTACAGTACGTCCAATCAATTCATCGAAGTGCTTGGGCGCTAGTCCATATCCGGGCCGGATCCTCCGGATATCATCTGGAGTAATTTCTTGACCAGCTTCCATATCCCGTACAAAATAAACGGAACGTCGGTATCGCTGGCTCGCCTCTTCTGCTTGTTGCCGATCGAAACCTGCACGACCGAGAGCTGACCAAGCATCGTGCGTATCCTGACATAAGCGTTTCAATTCATCAGGTTCAATTGAAAACTCGCTGTCAGGCCCTTTTTCCATACGACTCAACGTGAAGTGTTTTTCTATTAGGCATGCACCAAGTGCCACCGCAGCCACAGATGCCGTAGTTCCTAATGTATGGTCAGACAGACCGGGGAGGCTATCGAATCTGGACGCTAAGTTTGGCATTTGGAGCAGGTTTGCTTGATCCATCGGGGCGGGATAACTGCTAATGCAGTGGAGTAAAATCAATTCCATACACCCGCCTTCGCGAGCTGCGCCAACCGCCTCTGCGATTTCCTCCTCTGTGCACATGCCGGTGGAAATGATCATCGGTTTGCCTTTCCCCGCGACGTAACGGATCAAGGGCAGATCAGTTGCTTCAAATGAGGCAATTTTGTACGCAGGTGTGTTTAGGGCTTCGAGTAGGTCAACCGCCGATTCATCAAATGGTGTCGAAAAAATCGTGATACCGATGCTCTCTGCGTATTCAAATATCGCTTTGTGCCATTCGAAAGGGGTTTCAGCCCACTTGTATAAGTCATACAGTTTGTATCCATCCCACAATCCGCCACGAATCATGAATTCTTCGCTGTCACAGTCGATAGTCATCGTGTCTGCTGTGTAGGTCTGAATCTTGATAGCGTGGGCACCTTGATCACGCGCTGCTTTGATCGTCTCGAACGCACGCTCAATATCCCCGTTGTGGTTGGCAGATAGTTCGGCGATTATGTATGGCGGGTTATTGGGGCCAATTTTCCGACCGTCGATGGTAATGTTCATGCTTGACCTCGCTTACTTTCTGTGCTGCAACTTGATTTCGACTTCGGCGACAACACTATCGCTGCCAATTCTTGCCTTGCTGAATGTGATTAGATAGTCGCCGTGCTCAATGAAGGCGTTAGGGTATCCATCAGCGTCGAGCATCCTGATAAAATCGTACGCAACTCTGAGGCTACCACTGTTTGGAAGACCACTTTGTTCAGGCTTACGGCGTTTGAATAACACCACTTCGCCTTCTTGTGGTTTTGGTTGTGGGTTGTTTGCAATCATCCATTGAATGATTTCAACACTTATTTTTCCAGCACGGAGATATATTTCCTCAGCAGAGCCAACTAGGCTCAGCGCCCTTTTTGTATACACAGGCCCCGCGTCAATCTCTTTAACCATTCTTAGCGCAGTTATCTTGGTCTCAGTATGGCCCGCGAGAATTAGGTTCTGTAGAGGACTGCCACCGCGTCCATAAGGAACATCGGTCATGTGAAAACAAACACATTCGTGCGCCTTCCATATCGCCTCGGGTACGATCCAGTTCCAGTGAAGAAGAAATATATAACATGGTTTACTCATCAATAGGACATTTTCCAATTCTTCAGGGTTGGAAACGTAACACCAGTCCGCGTTTGCGTCTGCGCTTAAAGAATTAAACGAATCCCGATGCCATGCCTTACAACTGGCAAAAACATAGGTAGGCTTTATGAGTGACTCATTAATTTCTTGCATATATTTCTGACGCCTCAATCCTTGCTGAAAGCAAACCACTCACTAGACAAAATTCCAAAGCATAACAAGTCATGATATGAATCATTTATCAGGATGTGTTCACGCAAATTACCCTCTTGTATAAATCTGAGGCGCTTGTGAATTCGGACCGAGGCGTGATTAAAATCAATAACTTGACCAGAAACTTTGTGAACCCCAAGCTCACTAAAAGCGAAGTCAAGCGCTACGGAGCAAATCCGGGTTCCGGTTCCAGCGGGACTTCCAGGTGCGCTATAGAAGCTCCATTCGGCCGTGGAGTTTTTTTTTGCACCTGAATAAACGACACAACCGATCGGTTGCCCCTTTTCCTCGATGAGCAAAAGCGCACGGGTCTCATCTCGTGATGCATGCTCAAACCAGGCCTGATGTTCAACGAACGTAATTTCATGCTGCGAAAGCATAAAACGCCGTATGTCAGGATGGTTGCGCCACCTTAGGACAAATTCAAGGTCGTTTGCACACATCCTGCGTACTGACATGGAAAGGTGTCGTTTCACTTTACGACTCCAGCAGGGTAGTTACCAAGCGGGTACCCATACCATCAACAATCCCCGCTGCTGATCGACTCATGGCGCGCAGCCTTTCGGGGCTTGAAGCTAATGTGTTTACCAGCGCCTTAAGTTGATATTCTGTGCTTGACTCAGATGAAACAAGTGCAGCTGCACCAGCCTCTTGCAGCCCCTGGGCAACCTTGAGTTGATTTTCGGCCAGCACCAACATGACCGTAGGCAAACCCAAGCAACAACGCTCCCACGACGTCGCCCCAGCTGCGCCTATTGCTAAATCGCTATCGGCTATCAGTTGCGCCATGTTGTTGACGCCGACCAACACCCGAGTCGGCCAAGGCATGTCATGTGCCATCGTGCGAACCTCGTCCACCCATGGAGCAGTCGCCCCCATGACCACGGTGATTCGGCAGTCTGCATGCAACGAGCAGTTACGTAGCGCCTGCAATACTCGCCCGCTGGCGTTATCTTTATCGACCCCCCCCATTGTGACAAGCAACTCGGGCAAGACTGGCTTGGTTCTTCGTTGCAGACTATAAGAGCGTAGGGCGGCGAACTCGGGGCGCAATAAAGCATATTGCGAACCACAGTGCACGCGGCAGTTGGCCGGCACAAGATGGACGTAGTTCGTTGCCTCCCGACCGAAAGTCTGGTCCAGCAAGACTCTGCAGGCGTGCGCGCGGTCGGCTAGATCATCAATGACCATCACTTGCCCGCAGTGGGAGGCCATTGCACTTTCCCAGCGAGCGTCGAGGGCATAGTGGTCCACCACCAGCCAGTCGGGCCTCAGCGTATCCAAGATAAGGGCACAGTCCTGGGCATCTTGCGCCTGCGTCGCGCCCAGCCACGGGCTGTGAGTCAGGTCGGCATCTACATCGCTGCCCGTGGGCAGACTGTGGACGGCGTAGCCTTTGCCGCGGATATACTCCATTAAGTGCCCGGGGTGTTCGCGGCAGATGAACTCGCATTGCGCCCCCTTGGCCGTCAGCGCGTCGGCCAGCGTCAGGCAACGCATTACATGGCCGGTGCCGATTTGGAGCGAGGCGTCGGTACGGAGGGCGAGTTTCATACCTTTCATCAGCCCCGAAAAGGCTGCCTTATCGGAATTCCAGCACATGCCATCGCAGCTTTTGCTTCTGCCGGTGTTTGCTCGGTGAAGTGAAAAATACTTGCGGCTGCAACCGCAGATGCGCCGGCTTGCTTCACTGCGTCGATCATGTGCTGATAGCTTCCAGCCCCTCCCGAAGCGATAACCGGAATCCTTACGGCGCTAACCACAGCCTCAATTAGCGCTAGGTCGTAGCCCTGCATCGTCCCGTCGCGGTCGATTGAGGTGAGCAGGATCTCGCCCGCACCGCGGTCTTCCATTTCCCGTGCCCAGGCCACAACATCCCTGCCAGTAGCATTTTGGCCAGCGTGGCTGAAACAAGCCCAACCGTCTTCATGCGCACGCACGTCGATGCTAGCGACCACGCATTGCGAGCCGTGCCGGCCGGCGATTTCAGATACCAATTCAGGGCGCGCATACGCGGCCGTATTGACCGAAACCTTGTCTGCACCAGCACGCAGCAGGCGCTGCACTTGTTCAATGCGGGTGATACCGCCGCCCACAGTGAGTGGCACGAAGCAGTCCTGACCAAATTCGTCAATCGACTCGAAGTCCGGATCGTCGTTCGACTGGTGGGCGACGATGTCGACCAGCACCAGTTCATCTACCTCGCGCTGGTTGTAGACCTTGATAGTCGGCAGGACCGGTCCGACGCGGCGCCAGCTGTCGAAGCCCAAGCCCTTGACCAGGCCGAACTGTTTCCAGAGGAGAGTGGGGATGACGCGCACCTTCAGCATGTCGGCCCCTCAATGAAGTTCTTCAGCAGCCGGAAGCCCGCACGCGAGCTTCTTTCCGGGTGAAACTGGGTGCCCCACACATGGCCGCGCCACACAGCGGCCGTGACAGGTCCGCCGTAATCGGTTGTTGCCAGCACGTCGGCCGGGTTCTGCGGCGCGAAGGCGTAGCTGTGGACGAAATAGAAATCAGTGCCGGCCGGGATGCCGGCGAACAGGCGGTCGTCGGGGCAGATGGGGGTGATGCTATTCCAGCCAACATGCGGCACGCGGAGCGTGCAACCGAAGCTACGCAGGTGACGCACCTGACCGGGGATGAAGCCCAGTCCCGAGGTGCTCTGATCTTCCGTCGCGCCTTCGGTGCTGCTGTCAGCCAGCAGGTGCATTCCCACGCACACTCCCAGCAGGGGCCTTTTGTAGCCCAGCACCTCGTCGCGCAACGCGGTGATCCAGCCGCCATCGTTCAGCAGGCGTGCGCAGTCGGCGAAGTTGCCCACACCGGGCAGAATCAAACAGTCGGTGGTGGCGTGCATGTCAGTTGCGCGGTTAACCAGCACCGGCGAAACACGCAACTCTTCCAACGCGCGCAGCACCGAACCCAAGTTGCCCACGCCGTAATCGATGACACCGACTCTCATAGCTCAGGCGTTGTCGTAGTTGATTTTGGTCAGGTTGCCGTCGCGGTCCTTGAGTAGGGCGCCGCTGACATCTCGCTTGAAGATCTTCTTGTTGGTGAACTTGTCGCACACGCCGATGAATTCTTCCTCTGTCATCTCCAAAGGTCGCAGAATGTCTTTGAGGGGCTTACCCAGATATTCCCAGGGGAACAGGCCATCTAGGCGCTTGACGGCTTCCAGCCCGTCCTGGCGCGTGAGGCGCCCGCGGCGGATGTGCAGGCAGGCTAGGTCTGTGGCCCGGCCGAAGCCGAACTTCAGGAACTTAAAGTAGTCGTGGATGCCGGTCTGGTAGTTGTCCAGATTCTCGTAGTTGACCATCGAGCCTTCGACCACCTTGTGGTAGCTCTGGAAGCCGTTAGCCTGCGCGATGAGCGTGTTGGACAGCCCATCCCACGGAATGTAGTGACCGAGGAACAGTCCAGTCACGCCTACGCGCTGCAGTTCCTCATCGGTGGGGTAGGTGTAGGGAATCAGTTGTTTGGCCTCGATGCCCTCCTGACCGATTAGGTCGGACACGCGCATGCCCAGCAGGCCGCCAAACTCCTCGAGCCAGCGGCGGTTGAGCACGTTGTTCTCGGCCGCGGCCGCCGGGCCGCCGTACTCGTTCTGAGAGTTCTCACCCCAGACGATGAGCGGCACGTTGAACTGCACCGCCGCGCGGACGGGGATGGTGAAGATGCCCACGTGTTCGGGCCAGGAGATATCACCGACCTGGGTCAGGCCCACGCGGTTGAGCTTGGCGCGCACCAACGGGTTGGGCGAGAACTCCATGTGGTCCACGCCCAAGCGCTTGAGGTTCTCGATGTTGGCGCGACCAGCGGCGAGAGGTCGCAGGTGGCCGAGGTGACACACAGCGGGTTCAGGCCGAGTTGCAGCATGCGCACCACCTGGTAGGTGCTGTCCTTGCCGCCACTGACCGGGACGATGCAGTCCCAGTGGCTGCCGTCGGGGCGGCGGTACTTCTCCAGTACCTTAAGCAGCTCCTGGTATCGCGCATCCCAGTCGACTTCCTTACGCCGCTCATAGCTGCGGCAAGCGTTGCAGATTCCGTATTCGTCAAGGTGCAGGTCTGGCTTGGTGTCCGGCATCACGCAGCGTTTACAGTAGGTCAGCATGATCGATTCCTCAAAAATAGTTATTAGCGCTTTTCCATCAGGAACCACGTGATATCGTCCTGTGGAAAGTTGGGATCGCGGCGGTATGCAAAGCCGTAGTCTAGTAATTGCAACTGTGGGTGGCGCCACATGATCTCGCCCGCAAAGTCGCGCTTGAACAGACGGTCGCTATGGCCACGGTAGGGAATAGCCACCGGCGCCGGGTTGTAATACTCGGCTACCATGAGGTAGCGGCCACAGGCGGCAAACAGCTTATCGTAGACCTGGGGCAGCACTTCGGGGTTGATATGTATAAGCACGCCCTTTATCAGGGTTAAATCCCACTGTCGGGCCGGGGTGAAGTCCAGGATAGAGCTGTTGTGCACCTGAGCAGGCGGGATGACCTCGCCCAGCTGCTTGGCGGCTTCGGCGTTGATCTCGATAGCGTGCGCGTCGATACCGGGGTGCAACAGCTTAAGCGCCTTGAGATTCATTCCGATATTTGCACCGAACTCGATACAACTTTTGATACCACGGGCCTGACGCAGAGCCTTGCCGAAGAAGTCGAGGTTGGATGCCAACAGAGCATCGCCTTGGTTGCGCTGTATGTAATCTGTACCGAAATCGCCGGCCCAGAAGGCCTCTTGTTCAGTTTTAAATGTCATGGATCTTTCCTTTTTGGTTTAGTACTTCAAACATCAATTCGGCCTTCGCCCAATCTTCTGTCGTATCAATGTCCTGCACTCTAAATCGCGGCAGCTGTACTGGTGCAGAACCATGAGTAAATATGGGCTGTCCTGACAACCAGGCATGAGATTTTCCCCAGTAGAACTGCCCTGCATCGTGCCAAGCCTCCTCCAAGTCTTGCGAGCGAGCATGAAAATGCTCAGGATTAAACATCTCAACGCGCATGCCCTTAGCGATGCGAATGGCTCGTTGAATCGGAAATGCGTAAGTGGTCACAGAAAACGCATATTCCGCCCCAGTGCTAAGCAATGTGTCCAGGCCACGTTGCAAGTCGGTAGCCCGCACAAAAGGAGCGGTGGCGTAAATGCAGCACACTTCTGTTGCCTCCTCACCATTTTTTCTTTGCCAGTCTATTGCGTGAGCAATTACAGGGATGGTGCCCGTGTAATCGTCTGACAGTTCGGGGGGGCGCACAAACGGCACTTCGGCTCCGTGTGCTTGGGCAATTTCAGCAATCTCTGAGTCGTCAGTACTAACGATGATGCGATTAAAGCATTGACTTTGCAGCGCAGCCTTGATAGACCAGGCGATCATTGGCAAACCACCAAAGAGCTTGATGTTTTTGCGTGGAATACGTTTGCTGCCTCCGCGGGCGGGGATGACTGCCAGTCTCATCACGACAATGCAGTTTTTAACGCGCACACCACCTCGTCTTGCTGATCTTCGCTTAGGGTTTGGTAGATGGGCAGACTGATGGCCTCGGCATAATACATTTCGGCTTGGGGATAATCGCCTAACCTGAAGCCCATGCGCTCGAAATAAGGATGGGTATGTACCGGTATATAGTGCAGATTGACGCCGATGCCCTGGGCACGCAAAGCCTCAAAAACATGGCGGTGAGTTCGGCTGATCTTACCTAGATGCAAACGAACAACGTACAGATGAAACCCCGAGTAACTATCCGGGTGTTGCCAAGGGGTAGTGAGGGATAAGTCTGCCAGCAATTGATCGTAGCGCTTGGCTAGTTCGTGGCGACGGGCCACATAGGTGTTTAGCCTCTGCATCTGGCTCAAACCCAGGGCAGCTTGTAGCTCGGTCATGCGGTAGTTGTAGCCCAAATCTATTTGCTGGTAGTACCAAGGACCATCGGGCACATGCGTCATCTGCGCCGGATCGCGGGTGATGCCATGGCTGCGCAGGAGAGCCATTCTGTGGGATAGCTCGTCGCTGTTGGTCAATGTCATGCCGCCTTCTGCAGTAGTGATGATTTTGACTGGATGGAAACTGAATACGGTTATGTCGCTGTAGCGACTATTTCCAATAAATTCACCTTTGTATTTACCACCAATCGCGTGCGAAGCGTCTTCAATAATTTTGAAGCCGTATTTCTGACCCAGCGAGTAGATTTCCGCCATATCGCAAGGCTGGCCGCACAGGTGAACAGCTACAACAACTTTAGGTAGTTTGCCTTCAATCTCTGCTGTAACGAGCTTTGATTCAAGTGCTTGAGGGCAAAGGTTGTAAGTGCGTGGGTCAATATCAACAAAGTCTACCTTTGCACCGCAATACACTCCGCAATTGGCAGATGCCACAAAGGTGATAGGAGAAGTCCAAAGCCAGTCTCCGGGCCCAAGCCCCAAAGCTAAGCAAGAGATGTGCAAGGCCGATGTGGCACTGTTTACAGCCAGTGCGTGTGTAGCGCCAACATGGGTGGCAACAACTTTTTCAAAGCGTGGCACCATCGGACCTTGGGTAAGAAAATCCGAACGCAGAACTTCGACGACTGCATCAATATCAGATTGGGTGATTTCTTGTCGACCGTAAGGAATCATAATCAGATTTTTCCAATCTTTTCTCGGTTGGAATCGATCCAAACATTCAGTTCGGCCGGACTCATCCATTCGGGGTTGTTGTCACTCGTATAACTGAAACCCTCTTTTACCTTTTTTCCATCCTTGATGCGGTTTTCGTCCTTGTCCCATTCATGGATAGCCGGCAAAATTTTGAAATGATCTGGATATTCATAGGAGTAGAAAGAGTCTTCTACGCCGATCATCTGCTCGTGAAGTTTTTCTCCAGGACGGATACCGACATACTCAAGCTGCGCTTCTGGGGCAATAGTGCGTGCCAAATCTGTGACCTTCATCGAAGGAATTTTCTTGACGTAGATTTCCCCACCAACCATGTCTTCAAACGCATGCCAGACAAGTTCTACAGCCTGGTCGAGGGAGATCATGAAGCGGGTCATGCGTTCGTCGGTGATGGGCAGGACCCTCTGTTCTTTGATAGCCATAAAGAACGGGATGACCGAACCGCGCGAACCCATCACGTTGCCATAACGGACCACACTAAAGCGTGTATCCTCACTACCGGAATAGGAATTTCCCGCTACAAAAACCTTGTCAGATGCAAGTTTAGTTGCCCCATAAAGATTGACCGGGCTACTCGCTTTGTCTGTGGAAAGTGCCACAACACGCTTTACTCCTTTGTCGATGCATGCATCGATCAGATTCATTGCACCGATGATGTTGGTTTTAATGCATTCAAATGGATTGTATTCAGCGCTTGGCACGATTTTCGTTGCTGCCGCATGCACAACATAATCTATTCCATGCAAGGCGCGGTGAAGCCGTTCTTTGTCGCGAATGTCACCGATAAAAAAGCGTACTCGGGGATCGTCTTTGAACAACTTGGCCATTTCCCATTGTTTCATCTCATCACGAGAAAATATTATTAGCCTTTTTGGATTGTACTTGGCAAGAGTCATGGGAACAAAAGAATGGCCAAATGAGCCGGTGCCACCGGTGACAAGGATGGAAGGATTATTTAGCATAGTCAGGACCCCGATTAAAATTAAACCAAGGCATGGGATGCCGCAAGTTGGCGACATACCATGTCATAATAAATTTGAGTGCCATTGATGTAGCAAAAGCAACAGACGCACCCGTTAACCCCAAGTAATCAATCAAGACCGTTAGCAGAATTACATTTATTAACCCTGCTGCAATAGTCGATATTGACAAAAGGCCTGTACGTTTAGAATAAAAAACGTAATTCGTAACCATTAGATACATTCCTTGGAAGGCTTGGCCAACTGCTAACCAGCCTAGAATTTCGGCGGCCGCACGATATTCTTTCCCAGCGATAAAGATGAGCAATGGCGGGCCAATGTAAAATACGAGCCCTACAACACCTATTAGAATTGCAAAATACGCATAAGTCCAGCGAACGATCTGTTTCTTTTCTTCCAACTGACCGCGCTTCAATCGCTCAAAAAGCCAAGGGACATAGGCATTGTTGATAGCATCAAAAACCAACCCCATGCAAGCAACGAGTTGCACGGCCACCATATAAATCCCAACCTGTGCTAGACCCAGTTTTTCGTTAATAAAGAAGCGATCGATTGAACCGAGCAAAAATAATCCGACTGAGTGCGGAATCAGTGGAACGCCAAAACCAAGGATTTCTTTGAGATAAGCAGGTCGCCGCCGAAAACCAAGCAGACCATCTTTGTGGAGAAAAAATAAGGCAAAAAGCGCAAACACAACCGGTATGACAGAAAGAGCCAATATTCTGCCCGCTGCCCCCTGTAGAAAATATACAACAAGTAGTAATGACAGGCCGATATTGCAAATGCTTTGAGACACTTGAAATAGCCCATAACTTTTAGCTTTCTTACGGATTTGCCATTGCGCCATGCGCATAGCTATAACAAACATGGAGCTCGAAATTAGAATGCTTACAAAAAGCCATTTGGCCTCAATTGCCAGCCACTTCGTGAGCATATCTTCAAAAATCAAGAACCCTACAAAAATAAATATACTGGTTGCAATCAAAACCAGAAAGCAATTGCCGATAAATATTTTTAAATCATGTTTTGAGAGATGGCTGTCATAATATTTAACGCTAGCAGCACCTTGTGCGCTAATGCCTATTAGTGCGCTCATGCCGGCCAGCAAAGTTTGATAGATCGCCACTTGACCATACTCGGCAGGCGAAAGATAACGTGTCAGTATAGGTAGAAGTACAAATGGAATAGCAGCAGCTAGTATGTTTGAGAATAAGTAAATTGCACCAGCAGAAAAAAGTGTACTGCGAACAACACCCAATTTTGGGATGGTTGTTTGCGTCTTCATTTGCAGGTCAAATTAAAAGGTGCAGAAGTCATTTTAATGGCCAACGTAAAACATGGTACTTATCATCATCCAATATACCGACTGATTAATATGAATTACGCGCCATTCGCATATCCCATTCATTCCATACCAACATTTACGTTATAGCCATTTGATTTAAGCAGCGCGTACTGCCTTGCCTGAGCTAGATCATGCACAACCATCTCAGCACACATGTCCTTTACGGTAATCTCTGGCCCCCATCCCAACTTTTCCTTTGCTTTTCGGGGATCGCCGAGCAAGGTTTCGACTTCCGTAGGGCGGAAATAGCGTGGGTCAATTTTTACGATAACATCCCCTACCTTCAGACTTGGAGCTTTATCACCCAATATTTCGACCACCGAAGCAGTTTCATTTACCCCCTCGCCTTCAAACTTGAGGGTGATGCCCAATTCTTCTGCGCTCCACTGGATGAACTGCCGAACGCTGTATTGCAAGCCAGTGGCAATAACGAAATCTTCCGGTTGTTCTTGTTGCAGCATCATCCACTGCATACGCACGTAGTCTTTTGCGTGCCCCCAGTCACGGAGGGCGTCTAAGTTACCCATGTATAGGCAGCTTTCCAGGCCCTGTGCAATGTTGGCCAAACCGCGGGTGATCTTTCGAGTAACAAAAGTCTCTCCGCGACGGGGAGATTCGTGGTTGAATAGGATTCCATTGCAGGCGTACATTCCATAGGCCTCACGGTAGTTCACTACGATCCAATATGAGTAGAGTTTTGCTACGGCGTAGGGACTGCGCGGGTAGAACGGGGTGGTTTCCTTCTGCGGGATCTCTTGCACCAGACCGAAAAGTTCACTGGTGGATGCTTGGTAAAACCGCGTTTTTTTCTCAAGGCCCAGTATACGAATAGCCTCAAGAATACGAAGGGTGCCTATGCCATCCACATCAGCCGTGTATTCAGGGCTTTCAAAGCTAACAGCCACATGGCTCATAGCACCCAGGTTGTAGATTTCGTCTGGCTGCGTCTCCTGAATAATTCGAACCAAATTACTGGTATCACTCAAGTCGCCATAGTGCAATTTGAATTGCGCATTATCAATGTGAGGATCTTGGTATATGTGATCAATGCGCTGAGTATTAAATAAGCTGCCTCGACGTTTTATCCCGTGGACAATGTAGCCATTTTTCAGCAAAAACTCGGCCAGATAAGAACCATCTTGGCCTGTAATACCAGTAATAAGTGCAACTTTTTGGGTTCGTGTTGTCATGTTTATCTCTCAATTACGAACAGTGTTGGTTAAGAAGTTCTGATAGGCGAGGTTTAGACCCTCTTTGAGTTTAACCTTCGGCAACCAGCCCGTCGCATTTAGGCGAGAGCTATCCATTAATTTCCGGGGCGTGCCATCAGGTTTGCTGGTGTCGAAGGTGATTTCGCCCGGGTAACCTACCGTGTCGGAAATTGCCTCTGCCAGTTGGCGAATTGTCAAGTCATCGCCACATCCTACATTTATATGGCTGAGCATTGGCTGTGTGTGTTTTTCATAAGTAGCTTTATCAAGATTCATAACATGAACACAGGCAGAAGCCATGTCGTCGACGTACAAAAATTCCCGCTTTGGCGTGCCGGTGCCCCAGATGGCTACGCTAGATGCGTTATTGACCTTGGCTTCGTGAAAGCGGCGGATCAGAGCCGGGATGACGTGGGAGTTTTGCGGGTGGTAGTTGTCACCCGGGCCGTAGAGGTTGGTTGGCATGACACTGCGGTAGTCGACGCCATGGCTTTCTCCATATTGCCGGTTATAGCTTTCGCAGAGCTTGATGCCGGCAATCTTGGCGATGGCGTAGGGCTCGTTGGTGGGCTCCAGCGTGCCAGTGAGCAGCGCGTCTTCCTGCATGGGCTGCGGGGCCAGCTTGGGGTAGATACAGCTGGAGCCGAGGAGCAGCAGCTTCTTCACGCCATTGCGGAAGGCGGCGTCGATGATATTGGCCTGCATCATCAGGTTCTGATAGATGAATTCGGCTGGGTAAGTGTTGTTGGCGTGAATCCCCCTACCTTGGCGGCTGCTAGGTAGACCTGATCGGGTTTCTTCGCTTCAAAGAAGGCGCGTACGGCGGCTTGGTCGGTCAGGTCAAGCTCAGCATGGGTGCGGGTAACAATGCAATCAGCCGGATGACCCTTGGCCAGCAACTGCCGCACGATGGCTGATCCGACCATGCCCCGGTGGCCCGCTACATAGATCTTGGGTGTGTGACTCACGGTTTTGTTCGCCCGTAGTGGTCTTCAAAACGGACGATGTCGTCTTCGCCCAGGTAACTGCCCGATTGCACTTCGATGATCTCGAGCGGAATGGTGCCGGGGTTGGCGAGGCGGTGCACCTCGCCCAGCGGGATGTAGGTTGACTGGTTTTCAGTCAGGAGCAGCACCTTCTCGCCGTTGGTGATTTCCGCCGTGCCTTTGACCACAATCCAGTGCTCGGCGCGGTGGTGATGCTTTTGCAGGCTGAGACTGCCGCCGGGCTTGACCTGAATGCGCTTCACCTTGAAGCGGCCACCTGCGTCGATACTGTCGTACCAGCCCCAGGGGCGGTGCACCTTGCGATGTAGGTTGTGTTCGTCACGCTTAGTGGCTTGCAGCTTGGTGACGATGTGCTTCACATCCTGGCTGCGGTTTTTGTCGGCAACGAGCACGGCATCAGGCGTTTCGATAACGATGAGGTCTTGAACGCCGACAAGGCTCACTAGTCGACTGGAGGCATGCACCAGGGTGTTGCGGCTGTTGGAGGTGAGAACATCGCCTAAGTGGGCGTTGCCTTCTTCATCTTTCGGCAGCACGTTCCACACAGCATCCCAGGCGCCAAGGTCGCTCCAGCCGGCATCGAGTGGGACCATTTTGATTGGGAAGTCGCTGCCAGGGCAGCGCTCCATGACGGCATAGTCGATGGATTCGCTGGGAATGGCTGTGAACTCAACCTTACCGGGACGAACGAAGATGTTGTCTTGCGTCTTGCCGTTCCACGCGGTTGCAGTAGCATTTGCGATGTCGGGGCGGAACGCAGTCAGCGCATGGAGCCAGACCGAGGCCTTGAGCACGAACATGCCGGCGTTCCAGTAGTAGCCACCTTCAGCCAGATACTGCTGTGCGGTAGCCGCGTTGGGCTTTTCGACAAAGCGCTGGACGCTCATTGCTCCAGCGTCGTTTTGAGCCTGGGCCTGAATGTAGCCGTAGCCGGTTTCTGGCCGGTCTGGGGTAACACCGAGAATGACGATACT
>Ga0214923_10003896_pt1 | contig 18458 bp, 2 predicted proteins | sample LL1510_MetaG_FD_177993 | JGI IMG/M metagenome (GOLD analysis project Ga0214923, IMG submission 177993) | Freshwater microbial communities from Lake Lanier, Atlanta, Georgia, United States - LL-1510 | ecosystem: Environmental > Aquatic > Freshwater > Lake | place: USA: Georgia | collected 2015-10-15 | reverse complement strand
GGTAATCACCGAGTCACAACCGTTGGTCGATGGAACGGTGCGGTTGTACGTGCCAGCGGCTGTCAAGGATTGAGTTCCGAAGGCATAGCTCTGGCCCGCACAGATCGAAGCCGAAATCGTGGAAGTAATATTCGATCCAATAGTCAATGTTAAAGTAATCACGGAGTCACAACCGTTGGTCGATGGAACGGTGCGGTTGTACGTGCCAGCGGCTGTCAAGGATTGAGTTCCGAAGGCATAGCTCTGGCCCTCACAGATCGAAGCCGAGATCGCCGTCGAGCTGTTCGGCCTGACCGTCAAAGCCAAAGTAATCACCGAGTCACATCCGTTGGTCGATGGAACGGTGCGGTTGTACGTGCCAGCGGCTGTCAAGGATTGTGTTCCGAAGGCATAGCTCTGGCCCTCACAGATCGAAGCCGAGATCGCCGCCGTGCTGTTTGGCCTCACCGTTAAAGTTAAGGTTATGATAGAATCACAACCGTTTGACGATGGAACGGTCCTGCTGTAGACACCAGCAGAGGAGAGCAACTGCGAGCCGAAAGTAACTGTTTCGCCTTGGCAAATTGAGCTATTCAAAGACGAATATTTTATGGGAGATATACCTAATGTCAACCTAACAATTGAATCACATCCGGATGAAGCTGTTAATGTATCCGTGTAAATCCCTGAACTCAATAATGGATTTAACCCCAAATAAAAGGTATCTCCTTGACAAATGTTAGCCGTTAGAAAATTATAAATAGGAGGTATGACATTCAAGGCAACTTCTACAGTAGAATCGCATCCATTAGCGGCAGCGCCTGATAAGTTAATTAAATAACTTCCATTGATATAAAATTGATAAACATTGACATTGAAAGTATCGCCTAAACATATTGAAGGTGTTAAGACGGTATTTGAAACTCGTATATAATCTAAATTTAAGGTCACTATAGAATCGCACCCATTAATTGAACTTAAATTACAAAAATAGGTTCCTGGCAAAGTCAAAATTTGATTACAAAAGGTGTAGGTGGCGCCTTGACATAATGTAACATTGGATGTAAGTGAATAATTTTGATTTTGATTAACGGAAAGCACATTACTGTAGATTATGCAGCCTGCGTTGTTAACCAAAACCTTATAAGTTCCCCCTTGGGTCGCACGAAAAACATTGCCTTGAACATTAGGAATAACAATATCATTTCTATACCATACATAATTTGAAGAAGGCGTACCTCCAGAAACTAAAAGGTCAACCCCACCGCCCAAACAAAAACTGTTTGACCCGACAGAGCTGAGTTGAATCGTATTGCTCGGTACACTTACAATATTAAGTGAATTGGAATAAGAAACGCAATTACCCAATGTTAGACTTAGATCATAGTTGCCCCCTTGGTTAGTCCAATAAACTGAAGTTGTTGCGCCGACAAGAGGAATTCCATTCCTGCGCCATTGATAAGAAACCCCACTCAGATGTGATGCAACCAGAGTCGTTCCTGTAATATCACAGAAAACAGAATCCCCCGAATTTCTGATATTTGAACTAGGCAAATTGCAAGTTGTTCCACATTGATACAATCCGTTTATTGTATGAAAATTATAACTTACTACGCCTGAACTATCTTGAAAATAAATCAAACCAGGTGAAGCAATATCCCAAGCCAAATTGCTAAATCCTGAACTACGAACCTTAAAACGTAGCGTAAATATCTGACCTTGAAGATTCCTTGAAACTGAACTCGACCATTGACCTCTCCATTGGGTTCCAAAACCTAAACCCGAACTTCCAAGTCCGACATAGAAAGAACAATTGTTTGAGAAATTACTCAATAAATTTGAATTATTGATTGTAGCGCCAAGACACTGAACTACGGTGGAGTCATAATTCAAAGCAAATGACATCGAGTCCACGTTTAGACCCAAAGGCATTGAAATCGAAACTGGTATACTTATGGTATCTCCAATATTGCAATTGACATTATAATAAGTTCCAGCAGTCAAGATAATTGAAGAGTCTGATAAACAATTGTTTACATTAATGAACCCATTGGATTCATGAGACTCAACATTCAGTGAACAAATTGATTGGTAGCGAATTTTGTAAGAGAAAATACCATTGACTGATGAAGAACCTTGAATTGTAGCTTGACCATTGATAAAACTACCAGTAAGGCCAGGGGGTAATCCCACAAACGTTGCTGAAGTTATACCATTGGTGGTATAAACGATAGGAACAATTGGTGAATTCCTACAAACAACTTGATTCGCTGCCCCCGAGGCTGAAGTCAAAAGAATAGGACCGACAACAGTCCTCTTAAAAAATACACCGGAAGATTGAAATGGACAACCACTGACTGTACCAACAACATAATAAGAACCGGTATCCCGCACTAATAACTGAGAAGTATTTGCACCCGAAATAGGCAATGAACTTCTGTACCACTGGTAAGTCATACCAATAACTCCTTGGGCATTAAGAACAAAGCTATCCGAGGAACACAAAGACATCGTATCAGGGTAATTCAAAAGAGGGCTTGGAATCGTAGGAGTTTGCAAAACCACATTGGGTGATACGGCACTACAACCATTACGAACAACTGTAACTGAATATGTTCCAGGCGTGTTTGCAGAATAAAAAGAATTGGTAGCACCGTTTATCGCAACATTATTTTTTCTCCACTGATAAAATGCACCTCCCAATTGCGTTGCATTCAAAGAAATATTTGAATTTGAACATAATACTACTGTTCCACTCGGAGAAATCGAGACATTGAGTGAATTTTGTAGGACAACTACATTTCGTGAAAAACTAAAACACCCGTTACGAGTTATTTGAACTTTAAATGTTCCCGAGCTACGGATGGTTAACGAAGAAGAAATCGCGCCAACTATCAAAGTGTCATTTTTCCACCATTGATAAGAGAAACCTGTACCCGTGTTGGCGTTTAGCGTAATGGAGTCTCCTGAACATAGATAATTGGTGTCAGGGGCGCTGATATTTGAAGACGGAGGAACACAAGGAGTACTACATGTAATATTTCCACTGTTGAATCTAGAATCAGCAAAAATTACCCCCGCTGAATCTCTATAAAAACAATTCCCCTGGGTAATAGTATCCCAATTGATCGAACTTGACCCTGTTGAAAGGACCACGAACCGAAGGTTGAACAAGAGCCCGTTAATCGTAACAGGATTCAAACTGGACCAATTAAATCGGATTTGCCTCCGACTTGATCCCGTGTATGGAGGATTAGATTGAAGATTACTGTAAACGCTGAGATTGCTACTGAAACCATTCGCAATCAAAGAGTTTATGTTAGTTGCAAAATTAGCCCCTCCGGAATTTGTTGGTATGCAACGCAACCTTGTGGTATCAAAATCAAGAGCCAAACCTAAAGAGCCAAATCTTGTCGACGTTGCCATTGATACAGTTACAGGTAATACTATAGTATCACCAACATTGCAAGTTGACGAACTGTACGTGCCTAAATTTGTACGAATAGAATCTGGTATTCTACTCAAAGAATTCACAACAATTCTACCTGTAATGGTATCTCGTCCTCCTAGACAACCACCAACCAATGTAATCAAATAATTAAAAATTCCTGTATCCGTAGGATTCCCACTAATCGTAAACACATTAGAAGTCCAGGTTCCATTAACTCCATTAGGAAGACCAGTAATTGTAGCACCAGTTGCGCCCGTAGAGGCATAAGTGATATTTGAAATAGGCGAATTAATGGTGACTATTTGAGAATTGGTGCCTATTGCTGAGGTTAAAGCCAAAGTATTTCCCTGATTTACAGAAATTACTGTAGGATTTGAAATGGTAGTACAGTTTAAAGCATTTTGAACGATCACTGTATATATTCCACTTGTTGAAGCGCGGTATTGGTCATTGGTAGCCCCCACAATATTCACACCATTATTTCTCCATTGGTATGTAAAATTTGAGCTGGTATCAACCCTCAAAACAACTGAATCACCTTGGCAAAAGGTAGTCGGCCCACCTGCAGTGACATTAATTACGGGCGGGTTACAAGGCGGAGGGCTAGGTGCACCACATAGAACATCCCCATTCACAAAGCTCACATTTCCAATAAGAGCCATAGCAGCATTCCCATATTCACACCTTCCCGTCGTTACGAGATCCCATTTTAGCGTACTGTTCCCCGTCGAAAGAACTACAAATCGCAAATTAAACATAAGGCCATTAAGGTATGCCGACGATAAACTTGACCAAACCGCTCTAAATTGCCTTCTTGTTGTTTGACTGTATGGCGGATTTGGATTTAGATTTGAGAATATCGTAACATTGCTAAGCAAACCACCAGCTAATTGCGAATCGATGTTAGAAACGTACCTATTTCCACCAGGAACTGTTGGTATGCACCTTAGTTTGCTGGTATCAAAATCAATTGCCAAGCTAAATGCACCAATTCTAATTCCTGGAGCCATATTAATAGTCACCGGCAATACAATGGTATCCCCAACGGTGCAATTACTGGAATTGTAAGATCCAATAGTGGTCTGTATATTGAATTGTGCCAAAGCGGCATTGAAACATAAGGCAATAAAACTACCTATTATGATAAAAGATTTTATGATATGTTTCATGATTGAAAATATTGGATTACAACTTATAATTCAACTCTAGGTAAAGTTTTTTTTGAAGAAATTAATTTAGATTTATATACAAAAATTAATTTGCCATAATATTGACAAATAGGACTTTACACAGCATGATTTCATTTATATAATTTACTTTCAATTACCCAGAATCTAAAGCTATTGTTTGAAACTCACTTGGCTACAAAGATAGCGGGATAGCTAAATTCAATTTTTATTGTTTCTGCGTGGCAACTCTGTTAGTTTTCCACAAAAAAACCTGGGGGAAACACATCTAAATACGTTAAATAAAACAATTGAGCAAAATTGTTCTACACAAAGAATATGCCAAAAATCGCTATAAGTCAAAGGATTATGAAAAAAATCCAATCGATATAGGTAGTTCTTATTGTCTTTCGGTAATTAATTCCCAAAGCTGCAGTCTCACCTATCCTTAGTATTGACTAAAAAGTCCAATAAAATAGACATGGTTTGAGGGACATCGATCTGACATAATCCATTACAAGGATGAAAATTTCATTCGTCATCAAACCGAGTACATGCGGTATCCTTTCACTTTAAATTGAAGGGACTAACAGATAAAATTTTTCAGCAATTCATCAAAAAAGGGGGCCAAAGCCCCCTTTTTTGGTGTTGATTCTTTGAGTAGAGAATACTATGAAAGAAGTAATAATTAAATCACTATTCTTTGACAAACCTCACTACGCCGTATCTATCATTCCGTTGAATGCTCAGGAAATAAAGCCCAGGGGCAATCGATTTGAGATCGAGTTCATGGCGGAATGACCCTTGAAGACCTTCTACACCATACGTTGCCACATTTTGTCCAGCCAAGTTAGCAACGGTCAGGATCGTCATCCCCGGTTTATTATCGAATTCACCCGACAGAACAACTTGACCTTGATTTGGATTCGGAAAGAGGCTGACATTTAGAGCATTGACAGCATTTTCCAAGACACCAACACCGGTTACGATAATCGCGTTGGATGAATCTGATCTGCATCCGTTACTATCCTGCATAGCCCTGTAAATCCCATTTCCAGAAATCCTGATAACACCATCAGCGCCTCCAGTCAAAGCAACACCGTTTCTAAACCAAGTTATGTTATTTTGATTACGAATGTTAGCATAAAGAGAGTCCGATGCCGGAGAAACGGTAGGGCGCGTAATCTGAGGCGGACGTGGCTTAGGCTTGACCGTCACGACAGTACCCGTAGTGGTACTATCTAAACAATTACCGGCATTGATCACGACAACTCTATAGGTACCCCCTTGGAAGGCTCCAATGGAATCAGTATTGGGCGCTAATGCGGAAAGGCGTACAGCATCCCGGTACCAGCGATAGGTGAATCCATTACCACGAGTTGCAACCAGTCCTACACTACCACCTTGACAAAAAGTTGTAGGCCCGTATGCGGTAATTGCGGCGACCGGAGGAGCCGAAGTGGTAACAACTACAGGATTGGAGGTATCTGCACAACCGCCTGGCACGGAGATAAAGAACCTGTACGTTCCTGAGGTATTTGCGGTGTAGGTAGCTGTGGTAGCGCCAGCTATTGGAGTCGAACCATTAAACCAGGCATAGCTTGCACCGGTAATGGAATTTCCATTGAGCACAACAGATCCACCTGTGCAAAATGAAGTTGGCCCAGCGGGTGTGATTATGGCTTCCGTGACCCCCACAGTGGAATTGCCCAAAGTAATTTGGGAATAAGCTATCGTATCACCGTTGCTGTTGGAGAAATCAGAATTATTCGTCCATGTCAACGATGAGGCTCCCAAGGCTCTAAATCGTAAACGGCAGACCGTCGAGAAATTAGTAATGGAAATTGGAGCGCCAACATTATAGGAAATAAAGATTCGAGGACTGGGCGAAGTCTGCGCTTGAACGGAAATACCAGGACTATACAAACTATCAAATCCAAGGTATTGAAGGTTAGATGCGCTGTATTGCAAATAAATACTCATGTTAGCAATATTGACCGCGCCATTTATCCTTACGGGTATCCTGACAATATCGCCTGCGCAAGCAGTAGCACCAATGGCATTGAGACTAATCTGCATAGGGGTTACCGAGAGGGTGCAGGTGCTGCTAAAGGTTGCGGTTGGGCAAGATCCCCCTAGCATGCGCAAGCGGTATCGTGCATTGTTCAGCGAGGAGGTTGCTGATAATACATTCAAAATCGCTGTCCCAGTTCCCGAATACGTAGCACCATCGGTAAGGTCAGTCCATGTATTCCCGGTTCCCTGCTTCTGCCAACGGAAGGTGGTTGCATTCAATGACACAACAGGAATGCTTGCGGACTGAAATTCACCAACAGTAACCGTTGCTGCTGGTTGGGTGGTAACCGAAGGCAAGGGAGTAACTCCAACAGCTCCGTTGGTGTAAGATAGCGTAGCATTCGGTGTAACTGAACTCGATGCGTCCCAGGTCACCGAACCTGGCTGAGCAGGAAGTACCATACGCACGCTCATCAAAGGGCCAGAAGCTAGGGTAAAGGCTGCACCAGTCCATGTAATAGTTAGTAACCCACCCGCTTCAGAACCGCTGGCGGTGGATAAACCCGTAGAAATGCCACTTAAGCCGACATAGGTAGCGCCCGTTGGCAAATTCACCTTTAATGACATTGCAGTGACAGCATTAATCCCTGATCCGGTAAGGGGTATAGCAACTGTATCGCCCTGGCAGCCTGTGACATTGCCCGCTGAAAATCCAACGGTATTCGCTCCTGTTACCGATAAGGTGACCCCATTGGAGTTAAGTGGATTACCGCAGCCACCTGTTACGACAACACGGTATTGGGTACCGTTCAAGGCAAGTGTAGCACCTGTGATGCTAAGGGTTGAAGTGGTTGCTCCACTGTAGGGAGCAGTATTACTAATTGCGGTCCATGAACCACCAGCACTTAGGGACTGCCATTGGTAAGAAGCAACCGCAGAGCCTGTCACCGAAATACTGGTACTGGAACCCGCTTGAATATTTAAATTACCGGAAGGTTGAGAGATAATAGAGGCAGGAGTTCCTGCGGTAATAGACCCATTAACCCAGCCTGAAGCTGGTATAGTAATAACATCGGCGAATTCGTCAGCGTATTCACAATTCCCTGCGGTTGCCAAATCCCATTGAACAGCACTATTACCTCCAGAAAGAACCACGAAGCGCATGTTAAACATAAGCCCATTAAAGGCTACAGGAACTAGATTAAACCAAGCAACCCTAAACTGTCTCCTTGACGTAGCAGAATAGGGTGGATTTGGATTTTGATTGGTAAAAAATCCGCAATTACTTAAAAATCCTGTTGCAATATTAGAATTTATACCAGACACAGAACTCAAACAAAGCAGCTTGGTCGTATCGTAATCCACAGACAAGGAAATTGCCGCCACACTGATCCCCGTGCCCATTGTCACAGTCACTGGTATGGAAACTGTATCACCAACACAAGCGTTAGGAACCGAGCCTATGGTCGTTTGAAGGGTAGTAACCTGGGCCTTCAAGGCACAAACAGCCCAAAAAAACATGAACAGGAAACTTGATACAAAATGTAATCTGGATTTACGCATTTTCAGAGATTTAAGTGAATTGCTGTAACCTCAAAGCTAAGGACAACCTTTCAATAAAACAACATGTTTCTCATTCTTGATATAATGATAAAAATCGTCTTTGCCTCAATGCTATTCAAAAACTTTGACTAATATGGTTCACCATCACAAACAAAACGGCCGGGCATAAGCCCGGCCGTAAAACTTTCGCCACGAATGGCGCCGAAATGGCCTAAAGTGACCCTTTCAGTGCATGTCGTTTAGTGACGAACCTGCAATTTGGTATTCTCAACACGCACCTCACCGTTCACCTCGCTGGTCAAAACCACGGAGTAAACACCGTTGGCAAGGGTACGGGTATCGATCATCAGCTCCTGCTGCCCGGCATTACGCTGAGCTGAAGGCTGTGACCAAACAACACGACCCGTGGCATCCGTCATTTTGGCAGAAACACGAGCGCTGTTGCTGAGGTTGAAGCGAAGAACGCTGAGATCTTGAGCAGGATTTGGATAAGTGCTCAAGCTCAATGTGCTGCTCTTGGCCACCAAAGAAGGAACGCGCAATGCAGCGCCGTCCAAGGCCTCGGCCCAGAGGGTTGCAATCTCAGACTCGTTGCTGATCGCAAGATTAGCATTCAAATCACCTCTACGACGAGCACGAATGGTCATCAGGACATCACCTTCTGCCAAACGAGCACCATCCATATGGTACCAAACCGAACGCAATTGACCATTCACCACATTGTAGAGGAAGTCAGCTCCAGGTAGGGCATTGTCCACACCGACAATCTCCAGGCCGGCAGGCAAGTTGAATACCAACGAAGATGCACCAATTTCCATTGCTTTGGCAGCAGAAACTGGAATCACCAATTCATCACTTTCTGAGGCCAAGACCCCACCGTCCAGAAGGGCAACAGGTGCATTGGAACGAACAGGAATACCGGAATAGGAACCGTTGACATCCCCGTAACAAAGACCAAGGATGTTTTGAGTAACAGTACCGGCAGTAATGTTGACTGGCAAGGCCTCAAAGGCCCAGTTACCCGCAGTGAATGAAGAAACAGTACCCGCAAAGCGACGAGATACCAAAAGGGCATCCTGTGAATTAACCGCAGTATTGTTGTTCACATCACCCGCTTTGAGCCTCAAACCAACCAAAGGAACCGCACCGGAGAAGTGACGGCTGATCACGAGGGCATCCGCTCCGGTCACACCGCCCCATGGCTTGGTGGTCGCACCAGTTACGGTATATGAACCAGCAGGAACGGCATTCATAGTGTAGGCTCCCCCTGTACCGGTTGTCGCCGATGCAATTTGGGAAGTACCTGCTAGCAGACGAACATCGCTGTTGGTCAACCCTGTGCTGGCTGAATTGTTGTAGCGCAACAAGCCTGTGAGGGTAGCTGTCGAACCAATCTCGATATTATCGAAATAGGCATTGTTACCAAAATCAGAGCGCGCCTGGAAGCGTACCTTGATCGTTCCAACGGGCAGCGTATAGGTTTTGGCGCCCCACTGAGCAGCAGTAGGAACGAAAGGCCCTTGTGAATTAGGCGCCGTCGTCATGGATCCGTTAGGACCACCCACCAAGGTATCCAAGGTAACCCAAGTAGTGTCATTGGTTGTGGTCAAGAGGACAACGCGGTCTGTATCGGTATTCGAATAGGTTGCATGAGCATAGGCAAATTTCAAGGCAGTCCCTGCGGGCACTGGCGCAAATTGAGGGGTATACAAGGAGAAACCGCCTGTATTCTTGGGAACATTGTAGAAGTCGAACCAGATCGATACCGAATCGCTTGCAGAAACGGTGGTGCTGGAAGCGCCATTGGCAAGGCGCCAAGCCCCAACGCTCCTCCAGCAACCACGAGTTGATGAGGCCGGCTCAAAGTTCTCCAACAATGGAATATTCACACTGTTGCAGTTGGTCAAGAAGGTTGAAGGTCCAGACCAGGTGCTGAACAAACCGCCAACACAATTGGTGCGCACATAATACTCGTAGGATGTATTTGGTGTAAGACCTGTAGCATTGAAGCTGTTCGTTGCCACAATGGTTCCTGAACCCGTTGGCGTACCAAGACCAGCGGCCTGCACACGGATTTCATAAGAAGATGCGCCTGAGACTGCACCCCATCCGAGAGAGGCCCCGGTGTTGGTCACGCTGTTCACGGCAAGGGCGGTCGGTGCCTGGCAAGGAGGAGGTGTATATCCTGAACGCAAATTCAATGGCATACGGAAATTATTTCCGTTGCTGTACCAAGTATTGGACACGTTGATCACTGAAGTGTACCAAGGCTGGGTAACAGACTGGTCATCCAAAATTCGGATATGGTTTTGGCCGGCATTGGAGAACATGCGTGCGACTAACCAATATTGGCCTGGGGCCAAAATGCGGTTTTGAGCGGTACCTCCAATGGTAGCTGGGAAATTAACGGTAATCCAACCCCTATCATAATCGGCTTGAGTTACGGTGTACAAGTCGGTTTCCATCAAGACATAGGCCAATCCGCCAGGAAGACCCGCATTGGCTGTCGCGGTATCGTTCCCTTCGATGGTGAAATAAATGTTACTTCCCACCGGACCCGTAGCAGCAGCGCCGGAAGTGCCTTGGAAGACACGGAATGAAGCACTCATTACCGTATCCTGGCTTACGATTTCAATCATGTTGGCGATTGGCAAATCGGTTGCACCTGTGAACGAAGCCGTTCCAAGCGAACCCTGTGCCGTAGGCAGCGTCTGCGCGGTACCGAAAATGGTATCGGTTAACTCCAATTGACGTCTAGCCACATTGTTCGAAGAATCTTCGTCCGAAACGCCGGTAGCGTAGGCAGAATAATCACAATAAGAAAAGACCTTAACAGTCGGAGTATAGAGGGTAGAAATCGAAATCAGAGAATCCGTGAAGGGAGCAAGGTTGGTAGGCACTGAAGTACCGGTAAACAAGGGATTGCCCAAAGAATCCTTCACGTTAACAGTCAATACCACGCCATTGGCTGGGAAAACTCCCAAATTGCGAACACGGGCTTGGAAACGATTATGTGTTTTGTTAACCTCGGTAAGGCGATGAGTCTCCAAGAAACGATCACGTGATGTATCGGGTTGAATCACTGTGCTAACGATCGATAAATCATTACCTGGAATGGTGTTCAGTCGCACATCATCCAACATCCAGAAATAATAATCGCCGTTGAAGAGGAAGGCAATCTTAACACTGTCTTGACCTCCGATGTATTGCGATACATTGTAGGTTTTGATACCGACACCACCAGCCGCGTAAGAAGCAGCGGTGTTGGAAGCAGGAGTAGCCGAATTAACAGCAACATCCGCATTGATGGTCATGGTATCAGACCAAGTCGCACCACCATCACGAGAGAAGAGCAAATAAGTTGCATGTACGGTCTGAGCAGAGGCTGGACCACCAAAACGACGGTAGTACTGCGCGAATACGAGATTCAAATACGGATTGCTGGTCATATCCAACATGGGTGAAATCAACATACCGCGATGGGCCGATGGGAAACGACCCTGACCAAATGCACCAGCCACACCGTTATTATCCAACCAATCGGAGTCAAAGATCATAAAACCGTTGGAACGAGTAGCCGACTGAATAGCGATGGTCGAACCACGGTAAGCACCACGAGAACCTTGGTTGGCCGCTGGAGTTGTGGCAGAACCACGGTATTCCCAAACCCCTACCGTATCAGGTACTGCGGTGTTGTTGGTGCCACGGAAACCAATGTTCAACCAACCGTTGGTGGTGGGGTTGACCGAGAAGTTTTCGCTCCAAACGGTGGTAACGGCATCTGGACGTACCGACCCTGCCCCTGCGGTCGTGACAGGCCCGGCATAGGAACCGGGGATGTCTACGGCCACCGACTTGAGCTGGTTGGCAACCCGATGCTGAGCGCTCTGGGCCCAGGCCGAACCGGTCCAGGCCAACAAAGCAAGCAAGGTGAGTAATTTTTTCATAGAAATAAAGATTTAGTTGTCTAAAGTTAATAGAAGGGATTCGCAAAAACAAATGAAGTATCCCTTTTCCTAAAAAAATAATCCATAAAAACAAAAAAGGGGGCAATTTCTTGCCCCCTTTCGATTAACGACCGCTCGCTTTATTTGCGCACATTCAATCGCAGGCTTTCACGACGGGTTTCGCTACCAGCCATAATGGTCACCTCGACTTGATACTGGCCACCGCTCCAGGATTCGGTGCGGATATCCATGCTTTGGACACCGGCATCCAAAACGCGGGTTTCCGCAGCAACAACGCGACCACGTGCATCCAATACCCTTAAGCTCACCTCGGAGGAGGCAATCAGATTCAAGCGCAATTGGCTTAGATCACGAGTTGGATTGGGGAAGATCGAGACGCCTTGGTCAGCACCCAAGACACGGGGTAAGCGAAGGCCTACCAAAGGATACAATTCGGCCAATGGCGAAGCCACTTCGCTCAGCTCACCAAAACGAAGGTCAGATGCATTCAGAGCGCTAAGGCCTGCCAATTCCATGGAGAACAAGAGGTCATTTTCTGAGAGCTGCGCTCCGTCCACATGATACCAAGAAACACGCAATTCATTGCCTTCCTGATGGAAATCAAAGTTGCCATGACGCAAAGCGGATCGTACACCTTGAACCACAGCCCCCTCAGGCAATTCCATATTGATCTGCATAGCACCCAAAGCCAGTGCCCTGTCAATACGAACAGGAACCACTGTTAGGTCAGATGAACTGATTACGCCTTGGTTCACCGCAAAGATTTTGGGGTCAACACGAAGAGCAGTAGAGGGCTGGTAGGAACCGTTGGCATCACCGAAGCAAATTGCCATAATGTTCCGCGTAGTAACACCCCCAGCTACAGTAGTTGGAACAGCCTCGTAAGCCCAGTTCCCTGCAGCAAAGGTGGAAATACTTCCGTTGGCACGCCTGGCCACCAACAAGGCATCCACAGAAGTGGTCGTATTAGAACCATTAACATCAGCCGCCTTGAGGCGCAATCCCACCAGTGGTGCAGCGCCAACGATGCTTCTGTTGATTACCAAGGCATCCGTGGCGGTAACACCACCCCATGGCTTATTGGTGATCCCTGTTACCGTGTAGGTTCCGTTGGCCATACCGGACATGGTGTAGGAGCCGGTAGCATCGGTTGGCGCGGTCATAATCACATTGTTGTTGGCGTCCTTACACTGAACCGTAGAATTCGTCATCGGCGTCTGTGGGGTGTTGTTGTACTTGAAGGTACCAGTGACTTGGTTTTGACCAACCGTAAAGACCGTAACCGCATCGGTTGAGGTACATACAGAGTCCGTGATCATCGCTACATAAGTAGTGGTTGCGCTCGGCGCTACACGGAATACCGGTCCGGTGCTAAGAACCGTCGAGGTTCCCTGAACCATCCAGGCCACAGCGGCGGGGTTACGAACACTGACCGCACCGCAGAACTGACGGGTGCTAAAGGTTGGGTTCGGAGCAGCTCCACCGTATCCCACATTCGGACCGGTGTAAATCACCATGTTCGGATCCACAAAGGTGTCAACCTGCGAGGTATAGGTGGTATAAATCATGGTTGAACCAGATCCCACAAAAAATCCGTAAACAGCTCCGCTTGGCATGGAGAAGTTAGCCGGCATAGGAATACCAACAAGATTCGTAGGGGTAAGACTTGCGTTATTGGCGGTAACACTATAACCGGAAACAATTTGCGTCCAAGCGGGTGATGCAATCGTGGGAGCACCATTGATTGGCGTTGTGGAGTACCAAACATCCACTGTCGTGGCGGCCGCGCCGGACAACGGAACCAAAATCGAGTCAATGGTAATGGAATTGCGGGCCCGGAGATTAAAGGTGATTCCACCCGAACCATTGCCGCCATCGAGACTGGCACGGAGCATGGACGAAGAGGCGAACCCTGTGGTGGTCGCCCTTAAGGTGGCTGTATCGCCAGGCGTCACCGTGGTATCATTCCCCGCAAACACCGTCAGGTAATTGTCGGTATAGGTACGCGGCAAGGATGTGTCCACAAGGCTGGAAGCGTCCAAGGCCGTTACACGGTAACGAACAGGCACGTTGATGGAACCTGCAGGTACGGTACCAACCCAACGGTCATTGGCCGCGTTGTAGGTCATAGGAGTTGAAGAGTACCCTAGACCCGTCAAATCATACTGAAGGTTAACCTGAGTCAAGGAGGCCCCTTGAGGAGCTACCGCAATCTGAGCATCAACCTGGTGAGCTGTTGGCGTACAGGTTGCGGTCGTTTGAGAAATCGAAAGAATACGAGGAGAAAGCGGATTCCAGATTTTGAAGTTGTCAATATCGAAATAAGCATCGATGCCGCTGGCCTGAGCGAAGACAATCCGAACATAGATGGATTGACCCACGAAGGATGCCAAGGATACCGTACGGGTACGGTAGTTGGTATCAGGGATATGGTTACCGGCGTGGATGATGTCCACCAATTGATAGGATTGACCGCAGGTATTGGATACCAAAACTTTGATGGTATCCCCTGCACCCAAAGTTGTTGGTACACCAGGCCATACCCAACCGGACCAATCGGTAATCTTGTAGTCAAACTCCAGGTTATGGCCGGGCTGAAGCGGACCCACCAACTTGGTGTTAAGATTTGCCACCAAGGTAGAGAACACATTGTAACGGAGGTTACCGCTCTGGCCAACCCCTGCTGCGGCACTGTACATATTGGTGGCCGGGCTTGGCTGCAGGAAGCTGGGGAAACCGCTGTTCAGGTTGGCAATAATGGGAACCGTTTGGGGGAAAGTGTTCACCACCGTGATATTGCGACCATCGTTAATAGGGAATGCATCGTTTGTCAAAGCGGTTGCACCGCGCACGACATACGAGCCGGGGAGGGAAAGGTCGGCACGTGTCGCAAAGGTGAACTGCACGGTATCACCTGGGTTAACGGTCCCTTGGTAGGTTTCAACAACCGGTGTTGCACCGTTGACTGAATACGAGACAGGGAAGTTGGTCTGAGCGGCAGAACCAAAGTTGGAAATCCGAACAGTAACCTGCTCTTGGGAACCGAGAACACAACCTGAAACCGGGGATGTTACAGCAATTACACCCATATCAACCGCAGGAGGCAAGTCGATACTGATATCATCCACACCCAAACCTTCGTACTGAACAGAAGCATCGGAATAGAACGCAACGCGCAACAAGACCCTGGGCTGGAAATTCAAGGCCGCCAAACTATGGCGTGCATTCACCCAACCGCCCGATGTTGGAGGTACACTGGTAGCGGTACTTCCCGTCCAAACCGTACGACCGATTGCAGGGCCAAAGGTCAACGTATCGTTGTACCAGTTAAAGAGTCCGGATGAACCGTTGCCAAGCACCGTCCAGGTATTACCACCGTCGATACTGTACTGGACTTGACCGCCGTCCCAACCGGCCTCGGCATGCCACCAAACCTTCATATTAAGAACCGCATTGAATACGTTGGCGAAACTCAAACATGGAGATTGAATATAGCTCGCTTCGTTTGCGTTGTAGTTACCCGCAAGGTTGGTTACCCATGAGGCTGTACCACCACCCGCTGCATTGATAACCGTACCGGCAGGGGCACCCAGTGCCCAAGAAGAGTTGGAACCACCCACCGTCCATCCGGCAGGACCATTCTCAAAATTCTGGGAATAAGGGAACTGATTGACCAACAAATACGAAGTAACCAAACGATTGGACCCGTCGTTGGAAGGATCCGCATCGCCTGAGGAAGCCGTTGCTGCAGCAAAATTGTACGGACCTGCTACCGCCAAATTGGCTGTGGTTGCAAAATAATAGGTCAAGGTATCGCCGGGATTGACCGGACCGGGGATTACCTCGTTGACGGCATTACCCCCGTTCACTGAATAGTAAACCGGAATATTGGACTGTGCAGCCGCTCCAAAGTTCTTAACTCGAACTCCTACCACGGAACTGGCGCTCAAACCACAACCATCGCTGGGTGAAGTAATGGCCACAACACCCATATCCACGGCAGGAGGTTGAACAATTTGGAAATTGTCCACATCGAACCACACATCAATACCGCTGGCCTGTTTGAAGTTGAGACGAACCTTGACGAATCCACCTGCCATGGAAGAAGGCAAGGGTACGGTGTAACGGGAATAGCTGTTGCCGGTAGCATGATTCGCTGAAGTAATAATGTCTGCCAGCGTGTAATTCAAACCGCAATCCGAAGAAAGGAAAATCTTGATGGTATCGCCTGCACCCAGCGCCACCGCCGTACCGGGCCAAGTCCAACCGGACCAAGCGGTTACTTTGTATTCAAACCGAAGCGCGTCACCGGCCACCACAGGGCCGACCAGCGGGCCGTCCATGTTGGCAATCAACGTACTGTACACATTATAACGGAGGCAAGCACTTTGACCAACCCCTGCAGTCGCATTGAGGGACATGTTGGTGGTGAAACCTGCAGGAACGGTCGTACCTGAATTGAAATTTGCGACGAATGGACTGGGATAGGCAACCTGTACCACGGTAGTTCCGGTTGCGGCATTGTTCGCGGTATTACCGTCTGTAGAAGCCACCAAAGAGCCTGACAACGCATAGGTGCCGCCCACGGACAAATCCAATAAATTCGTAACGGTAATGGTCATAGTTGACGCTGTGTCCAGAATGCCTGAATTAATCGTTGCGGTAAACGATTGTGGAATAGGCCCTGCAACATAGACCGCGATGGTGGCAGGATCCAAAGCAAAATTAAATGCCGTGTTTCCTACATTCCGTAGGGTGGCTGTCATGGTCTGACCACCAGCGGGGCAAGCGGCCGAAGCGTTCACACTAACTAAGCTTAAATCCACCGAAGATGGGGTGTATTCATAGGCACCCAAGTCCGGTGTAACAGGATTTCTGGATGCACCCGTACGGTCAATGGTCACATAAGCCAACGGTGTACCCAAGTTGTCCATGGTTTGGGCCGAAGGAATGGCATTGGTAACCGAAGCAAAGTTGGGAGAGATCGAAACGGAGTTGGCGTCACGACCAGAAGCCGTGGTCCAAGCGGCCAAAGTATTGTAGTTGGTGGTGGCCGTTGTCGTCACCCCAACCAAAGGCCGAGCCGCAGGTGCACCTGCATTATCCTCCAAACGAATATTGTTGTAATTGGATTGGATGGAGTCCCTGGCCTGTGTCGTGGAAATATAAATCCCGCGAATTCCTGTAGGTAGGGTGGCGCCTGCACCTGCCTTGGTGTAAAAGATGTTGTTGTAAACACCGATAATAGCGTTGTTAGCAGCGGTTGTCGACCCAATGATATGCAACAATCCATAGGCCGTGGTTGATGTGCTACTAACATTGTAATTAACCGTGTTGTGGGCAACAACGGCATAATCTCGGGAGTTGCTTGGATTCGTAGCGGTCGCCGAATAGGAGGCACTGAAATAAATTGGGTAATGGGTCGCTGTCGCGGTGATATTCGTTCCAGAGATGACGTTGTTGACAACGCGGTTGGTATTCGAAGGATCCCCGTTGAAATTAAAGAAATAAATCGGGTAAATTGGCAATACACCTTGAATGGTATTTTCGGAAACCGTGGCTTTGTAACAACGGCTGAAATAAATACCGTACCCAAAAGTTGCCGTTGGATGCATCTGATCTAGTAAGTTGTTTTGAATCAAACAGTTACTGACGCTAATCAGATAAATGCCGTAATACCGACAACGATTAATGGTATTGGAAATAACCTGCAGGCCGGTAGAGTAAGCCGAACCAACCGTACCGCTATTACCGCTCTGATAAATGGAATAATAGAAGTCATTGAATTGATTGCCGATGATACTCACGCCGTTGCAATCACCCATGTAAATTGCATTGCTGGCAAAATTGGAAGTGCCGAGCAAATCATTGAATACGCATCCGGTGATGGAGGCATTGTGGGCCCCCGTGTTCAGGTTAATAGCCGCAGAAGTCGTGGAACCGATGTTGGCCCTGGCGAAAGTCAAGGAACTAAAGGAAACACCAGGCACCGACACATTGAAGGTGTGACGAGCCCCTGAAGCAGGTGAAGTGGTGTCGTTGTACAAAATGACATCAGCGGCAGAGCCTGTTAGGCTGCTAAAGCCAATGGTAGTTGAACCACCAGCCCCAATGATACCAGATAAATTATAACCACCTGAGGGAGAGAAATAAGTTCCGGGCTCAATAAGGAAATTGATCGATCCCGTGATACCCCCAGCGCGCATTGCATTCACCGCAGCAGTTACCGTAGGGTAATTGGCGGTTGCAGAGGCCCCAATGGTGTAGGTGCCGCCGGGTATTGCCAAAATGATTGTCCTCGAAACGGTATCGTTG
>Ga0214923_10003895_pt1 | contig 18460 bp, 16 predicted proteins | sample LL1510_MetaG_FD_177993 | JGI IMG/M metagenome (GOLD analysis project Ga0214923, IMG submission 177993) | Freshwater microbial communities from Lake Lanier, Atlanta, Georgia, United States - LL-1510 | ecosystem: Environmental > Aquatic > Freshwater > Lake | place: USA: Georgia | collected... | reverse complement strand
AAAAAAGGTTTTACGAAAAATAATATAGGTAATAATAACAGTAATATCAATAATGGTGTGAAATGGGGAGATACAAATGAAATAATAGATGTCAAGGTTACCAAAAGCGAGAATAGTAGTATTGATGGAGTAAGTATATATGTCGAGTAAATATATTGAATGAATAAATTCAAAAAAATTAACTTAATGTATATATTAATTATATCGAAATAATATATACATTGTTATAAAATATAAGATACATATTCATAGTCATGAAAACAAAAAAAATACAGAATATTCTAAAATTTGTAGATAAAAATTTAAAATTTAAATCTGAATTTAGAGGTAAACGACGTGCATCCGCGTCATCGTCAACACGGTCAAGTGTATCAAAAACGATTAAATACAAGAATAAACGGAGTTCGAGTCGCAGGATTAAAAATAAAAAAATAGAAAAAACAGAAAGTGTAATACCTCCTGTAGAAAAACATCCAGATGGATTTATAAAACTGAAGTGTAGCCCCAAACTACAGGAAAATGACTTTACATGTTATAGTAATGAATCTTTAATAAAGCTTAAAAATTTATGGAATGCTCGTCACCCTGATGTCATGATAACGACGAATGACCCGCGTGAAATTTGGGAGTCTTTGAAGCGGCATTTAAAAAATGTATGTAACAAGGAGTCGTGCTGGTTAAAACAGAATTTTGCTTCATCAGGAGTAGATAAGGAAATGTTGAACTATACATTTGCGCCGAAAAGTCCGGATGATTGGAAGAAAAATCCGAATGAGTGGTTGAATAGTATTGATATTGAAAATGTTATGAAACAGTATGAGAAGGAATTTCCTTATTTTGATTTTATAGGAGCTGCACCTATCGATTTTGATTCTCCCAAAATGTATGGGGAATGTGTATGGGAAGAGTTGTGTCACTTTGACTTAAACATATCCATTCGAAATGGGAGAAATAAAATCGGGTTTGTTTTTAATACCGACCCGCACTACTTATCTGGTTCGCATTGGATATCCATGTTTGTAAATATAAAACAGAAATATATATTCTTTTTCGATAGTACAGGTAATCCGCCTCCTAAAGAAGTGAAAAAGTTGATTAAAAAGATTACAGAACAAGGCAAAGTTGCGGGAATAGATTTTCGTTATATAGAGAATAAGAAAAACCACCAGAAAAAACCGACAGAATGTGGTGTGTATTCTCTTTTCATGATTATTAACTTGTTGAAAGAGACGAAAAAACCGGAAGACTTTCTTACTTATGAATTCCCCGATGAAGAAATGCAGAAGTTTCGTGGTCAATATTTCAATAGTGACTTATAACTGTTCGTGATTAGTTGAGCACTACAATTCTACAATACTACAATTCTACAATATTTGTACAGTTTTCTATTGTGCGAATTTTAGATGACCATTTATAAAAATGATACATTTTTAAATCTACTATGTGTTTCATATTGACGTGAAGACCATCCCCGACTTGATGTACTCCAATCGTATTTACAGAGGATACTTTATATATATTTTTACTTCTTTCAAGATAATCATTCGAGGTAAGTACAGATAGAAATCTTCTAGGTAAATATGGTGCCTTCGGAATACAATCATCCAAAGTATTTGACCATATATTACAGAATCCAAAAACCTCTATATCAGGATTATTGTTTATAAACCGTCGAATGGTATTGTCAATACACTCTTCCATATTAGGTGCTATGTTTTCTATAGTTTCAATACATTTATTTTTGGGAATATGTAAATACTCGTCCAAGTCACAGAAAATCATATAATCATATACATCTTTTCCATATTTATATAGCGCGTCATGCATCTGTCCCATTTGTGCATGATGAACATATTTAACCCCATGAGGATTCCAGTAATGAAAGTTCCATTCAATTAATGTAACATTCGGTTTATTAAAAACTTTTCTTATTTGGGGTGTAATAACGCCATTATAATACATGTAAAAATGGTCCACGCCTTGTTCTTTATAGTAGTTGTAAAATAATGGGAATAAATTGTAGTCGTGTTTAAATAGTGTCGTTAATGCTAATAACTTATTGTTTCGCGTCTGTTCTTTTGTATAAATATGTACCAGGTTATATGATTGTGTCATGTTATTGATAATCTTAACATTTACATTTATCGTAGTGTTTGGTGGTGTTATATAATCATAAATGAATATTAATATAGGTTCAAAAGAATCTTTTGTATGACTCTCAGTTAACTGTATGGTACTATTATTTATTGTTACTGTTATGTCTTTGGATAGCGCCGGCGTATTATAAATAGGCATTATCATATATATTTTATTATTTTTATAAAAAATATCGAAAAATAATAACCTAGTATTACTAATCGGAAAATATTGTGGATTTTGCATATTATATCTAGTAGGTATATTTTTATATATAATATTATACTATTATTTAAGTATATTTTTAAACTTTTACAATTTTAAACATGTTTTCCAACAAAATTTCCTATTATAGATACTGTATTCTCTGGTTCATGAAATATGTATTTCAAAGGAACATATACTCGTAACATATAAAAGTTAAACATATTCGACAAAAGGTCATCAGCGGGTATATCTATATGGTCTTTCGTGTAATCTAATATTTTTTGTGCGCCTGTTTTAGATACAATATACGCTGTAAGTCTATTAAAATATGATTTTCTAACATCATACCACATTTCATTCACGTTATTAAATAACACAAAAGGATACCCGTCCGATTTCGCAACATGACACATATCAATATCGTCGGGAATAGTAGATAAACATTTATATAAATATTCCAAACTTTCTACTATTTCTACGTCATCTTCGAAAATCAAATATTTATTTATAGACTCTTCATTTACTAACGATTTGTAGACATCGATATGCGACCATGCATATCCCAACTCCCCTTGCGTCATAATTTCTTTGTTTACTCTTATAGTTGTGTCATAGTATTTTACTTCGCGGTTGTATTCCAACTTGTATACGGTAGGGTTATCCGTACTTGTACCTGTAATGTCTTCTCCATTCACACCATAAAATAAATTACACTGTAACCCTATTTGAGAAAGTTTATTTATTATCCCGTATACTTTGTTCATTCGGTTTGGGTATTTTTTAAGTGTTAGTATGACCACCTTTATATCTGTGAATTTTGTTGTTTTAACATTGTACAATACCGTATTTTCTATAGGCGTTTTGAAATATCCATTTTTTCTGTCTTCTATATCGAAAAAATTATAGTTTGGCATATATATTTTTTCCAGTGATTTCGAAAAATATGCCGCCGCCCAACACAACGTACTCATCGAGCTTATTACCGTCTTTGCCTGTTTTATAATATTGTAATCCGTTAGCATATCATTTGATTCTATTACCGGAATAGGTATACTATTCTCTTTAAACCAATCAAGTATTGTATTTAAATATTTTATATCTACATCACTTGTTGGCGTTTCGATAACGATTGCTGTCTTTTTGTAAAATATATCTTTTACCGTAGCAAATAACTGCAACATATACTCTGTCTCTATAAAATCAGGTCTTCCATTAAAATCGCCAAGACGTATATGTATAACGTTTTCATATTGTTTCGCGGGTTCTAGTAACATATCATCAATCATATACTTTGTAAGATACGTTTCATTATCTGTTCTAACTAGGTGTTCATTCTTATGTTGTTCTATAAAATCTAAAATATAATCCTTGTTCTGTAAATAAATCTTATCATACTGAAAATATCCTTGCAAGGAAATATTTGTATTCGTCGGCAATTTTGAGACATTTAGATTATCGGGATTATCGTGATTATCGGGATTCTCCGTAGTTATAAAGTCGAAAAAGTTATCTTCGTTAATAACTGTTGTTGGTTTGGCATATGGTATACCGGTGTGGTTCGTATTGATATCTCGAATATTTGAAAAATCGGTGTCTAGTATGTATTTAAAATTAGTAGTACCTTTTTGTAACATTACGTATGCCATATATCTAAAAACTGCATTCCCAAATCTTCCAGACTGGTTAAATATAAAGTAGTTTGTTTCCATATATGAGGTATGTGTGTATAAAACAAAATATGTTTAAATTATATTTTGTTTTAAATATGTTAATGTGTTAATGCGTTAATGCGTTAATGCGTTAATGTGTGTGGCGATGTATGCACAGCGGTTCGTTTTAATTTGTCACTTCCCGCTGAAATGACATATATGAACGATAGTTTTTAATATTTACTATAACTAATTTGTAACTCCATACTAATCCCATTAGGTATATTATAACTACTGATACATATATAGCAATTGTTTGTTCGTATATTTGATTACGAATACTGTATAAAAAATACGACAAATCTATAATCCTATAATAGGAGTACCATATTAACTCAGTAAAGTCTGCAATATATATTAAATTTTTGTTATTTTTGTATTCTTTGTGTATATGGTATGAAACATATAACATTATATTCGACATTTCAAGTACATGGTATCCTTTCCATGTTGATGCAATGTATGGATTATATAATGAAGAATATAAAATTTTTATTGCCAAAATATGATGAATAATGTAACTAGCATGATGTTTTAGACTATTACTTGATTTTAAAATAAGTCTAGTTAAATAAATCAAATCATATATATAAAATCCAATAGTTACATTTGTTATGTATATCATTTCATTATTGTAAGTATGAGACAAAATAAAAATGATTGAATTTATCATATGTATAATATTTTTACTTACTTCTTCCTTTTTATATTTTAACAGTTCTAAAAACAATAAGTGATACGACATTACTACAGGAATAATATACTCAATCTTAAACATTGTAGTATACTATGATGTTACTATAGATAATAAGTGAGGATGATATAATGAGGTGATGGTTACATAAGTATAATTTTATTTGTTTATATTGATTTGTAAAATAATAATACGCATAGACGCATACTGTTTTAGATAATGTCTATAAAATATATTAAATAATTAAGATATAATACACTATATAAAGTAGTATAGTAACCTGTTTGAGTAAAAATGTCATTCACAGATTTTACGAGTAATAAAAACAAAAGCATTATATGGGGTCTTTTACAAGAAGCTGGTGTTTTTAATGATATTCCGAATAGTTATTTTGAAAATATAAGGCGACTTTTCGAAATGTCTATTTTATCTATGAAACCAGAGTTTGATATTTTTTTCGATAAAAATGATGAAGGTGATGAAGACTATGATAAAAAAGCATCAGAAATGATAATGAATAGTAATAAAACAGTCATCAAAAAAATGATTAACGAATTGGGGAAATTTAAAAAACCACAACCGCAGACATCATCACCACAACAACCACCACCATCATCTATGCCACTACTACAGCAGACATTACCACTTCCGCCTAGATTTGGTATGACACCTGAGTCATCAAAAATGATAAGTGCGGTAGGTGCGGTAGGTGCGGTAGGTGCGGTAGGTGCGGTAGGTACAAGAGGAGGTGGTAAAAAACAAAAAATAGAAGAGATATATAGAGCGGATGATTTACAAAAACATCGTATGTCTGAACTAGAGATTCGTTTGAAAGAGAAACAGGAAGAAATGGATACGATGTTGAATAATAAAAAACCGTCGAATATTGATTTTTCTGATACTAGTATAAACGATAACAAGCTAGCTAGTGATGAAATGGAGAAATTATTAGCACAAGCATTATCGTCGCGTCAAAGAGAATTAGAACAATTAGTAGTGAATACAAATAATGATAATAGCACGAAGAATGCAGAGGAATGGATAACCGGGTCAAACGACCCTGTGACGAATGCTTTAAATGCTTCTATTGCTATAAAACGTTCACATAATATAAAGCGTCCAAGTGAACAATCATCACAGACTTCTACTACGAATGTCGGGAATAAAAAAAACGTATCATTCAATGAAGAAAATAATGAGGAAATTTTATATGATAAAGATGCAATGAGTTCTGCTAGTCAAAGTACTACAGTTTCAAACGATGCAACAACTAATGATAATTTATCATTCCTTTCTAAATTAAAAAGAACAAATATTTCAGATGGTAATATAATACCTCTAGACGAATTTATGACTGATTATGAAGATGGATGCGAGTATTTCGATAAGAATATGCAATATAATACTCTTGACAAAACTAGAGATGCAATAGATTCGAGAGAATATGCGAAATTGGATGATAAAATAAATAAAATGCAAACCTTCATCGAATCTATAAAAGAGACTCAGGAAAGAATTCTAGAGTTACTATCACATAAATAGGTGTGTTATAAAATGAGAAAAGGTGTAATATGTAATCACTTATGTTTATGATTATATATTATTTATTATGTACATGAATTTCGATTTATCTCACGCATCTGTAACATCTCATGTGTTAATGTTTCTATTTGTCCTTAGGTTTGGGATTGGCAGCAGCAGACGTACTTGACGATTTTTTTGAGACAGCAACACCTCCCTCCGGTTTTTTGGATTTTGCTTCAACAGGTGGTTCAGATGGCGCGGCTGCCGCCGATGCTGCGCTCATTTTAACAAACGACCTGCTCCCGTCTTTTTCCACTATTTTACCAACCATTAGTGGTTCACCTCCCATTTCTTTTGCAGCCAGGTAGCTATTATAGTCATATACATTATTGGTAACCTTGTCATATGCATAATCCGATTTAATGCCGCCTACTGTCAGCGTAAGTTTCACCAATTTTAGTTCCGTTTCTTTTGTATTTTGAGCCACAGATGCATCCGATTCTTCATTGTCGATAGAAGGAGCGTAAGAGAATTTGTCGGATTTCACTACACCGAATGTGAAACACTTCAGTTTTTCTTTGGAGGCGACATTTCGATGAATCGAGCAATCGATGGATGATTCTTTCACCGCCATCAGCAACTGACGATTGATTTCCTCTTTTATAGTAGATATTTCAAATAGCGACTGGTCGGTTGTTAACGGTTTCTTAGCATCCCGCTTACTAACGTCGTTCATTCGCAGCTCAAGCGACGAATCTTCGCTCATCTGTTTCGGAGTAAAACTCATTACATATAACATTACATGGACTGTTCGGAGCCTCTCCTCTTTTAAGTCATTGTGACTACAAATGCGCCTAGCCCTCCCAATAACCTGCTCTATTCGTACAGGATGCCAGTATGGCTCCATAATATGCACATAACGAACATTGCGTAAACTAATACCCTCCGCACCCGACGCAGTAATCATAAGAACTTTTATAATTTGCCCCATAAAGTTGTTTGCCGATTTGGGCGCTAGTTGTTCTCTCATGGTTACGGGAATATAATCCCATGTGCTATTAAAAACATTTCTTATTATCTCACGCTCTTCATCCGTCTCTGTGCCGGTATATAGAGCAAACATCGGCTTACCTTGGTCTTCGTCGCTTATATCGCACATCCAGTTACCTGAATCATTTTTGCGAATTTTGAATCGCGCAAACCCATTTGCTTCGAGAACGAGTGAAAAAATCCCGATGCCCTCCAATGTACGAAACTGGCTATATATCAAATTCAATCCTTCGTGTTGTGGGTCCTGTATATTTTCCAACATTGCTAAAAACTTGGGGCTATATGTTTGCAGTTCTCCTTGCGGAGGTTTTGTCAAATATCGCATCATGCCGCTTTTCAGTTGCGTCAGAGCCGCCATTATTCGTTTATCATATGTAGAATCCATTTTTCCTGATATCTCCTGCGCCAATTCCTCGACTTCGTCCGTTGTATGTTCACCATTCGGATTATCCAACCGTTCTGTCGCTTTTATCGCATCAACATCTTCCTCGTTTGCTCCTTCGCGAATTGCGCCTTCGACATCAGCATCTTCCTTTGGTAACGGTCGCCCTATTTCTGTCGGAAATACAAAGTTGCAAAACAGTCGCGAAAAAATACGGTAGGTAGATATCGCATCTTCATATATGTCTTCTCCTCCTGCTCCTCCAGCCCCAGCACCAGCACCCGATGCAGACGCTTTTGCTCCCGGTCTTTTCTTCGACTTCGACTTCTTTTCCAGTTTGCGTTCAGCACTACGCGCCTTTTCATATGCCAAAAATTGATGGTCGCTCATCGGGACCTCCACTACACGAAAGTCCATATCTTTATCATACTTGGGCATCAACTGTTCTTGCGCACTGCGAAAATACGAGGTTAACCCAATAATTCGCCTCTGAAACATATTTATATTTTTTACTTGTCCCGTTTCAGAGTTAATAAAATAAGAACGAAACGCATCCAAAGAATCTGGTAACGCCTTAAACGTTTCTATCGTGATACTTCCCGGCGTAACACTAATATCGCGCGTCTTTAATGTACCAAGAACCAGTTTTTCAAAATCTGCATCCGTTAAATTAGGGGTCTCGCCTTCTGGGGATACGCGCAGTACGCCATTGTATTGTCCTTTGTCGTCCAAATTTAAAAAACCGAATGGATTACGTGTTACGGTTAATACGTGGGAGCTGTCATTATAGTCTAAATAGTCAAGACTATTTACTCCTTCAAATAGTTTTAGTAGTACTTTTTTGTCGACCTTTGATTGAGAGCCTATTTGGAGGGGGAACTTCCATGTTTTAATGTAACCACGCAATATATTAAAAATAATGGCGATTTCATTGGGGTAGTTAATAACGGGTGTTCCGGTAAGAAGAATTATCTTGACATTATCGGCGGTCATTAACATATCGTATAGCCGCATTGAGAGCGAAGATGGGCGTTTTAATTTGTTTACAATTCGACTAATAAAATTGTGCGCTTCATCGATGATAACTACGTGATTTGAAAAGGGGTTTTGTGTAAAGTCGGATGATAGTGTTTTCAAGTTACTCATTCGCATACCATTATAGTTGAGGAATGTATATTTTGCATCTATCATTTGCTCGATTTGATTTTCTAGGCTTGCTTTTTCGTCCGTGGATAGGGAAACATAGTTTGACGGTTTTTTCACATTTACAAGCCATGCGCCTCTATTTTTAACTATGAAAGTATCTTTTAGTTGTAAAATAGTGGAAAGTGTTTGTACCATAGGGTCAGTTTTGCTTACAACCGGGATAAATTCCCAGAATTGGTTTTTCTTATAAATTTCGTCGCCACATTTTTTCATTTCTTCGATATAGTTTCGGCGCAATGATGCGGGTGTCATTACGATGACGTTTTTATATGTTTTTAGCCCCTCTGCAATTGCAATCGAAGAGCATGTTTTACCACTTCCTAAACCGTGATACAATAATAAGCCGCGATATGGTGTATAAACATTCAAATAGTCGCGAACTATTTTTTGGTGTGTTAAGAGAGAGAATTCGGAATTTGCGGCGGGGTCGCATGAAATCTGTTCCTTCTGACTAGCAAGTTCGTCGTGGTACGTCAAAAAAAGTTCATTAATAAAATTGACAAATTTTTGACGATTGTTCATATAGTAGTGGGATGCAGATACGCTAGGCAAAGGTCGCCTTGGTAGTCGATTCATCACCAACTCGCCCTTTATTTCCATTTTTTCTATTTCTTCGGATACTAATCCCCAGACTGGTTTTTCACTGAAGCGCTTTGCTGAGACGGCGACTGCTCCTACGCTCTTTCCCGTTCCCGTTCCCGTTCCCGTTCCCATACCAGACTTAGATGGCTCGGCAGTGGCACCCATAACGAGAGAAACATCTTCCACGAGAAATATACGAGATGGTAGCTTTCGTATAATAACAATTTGTCGTGTAAGGAGAGAAGTATCTGCCTCGGCAGCGGCGGCATCGGGAATAAAAGTAGTTGAACGTTTCGGGGATAGTTTACTTTGTTGAATCTGACTCTGACTCTTTTCACTAGCTTTCGATATATGGACAGGCAATACGGCGCGAAGTCTTTCTAAGATATCGGCGCGATTTACCATGTCTTCGGCGCGCTTGTCTATTATAGTGACACCGCGAGAAACTTCGGCTTCGGATGCAGCTTCGCCTGCTTCTGGTTGCTGAACTTGTTTTTGGAATGTAATTTTTACCTTTTGTCTTGCTTGTGGTTTGGGTTTTTGTGGGTCCGCAGATTTTGTTTGCGATGTAGGGGTGGGTTTTTTTTCAAGTCTTTCTAAAACAAATGCCGGTGCTAATGTTGTTTGAAGTTGACGTATCATATTTTGTTGTGCATAATCTATACCTGGTTTTCCACTAGGGAGAACTTGAACTTCGGGTCCTACGTCAGGTGCCTGTGAAATTTGTAGTAAATTTTCTCTTGCTCTTTCGGATAGTTCATCTCTTTGTATTTTTTCTTTTTGAGATACAGCGGCAGCAGCGGATTCTGCTACATTTACTGTTTCGTCATCTTCAGCTTGCATATATGGGTCATTCACGACGGCTTGTCCGGGGGATGATGCAGGTTCGTCTACTGATACGCCAGTACCGGTAGACTTGTAGCGTTCTCCGTAAGATACCGCTTTCCTTTGTAGCCTTTCTATTGTTTCTTCTATTTCTTTTGATTCTTGCGGATTACCTGCTGAATCGGATAACCTTTGTTTTAAATCTTTTATTTGTGATGTAAGATTTTCATACTCTTGGTCCGCCATTATATGTATACAAATATTTATTATATATAAATATTTATTATATACAAATAATTACTATTTACAACAATAAACAATAATAAAAATAGGTAAATACCTTTATTATTGTTAATGTGTGAATGTGTGAATGTTGCCGCGACATGCATCAAATGTTTTGGAGGGCAAACTCGCAAGCCATTTGTTCTGCCTTTTTTTTAATCTTATGTGTTCCGGAAGCAAAGTGAACCAAAATATGTCCCTTCTCTTCATATATTTCGCGGATTTTGGTAAATGATTTAAGATCGCCATAACTGAATACCTTTGTATAATCTGCTTGATATATTTCTTTCCCAAGACACAAATAAACACCCATGGTATACCCCATATCAATATCGTGCTGTATCTCTAAATAATCAGGCGTCGTTTTGAATTCCTTCTGTATTTTTACTTGTAGAATATTTTTGTAGTTGTCGTCATTTTTAATAAGAGTTATCCAGTCAATATGCCGTTCAAATACCGCTTCTATAAATTTTTGAGCCATTTGAAACCCAGGTCCGGTAACAAATACATTTTCAAACCATTTGCCTTCATCATGCACTGTAATTTTATTAAAGTCCAAAAATAGTGCACCTATAAAGGCTTCAAATAAACATCCCAACTTTTTTAGATTTGTGCGTGTGTGTTTTTCCTCTGCATGTTTTGAAATAATAAACCACTTATGGAGTCCCATCTCATAAGCCAATTTCCCAATTGATTCATTTTTTACGATTGCTATTTTTTTTTCGGTCATGAAGCCTTCGTTCTCTTTAGGAAATCTGCGATACAAGTAATATTTTGTAACACATTCTAGTACTCCGTCGCCGATAAACTCGAGGCGTTCATTTGACTTTGTTCTGAGGGGCATACAGTTTGCAGGTTGCGGCATAATTTTAATATTTTCTCGGGAATTTTCTAATTGAGGGCGTTTTGTATATGAAGCGTGAATAAACGCTCGACGATATAGTTCGAAATTGTTTAACTGTGTCGGAATACCATATGACGAAAGAATAGATTGAACTTCGCTCAATGTAATCTCTCTATTTTCTTGATTATATGGATTAAATATGTATCCATCTTCACATTGAATAATATCCATGTCATTTAATATATTTTTCCCTTGTGTGGTTTGTGTTTGCGATGTATTTAATTTAGGAGAATTCGAAGGAGAAGATTCAAATACTTTGGTAGTGGACATTTATAATTGCGGTTTTTATGGTTAAATACGTCGTCTGATAGTAGTAATTAATACGAATTTAACTTTAAATCATTTCAATTTAATTTACTTTAAAATTATAGATATTATAAAATAAAATACTCATGCATAATAATTATTTATAAACCAAACTTATAAAAATAAAATATTTAGGAAATATATATAAAACATAAAATGACAATTGGAATGGGAGTAACCGGTGGTAGAAGAGTAAGGTCGACGGTAGGTTCAATGCCTAACAAAGGATGCATTTTTGGAAGTATGGGTGGATTGCCTCCCACGATTGGTATTCTTGCAATTAATGGTGCTAACTATAGAAGGCAAACTAGTTATTGCAATGACCAATGTATTCCTACTGGATGCAAAGAAGGTTTTGAATACTTGAGGAAAAATGGTTTGATTACCTTCAATAAAGGTTCTGGTGGTATTGGAAGAATGCAGCATCGACCTGGTATCAGACGTCTTTTTGGTAACGGTTATCAGGTGGGTATTTAAAATATTTGCTATTTTAATGCGGTGTGCGATGTGCGATGTTTTACTTACATATAAAGTATAACTTTATGATAACTTTTCATATTATATAATCTTTTAAATTTAATATTATAAGATTATATAGAACAATTAAATGCCTCAAAGAAACGGACAAAGAAGTAGAAACGGTCGGTCTGCTATAGCTCGCCGGGTATTGTTCGGTGGACCTGGTTCAACTGACGGTATAGGTACCAATTTAAATAACGGTGGTGGAATGAAGAAGGGTGGTGCGCAACCATGCGGAACAGGGTTTATGACGTCTTTTGCGCAAAGATCACATATTGCTGTTCCCGCCTTAAATGCCAACTACTTGTTTAAATTCTGGCAACGATATGACCCTCCTCGTAATTCTGGACCTATGTTGTAACAAGTGAGTACTATTCTGTTTATTCACGTAATCATCCGCATAATCATCCGCATAATCATCAGCATAATAACTATATGTAAGCTAATTGCATATAGTTATTGTATATCTAAGTAAAAAAGTAAGTAAACAATATATGTAAGTAAACGATATAAAAATTAAGAGAGATATTATATATACGCAAGAAATAACAAGAAGTCACAATAAATCATAACAATCAAAATCAAAATCAAATGTCTTCAAGAGGTATCGTAATAAAAATAGACAATCGTGAGACGGATTTGATACCATTGATTGAAAGAAGAGTAGAAGCGCAGTTATTAGACTCTCCAACTTCTGAGAGTTCATCAAAAAACGGTAAGCACAGCAAGAATGGTTGCTTCATTCCACTTCATATGTTTGAGAATGTTGAGGCGAATAATGATATCTTACATGGAGATGTAACAGAACCGAGAGAAAATGGGAAATTGCATAAAATGAAAATAGAACAACTTCATATTGGAGATATTGTTTTTGAAGACGAATCGGGGAAACCTGTTATTATTTTTGAAAGAAAGACGCTTACTGACTTAGCTGCAAGTATTAAAGATGGCAGATACAGCGAACAATCATTTCGATTAGATAAAGAAGCCACGCATAATCACAACATTGTTTACATCATTGAAGGAGATATCGAAAGGTATAATGAGAAGCGAACTCATATATCGAAAAAAACACTTATTAGTTGCATGTTCTCGCTTCTATATTATAAAGGATTTTCGGTATTAAGAACAAACACAATATGTGAAACAGCGGATACGATTATTTATTTTGCGAGCAAGTATAACAAAACGCTAATAAATGAGAAAAATAGAAAACCGTACTATGAGATTACTGACCAAGCGTCCGGTGCGTGTGTAACACCGGTAGTAATTATTCAAGATTCAAAGGAAGTCGAAGAAAGTGAAAAATATTGTGGTGTTCTTAAAGGTCATAAAGAGAAAAATGAGTATATAACTCCTGATAATATAAATATAATTATGTTGTCTTGCATACCTGGTATAAATTCAAAAACGGCTACACAACTTATGAGCGAATATAAGACAATACAAAATCTCTTATATCAACTTGAAAAGGACCCAGATTGTTTAAATACGTTTATGTTAAAGACTGAGTTAGGTGGGACACGGAAAATAAATAAAAACTGTGTGGATAATATCAAAAAGTTTTTATGCGGAAGTAAATAGTTTGCATGGTGCGGCGTTGGCGTGGTATATAACATTATGATTTATCTTTTTACTTCATTGTCGGCAAAGTAACCTTTATCGATAAGTGTTTGCGTGAAGTCCGCGCCTCCCCAGTTTGAGTCCATAGGATTTGGACTAAGACCTGTTGACTGCGTAATATAGTCGAGCATCATATCCGGCGTAAACTCGCCCTGGTCGGTATTAGAACGATTAAAACCGGGGAAAGAGTTGACATTGAAAGGAGGTTGCTCTCGTGATGCATCTAATAGCGGCGTAACATGATTTCGTGGTGGTGGAGTAGAAGGAAAACCGGAAGCGGGTACTCCACTTAAGCCGCCTAATAGATTGGTAGGACCTGGGCGGATTCTATAAGACTCGGTGCCATTGGCTTCATTTGTGTGTTGGAGGTATAATACAGGACATATATTTCCTGTTGCGCGTTGAAATTCGACAAATTCTACATATTCTTCTAAATTCTTAAATACAATTGGATTTACACCTGGAATTTCCTTTTTCTTAGAGTTATATAAATAGAGAAGCGCTCCTTTTTGTATTAAAACATTTGGGCAATCCGTATTAACTCCTGGCATCGTTAATGCTTCTTTAAAGTTTGCCGATGTATAATTTAATACAAAATATGTAACCATTATAAATAAAAAAATGATTGATAAATTTTTTAACATCGTTTATATTTTATATTTTATGTTATATACTATTTTATTATAAAAAAAATATTACAATATGTGTTTATAAAATAATATTTATTAATTATATAAGACGCAGATGTTTGGAAATGAGAATGAACCTAAAATAATAACTGAATCCGAAATTATGGAATTAAAAAAAAAGCACGGTGTCGTATTATTTTATATGAATGGATGCGGACACTGTGAAACTATGAAACCCGCATGGAATAAGTTAATAACAGAACTCAAGGATAAACATAAAAATGAAATTATTTTAGGAGCCATCGAAAGTAATAGTATGCACATGTTTAAAAACCACGGAATAAACCCAGCTGTTTCGGGATTTCCTACAATATTATACTTTCAACCAGGTAAACACGACATGCCCGAGCATTATAAAGGCGACCGTAGTTACGAAGACTTGAAAAAATGGATACTAACTAAAAAAGAGAAAGGAAAAAAAGGAAAGAGTAATTCTCTCGTTATCTTAACGAATACGAACAATACGAACACAAGTAATAAAAATACAAAGAATAAGAATGGTATGAGTATGGGTACGGGTATGGGTACAGATAAAACAAAAGGGGTTGCTTTTTCTCAGTTCGGTGGTGGCAGTGGTGGAAAAAGTCGCACCAAAAAACGAAGACATATGAAGAGACGGAGGTCGCATAAACGTCGCGTGACTTCGATGCGTAAAAATTCAAGACGGCGTGTTCGACGCTAACGCTAACGATGTTATGCTCTATACTATAATATTAATTATTTTTAACTTAAAATTTAAAATTGAAAATAATTAACTCTATTTATAAATAAGAGAAGAATAAGAACGAATAATAGAAGAAACATACATTCAATTGCTTACTATATGACAAGTTTATCAAACTCTAAAGGTCATAATGCGCATAATGCGCGTACTCTTTTGGAACTAATATTGGATACACAAAAACAATTTTCGGGCAGTGGTGTAGGCAATGAGTCTTGTGTTGAATACTATGGTTGGTTTTCCGAGGAAATTCAGTCAAAAAGAGTAGAGAATCCATTGGAACACAAATTAAAAACTTGCGTCCCTTCATCTTCGATGTCAATAAAAAGCCCACCTTATACATACTGGTTGAAAGATGGAAAGAAAATTTTGGTGACCGATATTACAATGACACCCGATGTAATGAAAAGACACACGGAAAGTAATGCAGTATTTTTAGGAAAAATCGACGAATTCTATTGTCGTTCATACACCAAGCTCATGTAAAACTTGTGTCATTGTGCGGTGATACTATATCCCGTACCGTATCGTATCATACCGTATCCCATACTCTATTTTTATTCTTGGGTTGTTTAGGGGCTCGAAAAAATTGAAACAAAAAAACAGGGCATATGTTTAGGTAGAAGAAAATACAGAACCGCCACGACCTCCAAATCCCAATGGCTTCATCAATTGTTAGATGCGAGACGACTCCTCCTCTCACTTCCTTGAACAAGGATACCAAAGGAGTCGTTCCGGTTGTCCGAAAGATGAAGAAAATTAAAATCGATTCTTCTACAATATCGCGCATCTCGGATTTGACGTGCGAAACATGCGAAACATGCGAAACGTGCGAAACGCATGAAATTATCAACAATCACATTAGCAAAAACACCATCATCACGAATAACATGAATGACGAGTGTATCAATGACAACCGCAATAATGTTTGCAAAGGAGTGTGCACTGAGGAAGAGGAAGAGAAAGTGAATGAAAAGTGCGGATACTACTATAAGAACAGGGATAAAAAATTAGAATACCAAAAAAAATATAACAGAGAACAGGGCGATAAGATAAAAAATTACAACAAAGACTACTACCAAAAACGAAGAGAAGAAATTCTCGAGAAGGCGAAGACGAAGATTATTTGCGAGTGTGGGTGCGAAGTTCAGTTATTTAACATGAACAGCCACAAAAAAACGAAGAAACATGCACGTGCGCTTGAACAGCGAAAGAAGGAGCTATGAGCTGAACTATGAGATATTACAATGAGCTATTACAGTTAACTATAAAAATAATTTCATATTTTTATATTTATTTTTTATTTATTTTTTTAAGTGTTTTATTATTACTTGTTTTACTGTTGTTTGCTTTTTTGAATGATTTTCGATTTTTACTATGTATATTAACCTGCGTTACAGTTTCATCTTTTTCAAAGAATTCTTTTATATGTTCCAACATTTTTTTGCCTACAATTACATCTATCTCATGTCTCTCTTTACTTTTTTCTATTATTTCGTATAATACGTTACACATAAAAAGCTCTTTGAATACATCTTTATTTTTTATATCACTTGAAAGAGGCGAATTTATAAACCGGGTTATCATTTCATTTTCTGATAAAACATTCTTATATTTTTTTACGTGGATATAGTATACATTATCTGTACTCATTTTGGGATGGAAAACATCATCTATGAAGCATATTTCAATATCGGATGGTAGTTTAGTACATCGAATGAAGTCGTCAACGCTTTTATCGTGGGATGTTCTATTTATTTCAACAATTTTTCCATTTATTTTAAATGCGGCTATTATTTGTTCAAATATTTTTGAATGCAACTTGTGTTCAAAGTAGCCTTTAATGTGTTCTGCCCATTTTCGTTCGCCTGTATTGTTTGTATAAATCATAACAGCTTGACATTTATTTTCTTTCTTTTTTTGCAATAAATATTTTAAAATATTCATAATATTGGGTCTAATAAATTCGGGGTATAAATCCATCAGTTCGTTAAAAATACTATATGACTTATTTGGATTTTTATAGAATTTGTCTATATAGTTACACAACCCTCCAAACTGCCCGAAATATCCCAACGTTTCATCTAAATCAAATACAACCACTTTTTTAACATCTTTTTCTTTTTCTTCGTCTTTGTTTTTGTCTTTGTCTTTATTTTTGTCTTTTACTAGTTTAGGCATTTAGGGCGAATATAAAATATAAATATATAAATATATATTTTTATGTATAAAAATAATTATCTACTTTTAATATAACTTAATATAACTTTAATATAACTACATAATTATGGGTATTTTAAATAAAAATGATTATGAAAAAATATTAAATTATTATAATATACCCTTTTCTACATCTGATTCTTCAAAACAAATAAAAAGTAAAGCAGAAGAAATACTTGCCGACAAGTTATGTAAGTGTATTAAAAAAGTAAAAGAGTCATCGAATGAACCGAATAATGATGAGGCTGAGGCTGAGGCTCGCGCAATTGGTATTTGCAATGATACCGTCTTTCGACGTAAAGGTATTCGACATGCCGCGTTTACATGTAAAAAAAAACCCAAGTTGTTAAGGTTTAAAGGAAAAAAATATTCACTAGTAAAAAGAAGTAAATATTTATCTAAAAAACAGAAAATAAGATTGAAATTAACGATGAAAAAATAATTCAATATATGCTACACATATAATGCTACACTCTGATTTAATTGATTTAATTAATTTAATTAATTTGTTAGACATGTAAAAATACTAACAAATTAATTTAGATGTAATTGCTATGGTCTGGTCTGGTCTATTACACATTTTTTAAGCAGATGGTTTAGACTGACGAGGTGCTTTCTTGGAACCCGCGCGAGGAGTTGCAGGAACATCGCCGACGCTATCCGCAGTATGTGTTGCTACAGGAGCCGGGGCTGGTGCTGGTGCTTGGGCTTGGGCTTGGGCTGGAGCCGTGGCTGAGGCATGCTCCTGCGAACGTCCGCTTCCGCTTCCACGTGCACCTCCACGCACGCGTCCATAGTTTCCGCGCGAGTTTGAATGTTGTGCATGGTCGCGACGAACAAGCATCCACTCGCTTCCTCCGCGAACATTGCGACCTCCTTGT
>Ga0214923_10003894_pt1 | contig 18460 bp, 23 predicted proteins | sample LL1510_MetaG_FD_177993 | JGI IMG/M metagenome (GOLD analysis project Ga0214923, IMG submission 177993) | Freshwater microbial communities from Lake Lanier, Atlanta, Georgia, United States - LL-1510 | ecosystem: Environmental > Aquatic > Freshwater > Lake | place: USA: Georgia | collected... | reverse complement strand
CGCCTGGTCCACCAAAATAAACTTTGAGATACATTATACTAATTATTGTTTTGTTTGGAATAAGTCTAGTAATTATACCTGGAATAGGAATTATTATAGGTATACTAAAGAGTTTATTTTAATGGGCCAGACATGGTTTCGACGGGACAAATAGTATGCAAGTGGACAACTCGATAGGCGAAGGACGTAATCCTAGCAAATTAAATAGACGCAAATGACGACTATTTTTCTCAGGACTTTAAGCTAGCTGCTTGAACCTGACGGGGTTTGGTAGTTCACCTTGTTACCCAACGAACTACCATCTACAAAAGGATACATTATGTCAAATTATTACTACAGTTGGTCTGGTGAGGATAATTTAAGATTCCCCTTTGAAGGATCAGAAAATATTTTTGGTTGTTATGGGCAGGCAATGCAAGATATTTTTATCTTGTCTTGCACTAAAGGTAAAAGAAACGGTACCTTTTTAGAAATAGGCTGTAATATACCTGCAGGTTGCAACAATACTTTTTTACTTTCTAAATTATATGATTGGAAAGGCATTAGTTTAGATTTTTTAGATTTTAGTAAAGAATGGGAAAATGAACGTCCACAAGACGAGTTTTTAAGAGCAGATGCTCTATCAACAAATTATGAAACTATATTAAAAAATAAATTTGGAAATTTAACTAATATTGATTATCTGCAGTTAGATATTGATCCTGCCCCCAATACACTTCAGTGTTTAAAACTAATACCCCTGGATAAATATAAATTTGGTATTATAACATTTGAGCATGATCTATATACGATGGGTACTGAATATAAAACTCAAGCAAAAGAAATTCTTCAGAAAAATGGTTATGAGTTAATTATAAACAATGTTTTGGTAAATTGGAGAGGAGTAGATGATCCCTATGAAGATTGGTGGGTACATCCAGATCTAGTAGATATGAATATTGCTAATGAGTTTAAAAATTTAAAAACAGGGGATCCTAAAAAATTCTTATTTAAATAGGAAAACTAATGGATAAACTTTTGAAGACATTTTTAGTATGTTTAGCTGCAGTATTAGTTGGCAATGTTTTCATAAAAATAGTAGATATGAAATTTAATTTTCTAAAAGAAGAAACGGCTAAAACGAATCTCACTAGTAATGTGACTCTTGAAAAACGAGAGAGACAATTAGATTGCTTGGCTCGCAATATCTATTTCGAAGCAGCAAATGAATCTTTTGAGGGTAAAGTTGCGGTTGCACAAGTTACTATCAATAGAACGGAATCTGGTATCTTTCCCTCAGATATTTGTAAGGTAATATATCAGAAAAACATTTTCTTTGAAAAAGTAGTCTGCCAATTTAGTTGGTATTGTGATACCAACTCAAAACGTCCCCCTGCTCATACAAAGATCTATAACGAATGTATGGCAGTAGCCAAAAAAGTTCTTTTAGAAGGATTTAGATTAGATGGATTAAATGAGGCAATGTATTACCATGCCAGTTATATAAATCCTAAATGGAAAAAACAAAAGATAGCTACAATTGGCAATCATATCTTTTACAAATAAAATGAATAAAATAAAAATACCTGCTATAGATATAGCACAAATTGGTGAATTTTGTAGAACTAAACTCACTGCTGCAACTGCTGATACAATTTATTGGATAGCAGTAATAATAATGCATGCGTCATCCATACCGACATTGCTTGCCGTTATGTCTGGTCTTACTGAGAAAATGCCTTCCTTAGATTTGGTTTTATTTACTTGGGCCGGACTTACTTTATTATTTGTAAGGGCTACCATTCTAAAAGATATGCTTAATATTGTGACTATTGGTTTTGGCTTTGTTATTCATGCAGTAATATTATCACTTATTTTATTCAAATGAGCACTTTAAAAGAACTTACCAAAGAAAAACATGCCATTGCGGAATCGCAACCATTTATAAAAAGTATTTTTGCTAATGAGGTAAATAAAGAAAAATATATAGATTATCTATATCAGTTATATTTGGTATACTTTTTTTTAGAAAAAAATGGACATGAGCTTTTCAAAGGTATTGAGAATATGAAAAGAACTAAACTTGTTCTTAAAGATTTCTTAGAATTAATTGGAAATAGGAATTATAAAAATATAGCGCTTAAAGATACTAAAGATTATCTTAATTATATAGATTCAATTCGAGATGATAGTAAAAAATTATTAGCACATATATATGTTCGTCATATGGGGGATTTATTTGGTGGACAACAACTTAAAAAATTAGTTCCAGGTTCAGGAAATATGTTTGAATTTAAAAATATTCCAGGACTGATAGTTGAAATGAGACTAAGATGCGGGCCAGAATTAGCAGATGAGGCAAATGTAGCATTTGATTGGAATATTGCAATTATAAGGAATTATAATTAATGATTAATATTTGGGATAAAGTAGTACCATTATCTGAAACTATTATTCGTAAATTTGACAAATACGAAAAACTAGAACTTAAAAATGAGTATCATATAGATGTAGATAATTTTAGTTGGAAAAATTATTTATGGACAAGTGATAAGTTTAGAAGAGCTCATATAGAAATAGTTGATGCAAGAGAGGAAAAAAAGATATGGGTTATGCATATGTGTATTTTTCCAAACTACAATGATTCATCGCCTATTTTTGGGTTTGACATAGTGTGCGGTAAAAATAAAATTACAGGCGCATTTCATGATTTTTCTCCTGTAGGTAATTCTGATATCTTTAATTGGTATGCAAATAATATGAATAATTATGAATGGGAAAATAAAAGACAGTTACCCGAATGGGCTTTGCAAATTTTTAGTAAACAAATGTTGGCTGTGAGTAATATCAACAGCGAAAAAGAGTTAAATCAACTTTGTAAAATAGCTATTGACAATCTAGACTATTATCTATATAATATAGGAAATAGTAATTATCAAGGCACTTTTCTTGATAAACACAATCATTATTGTAAGTTTCAAAAACAAAATCCTCATACCCCAGCTATGATGAAAACCCTAGGTGTTGATGAGGTCATCTTTAGAACCTTTATGAATGAAATTTTATTCCCCGAAAACAATGAATAACGAAGAAGATTTCAAAACATTTACTGATTCTTTTATAATTACGAAAAAATTTAGATCATCTAACGAATTTTCATTACACATCGAAGAAAAAGTAATAAAAGAAAAACTAAGTTATATGGATGCTATAATAGCATATTGTAATGAAGTAGATATTGATGTCGAATCGGTTGCTAATTTAGTTAATAAATCATTAAAAGATAAAATTCAAATTGAAGCTGAGGAAAATAATTTTATGAAAAAAAGGGCTAAACTACCTTTATGATAATGGATGCATACGAAGTTTACAAATATTACATGGCACTAAAGTTGCATTTTACAACAGACAAATATGATATTATAGAACAAAAAGGAAAAGTTAGAGCATCTAGGCAAGCATTTGCAAAAAGAAAAGATTTATTTGCAATTAATAAGGTGGCAAAAACATACACAGATGAAGAAATAGCGAATTTTCTAATTGCTAATTTTGTATCAGGAGATAGATGGGGAGGTATTTTTGATACAAATGCCAGAGAAACATATCTACAATGGAAAAAAAGAATAGAAGGATTGAGTTATATTTTTATAAATGATATAGATTGTATTTTATTGGAACTGGAAAAAAATAATTTAAACTTTGATAGTATTTTTAAGTGCCAAAAAAATGAACATCCATATATATTAAAAGCATACTTAAGAAAAGATATTTGTATAGAAACATTAGTTATTCTAGACAAACTATTTAGTATTGTTAAATTATTTGATAGTACAATTGATGATACTTTAGTTTGGCCTGATATTTCTAGGTTAATGAAAAAGTATAGACCATTTCTTAAAATAGAAAGAGAAAAATATGATAGACTCCTTAGAGAACGAGTTGGATATTAACAATAAAAAAATTCTTAACTTGGAAAAAGATATAGCGGAAATGCAAGATATTATTTGCGAATTAGGCGAGTCCATTAAAGAAACACAAAGATATTTGGTAAAGCTAGCACATAATCAGCAAGAGATTACTAAAAGAATTGCTAGCTGGCCATTTTTAACAATAGAAAAGAAATAGGGGAAACGGTTTTTTAAATATGAATACGAAACAAAAATTTGATGATTTTGATACAGAAGAAAAAATTCATCGAGTAAAAAAGATTAAATCTAAGCTAGACAAGCATCGTAAGTTTATATATAATTATGTATCCTCTAAACAAGATGAGGATGCGTATGATGAAATTCTAGATTATGTTTATAATCAAAAAATTAAAAGACGCTAATACAACTTATACAACGCAAATACGGAGAAATAAAATGGCATTTACATCACTTTCTGACCTTCGCAAATCTCGTGGTGGTTTCGACACACTTATGAAAGAAGTCGAAAAAATCGCAAATCCCCAATCCGAATCTAGAGCTGATGATCGCTTTTGGCAACCTGAGGTTGATAAAGCTGGCAATGGTTATGCAGTAATTAGATTCTTGGCACCACCTAAAGGCGAGGAACTTCCCTGGGTTCGTATTTGGAATCATGGATTTCAAGGACCCGCAGGCAAATGGTACATTGAAAATTCTTTAACCACTCTTAATAAACCAGATCCCGTTTCAGAGTATAATACAGAATTGTGGAATTCTGGTTCTGAAGCGAATAAAGAAATTGCTCGTAAGCAGAAACGTAAACTTACCTATATTTCTAATATTCTCATTGTAAAAGATCCGGCACATCCTGAAAATGAAGGGAAGGTGTTTTTATACAAGTTTGGTAAAAAGATTTTCGACAAGATTAAAGATATTGCTGAGCCACAATTCGAAGATGAAAAACCAGTTAATCCGTTTGATTTTTGGGAAGGTGCGAATTTTAAACTCAAAATTAGAAATGTAGAGGGGTATCGTAATTATGACAAATCAGAGTTTGAATCACCTAGTCCCCTAGCAAGCGACGATGATAAAATTGAAAAAATTTGGAATCAGCAACATTCCCTGACACAATTTTTGGATGAGAAATATTTTAAAAGTTATGATGAATTAAAACGTAAACTTCAAATGGTTCTTGCATCCAATTCTCCTGCAGTAAAAAGAGCCGAAGAAATAGAAATAGATGAACCAATGAGTAATTCTGCATCGTTTTCTAAGTCTCAAAATGTAACTAAATCTGCAACGAAGGAAATTCCTAAGAATGTGGATTTAGATGACGATGAAGAATCGTTATCGTATTTTTCTAAACTAGCAAACGAGGACTAACATGAAATATTTAATTTCAATTTTCGCATCATTGGCTTTAGCTCATGGTGCCATTGCAGCAGATGTAAAGAAAGAAGAGCCCAAGAAAGAAGTAGCTAAACCTGAAGTTAAAAAAGAACCAGCTAAATCTGAGGGTAAAAAAGAGGATCTCAAGAAAGAAGGTGAAAAACCAAAGGTAAAACCTATTGGTAAAGATGGTAAACCTGTAGATGAGAAAAAATCTGTAGATTCAACCAAGAAATAAAAAAAGGGGCTTAGTGCCCCTTTTATCCATAAATAGGTCTTCTTTCAAATCCCCACATACTAGATTGTCTAGAAAAAAGTGAAGGATCGTCTTGTCTTATTCCTGGTGAACTATAATTATTAGTTGTTTTAGAATTATCAATAGGAACAACACTGGTATTAGAAATATTAGAAGGCATAGAAGCTTGTCTATTTAAATCTCTATTTTCATTGTTGGCATTGTACATTTGTAAGGCACTCAAATTCTTTTCTGAATCCACATTGGACAAATTCTGAGTTTGCTTAACTAATGCTTCTCCTGCCTTTTGTCCTCCAAAAGCTCCGGCTATACCTCCTAAAATACTTCCACCTACACCCCCTATAACAGTTCCAATACCAGGCAAAAATACTGTACCCAAAGCTGCACCTGCCTGAGCACCTAAAGCAGCTCCTCCAAGTCCTCCACCCAAACTACCTAATGAGCCACCATGTCTTTGGTTTGCTTCTTCTTTAGTTATTAGCCCTTCATTTTTTGCCTGTTCTGTTTGATACATTTCATAACCAGTAAAAATTCCAGAAATAGCGCCAGGCAATTTCCATCCTGTTGCCCATTTGGGAAGAGAAGTAGTAGGGCCAGATATTTTGCCAGGTTTTTCTCCAGGAGCAATTCCTATATCTCCAGAAACAGAAACTTTCGACCCCTTGACTTCTCCCTTTATGGTATCATTGGGTTTAATTTTTTCTCCTGGTATTTCTTTTGCTTGTACATCTATAATATCTGGTGCTTTTCCTAAATTAGGATTTCTAGGGCCACCCATTCTCGGTTCTTCTGCTTTAACAGATTCTATTGGTACTTTCACTGGTTCTTTAATTTTATCTCCAGGCATTGTTCTCATACCTTGATTTAATCTTTCATCAGTTAAAAGTGGTACATTAGAAGTTGCAGGAGCAGGTAAGGAAATAGGAGGCCTTTGAGAAATAGGATTTGGAAGCTGCAAAGGAGGCAAAGGTATCGGTATAGGTATTCTTCCAGGAATCGGCAATCTTTGTGGAACAGGTACTGGTATTTGAGGAGCAGGTAAAGGCAATCTTTGTGGAACAGGCAGTTGTGGTACAGGGGCGGGTGTTCTTCCAGGGATCGGCATAGGCATTGGACCAGGTAGTATTCCGCCTTCACATCCGCATCCTAAATCATCAATACATTTGCAAATAGCTTTAGATAATTTTCTAATAAACTCATCTTCCGCAGCCACATCAGTTTCAATATTTTTGGTATCAAATGTTGAGTTTCTTTGAGGAGATACGTATTTAGCTATAACTCCTGGTAAAGTATTGTTAGTATTTACTATATTATTATTTTGAGAAGATATTACTCGTTGCACATTGTTTTTAGTATTATTTGCAATAGTTAAGTTATCTTTTTTAAGCGCCTTAAGTAATGCATCTGTAGTTTTTTCTGGATTATTTTTATTTCTTAATGCATTTAAACCGGTAATATACCCCAATTTATCGGTAAGCTCTTCCTTAAATAGTTTGGTGAATTGAGCTAGATCCCCAAATAAAGTCCTATTTCTTTTAGACGCCGAATCCTCTACTGCTCGAATAGGCATTTTTTTATCTATAATAGTTCTAAGTAATTCTAATTGATTTTCATTTTGTTGTAAAAGTTTTAACAAAATTGAATCTTTAATATTACTATTACCAGTATTTGAGGTAGTCATCGTTATCCGTTACTTTGTATTTGTTTTATTTTAATCTTTTCATTTTCGTCTTTTATATAATTTAATAATAAACCTACATAGATATCTCTTTCCCATGGAATCATGTTTTCTAAATCTGTCAAAGAATATTTGTGATGTTGCATCAAACTAAAATTGAGCTGATAATAGTTAACTAAATTATCATGAGAAAGAGTTAGACGAAAAAATTTTGAAGGCCCTCTAAATCATACTTGTGTATCTTATTACATTTATCACAAGAAGTATCTATATTTTGGTAAACCTTTGGCATTGTAACAAAAAAGTTTTCTAACTTATCAAATTGATCCTTCGTAAAACTATTTACAAATTTGTCAATTTCTTCTTTGGTGAAGTTTTTAAAGATTTCATCTGAGTCATAAACACTTTCAATACATTTAGAAACCATCTCTATAATTTTCTCTGATTTAAGATTGTCATAGATATCTATTATTTCATCAAATCTAGGATATCGCATAATAACACCTATGTTATCTGTAATTTGTATTTTTTTACTATGGTTATCAAATCGTCGTATTTTTAAATTGTTTATATCTAAATCATATTTGATTTTATTCCCACAATCACAATTAATTATAATCTCTGTTATTTCCCCTATTGATTTGGCTCTTAATTGTAGAAAAATGAATTCCACATCGAAATGGGATAAATTTTTCATTTCCAATTTATTAAATGTGCAAGCATCAACTAATTCATAAACTGTTCTACTTACCTCTGCTTGGTCAGATTCCAACGACATCATTAGAATCTTATATTCCTTTACTAAAAATGGTCTGTATTTTATAGACTCACTTGTTGAAGGTAAAAAAGTATTATATGTAGCGGTATCAAGTGTTGGTAAAGCCATTGTATCTCCTAATAATTAAATTTGTTAAGCACCATGCTGAAAAGGACTGTTGGAATCTGTGCCTGGAATTTGATATTCTGGTCCCAATCCATTAGGAAAGGTAGTATCGTTTACCTTAGAGGACTTGTAGGGATCTTTTTGAATAATTCTATTAAATCTGTTAAATACTGGTGTATAATCTAGATTATCGGAAAATGCAGGATGTCTTGAAATAATAGTTCTATAAGAAAAATTAATTGTAAGTTTATGAAACATATTTTGAGAACTAGAATTTAAATCTAAAATAGACATAGATCTAGGAAAAGCATATTGTATTAAATTTTCATAAACTACACTAGATTGATCTTTTAATTCTCCAGGTCGATCACCTGCTGCTAGAACAGTATCTGATAATTGTTTTATTCTAATTGTAGTGGCATATTGATCCTGATAAGATAACTCTCCTGAATATGGATTCACAATACTATACATCCAAGCATCAAAATATGCTTTTAAATCCATTGTTCCATCAACTAAAAATGTTAATGGTATTCCAGATTCTCCTGAAAAATCAATACCCATTGGGCGAATATAGGCAGGTCCTTGTATTCTCATTGATCTAGTTGGTATATTAATAGAGGGAAAACTAGCTCCCTCACAATATAAAATAATAGATTTTTTTACTGTTTCTTTAAAATAATTACTTGCTAGCAATGTTTGGGGTGTTGAAATTTCAACTTCAAAATAATTTGTCTTGGCAAACTCAAACTCTTTAGCTTGAGAAACAAAATCAGTTAGAGAAAATAACGGAGGCTTAAACTTTTTACCTGTTATTGTTGTAGTAATGTTAGTAATATCAGTTGGTTCTAGAATTCTATTTTTAATTATGCCTACTTCTGCCATTAAATTTTCCTTACTGTTTGTCGCCAAACTGAATTTTTATTTTGTTTTACAAATTGTTCTAATGGTAATTGTGATGCTACTATCCAATCTTTATAGTCTATCTTTAAAAATCTAGATCTAATGTGATCATCAAGATAATGTTTAACACAAACTAAAGCAGAAGAATATTGAGATGTAGAGTTTAAAATTTTCCAAGATATTTGTATTCTGGTATTTTCACTTATATTTTTATTAATAACTAAGTTATTTAGTTGTCCCAACAATTTAAATCTAAGTAAATAAGGCAAGTAATGAAGATTAATACCGTAAAAACCATCTTTTACTTTTCTAAAGGGTAAAACTAATGGTAACGTATCATAATGTGGTAATGTTTCTTTGTGTTTAGGATCATAATAGAAAAGATACATTTCCCCGGGGGTAATAGTAGTAGTTAATTTATTAGTCTGATTCATTAATACAGATGGATTAGAATTACGGCCAGTAGACAATTTATTGATTTGATCTCTATACCATCTATAAGATTTAGAAGTTCCTTCTTTGGTTATTTTTATATCATCAAAGATAGTATTCATTTAACTAAACCTAAATCCTTTTCTGTTAAAATCATAAACTTTAATCCTCTATCCTCGCAAAACTCAAATGCTGCTTTCCATTTGGCATCATTAATACCGTATTGCAGAACTTCATCTATAAATTTTTTGGTTTTCTTCTTAGGTATTTCTGGAGGTTTTGTAAATTTTTCTGGTTTAATTTCTATAAGATATTTTTGAATTTGATTGTCTTTATTTTTTACTTTTACATAAAAATCTACAAAATATCTATGTATTTTTTTATCAAAAGGGGAAATATAGGGAATAACAACTGTTTCGGATCCCCATTCAAGTATGGATTCATTTTCATCACACCATTTCATAAATCTCAATTCCCATAAAGATCTATAAATAACAGCCGAGATATCTCCTTGATATTTCAAAGGATTGTTAATTCTATATCGACCTTTAAAAGTTTTGGTGTACATACTATATAAATATTTTAATAACACTTATATTTATAGACAAAACAATGGCCCTACAATCACCAGTTTTTAAAACTACTGCTCCAGGTTATCAAGGTGTTCAATTAAGAAAAGATGAATACCATGATAAATACAATATAGGACAATATACCTATCCAGAATCCCTAGGATTTAATAGTGATCAACAACATTATGTAACTTTCTTTATTAATGTAAGGGGAAAATCTAGATTTGATACCAATAATAGATCAACAATTCCCATCAAACCAGAAGGTAATAATATTCCTTCAGCTAATATAGCAGTAAAAGCTGCTCTAGCATTTAATGCTGCAATTGCCGGTTATTCTGCAGCAGCAATAGAGGCAGCAACTTCTGGCAATCTTCAAAGAGCAGCCAAGGATGCTGCAGGAGCAACTGTTGCTGCAGTAGTGTTACCTGCAATTCTAGGCCTAGCACAAACAGCATTTCCAGAACTATTAGAAGCAGATAAGACGTTTAGATTAAAAGACGTAATAGCATTGCATGTGGAAACTCCTCCATCCTATTCTTATGGAATTAATTATTCCGCACCTGATCTAGGTACATTAGTCGGCGCCTTATCTGGTGGAACTTCAACTGTGGATTCCACACGAAGAAGTGTTGTAAATTCCGAATCCTTTGCTGCAGGGGCACTAGCTTTAGCTTCAATTCCAAATGTTATAGGTGGTACTAAATTGATGGATCTTGTTGGGGCAGCTGCCAGAGTAAGAACAAATCCTTTTACTGAGACTTTATTTCAATCAGTAGATTTTAGAACATTTAGTTTTAAATATAGATTTTTGCCAAGAAGCGCCAAGGAGACTGAATTAGTATACAATATAATAAGATTATTTAAAGAGCACATGCATCCTACTCTCTCAGAAAACTCACTTTTTTACATCTATCCGTCTGAATTTGAAATAGTTTATTATTTTAGAGGACAGGAAAATCACTATTTACACAGAATATCTAGATGCGCTCTTACAGATTTACAAGTTGATTATGGTAGTGAACAATTTAATACTTTTACTAATGGAGCTCCTGCAGAAATAAATCTTAATCTAAAATTTAGAGAATTAGAGTTACTCGATAGAAGAAGAATAAGAGAAGGATTCTAATGTATTTTAATAAATTTCCAAAAATAATTTATTCCTTAGATGAAGGAGTATCTGGGCAGTTAATTCCAGATCTTCTTAGAAGAATAAAAATAAATGACAATATAAAAAGAGATTATGTTTATTATGATTTGTATGACGTCCTAGACGGTGAAAGACCAGAAATGGTAGCAGACAGATTTTATGGTGACCCTCAACTATTTTGGTTAATTTTACATATCAATGATATAATTGATCCAAGATTTGATTGGCCTCTATCTAATGAAGATTTAATGGAATATGTGATAGGAAAATATGGATTGCCTTTTATCTATCATACTCATCACTATGTTAATCCACAGGGAAAAATAGTAAATAGTTATAAAGTTCTATCTCAACAAAATAAACCCGTTTTGCCTATAGTTTATGAGGATTCAGGAACATTTCAAAATATACTGTTTCACCAATCCCCACCTGTAATATTAGATAAAGTTACTAACTATGAATATGAGCTAGATATAAATGAGCAAAAAAGAAAAATTAAAGTATTAAAAAGAGAACTTGTTTCAGAAATAGAAAATCTTTTCGATAGACTTGTCAATACATGAGCGATACTCAGGCAATAGCCCAAGGATTACAAACACCGGGTGATGTAGACATACAGCAGTTATATCTGGTAACTCCAAGAGGCAAGATAATAAATTTGGATTCTTATTTAGTAGAATTCAATATTTACGAAGACATCTTCAATAAAACTATGACCGGCGATATTCTTTTATCTGATTCTAGAAATCTTATAAAGGAATTGCCAATACTTGGAGATGAATTTATTGTAATTAGAATAAAAACACCTGGATTTGATGAAAGAGATATAATTAATAAAACTTTTAGAATTACATCTATAACAGATAGAAAAACTTTTCCCTCTATATACATTTTAAATTTTACTTCGATTGAAGATATAATGGATATAGTCAGTCCAATTTATAAATCTTTTTCCGGGGAAGTATCAGCAATTGTGCAACAAATTTTCTTTGACTATATTCAAAATTCAAAAGGATATGTTATAGAAAATCTAAATAATGAAACAATTCTTAAAAATTCCGATAAAACTAAAATAGTAATACTAACCGAAACGAGTAACAAGATAAAATTTGTATCACCGGGCTGGACTCCTTTTAAGTGCTTAAGTTGGTTATGTAGTAGAGCTATCCCTAAAGAGGGAAAGGCATGTAATTTTTTATTTTATGAAACAAATAAATTTTTTGTATTTGGTAGTATGGAAACAATTTTTAGATTAGGTAGAATTTCTAACTATAGTATAGGAACATATCATTATAATCCTCCTGGTGTTTATAAAACTGTTGAAACCAATAAAAAAATGTTTGTTATAGAAGATCTAGCTATTATTAGTTCTTCGAATTCTTTAGATAGCTATAGTAGAGGACATTATGGTAGCACTGTTTTTTCTATAGATTTAATTAACAAAAATTATGAAGAAATTATTTACGATCATATAACTGAGTATAAAAAATATGAGCATTTATCGGGATTAAATTCTTTTCCCTTTTATTCTCAACCTGTTAGAAATTTAGATAGTAGTAAGATAGTATATATTAATCAACCAGGATTACATTCTAATATAGAAGGCAATGCGAACGAAAAATATCCCTATATACATGGAAATAGAACCTCTAATTTATTTGAATTAACTAATTTTAGAATGAAAATTACCATACCAGGCAGAACCGATATAGTTGTCGGTTCGCTTATGGATATAATTTTCCCAGAAGTATCTCCAAGAGACGACAGAGATATAACAAAACATGAGGATAAATTATTTTCTGGAAAATATCTTATCTCTGCTATAAGGCATAAGATAAATCCAGTTAGACATTACATGATTTTAGAAGTAGTAAAGGACGGATTACAAAATGATAATCGCCCAACCAATCCAACAGTATTTACGGATGTATTATAATGCTATATTCTAAAGGTGAAATGTTTTGGTGGATGGGAGTAGTTGAAAATAGAAGAGACCCTCTACAGTTAGGTAGATGTAAAGTAAGAATATTCGGTTATCACACCGAGGATATTTCGACATTGCCGACTGATGATTTGCCCTGGGCTACTGTCTTACAACCAATTACGTCTGCTGCTATTTCTGGTAAAGGTACATCTCCTATTGGTCCCCTAGAAGGAACTTGGGTTGTTGGCATTTTCCTAGATGGGGATGAAAAACAACAACCATTAGTATTGGGCACTATTGCAGGTAAACCTAAAGGTGATATCTATACCGCAATTCCTAAAGCTTCAGAAATAGTTAGTGGCAATTATGTCAAAGATAGTTCGGGAAATCCCGTTTATGATAGTTCAGGCAATCCTATTCTAACAGGCACATCCGAAACCACTGACAATGTGATAACTAAATTACTGCCTCCTCTGGATGTTACGTTAACTAAAAAATTAATAGAAGCAATAGGTAAAAGAGAAAGTAATGGAAATTATACTGCAGAAAATCAATTTGGTTATTTGGGAAAATATCAATTTGGGGCAGCAGCATTAATAGACTTAGGATATGTCAAAGAGGGCACCACAAATGCAAACTTAGGTGATTCTAATAGATGGACAGGTAAAGATGGTATATCATCTAAGACTGCGTTTTTGAATAGTAACACTATTCAAGAATCTTCCATGTTTAGTTTACTAGATATAAATTATAAAAGATTATTAAAACGAGGTGTAATAACTACCAATGATAGTACGGAGAAAGTCGCAGGATTTTTAGCAGCATCTCACTTAGTAGGTTCTGGCAATGCAGATAAATTTGACAAAAAAGATGGTAACGGTGTTAAAGCTAGCACATATTTTACCTTAGGTAGTTATGCCGTGGGCGGAGACGGATCAGTCCCATCACAAGGTTCAGAAATTCCAAATAGAGAAACTTATCTTCCAGATAATCCGAATAATATAGTAAATAATCCGACTAAACCTCTTAATCATCCATCGCTGGCTAGTAAAAAAGGTTTTAGAGATCCCAATAGAGTTTATCCAACTAGAGAATATATTAATATTGGTGATGTTAATAAACTTGCTATAGGCGATGATTCCCATGAATCAATACTAAAAAAATTAAACAATAGGACTACAAAGATACCTTTAGGTAATTCTAGTAATACCTGGGATGAACCTACTCCTGCCTACAGCGCAAGATATCCTTACAATTATGTACACGAAACCGAATCAGGCCATGTAATAGAATTAGATAACACGCCAGGAAGAGAAAGAATACATGTTTTTCATAAAAGTGGGTCATATATTGAAATAGATGTGAATGGATCTTTAGTTAAAAAAACAATAGGTGACGAATTTGAAATAAGTGAAAGAAACAAGTATGTTTACATTAAGGGAGGTTATAACTTAACTGTAGATGGCGCAACGAAAATACTTGTTAGAGATAGATGTGATATTCAAGTTGAAGGAGATACTAATTTGATAAGTAATGGTAATATGAATATTACAGCAGCAAAAAATGTAGGCATATCTGCTAAAAATGCGATAGTAACAGGAAAAGAATCAGTTAATATAATATCAGACGGAGATGTAAATATTCAAGGAAAAAATATTTTTATGAAAGCTAAAGGCAATATGAATTTAGATGCAACGGGAACATTTTCTGCCTTGGGTAGAATCTCTGCGCTTCTACATGGTGCCATAGTAAAAATAAAAATGGGGGCAGAATCTTTATCCTCACTAGGTATAGTTTTACCCACACCCGAAGCTAAATCGCCGGATTCTACATCTTTAAGCGATTTAAAAAGACCTCCTACTGGAGGCATTGGCGCGGATGGTACATTCTTATTTGATGGTGGAGAAAATGAGGCTAAAAATCATGCTGAATCAAGAAAAGAGGCAGGAGAAACCAATGATAATGCCTTAGCTGAAGGAACACGAGAAGAAAACATCAACTTACCGAATAATAATCCTAATAATTGCGATTGCGAGGAATTCAAAAATTTTACAGTCTTCCCCGATACCATTAAACTTTCTAATTATTTTACACTAGGGGCATTAACAACAAGAACAGCTGTATCTAGTTATGAACTAAAAGATTTTAATGGTTTGACCAAAGCACAAATAGCTTGCAATCTAAAGTATCTAGCAGTAAATACTTTAGATAAGATAAAATTAAAATATTCAGATATGATTATTGCTAGTTGCTTTAGAACCAAAGATACTTCATCTGATCATGGAAAAGGATTTGCTGCTGATTTACAATTTACAAGTCATGCATTTACTGATTATTTTGAAATATCCAAATGGATAAGAGATAATGTGCCCTTTAGTCAAATATTACTAGAATATGAAACTAGAAACTCTGGCACCATAGCTTGGATACATGTTTCTTTGTATAAAGATGCAAAAAAACATGGATTACCCACAGCTACATTTAAAAATCATTCTGTTTATGCTAGAAATTCATTTATTGATTTATCCTCAACTTCGGCTTAATAAATAATTAAAATGGTAAATAGAACCTCTAGAAATTATAAAGATATTGATTTATCTTTTGACCCGCATCCTTTCACTAAAGATTTAGCGGTAAAAAAAGATAAAGAGGCAATTAACAATGCTATAGTAAATTTGATTAGTACAAGACCATATGATAGACCCTTTCATCCAGAAATAGGTTGCCAAATCTATTCACTACTTTTTGAAAATTTCACATCTATAACTAAGGCATCAGCAGAACAAACTATTGTTGATGTAATATCTAAATTTGAGCCAAGAATAAATTTAATAAGTGTTTTGTGTTATCAATCAACTGATGATGAAAATGAAATGATTATTAATATAACGTATCTTTATGATAATTCACCAGAACCAATAACTTTAACTACAAGTTTAAGTAGAGTAAGATAATGCCCAATTTAACACTATCTGATTTAGATTTCGATTTAATTAAAACAAATCTAAAAGTTTTTCTTAGGGAGTATAGAGATAAAAACAATGCTCCTATATTTACGGATTTTGATTTTGAAGGATCAAATTGGTCAATACTGTTAGATGTTCTTGCATACAATACACACATGAATGCCTATTTGGCTAATATGATATTGAATGAAATGTTTTTAGATAGTGCAGTAAAACGAGCATCTGCTGTTTCCCTAGCTAAACATCTAGGTTATACTCCCCTTTCTACAAGAAGTGCTAGAGCAACAATTACTTTTAATGTAAATAATCCTACAGGATCACCAAATTTTTTAACTTTGGAAAAATATACTCCCTTTACTACTATCATAAATGGGACAACTTATACTTTCATTAATTTGAATCCAATAACTATACAACCAAACAATGGTGTTTATACTTTTGAAAACATAGAAATAGTAGAGGGATTGCCCTTAGAATATGTATTTAGAGTTAATGTACCAGGACCAGGTGAAAAATATGTTATTCCAAATAATGATGTAGATACCACAACTATTAAAGTTAATGTTCAAAAATCTTTTAGTGATACTACATTAACTTCATTTAATCAATCAGTAGATATTACTCAAATAAGTAGCGAATCCAAGGTATACTTTTTAGAGGAAAATGCATTGGAAAATTATGAGTTATATTTTGGCGACGGGGTTATAGGTAAAAAATTAGATTCCGGGAATCTAATAAGAGTTCAATATCTTTTAAGTAGTGGAGATCTTTGTAACGTTGTAAACACTATAGATCAAACTTTCGATTGTGCAGTAAATATAAGCGGCGGCACAATAGAAAACATCATAACTGTTGAAAATTCTCACGGTGGTGCTGCCAAGGAAGATATAACTAGTATCAAGTTCAATGCCTCTAGATTCGTTACAGCAAACGATAGAGCAGTAACAGCAGAAGATTATAAAGCGTTAGTTCAAGCATACTATCCTTTAGCAGAATCTGTAGCTACTTGGGGAGGAGAAGAAGCCAATCCTCCAGAATATGGAACGGTTTTTATTTCATTAAAACCATATGAGGGATATACCATTAGTAATAATGTTAAAAATGAAATTCAAAATAATATTTTAAAAAATAAGAAAACTGTAACCATAAGAACAACTTTTGTAGATCCTGAATATTTTTATGTTAATATTAGCGTAAATGTAAAATACAATTCTAAAACTATTAATATTTCACCAACTGATCTAAAAAATTCTGTAATTCAAATTATAACACAATATTTTTCCACAGATTTACAAAAATTTGATAAAGATTTTGTATTTTCTAAATTATCAAAAAATATAGACAATATTAATAATTCAATAATAGGTAATTTAATGGTAGTTAAATTACAAAAAAGAATAGAACCAATTTTGAATACTGATATAAGTTATACCAACAATAACAATATAAAATTCAATAACAAAATTGTGCCTGGTTCTCTACATACTACTAGATTTATAATTTTTAATTCTGGTATTGCAACTCCTGCTAGAATTTTTGATATACCGAATGATAGTCCTCCCAATTACAATGGCACGGGTAAATTAGTTTTAAAGAATCCAGACACCGGTGTTACTATAAATGACAATTATGGTAATGTAAATTATGGAACAGGAACAGTTTCAATTACTGTTCTTAATGTGTATGCTTATCCCCAGGATACAAATGACATAAGAATGACTTTCGATGTTCAAGATTCCTCACTAGATATAGAAGTAAATAAAAATGAAATTTTAGTATTGGATGATAGCACAATTAATGCTTTGGGTAATCGATTAGATGGACTAACAGTGAATACTATAGCTACGGTGGTCTAATGGAATTAAAAGAATACATTGTAACTCTTCATAGACATGAAGATCTTGATAGTTTCTATCAAGATATGGAAACGCCTGGTGGCGACTTATACATACCCGATAGAGCAGTAGATGTTGCTAATCGCAGATCAACAAGTAGAAATACTCATTATAGATTAACCGCTGAAGAAGCGACTCAACTAAAAAATGATCCTAGAGTATGGGACGTAGAACTTACCCCAGAAGAATTGGGGCTAGAGTCTATACCGGGATGGAGTGAAACTGCTTACTACAGTAAAGATACCGTAAATACTGCAAATGACAGAAACTGGGGATTACTAAGAACTTTCGATAGAACCCAGGTGGCCGGTTGGGGATCAGATGGCGCGACCAAAGCACGAACTGCTGCACTGAATTCTAAATTAGATGGGCGTAATGTAGATTTTGTTATCAGAGGTTATTCACTAGATACAGCTAGTCCAGAATTTGCAGTCAATGAAGATGGCACCGGCGGCTCTAGATACTTTTATGTAGACTGGGGTAGTTATGGACTTGGTGGCACCTATACACAGGCTGGATTAACAA
>Ga0214923_10003893_pt1 | contig 18463 bp, 15 predicted proteins | sample LL1510_MetaG_FD_177993 | JGI IMG/M metagenome (GOLD analysis project Ga0214923, IMG submission 177993) | Freshwater microbial communities from Lake Lanier, Atlanta, Georgia, United States - LL-1510 | ecosystem: Environmental > Aquatic > Freshwater > Lake | place: USA: Georgia | collected... | reverse complement strand
AGGGCTGTTGATTTGTTTGGCCGTTGCTTCGCCCGGACCCAACACGCAGCGGACTGGCACACCCAGTTCCTTGCTCGGCTCAGGGCTGTTGATTTGTTTGGCCGTTGCTTCGCCCATACCAATAGTCGTTCAATATTTTGACCGATTTGGGGCGAGGGACGGTCACCGACAGAGAGCTGGGGACCGTCTCAAAAAGAGATGGACAGGCCCCCCCGGAAACCGCTACGACGGGTCCTGAAATCGGTCCTGATTTTTTGGGTTACTGTTGAAATCGTACCAATCAATTCGAAAAAGGGCCTGGTATACCAACGAGCGAGCCACCATTCTCATTATCGGGTACCCGACAGACTGTCGTTGGATCGACGTGCACTTCGTTACCTTTCCGAATCATACCATCGATCGGTTGATGCCCTCGTTCGTTGATAAATCGTGCCGCGCCATTACTAATCATCCTCACGTGATCGGACACCGCATCCACAACATCTGGATTAACATTCTGCTCGACCATTTTATCCGCCAGCCCGCTTATATTCTCTTCCATTTTTCCCATAAACACTTGCTTATCTTTGAGCTCTTGAAGCAATGTTTTTGCTTCGTCTCGAATTTCTTTAGGAAGCGCTTTGTTGGTCGAAATAGATTTCAATGTGGTTTTATACAGCGTTTCCAACGGTTTGTTCGTGGCGGTGTGTTCCTTCCATGTCGTTGTATTCACATTACCTGTCGCACCACGCCCGTGGGTAAAATTGACACAATGCCCAATTACCCGCCCCGCATCGCGAAACTGCATTCTCATTTTTTGGTACCAGGAGAACTTGGGATTGCCATTAATATTCGCTAAATTACTGGGTGTCGCCAATGGAAAACCTGATTCCTCAAATTTTATAAAAATTTCCTTTTGATCGGATCCCGGTGACGACATTTCATTCCATAGTATGCATTTCCCCCCACCCGGAAACGCCTCGGCATTTCGGTAACTTTCAATCCCCCATTGCCGGTCGTGTCCCAAAATCTTGTCCGTATTCCCAGACGTCCCATTGTAATGCGACGAAAATCGCGCGTACGGTCGCACTGAGCTATCCGGCAATCCCGTCTTTTTTTCAGTCGTATTATTCTCAAACGATTTCAAAAAATTAAATACTTTTTGATCAGGGTCCGGTAAGCGCACACTGCCCTTGGCTAATTCCTGACCATTCTGCATGGCCGCGGCTGTTGTAAACCACGAGATTGACAGCACATCATCTAAAGAGGCCGATGGAAGTGATTGACCTTCCGACAGCTGCCTAAACAATTCCGCCCCCTTGTCGATATATTTAATGACTTGTTCCGAGGTTAATCCTGGGTTATGAGCCGCGCGAAATGTGTCCATTTTCTCAATTGTGGCGTCCGTTATTCCATTAGGTCCGTGAGACACGGTCGATGTGGAACGTATGCTCTCAATATCACCCACCGAATTAATTGGGGTGTAATGTCCTGCCCCTCCAGTTGGGGTCACCTTTACTGCTGGAGTATTTACCGCAAATTTTAAATTCAGAAATTGCGATATTTTTTTTAATACCTCCACCATGGGTCGGGCGATCGACCGAGTATTGGTATTCATTGTGCTTTGAATCGCGGATTGCGTCACCCGCTTGAGCGACCCTAACATTTTGGAATCCGGAAAATTAAATACCCCTCGAATCATAGTTACCCCCCAAAAAAATAATTATTACCTGCAATGTTTTCATACCGATATCAACGGATTAATCAAACGGGGCAATTCCCGCCTTCCAACGGGATTAAACATCGTCCAGTCAGGGGATGCGCCTCCAGTTAGTGATCCGACGAATGACTATGCCCACCCTCACCGTGGGCATGACCGTGGGCCATTTCATCTTCGGTGGCGTTGCGAATGTCGAGTATCGATACGGAAAAATGAAGGGTTTCACCGGCGAGTGGGTAGTTAAAATCAGCAATCACCGTTGTGTCGTTTAATTCCACAATGGTCGCGATCTCATCATGTCCCTCGACTTCCATTTCAAACTCCATACCGACTTCCAATTCCTCATCAGTGCCAAATTCAGATCGAGGAAGTTCGATTAACATGTCATCCAGTTTCTCGCCATACCCATCCTCGGCATCAATCACAACATCAATTTCATCGCCGACCTGCTTTCCTTCGAGCGCCGCTTCGAGCCCGGGAACGATAGTGTTGGCTCCGTGTAGATAACTCAGCGGAAAATCGGCTTCCGATTGATCAACGATGTCACCATCGGCATTGCGAAGGATGTAATGGAGAGTAACGACCTGTCCTGCTGTAATCATAATTAATTTCCTTGTTTAAAAAATGTTAGTCGGATGCCCCCAGTCGATTTTACCCGACTCCGACGACGGGACTTAAAACAACAGCCCAACGATGATGGAATGGGCAACCTCAAGTGCAAAATACGCGAACACTGGCGACAAATCAAAGCCAGCGAGGGGGGGTATCCATTTCTGAAACGGACGGAGAACGGGATCAGTTATTTGACTGATTAAATTCACCACCGGATGGAAGGGATCATGAGGAACCCAAGACAAAATCACGCGCGCCAGCAGCGCAAAATAGACGACATTAAAACCAATCTCAACGAGGCTAGCCAGTATGGATGAATCTTGAATCATATATAAATCAAATGCTTCCTTAAAGTACCCACGCGGTTAAATGGGTATTCAGAATTACCATAGGCTACCCACTCGGTCAAATTTAAGGAGCTGCCGCTTAGGAACTATCCGGTCAGTGCTCAATCGTCAATTTCATTGAAATTTTCGCGATGGTATTTTCGATAATAGTATGGGGGCATCTTTAAATCGGAGGAATTCCTATGAACAGAATGTCCAACGTGCTGGGTGTGGGTCTCGTCGGATCAGCGATAGTATATCGAGATTATCAGAAAAAAAACCGGATACATACCACGGTCGTAGGGGGCGGAATTACCGGACTGTCGGCCGCACGTAGCCTGGCACAATCAGGGGTCATCGTTCATCATTTAGCCCGTGGCTATGCCGACGGATCGTCGATGAAGGGGCGCCGAATCTGTGGGTTATCCGCTTACTCAAAACCCGCCGACCTTGAAAATCTAGATCAATCGATAACGGAATGGAAAGCGCTAGGAACTGAACCCACTGGTAAAATTTTTTATGACGGCCCGGGACTCCTGATCGTACGTCAACGGGGTTCGGAGACCGAGAAACAGTTTATGGAGGCCGCTAAACACTATCCGGATCGGATTATTGCACTATCACAGGAGGACGCATCAACCCGCTTTCCTCAATTTAAATTTGGACCTACCGATTCCATATTTTTAGATACACGGGGCGGATTTATCGAATCCGACGTGGCCATTGAGGCTGTCAAAGCATCTGGATCCGCTCACGGAGTCACCTATACCGACCGCTGCGAGTATCGGGACTATCAACTGGTCAACACCGTGTGGGGACCGCGTGTTCGCACCACATATCTGTTCAATGGGACCGAACAATCACTATATTCGAAGACGTTAGTCCTGGCTCTTGGACGCGACGCCACCCCATTGATCGCTCAATTAGGCGGTGAATTACGAACCAACATTCAAGGTCCCGGCCACCTCACCCCACCCGCCCAATCACCGATGTTGACTACAGGAATAATGCCCCCATATTCATGGACAACCCCGATGGGAATTTCGTTTTATGGGTTTCCGAAAGATAGGTTCGATACACTGCGTATCGGTGGTTATAAACTCAAAGCGGATGTCACCCTCGACGGCCATTCGGTAAGTAATATGACATCCCGCGTCACCGGCGACGGGGATCACAGTCTTGATTTCGAGCATACTACTCGTGCATTCGAATGGTTTTCCAGGAACCACATCCCCACGACCATTGACGCAGCGTCCGACTATGGCTGTCACACCACATTTTTAGAAAATAAACTGGGTCAGCGGTATGACAGTCCCATTATAGGGGCGCTACCGGGAAGCAACGGTAAAGTCATCGTGTTTGCCGGGTGCATGGGAAAGAGTTTCAAATATGCGCCGTCTCATGGGGCTGCAATCCGAGATTTAGTGATCAGCGGAACCTTACCAAAATCGATGACGTCTTATGATATCAATCGATACCTCAATTGGCTCGGACCTCGCCACTAATTAGCGCTCGACGAGTGTGACAGTTCCCTGGATCGATCCGCAGCTGCCCGGATTACGTCGGTAAATCGGGCAGCGATATTGCCGCGATCAAATACATCCAGCCCGGCGAGCGTGGTGCCACCGGGTGAGGACACATCCGCTACTAGTTCATACGGTGATTTTCCCGCCTCCAGAAGCATCGTACCGGCCCCAATCATCGTCTGTGCCAGTAGTCGAATCGCCACATCAGGCGGCATTCCGCAATCCGCTGCCGCCGCTATCGCACTCTCCGCCAGGCGATACAAAAAAGCGGGTCCGCTTCCACTAATCCCAGTGACAACATCCATCCATTCCTCCGGCACATCTTCCACTCGTCCATTCGCTCCCAGCAGGGCTCGGACCAGCGATTTTTCCGTGTCATTGACGCCATCGCTCCAGGCGACCGCCGCCATTCCTTGATTGACCATACACGGGGTATTTGGCATTACCCTCACAAGTTTACGAGACTGAATCGTTTTGCCCACTGTCGCAATGGATTTACCGGCCAAAATACTAATGACGATTGAGTCTCCCGCATCGTACTGACCCAGCGTCGATAAGATCTGAGGCTTTACGCACAAAAAGGTGATATTAGACGATGAAATAACGTCATTAATGGATTGACTAATGGTCATCCCTAAATCAGTAGCGACTGCGATACGGATGGGATTCACTTCGTATGTCGATGCCCCATCGACATCTGCTTGGTGGCGAAAGCTAGACCATAATGCTTCCGCCATTTTACCAAATCCGATGAACCCAATCCGCGTCATTATTGTTTCGAGTTAGCGATTAACCGTACCGACCGTTTGGTCGTGGTCATGCTCCACATCCATTCCATAATGACGGTCAACTTATTACGGAATCCAATCAGATAGAGGACATGAATGATTGACCATAGAACCCAGGCAATCAACCCGGTAAACTTAAGTCCGAATACGTAGGCCACGGCCCGCAAATGTCCAATAGTCGCCATCGTACCTTTGTCAAAATATCGGAACGAGCTTGGAACCTGTCCCTTCAACCGTTGACGCAGGGCCGATGCCGTATAATGTCCCGCCTGCATTGCAACCGGGCCAATTCCCGGCAAGAATTTACCATTCCCATCCGGTGCCGCCGCACAATCACCAATCACCATAATGTCAGGATAGCCGGGAACGGTTAAATCCGGGTTCACCTCAACACGTCCCATTCGATCTAACGGTGTCTCTAAGGACCCCAACATCGGCGAGGCCATATTACCGGCCGCCCAAATCACAGTCTCAGTGGGGATCCACTCGTCACCAATTTGGATTCCATCCGATTTAATATCGGTAACGGTTGAATTTAACCGAACCTCAACCCCCATTTCCTGAAGGTCATTCCGCGCGACGGTCGATAGGGACTCTGGGTATGGCAACAGGACTCGTGGGCCACCCTCAACCAGGAGCACGCGCGTTTCATCGGTGCCGAACGTTCGAAATTCATCCTGTATCGATTTTTTAACGATCTCGGAAATAGCTCCAGCCATTTCAACACCCGTTGGACCCGCTCCGACGATGACATAGGTCAGGAGTCGCCGTTGAATCACTTTATCGGTGGCGCGCTCCGCACGCTCCAACGAACTGAGTACTTTCTCGCGAATCCGGACCGCATCTTGAAGAGTCTTAAGACCCGGGGCAACACTTTCCCATTCCGGATGACCAAAATAGGAATGACGAGACCCCACCGCAATCACCAGATAATCATACGACATCTCACTGCCGTCGGACATCGAAAGCTTTTTTTCATCTTTGTGGATCGCCGTGACCTCGGCCATTTCAATTTTGACGTTGCCTTGCTTACGCAAAATCGATCGCAATGGGGCCGCAATATCCCTCGGGGACAGGGTAGCCGTCGCCACCTGATACAGAAGCGGCTGAAACAAATGGTGGTTGGTTCGATCGATTAATACAATGTCAGCCGCTGTATGTTTGAGGCCTTTGGCCACATTCAGCCCCGCAAATCCACCGCCAATAATAACAATTTTAGGTCGCATGGTTATTTGGAAAACCGTTTACGATCATTCTCGTTGAGGTACAACTTACGAAGTCGAATGGATTTGGGAGTGACCTCGACGAGCTCATCGTCATTAATATAGGAGATACATTGCTCCAGACTCATCACACGGGGCGGAATCAGCATAATCGCATCGTCTGAGCCAGATGCCCGAACGTTGGTCAGTTTTTTCCCTTTTGATGGATTCACGATCATGTCATCTTCGCGTGCGTTTTCCCCTACAATTTGTCCTTCATACACCTTTTCCCCTGGCCCTAAAAACAGAACCGCCCGCTCTTGCAGATTGTTTATGGCGTAGGCGTTCGTCGTGCAGGGTTCTTTGGATACTAGAACTCCATTTTTTCGGTTACGAATCTCACCACAATAGGGTCCGAATTCAAGGAACACATAATTCATGGTCCCCATTCCCTTGGTATCGGTCATAAATTCAGATTTAAAGCCAAGCAATCCGCGCGTTGGAATGGTATATCGTAGCCGAACCAACCCATCCGCCGGAGTCATCTCCAACATCTGGCCTTTTCGCCCCCCCAAATTCTCAATCACTTTCCCCATGTAGTTTTCATCAACATCAATCGTTAATTCTTCGTACGGCTCCAATCGCTGCCCGTTCTCTTCCTTGAAAATAACTTTAGGTCGAGTCACAGCAAACTCGTACCCTTCCCGCCGCATTTTCTCGATCAAAATCGACAAATGCAACTCACCCCGTCCTGACACTTTGAACCCGGGCTGATCATTGAGCTCGGAAACATGCAATGCCACGTCAGATAACAACTCACGGTCCAGGCGGTCCTTGATATGCCGAGACGTGACAAACTTACCCTCAGTTCCCGAGAATGGCGAATCATTTGGCACAAAATTCATGGAGATGGTCGGAGGGTCGATGTCCACAGAGGGCAACGCTTCAGGCTTCGATGGATCGGCCACGGTATCGCCGACTGTAATGCTATCAATACCGGCAACCGCGACGATATCCCCCATATGGGCTTCCGATACTTCCACCATCTCATTACCTTCGAATCGATATAACTTGGTAATTCGGAAGGAAATGGGGGCCTCATCACCGCGAACAATTACCGCTGGTTGATTCATGGTGATCGAGCCATGCGCAATTTTCCCCACCCCTAATCGTCCTAAAAATGTCGAATAACTCAACGAGCTAATGAGGAGCTGGAATGGCGCATCGCTATCACCTTTTGCTCCGGGCATAAACTCGATGATCTTTTTGTACAGCGGCTCCATCGTACCACTACGATCGTCGGGGTTTTCGGACGCGTATCCGTCGCGAGCTGAGGCGTAAATCATTGGAAAATCGAGAAACTCGTCCGGCGCATTCAATCGGATAAACAACTCGAGAATCTGATCGTGCACCCACTCGACCCGAGCGGCTGGCTTGTCGATTTTATTCATGACAACGATGACCGGCAAGGATAAACTCAACGCTTTTTTCAGTACAAAATAGGTCTGTGGCATCGGACCTTCTTGGGCATCAACTAACAACAATACCCCGTCGGCCATTTTTAAAACTCGCTCGACCTGTCCTCCAAAATCAGCGTGGCCAGGGGTGTCGATAATATTTATCCGGACTCCCTCATAATAAAACGCACCGTTTTTGGACGTAATGGTGATTCCGCGTTCGCGTTCAAGATCCATAGAATCCATCATTCGTTCGGAAACGACTTGATTGTCACGAAACAATCCACTTTGCTTAAACAACTGATCCACCAGTGTGGTTTTTCCATGGTCAACGTGGGCGATAATTGCGATATTACGAATTTGTTCTCTGGACATTACTATTATTCCTTTAATAATTGGTAAAATTAGGGATCGCGCTTCCAAATTGATGGGTAACGTGATTCTGGTCGAACCCCAACACACGATCGGGTCGTCTGCGGGTGGAGAGCCCCCTTAATATATCGTTCGTCAGTATAACTGATCGAATGGGCTTTGAGTACCTTTTCATACCGTCCGCTGCGTCCCCCACTCCGTTACCTCAGGGCATTCCACGGCGAAATCACGCCGCCACCGGTTGAGTATTACGACATCGCACATCGAAATTGTGCCGCTCGTTGGTGGTCATCACCGCTGATGGGTAACAGGTGGTTCAGCAAGTCCAACCGATACGTTCCAAGCCAGTCTAATACAGTGCTCCCATCACGATTCTGTATGGCCAAAATAGTCCGAATAAATGCCTCGTCTTTATCGGCTAGCCCATCTCTCATCGCTGGGCCATTATATTGGGCCAGCCAATTAGCGACACTGGTTCCCTTACGATTCTGTATGGCCAATATATCCCGTATCACATCATCATCGTTTTGGACCACGATGTCTCGCACAACCCCCCCACTATATTCCACCAACCAGTGGGCAACACTATCGCCACTGCTATTCTCGATCGACATCATATCCCGTACAAACCCCTTATCTTTACCGGCTAATATATTCCGAAACGGCACCCCATGTCCGCGTGCCAGCCAGTGGGCAACACTATTGCCCGAGCGAGTCGAGTTCGACATCATATCCCGTACAAATCGCTCATCTTTTCCGGCAAACAGTCCCAACAAGGCCGCTCCGTGATGCTCCGCCAAACAATTCACTACAGCACGTCCATTAAGATCCGCCAGGGACATCATATCCCGAACGAACCCGATATCTTTCCCGACAAGAATTTCGATCAACACCGCACCGTTATATTCCGCTAGACTGTGGGCGACACTCGTCCCAAAGTGATACGAGATCGACAACATCTCTTTAACGACCATATCATCGTGTCGATTGAGAATGTCGTTCAGCGCAGCACTATTAAACTGAGCCAAGACGTGGCCAACCGAACGTCCATTCGAATCATGGATCGACACCATAAATCGTGCCATTCCATCGCCTTTTCCAAGGAGTATACTCGAGAGAGCCTCACCATTATTCTGAGCGAGACAGTGAGCCACCGCACGGCCATTAGGTTCCTTAATCGACATAACGTATCGCAACATCTCATCATCTTTTGATTCCAAAAAACTGCAGAAAGCCGCACCATTAATGTCTGCCAGCCAGTGGGCGATGCTTTCCCCCCGACTATTCGTGATTGAGATAATATCTCTTATGAACTCCATACCCCGGCGTTCGATCATCGCGTTAAACGCCGAGCCATTATGTTGAACTAGCCAGTGCCCAACAGTATTTCCAGCCCGACTCCTTATCGACAAAATATCTCGAAAACGTCCGTTACTAATGGGCGATAATATTTCTCTAAATGCGGCAACATTAAATTCGGCTAGCCAATGGGCCACCGTACGCCCATCATCTGGAATCGACATCATATGCTGTAAAAACCCATCATCTCGTTCAGCGATTAGTTTACAAAATACGGCGGCATGATATTCCGCCAACCAGCGGGCAACACTTTCGCCCCGGAGATTCGGGGTTGCCAAAATCGTCCGTATCTCTGTGTCACATTTAGACTCAAGTATCGATTTCAAGACCTCCCCATTAAATTGTGCTAGCCAGTGAGCAAGGCTCACATCATCTGAAATCAGTCGACTTAATACGGTTGGCTCACGCTCGATGGCGGTAGTAGTAAGCGCTAGCGTACAATCGGGTTGTGATGGTGTTGACAGCGCTTGATTAGAAATTTGAAGATTCGGATGCGCCAATAGGGTTCGCAGTATCTCCAACTGACCCTCCCGCATGACGAGTTCGAGAGCGGAAGAATTTGAACTGGCCACACCGATATTCGGATCGGCGCCACTATTCAGGAGGATCTCCACGCATTCCGGGGATTTACCCTGACTAATCGCCAAAATTAGTACCGTTTCCCCCTCATTGTTTGGCACATTTAGAATTGATACCAGATCCCCACCGTATTCTTGACACGATTGAATGAGTGTCTGAAGTACCGCCACCTGTCCGTTCATCGACGCGTGCATCAGAGCATCATGTCCCCCGACGTCCCGCGCGGTGATCATATCCACGGCGCAATAACCGGCAATAAACACAACGTCACGGACCAAATCGGTTTGCCCATATTCAGCCGCGAAGGTCATCAATCGAACACCAAGCTCCCAGCGTAGAGTCGACGACGGGGATTGGATCGTAAATGTGGGTCGCGCGATCGATACATTTTTGAAGTGGGTCATGAGATTCTCCGTGCAAAATTAACGTTTTTTGGGTCGAAACTGACTGATTTTCAAGTTTGGGATTCGACCGGCTCCAGTTAAGCCTCCCGTAACGATTCAGAGTCCCCTCGGCCCTGAATTACCACTGAGTCGAGGGCGTTGAATCGGGGAAAACCAGCGGAATATGTCTCTGAAGGAGCCTCGATCTAAAACGACGCCACGGGACCGCACCGCCGAAATGTCACATCGTACGAAAGATACCCAGGCCTTTCAAACCAAATTGCCAGAACGAAAGCCAGAACCCAAAAATACTCTCGATCTGTCGCTTGATTTAACTGGGGGAACGGAGAGGGTCCACCGAAATTTTCGTCGATATTTTTTTGATGGGTTGGGTTAGATTCCCGATCCATTCGATTCGTTAATATCAAGCATGTCGATCCCGTTTAAATACGTCGTAGTTGAAGGAGCTTCGATACGATCAATTTTTTTGATCACATCCGCAATTCGTTCCGAATTGGATTTTACGATATCCGCCAACCGGATAAGTTCATCAGCACCACCCTGATTTCTAAGTTTTTTTTGCAAAATCGTCGCCCCACTTATACTACCTGTGAGTGCATTATTGATCTCATGCTTGAGTAGGACCATCGTCTTTTTTATTCCTCGAAGCTCTGCAGATGATTGAATTACTTTGTCTCGCTCAATTTTAAAACTCAAAATCACATTTAGAAGAAGAGCAACATACACAACCAATACCCCCATTACCACAATGTATCCGCTGGCGTTGACCCACCGGACAAAACTTGGGTCGGGATGTAACACAACAGGCGATAATCGATAATCTGTCAGCTCCACGATTAAAAAAGCGACAATCGATATTGGAAATGCCATGAGCATCTTGTTCCGCTCATTAATCGAAAAGGTCAACACTGGAAGGAGTACCAACGCAAAAAACAGCATTTGGATGCCAAGTTCGCGTCCAAACGACGATGAAAAGAACACCACCCCACCATTTAACCAAATGAGGAAGCTATAGCGTCCGAGGTTCCCATACCCCTTTTTGAGCAAAATATAGCTACTGACATACAGTCCGAGGAAGGGCACAATACAAAGCGCCATTAGTTTAGACACCCTCCAAAAAATTGGCACATAGGGAGTTGAAATTAGCACAAACAGCAATGCCAAGCGTTGAGTCAACTCGATATGCTGTTTAACACTAGAGTACGAAAGAACTGCGAAAAACCCCTTTTTCATGCGGCGTCTTTATTTCAACCGATAAACACTTAGTTCGCGTTTTGCGGTCGTCATTTTTTCAATAAAATCAATAAGTTTTTGACCGCCTCGCTCTGGGTCTGAATTATTCTCAATAGAAATTCGTAATGCGGCCGTTTCGATCCAGCGCTCGCTGACGTCAACTAATTTACCGACCTGGTCTCTTTCAACCGCACCCGCTGCCTTTGAGACCATTTCTCTGTCAAGAAGATTTTTGAATTTATAAAACTCAACGACCTCCTGGTTAAATTTATCGGCCACAAAATCAACGGCTTCCTGCATTTTAAGTCCAGTTGTTTCCAATTCAGACGCATGTTCATCGAGATAATTATGAACCAAATTTAATGAATGATAACTGGTAAATTGGCCGGTAGAAGAGCTCAATACACTCCGAACAGTTGACACTTCATGGTATTCGTCATCCGCCGACACGATGTCGTTACTCCATCCCGTACACACACCGACTTGCTCGGACATTTTTCTTAAATTCGTAAACCGATCAAAATATTCCTCGGCATCGATGCCAAAAGCGGCTGCGCCGACGACGATGCAATGGTATCCGCCACAACTTTTAATTCTAATTTTTTCGATGGAGATTGTATTGAGAATATCGATTCCAAGTCGGGCTTGTGCTTCTTGTTCATTTTCTTTTAAACATTCTAGAAACGATGTGAGTACGGAAGGTGTTGTCCGTAGAAATTCATTACCAAAAAAAACGTCATGAAATCCTTTAACTATAGGAGGATCGACCTCTCGAATGCGATCCTGTTGTGTTAAAACAGATTCGATCCGCTTTCTGAGCTGGTAAATTTTTTCCGGAGCGTGGGCAGACAGTTTGTCAAAGATCTTGTCCGCATAAAACGCGAGACGGAGCCAACGGTCAATTGCCACCATTCGTTCATGGCCTATTTCCGGCGGATATCCAATCGACACCAAGGCTCCGACAAAGGCTGTTTGTAACCCATGAATCGCTTCACCAGAAAAATACCCGCTTGTTCTCGACCATTCGATTCCAGCCTCTTCGAGCTCTCGAAATCGTTCATAGATACGCGGTATTGGAAATTGAAGTTGGGTACGAATTGGATAACCCGCTATGGATAAGGCGATCCCAACGGACAATACATTCGGGTGAGCACCGGCACCGATTTCAATAACATCGATTTTTGACGGGGAATTAAATTCAATAGGTTCAATGGAAACCGCGAGTACTTTGTTTAGTCCAAATCTCATATATGACCTGACGAAGCGATGGCTTGTTAATTTTATATTTAAAATACGTTATGGATATCAATGGAATAGATTACACGATATCACGGGTAATTGGCTAGTTCAGTTCGCCGTTTTGGAGCAATCGAGGTCCTGGATCAGCAGGCCTAAATACTAAAATCCTCATAATAGACTTTGGACTGATCCACACTGACGAATACAGCCCGTCCCGGTGTCAGGTTCGAAAAGTCGATCTTCGCTGGATCCACCGCCACCTCGAATACTTCACCCCATTCACTGATGAGCTCGACCCGAGCATTTAACCCGTGATTGAGCAGGCGCTTGATCGTCGCCCCGAAGAACCCACTGCTTGAATTATCTACCGCGAGATGTAACTGCATCGACGAAGGGCGTATATAGGCTCGAACCGCGTCACTATGTCCGACCGGGCGTTGTCCAAACCGTTGCGCCTGCTCGTCAATTCGGCCATGAAACAAATTGACATTACCGATGAACCGATACACAAACGAATTGGCCGGTTGATGGTATATGATTTCGGGAGAAGCGTCCTGCTCGATTCGACCATCTTTCATCACGACCACACGATCAGCCATTTCCATCGCCTCATCGACGTCGTGGGTTACAAATACGCTCGTGATACCCAGTCGATCATGGAGTCCTCTCAGCCAACTCCGAAGTTCTTTGCGAATATTGGAGTCCAACGCCCCAAACGGTTCATCCAACAACAATAGTTTGGGTTCAACAGCTAAGGCCCGAGCTAACGCAATACGTTGACGCTGCCCCCCGGATAATTGGGACGGGAATCGATCCGCCAGCCAATCCAGTTGGACGAGTCCTAATAAACTCATTACCTTTTCATGGATCGCTGTATCCGTCAGCCGAACCGATTTCGGTTTAATTCGTAACCCAAACGCAATATTTTCGAACACCGTCATATGTCGGAACAATGCGTAATGCTGAAACACAAATCCGACACCCCGCTCACGAACCGACTGTTCCTGGATGTCGACGCCGTTAACCAATAACCGTCCCACATTCGGGGTGTCTAGGCCAGCAATCATCCGCAAGAGCGTTGTTTTCCCGCTCCCTGATGGCCCGAGCAACGCCACAAATTCTCCGGCAGGTATGGACAGTGACACGTTATTCAATGCCGAAAATTGCCCAAATTGCTTCGAGACTCCGTGAATTTCAATACTCATTATCTACCTCCTCGATGGCCAGTTTTTAACTCTAAATATCGCTTTACCACTAACGTCAACAACGCAAAAATGAGCAAGATGGTGGCCACAGCGAAGGCCGCCGAAAACTGATACTCGTTATATAAAATTTCAATATGCAGTGGCAGGGTATTGGTTTGCCCTCGAATATGGCCGGACACCACCGACACCGCGCCAAACTCTCCGACAGCTCGACCAGCCGCCAAGACCACGCCATATACAATCCCCCATTTTATTTTGGGGACGGTTATTTTCCAAAACAATTGCCATCCTGTCGCCCCCAACATGACGGCCGCTTCTTCCTCCTGATTTCCCTGAGTTTGCATTAAAGGGATCAACTCACGCGCCACAAAGGGCAACGTCACAAAACAGGTCGCCAATATGATGCCCGGGGTGGCAAACAAAATTTTAATTCCATGCCCAATACACCACTGGCCAACGGACGATCGCGACCCGAACAACAGAACAAAAATTAAGCCTGAAATCACTGGAGATACCGTAAACGGGAGGTCAATCAGGCTGATCAGCATATTTTTTCCCCGCAGTTGGTACTGAGTCACCAACCACGCCGCCGCCAAACCGAACACCGTGTTTACGCCGACGGCCACTGCCGCCGCCACCAGCGTCAATCGAAGCGCTCCCAGTGCCTCGGGGTCACTCACCGCCCCCCAATAGACCGCCCATCCCTGACTGAATGCCGACACGACCACAACGGCTATGGGTAAGACCAAAAACAAGACTAAAAACGTCACGGCACCCGCAATTAATAACCGACGGATCATGGCTCCATCCCAAGCCGCCGCCGTTGAACCCATTGGATACCGTTAACGAGTAGCAACAGCAAAAAACTTAATCCCAGCATCGCCACCGCGATCACGGTAGCGCCGGCATAATCAAATTGCTCAAGTTTTGTCACAATTAACAAGGGTACAATTTCCGTTTTAAACGGCATATTCCCCGATATAAACACGACCGAGCCATACTCCCCTAAACATCGTGCAAACGCCAACGTCGTGCCGGTAATAATGGAGGGAAACACCGTCGGAAAAATCACCCGACTCACCGTTTGCCACCGCGTCGCACCCAAGGTGAGCGCGGCCTCCTCAATATCCGATTCAACACCTTCCAACACCGGCTCCACCGTACGAATCACAAACGGTAGCCCAACAAATACCAACGCAATCGTGATACCCACCCACGAGTAATTCACCAAAATCCCTCGCGGGACGAGCGCCCGACCTAACCACCCCGTCGGGGAAAACAGCGCAGTAATGGCAATCCCAGTGACGGCTGTCGGGAGGGCAAATGGGAGGTCGATCAGCGCGTCAAACAAGCGCTTACCTGGATAGGTGTACCGCGCATGCACCCAGGCCACGAGGGTCCCAAAAACACCATTGACAATCGCCGCGGCGACAGACGCCGTCAGGGTGACTCGGAACGCAGCGGTTACCCGGGGATCGCTGAGTATCCGAATCGCACGAGTGGGCGACACCTGAAGGGCATGCCCAATCAGCACACCCAACGGAATCATGACCACGAGGGACAGGTAAAAAAAAGTGATCCCAGCCGCTAACCCGAATCCTGGCAAACGGAACCGGTGGCTCACCTTATCGTTTCGAAAAAATTTGATCAAAAATACCACCATCTATGAAATGAACGTTTTGAGCCTCGGCCCAGTCTTTGTGAAGACTCTTTAAAGTAACTAATTTCAGGTTAGGATACAACCGAGCATACGTTTTCAATGCCGATGCGGATCGAGGTCTGAAATAGGATCTGGCAATTAAATCCTGCGCCGGTTCCGAATACAGATATTTCAGATATTCGGTAGCGACAGCGGTCGTATGATGACGATCCGCGTTGACCTTGACCACGGCCACTGACGGCTCCGCCAAAATACTGACTGATGGATAGATAATTTCGAACTGATCTGGAGATTCCTTACGAGATACCAACAGGGCTTCGTTTTCCCAGGCAATTAACACATCGCCTATCCCACGACTGACAAACGTCGTCGTTGATCCACGGGCCCCTGAATCTAACACCGGAACATTTCGATATAGCGACGTAATAAACGCTTTTGTTTTTTCATTTGAATGCGTTTTTTGTGAGGCATAGGCCCATGCTGCTAAATAATTCCACCGTGCCCCGCCTGACGTTTTGGGATTCGGGGTGATGACGCTAATCCCTGGCTTTACTAAATCGTCCCAATCCTTAATATGTTTCGGATTGCCTTTCCGAACCATAAACACGATCGTTGAGGTGTACGGGGCGCTGTTTTGGGGTAACGCCGATTGCCAGTTCGATGGGATCACCTTTGAGTGGCGATGAATCTCATCCACATCATAGGCCAACGCCAGGGTCACCACATCCGCCTCTAAGCCATCAATTACCGCTCGGGCTTGCTTGCCCGACCCGCCATGTGACTGCTTAACCACAACCTCGTCACCTGTTTTTTTCTTCCAGTAGGACGCAAACAATTTGTTATAGTCTTGGTAAAATTCCCGAGTGGGGTCATAGGACACGTTGAGCAGCTCGATCGATCCGGCCCAAACGGACGACGCCAACATGACCCCTACGACACTTAATATCAGTCCAACGTTGCGATTCATTGTTACTATTCTCCTTAAAATTGTACTTGAACCCGAGCATCAAGATACGCCACACTCGTTTCTTGGCCAGATGCCGCCGTGTTCCACACGTTTTCCGCGTTAAAAAACCACTTCGTCGATGGGCTCCAAATCCAGTTGATACCGACAGTTAGACCGGTCGACGTTTCGATACCGCTCGCGAAATTCACGAATGAATTGTGATCGAATCGAGCCTGCTCAACCCGAGCCACTAATTGCACAGCTCCCCAGTGATTCTGATCGGGATTAAACGAGTCGCGCGGGGAGACATATTTATAGGACGCCGTTTCGCCCGTCAAATAGTATTGAGTTTGAAATTGCCAGGCCGTGTGCACCAATGTGGTATTTGCGAGTGCGGCCTTTCCCACGTCTTGCCCCGACACCACAACCTCTCCGATGATTCCGATGGGCCCTGAATACACCGTAAACTGGGGCGCAATTCGGTAAAAATCACCATTGGCAAACACGCCGCTTGCATAGGTGAATAGCGCCGACCGTCCGGACGGTTTATAGGTCGATAATTGAGACGTTGAACTCGAGCCAATCCGACGCTCAACACTACCCGCGACGCCCAACTCCAGACTGTTCAGCCACCCAAATTCGCTACCGAATGGCTTTCCGATTGTTCTCACATCCAGCGACCGATGGGTGTCCGAATCTTTGTCCGCGGATCCATAGTCAGTGGTCCCGGTCATGACTGCAATCTGAGTCTCCCATCCGTACGGTTTACCGTAGAGCATAATTCCAGTATCCCGGTTGGGAGTGAAATACGTTGAGTACCCATAATCAATAAACGTGGTATCCGTTGGTGCCTGTAATAATTCAATGCCAATCGGCGCCTTAAATTTACCCACTCGCAACTGCCAACCCCTCGCGACCGGCAGGTCAGCATGCCCATCGAGGAGTTTAACGGTGCCACCCGAATAATCCACATGGATCCGATATGTGACGGCATCGGCCAGGGTCCCTTTCAGATCGGTCCGAACACTCCGTAACCCATATAACGAGTCAGAGGTAATGCCATTGCCTCCGGCGACACTCGCGTCATACTGAACAAACCCACTCCACTTGGCCGTTATCGGTACCGCTACCGGACCGTCGGCCCCGACCACTCCGCCCGACACAGAGGCCGTGATAACACCGACTAAAATCGTTTTTTTAATCATTGGTTGACCCTACGCTTTCGTAAAAATTCGGTCACTAAACTGAGAAGCACTCGATCGACATCATGACGATTACCGAACTCGCCGAACTCAACTTAGTGAGGGCAGTCGCTAACGGGTCGCCATACCTAACGAAACCCATTCACCTAACAACACATCGCGACACCTCACTAATCTATAATATCGATCGATATTATAGATTAGCGAAGTACTTGTAAACACCGTTGCCGTTGGGCACACCCGCCGTCAATTATAAGTGAGCCTGATGGAGTGCGACACAGGCCAACACTTTGGCACCAAACGGAATCGCCTCGTGGGCGACGTAAAATTGAGGTGAGTGGGCGGGAATGGGTACGGCGGAGGGTTCGCAAGCCCCAACTCGGAAAAATGCCCCCGGAATCTGTGTCAGATACACCGCGAAATCTTCCGACGCCAGATTGAGTGGGCCGAGGGGTCGTATCACCTCTGGCCCCAGGTCGGCACTAATCGCAGCGGTCGCGTGCTCGATAATAGGCTCAGTATTATTAATTGCTGGGACACCGGGAATCCACTCGATCCGACTGCTTGTCCCAAACATCTCATCAATTCCGGCGGTGATCGCGGCAATCCGCTCCATGCATCGGCGCCGTGTCAGCGAATCCACGGTCCGCATGG
>Ga0214923_10003892_pt1 | contig 18465 bp, 15 predicted proteins | sample LL1510_MetaG_FD_177993 | JGI IMG/M metagenome (GOLD analysis project Ga0214923, IMG submission 177993) | Freshwater microbial communities from Lake Lanier, Atlanta, Georgia, United States - LL-1510 | ecosystem: Environmental > Aquatic > Freshwater > Lake | place: USA: Georgia | collected... | reverse complement strand
GCACCACCGCTGCGCGATACGTCTCGGGCATCTGCAAAGCAGAAAATGCCTTGGTGTCGGCGTTGTTTTCGATGGCTTCGAGAATGCTTTTCATGGGTTTAAGGGTAGTGAGCAAATCCGCCTACGCTCTAACCCATGGCTGGCTCATTCATAATCTCTGGAGCGCGAACACCAATCGGCAAACTCAGCGGAGCACTCGCTTCGTTCAGCGCTGCCGACCTCGGTGGTTTTGCTATCGCCGAAGCACTAAAACGTGCGGGCGTCGCCCCGCATGAAGTTGAACATGTGATCATGGGACAAGTTTTGATGGCGGGCCAAGGTCAAGTGCCGTCGCGACAGGCCGCAGTGAAGGCCGGAATACCGATGAATGTTCCGAGCGTGAACATCAATAAAGTTTGTTTGTCGGGTCTCAACTCGATTTATCTGGCCGATCAAATGATCGCCAATGGTGATGCCGACATCGTCGTTGCGGGTGGCATGGAGAGCATGACAAATTCTCCATATCTGGCCATGGGCGCACGAAGTGGATATCGATTCGGTGATGTGCAAATGCTCGACGCGATTCAACGTGACGGTTTGTGGTGCGCATTTGACGCTTGCCTCATGGGGCTTGGCACCGAACGATATGCGGCAGGAGAAATTAGTCGCGAGGCACAAGACGACTTGGCCATGAAGAGCAATCAGCGGGCGGCTGCGGCAATCGCCGACGGCAAACTTGCCGAAGAAATTGTTTCGATAGCGATTCCGCAACGCAAGGGCGACCCCGTTGTCGTCAGCAATGACGAGGGCGTTCGCGCGTCAACAACAATGGAGTCACTCGCATCGCTTAAGCCGGCATTCGACAAAACCGGCACGGTCACTGCGGGAAATGCCAGCCAAATCAGCGATGCAGGTTCAGCCGTCGTGATGATGTCAAAACGCGCGGCAGAAAAACGCGGCGTCAAACCACTCGGCGAATTTGTTTCATACGGAATGGTCGCTGGCCCAGACACCGCGTCGCTGTTGCATCAACCGAGTCGCAGCATCGTCAAAGCACTCGACCGAGCCGGCAAAAAAGTTTCAGATGTTGACTTGTTCGAAATCAACGAGGCGTTCGCCGCTGTCGGCATTGCGTCAATGCGTGATCTTGGCATCACCGATGACATTGTCAATGTCAACGGTGGAGCAATTGCTCTTGGTCACCCGATCGGCATGAGTGGCAATCGTCTGGCAATAACTTTGCTATACGAACTTCGTCGCCGAGGCGGGGGTCTTGGCGCAGCAGCACTTTGTGGCGGTGGCGGTCAAGGTGATGCCTTGATTTTGCGCGTCGACTGATCTTTAACTAATTCTTAGCCGGCGACTTCGCGACGCCCCTCAAGTGCACGACCCAAAGTGAGTTCATCGGCATATTCAAGATCGCCACCAACTGGCAAACCGCTGGCGATTCGCGTTACTTTGACGCCAAGTGGTCGCAAAACTCTGGCCAAATACATCGAAGTGACGTCGCCTTCGGTGTTTGGGTTCAGACACAGAATCACTTCTTTGACTTTTTGCGGTTCTATTCGTTGCAACAATTCGCGAATTTTCAGTTGTTCAGGACCAACACCATCTAATGGATTAATCGTGCCGAGAAGCACATGATATTGACCGCTGAACTCTCGAGTTTTTTCTATCGCCACGACATCGCGCGACTCTTCGACGACGCAAATAGTTGTGGGGTCTCGTCTGTCATCGCTGCAGAACTGACATAAATCGGCCTCAGAAAAATTTGAACAAAGTCGGCAAAATTTGACGGTCGCCTTGGCTTTATTAATCGAAGACGACAGGTGTTCGACATCGCGATCTTCGCTTTTTATCAAGTGAAACGCGATTCGCTGGGCAGACTTAGGACCGATGCCGGGAAGCCGTGACAATGCGTCAATTAGTGCCTGCATCGGTTGGGTATATGCCGAAGCCATCGCTAACTATTTCTTGTCATCGATAATTTTTGAACCAGGAAACGCCTTGGCGAGTTCGTCGATTGGCGAAGAAACTTTGCCCGGTGGCGCCTGCATTGTTTCGGCCAAATCTTCGATTGCCTCGTAGTCGTCTTGCTCTGAAATACTCGTCGTCGCAGTCTTGCCGCGCTTGGTCGCTGCGACAACAAATTTGATTTCTAACTTTTTGCCAGCGATTCGAAGCAACGAATCGACCAAAGTTTGCAGGTGCTCATTTGATTTAGAGATGTGCATTTCGCTCGGCGCGCCAAGAGTAAGCACCCCATCTCGGCAATCGTTGACGGTGACGGCACTATATAGCGCTCGCACAATCGGCTTTTGCGAGGCGACAACTTCAGGCCAAATGTTCTTGATTTCTGCATCACCGAGCACAGCACTTGGTTTAAGCGGCTCAATATTTTCGACGGTCGTCTGCGGCTGCACCGACTTTGTTACCGATGCTCGCGGCTGGGGCTGGGGCTGCGACTGAATAGTTTTCGCTGGTTGCACAACGCTCGGCATCGTCGTCGAAGCACGACCACCAAGTTTTGTTCGACCAGTCGTCGGATCAACAAGCGAAGGTCGAGCAATCGGCCCGGTTGAATCGCGCATCGCAGTGACGCCAGACTCAAGACGCTCAATGCGCGCCATTAGCGAGGCAACATCTGCACTCAAATTTTGGCGAGTTAATTTGACGACCGCGACTTCGAGCAACAATCGCGAATCAGGTGCGTGCCGAATTTCGATCAGCACGTCGCCCAAAACTTCGATCGCCCGCACGACGCCCGTCGCACCCATGCGTCGCGCCTGGTCGCCAACGATTTCAGCGCGCTCTTTTGGTAACTGCACGAGTTCTGGCGCCATCAACGACAAAAATGCATCACGCAAATAACGCACGATGTCTTCGGTTAGCGCACGCGGGTCGGCGCCAAATTGCACGGCCGCACCAACAGCGGCAAGCGCGCGACCTGGATCGTGATCGATAAACGCTTCAATAAATTCGTCGAGCGAGATTTGTTCGTCGACGTCTCCGCCTGACGCAACAACAAGTTCGAGCGCCGACAATGTGTCACGCACCGAACCTGCACCGAGTTGCACTACGCGATCAATCGCATCTTCGCTGACGACAAGTTTGGCGTCGGCGACGACCCAACGAACATGTTCTTTGAGTTCCTGCAACGGCAAAAGATGAAATTGCAAATGTTGCGTGCGGCTGCGAATTGTTTCGCTAACTTTCTGCGGATCAGTCGTCGCCAAAACAAAAACGACATGATCTGGCGGTTCTTCGAGTGTTTTGAGCAACGCGGCCTCTGCGGGCTTTGACAACATGTGCACTTCGTCCAAAATAAATACGCGATGTCGACCAGGGTTGCCAAGTGCCGCCCGTTCGATTAAGTCGCGCATATTGTCGACACCGTTGTTGCTCGCAGCATCAAGTTCGAGCACGTCGTAGCTTGAACCGGCATCGATCGATGTGCACGAGTTGCACGCCCCACAAGGTTCGCCATCTTTTAATTTTTCGCAATTGAGAACTTTTGCCAAAATTCTCGCGGTCGAAGTTTTGCCCGTGCCTCTTGGTCCTGAAAACAAATATGCTTGACCCTCGCGATTGTTGATTACCGCGTTGCGCAGAGCACGCACGACATGGTCTTGACCTTTGAGCTCGTCGAAGCGACGGGGTCGATAAAGCCGATACAGAGATTGCGTAGCCATTTCGTAGCGAGCCTACCTATGGGGTGGTTCGCCATGTATGCGCCCCATAATTAACTAATCTTTATAGACACGCATGGCAATCTTGAAAACAAAGCAAAATGCTAAATTCTCGGCTCTGGCTGGGCTGGTTTGCCTAGGGATAATCGTCGGGCTTTTCGGCACTTCCGCAAACGCCTCGGTTTCTGGCCAGAATCAACTCAGTTCTTCAAACCCCGCTGCAAACCAAGTTGTTTCGGTGCCGCCAACGCAATTGCAGTTAGTTTTTCAAAATCCATTGGCGAATCCAGAAGTCGTAACTGCAATGGGCTTATCGTTGGCGTGCAACGGCACGCTTGTGGGTCTGGGTGTGCCCCAACTTGGAACTGATTTTAAAACTGTCTCGGCGGCACTGACGCAAATTCCGCCTTCGGGTTTGTGCACCGTGAGTTGGGCGTTGCCAGATAAAAGTCTCGGCTCATTTAGTTTTACTTCGGCTGTTGAAATTCAAACAACGATCGCTGGTGCGACCGAAACACCTGGAACACCGGGCACACCGACAATTATTGGTGAGACAATTGAACAACAAGAAGCTGGTCCGCGAGTTGGTGGCATTCTCGGTCTGTTGAGAGTTCTCGAATATTTATTGATGTCGGCGATTTTTGGAGGCCTTGCGTTGATGCTGACCGCGTGGCCCGAAGGGCCAACTTATGGCGTGACGCTGCGCTACATGCGTCTCACTTGGATCGCGTGTGTTGTCAACATGTTTTTTGTTCTCGTGCTGTCGACGATGCGAGCTGAATCACAAGGGTTCATCGCCTCGATGAACCCTTTCGGTTGGTTCGGTGCATTGAACACCGGCAGCGGCGCCATCTTGATTTTGCGTTTTGTTTTAATTTTGGCGTCTGGCTGGGTGGCGATGAATCCGGGTCGCGTCAACGACCCCGCGTCGCAATTGTTGGCAAGCTCTTTGATTATTTCAATGATCGCCACTCTCGGTCTTTCGCGCCTCGGACAAGATGTCGCAATATTTAGCTACATCCTCGGAGTGATCCATGCAATCGCCATGGCGTATTGGGTCGGTGGTTTGCTGCTTCTCTCGCGCGTGGTGCTGATCGGCCCGGGTTCTTCTGACTTAGTAAGTGCGGTTCGCACATTTGCCAAGCAGGCTTTCGTGGCATTCGGCGTCACTGCATTCACCGGCGCGTCGCTCGTTTATATTTTGGATGGCTCTTCGATTTTCACCAGTGGTCACGGTCGCATCACAGTATTCAAAGTTGTCTTCGTCTCGGTGATGGTTTTTATCACATTGGTGCTGAAAACTTTTGTCACCCAAAAATTGACCGACGGCGACAATTTGACGGGACGAATGGCGTGGCGACTACGCCGAGCCGTCTCGGTTGAACTCACTTTCGCACTCATCGCAATGATGTTTACCTCGTGGCTGGTGGCGACCACACCGCCGCAGGCCAAAGCCGAGGTGAGAACAACTTCGGCGATTTATTCTTTTAGAGAAGAACTAAAGAACGACAGATTTCATGTCGTAATCTCGCTGACACCAGGCGTGACCGGAACAAACGCGATGCGCATCGAACTGATCGAGCCTCGCCGAATAAACAATTTCGCGGTCAAGATGGTGCCGCAAGCAATCGGCTATTCGGGCATTCAAATCAATGTGCCATTGTCGCGCCCGGGTGCGGCGATTGTCGCGGGCGATGGTTCGTTCATTCTGAATGCGCCGGGCATTTGGAACATCGAAATATCTGGCACGACGACCACGGGCGATCTGACGCCGTTGGCCACAACGCTGGCAGTCACGCAAGCGCCCGAGGCGCAAACCGCAACAACACTGCCAACCACGACGACTATTGGCGGTTAGTCAACCGACTGAATCGTCAGCCTCTCGGCAAGTATCGTGAGTTCTGTGAATAGCAATTCAATGGACGAAAAACTCGCCGACCTCAAGGCCCGCAAGGCGGCTGCATTTACCGCAGGTTCGCCCAGATCAATCGAACGCCAACACGAAAAAGGCAAATTGCTCGCGCGCGAGAGAATCGACGCCCTGCTCGACGAAGGAAGTTTTCATGAACTCGATCTGTTGGCGCGACATCGCGCACATGCAGCCGGTCTTGAAGAGCACCCGTATACCGATGGCGTGATCACAGGTTGGGGAACTATCGACGGCCGCAAGATTTTTGTTTTCAGCCAAGACTTCACCGTGTTTGGCGGTGCGCTCGGCGAAGTGTTCGCCGAAAAGATTCACAAGTTGATGGATCTCGCTCTCAAAGTTGGTGCGCCGCTGATCGGTCTCAATGACGGTGCAGGTGCTCGAATTCAAGAAGGCGTCGTTTCGTTGGCGAGTTACGGCGGCATCTTTCACCGAAATGTGCAGTCGTCCGGCGTCATTCCGCAGATCAGCGTCGTGCTCGGGCCTTGCGCGGGTGGTGCGGTCTATTCACCGGCAATGACAGATTTTATTTTTATGGTGCGCGAGACCAGCCACATGTTCATTACTGGCCCAGATGTCGTTAAGACGGTGACGGGCGAAGATGTCACGCTAGAAGAATTGGGTGGTGCAATGAGCCACGCATCAAAGAGCGGTGTGGCAACTTTTGTTTCTGCCGACGAAAAAGCGTGTCTAGAAGATGTGCGTTATTTACTGAGTTTCTTGCCACAAAATAATATGGCCGACGCGCCGTCAGTCGCCCCTACTGACGACCCGTTGCGTCAGTGCGAATCATTGCGCACGATTTTGCCACCGTCTGCAAGTCAGCCCTACGACATAAAAAAAGTTATCGCCGAAGTTGTGGATGACGGCGAATTCTTCGAATACTTTCCGCATTGGGCAAAGAGCATCGTCTGTGGTTTTTCGCGTCTCGACGGCAAAACAGTCGGCATAGTCGGCAATCAACCCATGGTTTTGGCCGGCGTGCTCGACATCGAGTCAAGCGAGAAAGCCGCGCGCTTCGTGCGCACCTGCGACGCGTTTAATATTCCATTGATAACTTTCGTCGATGTGCCAGGTTTCTTGCCGGGCGTCGACCAAGAATACGGCGGCATCATTCGACACGGCGCGAAATTGCTCTATGCATATTGCGAAGCAACGGTGCCCCGCATTCAAGTGATCACACGCAAGGCATACGGCGGCGCATATGTCGTTATGAATTCAAAATCAATTGGTGCCGACTTGGCGTATGCGTGGCCGACCGCTGAACTGGCCGTGATGGGCCCGCAAGGCGCGGTTGAAATTGTCTATCGCCGAGAGTTGCAACAAGCCGCAAACCCGGCCGAGCGTCGCAAAGAACTCGTTGCCGAATACGCCGAAAAATATGCGAACCCATATGCGGCTGCCGAACGTGGTTATGTCGACGACGTCATCGACCCAGCTGAGACGCGTACGAAACTTATTGCAGGTCTGAAGATGTTGCAGTCAAAGCGCGAAGAGTTGCCGCGACGCAAACACGGAAACATGCCACTGTGACGATTCAAAACTCGGTTTCGCCGACACCAACTGCCGACGAAGCAGTGGCGATTGCGACCGCACTTGAAATGTTGTGGCCGAAACCACAAACTAACGTCGCCACATCGGTGCAAACATCTTGGAGATTCAGCGGCCGGTCATGGACTGATTCAGTTCTGGCGCGTCGCAGCCGACCAAATTAAAAATGTCTGGTCCGCTGCACGATCTGCGGGTCATTGACCTATCGACTGTGTTAGCAGGGCCGAACTGCGCTCGCTACTTTGCTGATTTCGGCGCCGATGTCATAAAAATTGAGAAACCTGGCGCAGGCGACAGTCTTCGCGGCATGGCATGGAAAGATCCGCGTGATGGCACCGGTTTATGGTGGAAGTTGGTCAATCGCAACAAGCGAAACATCGCGCTCGATCTAAAACTAGATAGCGACCGCGAAGTTTTTTTGAATCTAATCGATGAGGCCGATGTGCTCGTCGAAAATTTTCGCCCCGGCACGCTCGAGCGATTGGGTGTCGGGCCAGAAATTTTGTTGCAACGCAACTCAAAACTTGTGATAACTCGTGTTTCGGGGTTCGGACAAACGGGACCGTACAAAGATCGACCAGGTTTTGCATCTATCGCCGAATCGATGTCGGGTCTGGCGGCAATAAGTGGCGACCCTGATGGTCCGCCAATGTTGCCGCCGATTGCTCTGACAGACGAAGTCACGGGGGTCGTCGCTGCGTTCGCAACAATGGTCGCTCTGCACAGCAAAGTTGGACAAGTGGTTGACGTCAATTTGCTTGAAACAATGTTTCAAATTATGGGACCATTGATTTCACTTTTCGTTTTGACCGGCGAAGAACAACCACGCCTCGGTTCACAGTTGCCATATACGGTGCCGCGTGGCGTCTTTCAGTGCAGCGATAAAAAATGGGTTGGTGTCTCGGCGAGTTCAGATTCGGTTGCGGCGCGAGTGGTCGAAGTGCTCGGCTTCGCGGGTGACGAAAGGTTTTTGACTTTTTCAAGTCGCGTCAAACATCGCGCAATACTGCACGAACTAATGACTAGGTATTGTGCGAGTCGCGACAGCGCAACGGTTCTGAAAATTTTCACTGACGCGCAGGCCGCTATTGGTCCGGTGTTGTCGATGGCCGAGATCGCAGTTGACCCGCATTTTGCTGCGCGTCAAGCGATTCAAGTTGTCGGAGCAACACCAATGCAAGGTCTGCTCGCCTCGTTATCTGGCACACCAGGTGAACTACGGTGGGAAGGTCGCGCGCTTGACGCAGACGGCGAAGAGATTCGCAAAAATCTCTGGAAACACGGTTAGAAAGCGGAATTTTGAAAAATTGGTCGAGAGGCGCGAAAGTTCTCGCGTTAACTGCGATTGGTGTGATGTTGGTTTCGCTTGACATCAGCATCGTCAATGTTGCGTTCGGTTCATTTGTCGCCGAATGGCCCGAAAGTCGAAGAACACTGACCTGGATCTTTTCGGCATACAACATCGCCTACGCCGCAGGTTTGCTGACCGCTGGTCGACTCGCGGATGCGTTTGGTCGCAAGCGAGCGTTTCTCACGGGATTGATGATTTTTATGCTTGGGTCGATTCTCTGCGCTATCTCGCCTGCTGCAGTCTTTATGGTCATCGCGAGAATTATTCAGGCTGTTGGCGGGGCAATTCTCACGCCGGCTTCGTTGGCGCTCGTGCTACCTGAGTTTGCCGTTGAAAAACGTTCGGCGGCGATTGGCGTTTGGGGTGCAGTCGGTGGAATCTCGGCGGCAAGTGGCCCGACAATCGGTGGTTTTTTGGTCGACAACTTCGGCTGGCACTCGGTGTTTTTAGTCAATGTTCCGTTCTGCTTGCTGGCATTTGCTATCGGCCTTAAATTGTTGCGCGAATCGCGCGATGAAACAGCACCGCGCACAGTCGATTATTTCGGCGCGTTACTCGTTGTGCTCGGCGTCGGTCTGCTCACCTTGATGATCGTACAAAGCGATGAGTGGGGCTGGGTTTCAAATCGATCATTGACAATTTTTGCGATCTCTCTCCTATTTATTGGTGGTTTCGTCTGGCGATGCAACAAAGTCGCCCACCCGGTGCTTGATTTACGTTTGTTCAGACTGCCGTTTGTGACGGCGGCGGCCATCAGTGGTTTTGTTTTCACGATGGGTTTCTTCTCGATGATTTTTGTCAACACTCAATGGTTACAAGTCGTATGGGGTTACAGCCCGTCGTTGTCGGGTCTCGCAGGTTCGCCGGGCCCATTGGCGGCGGCGATCGTCGCGGCGCCAGCAGGCAAACTCGCTAATCGCATCGGTCACGGCAAGGTAGTCGCCACTGGTGCACTGATCATGTCAATTGGCATCGCATGGATGAACCTGTTCATCTCGACTGAAATTCATTATTGGGATTTTTACTTTCCAACGATGGTCGTTACCGGTGTCGGTGTAGGGCTTTGTATCTCGACGATTTCAAGTTCGGCCACGGCGTTTTTGCCGCAACCAAAATTTGCGATGGGTTCTGCTCTAAACAACACTGCACGGCAAATCGGTGCAGCACTTGGTGTTGCACTCGTCAGTTCGATGCTCGTCGCCGCGGCAAAAACTGATACACCGACAAACGGCTTTCATGCAGCTTGGACACTTATGAGCGGCGTAATTCTGCTTTCAGGTATCGCAATGCTGACCTTATTTCGGCGACCAACTGCCGAGCAACTCGCCCAGGCAATTTAACTGGCCACACCCACTGGGCATGTCACTCCAGTGCCACCGATGCCGCAATATCCGCTCGGGTTTTTGGCGAGATATTGCTGGTGATATTCCTCAGCGTAATAAAACTCACCCGATTGTTTGATTTCGGTCGTGATCTTGCCGAAGCCTGCTTGTCTGAGCCGTTGTTGAAAAATGTCGCGGGTGGCGATTGCGGCAGCCTGTTGATCTAAGTTATCGAAATAAATCGCACTGCGATATTGGGTACCGATGTCGTTGCCTTGACGCATGCCTTGGGTCGGGTCATGTGACTCCCAAAAAGTTTGTAGCAATTTTTCATAAGAAACTTTTTCTGGGTCAAATACAACGAGCACGACTTCGGCGTGCATCGTGTCACCATTGCAAACTTCGCGATACGTCGGGTTGAGTTTGGTGCCCCCGCTATAACCCACAGCTGTCGAATAGACCCCGTCTAGTTGCCAGAACTTACGCTCGGCGCCCCAAAAACATCCCAAACCGAAAATCGCTCTTTGCATTGACTCTGGCCAAGGTTCAACGAATGAATTGCCGAGGACGAAGTGAGCAGTGTTCATTGTGTCAGGCTATTGGATGTCTATGCAATCGAGTGAACTTGAGCCGCGACTATTTTTAGCCTCAGATATTGATTCGGCTCTCGAGCTCAATAACGCCAATGCGCCAGCCGTCGGCGAAATTGATCGGTTGACGCTCGAATTTCTGGTTGAACATTCTCTTTATTCTTTTGCGATCGGAGCCGAAACTCTGCATGCTTTTTGTATAACTTTCGCTCCGGGTGCGCCATATACGAGCGTCAACTATCAATGGTTTTCAAAAAAATATTCCGAATTTGTTTATCTCGATCGAATCGTCGTCAGTGAAACAATGCGCAACAAATCGCTCGGTGCAAAGCTCTATTCTGCTGTTGAACAGCGAATGGTCAAAGATCGATGTGCGCCGTTGTTGACTTGTGAGGTGAACTTGAATCCGCCGAATCTTGGTTCGATTCGGTTTCATAATCGCATCGGCTTTCGCGAAGTTGGCCAGCAAGACTCAAAACCTGGCTTGACGGTAAGCATGCTGGCCAAAGAACTCAGATGACTCTTACTTTTTTAAAAAAGTTACGGGATCTATCTGTACTGATTTGGATAGTTCTTTGTATCGCGGCAATCGCACGGTTTGCCTCAATTTCAGGCAATCGCACTTTTCAATATGACGAATGGAACTTCGTGCTAAATCGCTGGCAACTGTCGCTCGACACATTTCTACAACCACACAACAGCCATCTTTCGATTTTTCCTGCTGCCGTATTTTTCTTTTTATTCAGGGCAGTCGGCCTTGCAAATTATTGGGTGTTTCTTTTTGTCGGTTTTATGACTCACATTGCGACGGCTTCAATTTTCGCCTTGCTCGTTTCAAAACGTCTTGGCAAAACCAGTGCCATAGCTCTCGGCGCGCTATTTCTCTTTCTTGGTACTGGTGCTGAAAACATCCTTTGGCCCTTTCAAATTGGAGCAATGGCGAGTCTGGCAGGCTATTTATTGGCACTTCACTTTCTCAGCAGTCAACATCGACATGGCAACTTGCTCGCGATGACTTCAATCATTTTGTCGGTTGGTTCTGCCGGTTTTGGAATAGCGGCTGTAATCGGTGTCACGATGCAAATCGTCATATCTAGACAAATCAAAAAATCGTGGTGGGTCACAGTAATGCCGAGCGCACTTTGGCTGCTGTGGTACATCAATTATGGTCAAAGCGAAGTCAGATCTGAGAACCTCAATGTGGCACTGCGCTACATGAACGAGTCATTTGCGGCATCGCTTAATTCAATCTTCGCTTTATCTATTGGATGGGGTTTTGTTTTTGAAGTCGTGTTGTCGGGAACTATCGCGTATTTTGTCGTGGTCAAGAAAATTTTCAGCCCACAGCTCGCTGGTCTAATAACTGTGCTACTGGTCAATTGGTTTTTTACGGCGCTTTCACGCGCCCAATTTTGGGCACCTCAATCAAGCCGCTATGTCTATTTGACGATTCCCTTAATTATTCTCTCCGTAGTAGAAATTGTTAGAAAACTTCCACGGGCACAGTTAAATGTGGGGGCAATCATTATTTCGCTCTGGTCGATCACCGCGGGTTGGTCGTTCATGAATGCTCATTCTCAATTCTTGCGTGAGTGGTCAACGACGCTACGAGCTGAACTGAGCGCTCTCGAAGACCAAAAACAATTTGTCGATCCGAACTATTTTCCCGACACGCTCCGAGCACCCGATATCTCTGCGAAAAAATATTTCGCTGCCACTGGCGCACTTGAGTCATCTCCTGCCCAAGACTTTTCTTCCTTGGCGACCACATCAGAAAGCGTTCGCACCGAAGTCGACCGCGTGTTGTTGCAATCTGGTGCACTACTAATTAGCGACACCCAGACGACAGTCTCAGGTTGCGACGAAGAGTTTGACTCTTCTGACTTTTTGATACTTAAAAACTCTTTTACTCTGATTTCGTCACCCGATGGCGAAATCGAAATCGGGTTTCGACGATTCGCAGATCAGCCGAGTGCCGTTTTGCGAACGATCATCCCAGAATCTGCGACGGTTGCGGTCACAATAAAAGAAACGTTCAAGAATCAGCATTGGACGGTTGTTTCGCTCACACCAAATAGGCGTGTTTGTCTGGGTGATTCGTCTGGCTAGATCTTGCCTTCGTTGATCGCCATCTGAATCCACGGAATTACTTCATCCAACATTTCGTCCAGAGTCGTGGTGCATTCAAAACCTAGAACTTCTTTGGTTTTCTTCGTCGACGGAACACGGCGTTGCACGTCATATTCGTATGCGTCATCGCTTACATACTTGAAAGGCTTAGATGATTTGTGAATCTTGTTCCAGATCACTTCCGCAAGTTGTAAAACCGATGTCGACTCGGCTGTCGAAATATTAAAATCTTCGTTGAGTGCTTTCGGGCTTTCCATACACGTGACTATGCCTTTGGCCAAGTCACCCCCGTAGGTGTAATGACGAATCTGCTCACCCGAGCCGAGAATGTGCAGAGGATCTTGACCTTTCAAGATTTTTTGCACGAGGTCAGGCACCACATGGCTCATCGCTAGAGACACATTTCCCGAGAGAACTTCGACTTCGCCGAGAGCTCGACCTTCGCCTACACCGACACAGTTAAACGGTCGCACGATTGTGAATGGAAGTTTGTATTGATCGAAGGCTGCCTGGGCAAAATATTCAACGGCGAGTTTTTGAAAACCATATGACGACAGCGGTGGCGGAATTTTGCGCTGATCACCCTCTTCGCTTGGCCAATGTTGCGAACTCTCGAAAACCATCGACGAACTCAGATAGGTGACTTTTTGCAACTTGCCTTGGCGATGTGCGCGAATTGCGGCGTCGCACGTTGACGCCATTATCCGTTCGTTTGTAGCAAGAAGGTCGTAGGCGTATGCATGAAAATAACTGATACCGCCAATCAAAGCGGCGCCAGCAATCAGATGATCACAATCCATCAACAAGCCGGCCATCAAGTCGACGTCTCTCGCGTCGCCTTCGACGAGTTTGTAGTTGGCGTGACTGTCGTAACTCTTGGTCACACGACCATATTTAGAGTAATTATCTAGACCCACAACATTGTGACCACGACTCAACAACTCTTCAACGACATATCCACCGATAAAACCTGAAGCACCTGTGATTAAAACTTTGGCCATAAATTATTTCAATTTCACTTTCTTTGGACCGAACGCGTAACAATACCACTTCAAATATCGAGGTAGCCATGTCGCGATTTTAAAATTTGACACGCCAAACGAACGGTCTAACCAAATAGTCGGCACCTCGGCAACTGGTCGACGATGTCGGCGCGCTTTGGCGACAAGTTCGATACCGATTTCAAAACCTTTGTCGCTCTCAATTCCAACTTGGCGAATGAAATCAGTTGAATACGCCTTGAAAGAATTTGTCGCATCGCGCGTGCCAACTCGTGCACCGTAATAAAGGGACAAACCAGCGACTCGCGACATCAAGCCTTTCAGAAACGGTCCGCCAACCTGCTGACCGGTTCGCACATATCGGCTCGCAGCGGCAACAACGACGCCTCGCTCGACCAATCGCGTCAAAACCTCGATCTGAGAGGCATCGTCACAACCATCAGCCATCGTTACAACGACAACATCTGACACCGAACTATCGATGCCAAACTTGATCGCGTTCGCTGGCCCGCGACCGTAGGTATTGTGCACACCACGCAAGGTCGAAAACTCGACCTGCAGTTTTTCGATTGCTGGCACGGTCGTATCGCTCGGGTCGTCGTATACAACTAGCACTTCAGCATCAATCTTGACCACTTCAAAAATTCGGCGCAAAACTGGTTGCACATTGTCACCCTCGTTATAAACCGGAATGACTATCGAGACTCGGGGTTTCAGATCAAGACACCTTGCTTGCGAATATTCCATATATCTACGACTGGTACCGAAATTGGCATCGATGCAAAGCGCTTGTGTGGTGCGCCGATAACTATCAAATCAGCGCGAGCAACAAGTTCTGCTTCAGACACCAAAGTGTCGTCGTCGCTAACAAGTGCATCGGCGCAAATAACCGATTGCGCTTTGAATTTGAGGATTCGTTTCAACTTATATGAAAGGCTCGAACGAATATCGTCGCTTTCGGCTTTAAATGCCATGCCCAAGACTCCGACCGTCATTTTGCTCAAATCGTAGTTTTTCTCGATCCGCGACACGAGATACAACGGCAAACCTTCGTTGATCATCATGCTCGAGTGTCCGAGCGTGAAATTATTGTTGTTAAATGCGGCAAGTTGCATCGTGTCTTTGAACAAACACGGACCAGCCGCAAAGCCCGCCCCTGGCATGTCTGCTGCTCGCGGATAATCATGTGTGATCGCATGACGCACGCGCTCAAAGTCAACACCGAAGTCGTTGGCAATTGTGTATAACTGATTTGCCGCCGCGAACTTGATGTATCTCCAAGTATTGGTAAACAGTTTTGCAAGTTCGGCTTCTTCAGGGCTCACAACAATCATGTTTTGCGTCAAATTATTGAATAATTTCTTTGCCCGCTCGACCGCATCTGCAGTTCGTGCCGAAATAATTTGTGGCAACGCGACAAGCTCTTCAACCGCCTTGCCTTCGGCGATTCTCTCTGGACAAAAGCTCACGTCGATCTTCTTTTTACAATCAGCGATTACTTTTTCGACCAACTTGGTCACGCCCGGGTACACCGTGCTACGCAACACCAAGTGCTGGCCATCTTTGAGCACATCGACCAGTTGAGCAACCGCATTCGGCACAACCTCAGGATCTGGATTCAGATGTTCGTCAACCGGTGTGCCGATAACTACTACGACATGCTCGGCGGTCGAAACGACGTCTTTATTGCTGGATGCAGAAAACCGTTTCGCCTGCAGAACTTTCGACAAAACTTCGGGGGCGCCTGGTTCATCAAATGGCATCTTGCCCGAATTAACCGTCGCAACAACCTGAGTATTCGTATCGAATGAAACTACCTTCAAATTTTTAGACGCCAAGACAATCGCTAATGGCAAACCAACATGCCCACAACCACCAACGACTACAACGTCATTTTCGAATTTCACAGCGATACCTCGCATCTAATTCTAGGTTGCCGTATCGACCGATTAGTTAGAGTCTGATCGTGCCAATCAGATTCAGCCAACGATGTAGAACATTTGTATCTGCAAATCGATGGTTGTTGCTCGTTGCACTGACAAGCGGGTTGTTGACGACTGTCGCCAATCGCTCGGGCGTCGGCTGGAGTTGGGACACAAGCGACTATGTCGCCGTGGGCAAGAACTTCGCCAACGGCTCGGGATTTCTCGACGCTACAGGTCTACCGATGACGGTCAGACCGCCTGGGCTTTCAATATTGCTTGGTCTTGGCTATTTATTTGGCCTGAGCATAAATTTAACGGCCCAAATTCTCAACGGTGTTTGTGCTGCGGTTTTGGTGCTCGGCACATACCGGCTTTTGCAAATTGCAAAAACTACGAGATCAACTGCGTTGATTGCAGTCGCGTTTATTGCGTTCAGCCCCGCACTGTTGTGGCAATACTCGATGATTTGGTCAGAGCCCCCGTTTATTGCGCTGTTGACAATCGCGATGGTTATTAGTTTGCGAACCATGAACTTGGCCAAATTTCTTTCGCTGACTTCGCTTTTCATCGCGCTGTTTTTTGTTCGCTATGTCGGCCCCGTCTTTGCCGTAACAATCGCAATTTGCTCGGCTTGGTTTGATCGACGACAACTCGGCTTAATCAAATCGATGTTGATGAATTTTTTGATTCTGGTTATTTCGTTAGTTCCGGTTTGGTTTTGGCTTCAGCGCAACGAAAGCATTGACGGCACTCTCACCGGAGCGCGGGCACCTGGTGGCGGGTCGCTAATTGATCCTCTGAAAACATTCAACGCCACGATTGGTTCGTGGTTAACTGCGAGCCCAGTTGAGGGCTCTATATATATGTCATGGATCGACTATCCGCGAATTGCAAGAGTTCTGGGTGCTTTGTTCATCATTGTGCTCGTGGTTTTGGTGGTCAATTACCTTCGTTCGCAATCTTGGCGGCTGGGTGAACCGACAAATGTTTTGTTGCTGAGCGTTGGCATCGTTGTTTTATATGTTGCATTTTCTGCATACCGATTCGTGCACTTTGAACTCGGGCCGCTCGACAACCGAATGATGATTCCTGTTTATGTGCCGCTCGTTTTGATAGTCGCATTAACTTTCGACAAAATTCCATTTTCATCAAGCTGGTTGCGCCAGGGTTTCACCGCTCTATTCGTGTTGTTTGTTGTCATGCAGGCCATTGCAAGCACGAACGATGCTCTAACTTTCGGCCGAGACGGGCGACATTGGGCAGCCAAGACGATCAAGAGTTTGCCGATTCATCAATTCGTGATGTCGCTACCGAGCGATAGTTCATTGATGAGCAATCAGCCGCAACAACTTTTTTCGGTCTGGCAACGGTCTTCGGTCCATAGCCAATTTCAACTTGACCTTGCACAAACAGACGAATGCAAGCGTCGTTATTTTGTTTGGTACAACTCGACATATGACGACGGAACACCCAATGTTGAAGGCCAACCAGAAAATGCGCTTGAAATTTATTCAGATGCATCGGGCCGTGTGCTCGACCTCGGCACTTGTGACTCTGATATCAGCGCTTACTGGCCCAAGTAAAATGAACCGCTCATGAAAATTGGCATCTTGATCGTCGCCTACAACGCCGAAAATACTTTGGTGAAAGTACTGGACCGCATACCAGTTGATTTCTTAAAACAAATAGATGCAATTTTGGTGTGCGACGATGCCAGCACTGACGACACACACAACGTGGGCCTGAGATATCAGAGCAAGTCGCAACTTCCGCTGACGATTGTTCGACACGAAATCAATCTGGGATACGGTGGCAACCAGAAAACCGGCTATCAATGGGCGCTTGAGAAAAACCTCGACTTGGTGGTGCTGCTGCACGGCGATGGTCAATATGCACCCGAGTATCTTCCACAGATGGTTGCACCGATCGTTTCTGGTAACGCCGATGTCGTCTTTGGTTCGCGAATGATCACCCATGGCGGCGCCCGTCAAGGTGGTATGCCGCTTTACAAATTCGTCGGCAACAAGATTTTGACGACGTTACAAAACCGTCTGGCTAAGGTTTCGCTTACCGAATGGCACAGTGGATACCGTGCTTACAGCGTTGCCTCGTTGCGCAAGGTCAACTTCTTGAAAAATTCGGATTATTTTGACTTCGATTCGCAAATTATTCTGCAAATGATCGGTGCAAGACAGCGAATCGTCGAAATTGAAATACCGACTTTTTACGGCGACGAAATTTCACGGGTTAACGGCATAAAGTATGGAATCAAGATTTTGATCCACACGCTCAAGTTTCGGCTGTCGTCAAACAAGAGTTACTTCTAGCCATAACGATGCGATCACTAGTCGACCCAACTTGGCTTTTAGTCATCGCGTTGACGATGGTCGTTTTTGCAAAATTCAAAAACAACCGTATTGATCGTGCAGTCAAACTGGTTGGCCGTGTCAGTATCGCCGTGCTTGTTTTTCTCTCAACTGGCATAGCGACATTGATTTTTGACAAGGTTCTCGCCACTGAGACTTCACCCAAAGACGATTGGTCACCTGAATTTATTTTCGTCTTGGGCGGCGGCTATGAACTTGGTGCAAACCCAGCCCAAGATTTTCTCGGCACTGAAAGCATTCGTCGAGTCAACTCTGCGGCGGAACTTTGGCAACGATATTCATCGTCAAAAGTCGTGTTTTCTGGCGGTCAGCCAGGCACAACTGGCTTACGTGATGCAACACGGCATGGCGAGTTGTCGTCTAAACAAGCAATTTCTTTGGGTCTTGCCGAATCGCGAATAATCATCGAATCGAAATCTCTAAATACAAAAGAGCATCCGATTGAAGCACTCAAGATCTCGGGCGTGAATCGAGACTCCAAAATCGCGATAGTCACTTCTGATTTTCACCTGCGCCGCGCGCTTGGTGAATTCAACAAACACTTCACCAATGTCGAAGCGTTTGGCACCGGCAACGCCGCCACTGGTTTGTCGTGGCTCGACTTTGTACCCCT
>Ga0214923_10003891_pt1 | contig 18469 bp, 17 predicted proteins | sample LL1510_MetaG_FD_177993 | JGI IMG/M metagenome (GOLD analysis project Ga0214923, IMG submission 177993) | Freshwater microbial communities from Lake Lanier, Atlanta, Georgia, United States - LL-1510 | ecosystem: Environmental > Aquatic > Freshwater > Lake | place: USA: Georgia | collected... | reverse complement strand
CCTGTGCTGAAGTTATCGCTAAGGTGTTTCCCTTAGCTAATAACTTTTAAAAAACTTTTATCACCTGGCCATAATGGCAATTGAGTCCCAGGTGCTCTTTTTGGAATCTTACTGTCGGCGCTACTCACACAGCTAGGACTATTACAAGGTTTTGGTCCATCATATAATTGAAACCCTGTTTCGATATTACCAATAGGCACATCATGGCAGCTATAACTTCTTTTTATACTGCCATCAGGTTCTCTAATAATAATACCCCTATAACCACTGCTACATTCCCAGTCTTTGAATTCATTAAAATTAAAAGCATTAAACCTTTCAGCTTGATCCATATACCATATCTTTCGATCTTTATCAACAAACTCAACTTGAAAATGTTGAGGTATTTTTGAATTTTCCTCTTTGTAAATAGGATCAGGAGTCTTATAAAATCTAGGCTCTGGGCGTTTAACCTTTTTGGCTTTGGTAGCTTTATCCTCAGTAAATGCTCGTTGTGGCATTCCATTATGTAAACGTTCTAACATTTCTTTAGTATATCCATCTACTACACGACTAGCAGTAGGATCGCTTTGGGGTTTAAGAGTTACATTAATTCCCTGCTCGTGAAAAAACAAAGCATTATCAAAATCTCTGTCAAACCAATCAGGAACCATAACCATATTAATGGTAATTTGAATATCGTGTTCTTGACACAATATTAATTTATCTGCAAAATCTTGCATTTTCTCTTTTGTATTAACATGCTCAGTGTGCAAACTGGCTGTAATACTTGCTCTATGGAATTTACTTACTGCGGGACAATACTTTTCTTCAAAATATTTGATAGGCCTGCTCATATTACTAGTCATATGAACACTAGTATAATTAGTATTAGGTACATCGTCATTTAAATATGCTAATATATCAGTATACCCGGGATGAAACGTAGGCTCCCCACCGCTAAGACTAAAGTGAAAACTATTGAAATTTCTCTCTCGTGCCTGACGTTTTATTTCATCTATAGTTTTCAAACATAATTCTGTGGGTCTATGATCTTTACTATCACTACGAGCATATGGCCAACAGTAGCTACATCTATAGTTACAAAATCTTCCTAATAACCAACTTACTGTGAATAAATCCTTATAAAGCATTGTTCTCTGCCCAACACGAACAAGATCATTATAAGGAATTTTAGTAAAATCATAAGCACTCCAACTTAAATCACTCATATTCACTCCACATACCTTTTATAGTCACCATAACCAATATTAAGCAATAATGGTGTTAGATTATTCACATTCTTTTTCTTTTGTTTCATTACTATCCAATCTCTTGCTCTTTCTTTATACCACACTGCTTGATCAGAATCAGGATCAATTGTTCCAATCCTATCGCGCATCTGATTAAGAAACTTTATTGTAGCCATTTTATTTTTAAATTTATGATTAGTTTCCTTTTCTGCTACTTCTATAGCAAGGTCTATATACTGTTTATATCCTTCAGGAAGTACTTTAATATCTAACTCTGGATCATCTATCCAATTTCCGTGCCAAGTAAAGGCAGGACAAGTGCCATTTTTTTCTAGTAACTGATTAAATTCATTATGTACCCAACTCATATATAAATGAAAACTTTTAATACTAAAAATATTAAATGCAGGAGCTAAATTTATACTATCAATTTTTTTTGATATGGAAATATATTGTCTAAAATTATTCTGAAATCGTTCCCAATCCAATCCATAACGTATTAATTCAGCATCTTTTCCAAAAGATTCGTTGCTTATTCCTACTGTCCATTCAAAGTTAGTGGTTTCAATTAAGTTAAAAAATTTTGTCATTAATGCAGGTTTAGTATTGCAATTTGTAACAATTTCAAGACGAATATTCTTCATTTTTCTTTTCCAATCTTTAATTGGAGAATAAAACTTAACTCTTTCCGAAATATAATCTACAAAGTCATAAAAATGATCAATTAGTGTAGGCTCCCCTCCTAAAAATACAAAACGTAATTGTTCATCATCCCAACTTTTACTTTGTCTTAAAGATTCATCTAATTCAACTGCATTTTTAATTAAGGGATCACAAAACTCTTTAAACGCTTCAAATTCAGATTCTAAAGGAACACTCTTAATTTTAACATTTTCTTCTATCGCTATTTTACTACTATAATATGGACTACAATATAAACAGGCCATATCACAAGTATTAGAAAATTTTACTTCAATATAATTAGCAAATGATTTTTGTCCCGATAATAAATCATCTCGATTATTTTCTACAAATTCAGGTGTCCATTTATTATGTGCATCCCTATATGTTACACGTTTTCCTTCTTCCCTCCAACAAAATTTGCAATCACTATTTTGAATTCCTGATAAACTATCTGTTTTACGTTGAAGTAATTTTGGGGAAAGTTCAAAAAAAGTTTTATCTATATTTGATTCAAATTTTGTTGAAACTGATTTACAACAATTTCTAACGTGTCTATTTGTAAAATCCACATTAACATCAGTCCAAGATTTAGAACAATACGTGTTTTTCCAGTCACTCATAATTTCACTCTATAATTTAAATTCAGAATATACATCTGTTAAGTTTGTATCAAAATGCTCGTCTAATACATTAGAATAGTCTATAAACTCGTGCCAATATTGATGCCAATCCTCAGCATTCATATAAGAAATAACCATTTGTCCAAATTTTAATATGTTTATTCGATGAGACTCAATATCTGTATTAGGTAATAATTTTACACATTTCTTAATATTTGAATTAATGTCACTTATCCAATTGGACCATTCTGTTGTTATTTTCTTTTTTAATTCAAGAGGTAGCAATTTTGGATTTAAAGCCCTAGGATATTGAACTATACTAGCGTGAAAATAAGCCCCTAAAGATAAAAAATATTCTATAATTGATACTAACCTTGTAATGTTTAACAGACTTGTTGTACAAGTAGCACTTACCCTTGTATTTGATAATTGTTGTACTAAATTAATATTTTTTTCAATTGTTGATAACCCAGAATGAGCTCTTACATAATGATAACAACTAGGATCACCATCTATACTAACTCTAAGATCAACTTTTTTAAAATATTTCCATAAATCTAAAATTGAATCACCTTTATAGTATAAAGTAGTTAAATTACTATTATAACTTAATTTAATATTATTAGCATTTGGTAAGATTGATTTAATAAAATCATAATGTTTTTCGTGATATAAAGGCTCACCGCCAGCCAACATAATCTCTATTAAATTTGATGACATAGGGTTCCCAATTTCATCGATAATTTTTTGATTTAAATTTATATGACTATTACTTTTCCTAAAAGTTCCAAACTGGATCATTTTATCATGTAATTTCGTATCTCTTTTAACAGCAACTTCCCATTTACTACTATAATCAGGACTACAATGTCTACACATTAAGTTACAAATATTATCAAATCTAATTTCTATGCTCTTTAAATACTCCTCGGGCATTGAATAATCTTCAGATATTGCATCTTTTGCTTTCTCAAGATTCATTATTTTTTCATAATCGATAGCAGTCTGCAATCTAGTGCTTCTAACACCACTATCCTCCATATCCCAACAACTACGACAACCAACTGGTCGTTCATCATTCAGTAATTGTCTACGTAGGTCCTTTAATTCACTACTATTCCATATTTCACGTATAGTTTGTTGAGTATAATCACCGATCTTATCAGGATATCTCCAACAAGCACTTACTTTACCTTCTTGTTTAATATTCACATGACAAAATGGCATAACACAAAATGTTTTGCTCATTTTACTCTTCCTTTATATTCAACATAACCTTCCAACTGATCATATAATAACGGTAATGAATCTTTTAATGATTGATTTCTTAACTTATCTAAATCAGCTGTAAAATCAGCAAACAAAGATAACATCTTATTATTAGCTCGAGAATTAAGTGAGCCACTAATAGCATTTAGTTTTTTGTTAAAAGTTTCTTTTCTAGAATTTTTTAAGTCGGCACAATCATATTTTTCACGTATTTGATTAATTTTTGTATTAACATAATCTTTAGCTGCTAAAGGTAAGTTGCTTATAGTTAAATATTTGGGATCCTGTAATATATTAAAAATCAATTTAAAATTAGATATGTTATTATCATTTTTAGATTGTCTTGCATTTAGATCAGGCCAAGAAATAGTAGGAAAATGCGTATTTTGTTTATTCTCCCACCATTCTACCATTTTATCTATTTCTAAAATATTATAAATATTGATAGTAGGATTCCAAGTTACTTGAATTTTATCTGGACTGTTATATTCTTGTATAAGCCAGCTGCTTACTACTTCATCAACAATAGACCATTTACTGGGTGTTCTAATATAATCATTAGTTTTACCAACTCCATCTACACTTAAACTTATTTTTACTTGTTTAAATTTGTTTAATCTTTCAAAAAACTTTTCGCCGGGTTTCCAACTACAATTTGTAAAAACATCTAATGAAATATTTTTAGCTGCATCACAATCAATTAGCATATCCATTAATTTTAAAAAATCAGGATGAATCATAGGCTCACCGCCTGTAAACTTTATTTCCTCGACATTAACAAAATCATCAGATTTCCAATTAAAAGGTATATTTAATACTTTAGGAGCACTATATCTACCAGGATAATGCTTGGCTATTATCACTTCTTCTGTATGCCAAGTACTTGATAAATCCCCTGCACAGGTTCTACATTTCAAATTACAATAATTACCGAAAGTCATTTCAAGGTATTTTATTTTTAATGATTCTATTTTATCAGATAAAGCATATTGATTATTTTCATTACGCATATAGTTTTCTTGTATACGCATAGATATACCACTAACTAACTCTTCGGTATAACATTTTCTACAACCACTAACTTTCTCGCCAGAAAGCATTTTATTTCTAATATCTTCCCACAAATCACTCGACATAGCCTCAGTGAGAGTAGATCCATTAGAAATATTATAGTTGTTAAAAGTATGATAGTTTTCCTCGCCCGCAACCCAATTTTTGTTAATATAATCATCGTGAACGAAATCAAATCTACAACAAGGCTTGATTTGTCCATTAGGTTTAACCTGTATATGAATGAAAGGTAAAATACAAAACGTTTTAGAAGGAACAGTCATTTTTGATTTAATATGGTTTCTTTCTGTAAAGTATCATCATGATAAAAAGTTGCATTAGTATGTTCACCTCCACAGGTATTCAAACAAGTTATTAAATTACCTTCCTGAATAGTCTTATCCCAATTATAACTGATTTTTTTAAAATTTTCTAATATTTTGGCTAAAGACAATGCATTTAAATTAAATTCTTCTAAGTTATATAAACTTATAAATTGAGCTGCCCCAGGACTATCGTGTGTATATGTAGCTAGGTAGCAGCAAGGCAATATAAATCCAGTACTAGTTAAAAAAATCTCTTGACGCTGTTGAATTTTACAACTAATTTTTTTACCATTTAAAGTATTGAATCTTGAATAATCTTTATATTTAAATATACTTATAGGATGATGATCTTGAGTTCCTATATTAGAATGTCTAAAATCCTCATTTATTGGTGGTTCAAGAGTATTAACTTGTATCCCATCTATTAATACTTTATAATTTTTCCTTTGTCTAAATTTTTGAGTGACTTTTATTCTAAATTTTACTCCTAAATCAAATGCTAATTTCTTTGCAATATCAACCTGATGCTCATTATGTTTAAAAACAATAAAATTCCATTGTGCATTGCCACCTGCTTGAATAAAAGACTTTAGATTAGAATATACTTTATCATATTTGACACCAATTCTATACATATCTAAAGTTTCATTGTCTGTACCATCAATAGAAAAATTAACTAATACATTTGATCTAGCAAGTTTAGCCCACCATTCCTCGCTTCTATATCCGCCATTTGTATCAATACTAATGCTTTTACATCCATTATCAATTAAGTAATTAACAAATTCAGGTAAATTTTTATTAAGGCAAGGATCACCATAAACACCGCTAAAATATACATGATCTAATTGACTGGTAAATTCTTTAGTGAATAACTTATAAAAAGATTCTTTACTTAAATCAATTTCTTGCAAATTTGGTTGAACAAATCCTAAAGCAGTGAACCTACTACACATTGGACATCTACTATTACATCTACTACTAGCTTCAACATGAACTATTTTAATTTGATCTATTTCTATCATCTTTTTACTGTAGTCATCATAGATAAACCACATTTCATTGTTACTTTATTTTTCATAAAGTTAATTCCAGTATGTGCCTGAGACCTATCAAACACAATTATACTTCCTCTTTTCCATTGATAGACTGCTTCTAATTCAAATCCATCCAACCACTCTCTTTTAAAATGGTCAAAATATCTATTGTAGGTTGCATCATCTATAGTGCGTTTTGTCCAATCTACATCCCATACAGAACCATCTTTTTTATAACATACTAAATCTTTATATCGTCTAACTGTATAAAAAACATTAGTATTATATGTTGGATCACCTTTGGCAAAATTTGTACCGTACATTATAAATCTATTCTTAAAAATAGCAGTTCCATGATCTGGATCATTAGTAAGCCTATTGGTATGGCAAAACCATAATGGTACGATAAATTGTTTTCCAGGAACATACGTGGCAGAATTTAACACATGATGATTACCTGTATCAATATGTATATTATAAGGTGTAGCAGTTATTAAAAAGTTTCCTTCCCAAATTTCAGTATTTTCTAGTTCTGGTATAATAACTTTTAATTTATCAAAAAATTTATCTTGTATACGTCTATTATCAACATTAAAATGTAACGTACCAGTTTTCTTTACTCTACGACTTTTATGATTTTTGTACATTAAGTCTTCTAACCAAATCAACTCATCATCATCAAATACATTCTCAACACAATAACTATCACCCCAAGTTTTTTTCCATGCTGGGTGATCCTTTGGATCAACTACTAACATTTCTTTAGTTACAGGGTCACCAGGAACCCATTCTAAATTTTTATATTCCATTAAAAATCTCCTTCATTTCTGCAAATGTTTCATAAAAATTTATATTACGATGACTATCTAATTTTTCTAAATAATCCTTCATTTCAGGCAAGCGTTGACTCCAATCTTCACTTTCCATAAATTTCAACATACCTTCTAATCTATCAATACCGTATCCTGCTTTTCTCCACTCTTCCTTTGTTACTTTTCCTTTATGCCAACTTGGTATACCTAATTCCCAATTTTCTTCCCACCAAGGATAAAATTCTTCATAATGTTGACGACATTTTTCTTTAAACCATTTAGGCAATACCTTAACATTTAGATGAGGTGGATGATATACAAAATGATAATTTATACCACCTGCACCAAAAGGCCACATGTTTATTTTCTTAAAACCCTGTGTTAATTTCCAACGTAAAAAATCTGGTATGTAATATATATTCAACGCCTGTACAGCACAGGCAACAGTCACTTCTACATTATTAGAAGTTTCTTTGTCTAAAATATGAAATACTTCTTCAGTTCTTTTCCAAATACTAGGATATCTAATATATTCATTCATTTTTTGTATACTATCAACGCTATAATGAAATCGAACTAATTTAAATTCTTTCCAAAGATCAAAGAGATCGTCTCTCCATTCTACTCCATTACTATTATATCTAATTTCTAAATTTTTAGCGTGTCCTTGACGTATACATTCTTCCAATATTTCATAATGCTCTTCAATGATAAGACTTTCACCCCCTGCAAAATATAATTGTTGCATATTAGGTATTTGTTCATAAAACTGCTGCCAAAATATAGGATTTTTCTTATGCCAATTATAACTACTACCGTTAGTGCTTCCTTTATTATTCCATTGAAAAGTTTCTCGAAGAATTTTATTTTCTAATTTTGGATAAACTGTTTGCCAATCTTTAATCCAGCCTGAACTATCGTGAGGACTACACATAACACAGGCCAACTGACATTTAGTTCCAAATCGAAGATCAATGTAAGTTAGTTTAGGTGGAACACTTCCGTCCTCATTAGTCTCATTTATTAATTCATCTACATTTACTCTTTGACTCCAGTAACGTGTTTCCCATTGGCGCTTGCTATTATGCCCAGCTCTTTCTTCTTTATAGCATTTGGAACAGCTTGGAGGTTCTTCGTTGTTTAACATTTGCAATCTTACATTTTTCATGTAAGTGCTATTCCAACTTGATAAAAAATCAGACACATTAAGGTTGCTAGGTTTTCCTTCATCATCTTTTAGAACTCCTATCATTCCCCCGTGTTCCTTATCATTAGTTGGTCCTACGCTGCTAGCGTTCGCTGTACAGCATACTCTCATACTTCCATCTGGTCTGGTACTTAAATGTACCCAAGGTAAAATACAAAATGTTTTGGATTGTTGTTTCATACTATATTTAAATAAAAGGGCTAAATATAAGAGCATTTATGATTACAGAAAATAAAAAGTGGTTCCCTATTCAATCTGATAACGCCTGTTTATTGAAATGGGCCTGGAGTAGCTTATATCTTTGGACTGGTACATCAAGCAGTTGTCACCGAGTTCAAAATGTTCCTGTAGATAATATTGAAAATTTTCATAATACTCCTAATGTAATTTCAGACAGGGAAAGTATGCTACAAAACAAATGGCCTGGACGTGGTTGTGAACATTGTAGAGATCAAGAAGTATTCAGTAATTTTAGTGATAGAAAACATTGGCTATCTAATTCAAATAATCAAAAATATGTGCCTATTGAATTATATGAGCATCCAAAAAAAACTATAGTGAATCCCACTATGGTAGAAATATATTTTAATAATAAATGTAATTTAAAATGTTTATATTGTGGTCCATTTTTAAGCAGTGCTTGGGCCTTAGAAAACGAACAACATGGTATAAAAGATAATTCCGTATATATAAACAACGAAAGCTATAAAGAAAAATTGGTAGAATTTTACAAGTGGATGGAAAAGAATTATGCTAATCTACGTGAATTTCACATACTTGGTGGGGAACCCTTAATTCAACAAGAAACATTTGATTGTATAGATTGGATGATTGACCACCCAAATATGCATCTAGATGTAGAAATATTTTCTAATATGCAAATTAAACCTTCATTGTTTAAAAAACAAATGGAGAAAATTAAAAAATTGGTAAAAGTTTGTAATACTGTCGAAATCACAGCAAGTATAGATTGTTGGGGAGCGGAATCAGAGTACATTAGATCAGGACTAGATTTAAATACCTTTACAGAAAATATGGAACATATGTTATATGAATGTCCCGAAATTATTCCAACAATGAATTGGTCAGTATCTGCACTATCTATACATACTACACCAGAATTAATTAAAAAAGTAATACATTGGAATCAAAATTGTAAAGGAAAGAAAATTGCAATAAACTATAACAAAGTTATTGATCCTCATATATTAGACCCTCATAATTTTCCTAAAGAGACTTATATTGATAAAATAAAGGAAATTCAGGAGTTAAATAAAAAAATATTCCAATCACAAGATTATACCAATTATGTTGATGCTATTTTTAAGGAAATACTTGATACCCCAGCAAATTATAAAAATATCGAAAAATTAAAAATATTTTTAAATAATATGGACAATCGAAGAAACACTAACTGGAGAGAAATATTCCCTTGGTTAGAGGAAATAAAATAATTTATAGAGCAACGGCATTATGAATAACAAACTTTTATCTATTCTAAATACAATTAATTCTTGCCAAAGAAATTGGATCAGCGAAAGTGTATCTGAAAATGATTTAGATTTACTTATCAAATTAGCACATACAACTCCTACTAAGCAAAATGTTAATTTTTTTAGGTGTATTGTATTAACTAATAGTACAGCTAAAGAAGAATTATTTGAAATTTGTCACAGTGAAGGGTATATTCCAGATAATATACCTAATTTAGTTCCTAATGCTGTGAAACTATTAAAAAGCAATAAAGAATTCATTAAGAAAGAAGGGTCAGCTTGGATTAAAAAACAGGTAGAAACAGATCCTAAATTCTTAGATTTTACTTATGAAGCACACAAATGTTATAGAGATATTGGATTTATTGTAGAAGCATACATTAAAGATTTAAGAACTAATTCAAATATACACACTAGAAATATTGTTTCTAAATATTTTGATAATAACGGAAATTTACAGGTTAGAAAACACGCAGAAATAGAAACACATAAATTTATCAAAGAATTAATAATAAATTATATTTTAACTAATACTAAAATAGAACCTATTCAAACATCTAAATTACAGGTTACAATTCCTGCAATTACAGCAGAAAATACTAATATTGAAGAAATAACAAATATAATAATCGACGTTATTGATAAAGGACTGTCAGCTATGCCAGAACCTAAAATCGGTACAACATATTCCCCAAGAAATCAAAAAAATTATAATACACAAATACTAGCTCCTGTCGTTTTTATGTGGACTGCCAACAAAGATACTACATATAATAGATTATTTGATCTTGAATATGACACTGATATTGAACTTACTAGACATCAAAGTCTTAATGTTGGTATTAGTGCTGGTGCTGTGGCAACGGCAGCACATTTATTAGGTTATAAAACAGGATTTTGTGGGTGTTATAACCCAAGTAATATTTCAAAATGGTTAGCAAATAAACATGGCATTACTACGAACAATCATCCCGTTGCTATTCTTGGTGTTGGTGTTCCTGATCCTAGTAAAGTTAGTAACTTATGCGTCGATGTTGACGGGAATCATTTTTTAAGAAACAGAAGAACTAACAATAGACTTGTTGAAACTGTTATTAAATAGTTCATCGTATTGGGGGACTATATCTACAATGGATTGTCCTCTAGCTTTGTCTAAGTACCGAGTGAATTTTATAAATTCAGGTAATTTATCACTATAATCAGCAGTATTCATATAAGAAAGAACACTTTTTAGTATTTTTTCAGCATTATTAGAAATTTCATTTGAATAATCTCTTTTAAATTCATCAATTGAATTATTGTAATAATCTACAATCTGTTCTTTCAAAAATGATGGCAATACTCTAACATTTACTCTTTTTGGTCCGTGTGCTACATGATGTGTTATTATAGGACGCTTTTTTGTGCTATTAATTTTTTTAAAACCACTATGTTGTAATTTCCATTTCATAAATTTAGGTATATGCCAAATATTATATGCTGTAACTGTACAGGCTAACCAAGCAATAATATTTGAATTTGCTTGAGCATACTCATCTAACTTTTGTAAATTTTTATAGGCCTGTGTCCATTTTATAGGCCAACGCTGATATTCAAGGATTTTTTCTATTCCGTCAATACTAGCACCAACCCTAACTTGTTTAAATTGTGTCCACATATCTAATACACGTTTGGGTAAATTGGTCATATTAGTATTGTATTCTATGATCATTTTTTTACTTTGACCCATATCAATACATTTCTGTAAGAATTCGTAATGTCTTTCGATCATCATTGGTTCCCCACCTGCCATATAAACATGTTTGATATTGGGAATATTAGATTCTATTTGCTCCCAAAATGTTTCACTATTGTGCCAATCATAGTCCGTTGTGCTTAGTCTACCCTTATCATTATGCTTTAAAATTACTGTACCATGAGTATCTTTAAATTCTGTACTATTATGGTAATCACTCCATTGTTCATACCATGTATGACTATCAGTTGGACCACACATTCTACAAGCAAGATTACATAAATTGCCAAATCTTAAATCATAATATTCTAATTTGGAACTTTTTATTGTGCCATCACTATCAGTTACAGCAATAGCATCGTCTATGCTAAATTTCCAATTGTCTAATTCATACTGCCTACGACTGTTAAGCCCACTTGCTTCTTCTTGTTGACATCTTCCACATTCCTGACTCCACTCTCCTGCTAATATATTTTTACGTACTTCTTTCATTAAAATAGCATTACGTGCTTCTTCCATATTATCATTAGCAGCATTAAAGGGTGTGCCATCTGACTTTCTAACAACACCTTGATTTTCTGTAACATTAGCCTGACAGCATATACGAATATCACCGTTATTACGAACAGCTTGAAAATTCCATGGGATAGGGCAAAAAGTTTTAGTCATTATCGTTTTTGTAAAATATCTATACTAATTTCGTTAATAGAAATATCTAAAGGCTGGTCAATTACCCATTTAACATATTTGGCAGCTCTGGATATATCTAGACAAATACGATCAGGATGTTTTGCTTGTACATTAGAAAGACTACCTAAGCTAACGAGAGAAACCTTAGGTCCACCTTGCCATACACCTAGTAAACTAAGACTATTAACATAGTCTCTCAATGCTTTTTTTTCAGCATTATATATCCAAGATGTTGCTTTTTTAACTCTATCAGTAGTACTTCCTATACAGATAATCCTAATACTATGATTTAATTCTAAACATTTTTTATAAGCACATTCAAGAATTAATGTTTGATTAAATTTCCATAAAGCACTTGAATTAATAAAAATATCATATTTTGTAATAATTTCTTCTAATTTGACTTGTCCATCTTTAGATGTTAGATCATATCCATTTGATCTAGATACAAAAGTTGCATCAGGATACAATTTAAACAATTCAGAAGCTAAACCATAAGTTGGATTACCAGTGATCAATATTTTCATAAGGTATTTATTGCCACTGGCAAAAGAAGAAAAATTTCTAATTTAGATAATTCTTATAGATTATGTTTCATTTTTTCAAACGTTTTTAAAGCAAACCATTTATGTAGCTCTTTTCCATAATGCATCAGGTCTCTCGCAGGAATATTTGTATTTATCAGTGATCCTAGATCTAAAAATTCAAATTGAGATAAATAAGAAGCAAGTTCATTTATAGAATATTCTTGAGATGTAGTCCAAGAGTTATAATAAATTTTACAATCGTAAAACTTAGCTATCCAGTTTATTAATAATAAATTTTTATAAGATTCAAATATTGAAATCGTATCATGAGAAAATATATTATCTAAATTTGAAAATAACGCAGATTCGTCAGGTCTCCAATTACCACCACGTGATGGAAGATATTGGATATATTTTTTTTCATATAAAAACAATCTTCTATATACAGATGGTATTAAAAAGAATATAATTTTTGGTTTCAATTGATCAATATATTTCGATAAATGAAGTGCTTGCTCATCAATGCTTGACCCTGGCATTGCCAAATTCCATAAAGGAATTTTTTTACCAGTGTAATTTTTAATTTCATTAAGTAAAATATAGGGCCAAGTATTTTCTAATTCTAAAGCAACTCCACAAGTGTTACTACATCCTAAAAATAAGATAGGTAATTCACTGTGTTCGGTAAACTCATCACATCGAAAACATTGACTGTTATATTTATATTCATAAATTTTAGAACGCTCAAATAAAATATTAGGATCAGTAGTGGGCCTCCAACACTTTGGATTATCAGTAGCCCAATAATTCGAGGTTTTTGATTCATGATAATGAATAAGAAAATCAGGTATTTCAATCATAAAATCTCTCTCCTTTTCAATATTGTGAATTCAATAAAAAATTTATAATAATAAATATATTTATAATATATTCGAAAGTATTCACAATGCAGCCTATAGAAATTTATGATAAAAACAATGTATTAGTAATTAATTGGACATTGAACAGTATTTGCACCTTTCATTGTACTTATTGCCCAGATTTATTACATAGGGGAACTAATACTATCATAGATAAGAACAGAGATCGAGAAATATTAGAAAATTTTTTAAAAAAACTAAAAGAAGAAGTAAAAGATCGAGCAGTGCATATATTCTTAAACGGCGGTGAACCTACTATAAATCCCCATTTTGAATTTTTATGTGACAAGTTTAAAGAATATGATTGGTATTGTCATGTCAACACTAACGGCTCCAGAAGTCTTTCTTGGTGGTTGGAATATGCTCCAAAATTGTATAAAATTACATTAAGTTATCATCCTGAATGGGAAAATAAAGATATATTTGAGAAAATGAAAACCTTAAGTAATATTACTAATATTGGCGTATTAGTACTAATGTGGCCACCATTATGGGATAAATGTATTGATGCATATAATAAATTTAAATCCATAAATAGTTTGGCCCATGTAGGGTTCACAAGAGTGTTTAAAAAAGATCAATTAGAACAAGATACTAGTTATGATTATACAGAAGACCAATTAGCTTGGTTTGAAAAAGAAAAACCAGTATTTAATAATTTTATTATTGGGGTACCACCTAAAAGAGGCTTTGGTAGCACTTATGTGAAATACTTAGATGGATCTGAAAATCAACTAGACGATCAATATTTAATTAATAATAGATTAAATAAATTTTACAATTGGTCTTGTAATATTGGAATGGATTGTTTATATATTTCTTACTATGGAAAAGTAACTGGAGCTAGTTGCAGTCAATCTCAAGATTTAGGAACATTAGAAAATTTTATAGGGTTAGCAAAGACTCCTGTAATTTGTAAACAAATATGGTGCAGTTGTTCTTTAGAAACTAATATACCTAAAAAATTAAATCATATTTAAATTACTGTAATATATTTTTCTTTATCAATTTTTATATAACTGTTAATTATAGTATTAACATCTCTTTGTTGAAAATTCCAAGGCAAATCTTTTATTTGATGTCCTATGGTTAAAAAAGGTATTTGATTCAACTGTCTAGGTTCTTTAGTATATCCTTTTTCTGCTAATAATAGTTCTACAGATTGATTATCATAACAAATACAAAAACCCGTTTGATATCCATGTGTTAAAGCTATATGTGCAATACGACTATAAACTTCCCCTATTAGAGCAAGACTGCTATAATCATAGTGTTTTGGAATAGCCATAATTATTAATGGTGCTAATAATTGGCTATTTTTCCTAGATTTAAAATTTTCAAATTTAAATTGATCAGTATCAGGTAAACTACTATAATCATAAATAGTTTCTATTACATTTTTATCTTCTATAAATAAAAATTCCTCAAATTGATCTTCTACTTGTCTATACTTCTTTTTAAATTCTTCTACTAAGTCTATTGAGATAATTTCTTCAAAATCGAAAGAACGATGTGTATGACTATATGTTTTCCATTTTTCTAAGTTAAACATTAACAATTACCTCTATTTTATCTTGTTGTCTTGTATAAGAAGTAACAAGGGAGGGCATAACATCTAATCCTTGACTTAAAACAATAAGTACAGTATTCATTAATTCTTCTAACCATTTGATAGCATCTAATTCTATTTCAGCACCTCTTTTCCATTGATAAGTGTGTGCCTGATATCGCTCTTCTGGTGTTCGAAACATCATAACATCTCTAATCAACATCCTAACAAATTCATATGCACAAAGTTCTACTGATTGGCGAACTAATAACTTTCCTGCTCTATCAAAATACTCCATAAGTACAAAACAGGTGTTCTCATTACTGAGATATTCAAGGTCTTGAACTAATGCATTTAATACAAATCTTAAATCACGATGACATTTAATACTATCATATTGATATTGATTAAAAACACCAATCTGTTTATATCTTTGTAGTTCTATCCATGCAACTGTTTCATGAGCTATAAATTCTATATTTTTTGATAGTAACTCTTGTGCATTGGGACAGATTATCTTAGGCATTTCAGGAAAGATTTTAGACACAGTATATGACATCTTCTCTTCTTCTAACCAAGAAGTCAAATTTCCTACAGCTAATCCAGCATGAAATACCATGCTTTCATAAAGAGCTTTTCTATCTTTACTTCCTATTCTAGACCAAGAAAGATAATCTAAAGTAGGTTTTAAACTAATTAAAATATTTTTATTATCCTGATCAGATATTGTTACACTATAACAAACTTCAGCCTGTCTTGCAGGTGTCAAATGTATTATATCAGCTATAGTCTGTTTTATTATTTGTCGATCCATTGTATATCCAATTAACAATATTTATAAAATTTATTATTGTTTAAATTGTTCTGAAAAAGCATCATATTCTGATCCACAGGTTTTTGCACAAACTGCTAATTTACCTTCTGCACAGCTTGGCAAATTCCAACTATCAGGAATCATTTTTTGAAAATATAATCCATCAATAATATCTTTTATATCATTCAATTTAGCATTGAGATTATCCTTGCCTATCTGATCAATATAATTCCAAATTTGACCACCTTTTTCAGTCCAATACCAAACATACATTTGATTAGCAGTCCAACAGCATGGCTGTACTATTCCTTCAGCACTTACATATACACTTTTTTCTTTGGAGACTTTACAATTTATACTAACCTTATCCCAATACTTTTCCATAGGTTTCTTTTTGCTTTCATCAGAGTGAAAGATTTGTGGATATAAAGTTCCTTCTATATCTTCTATTTTACTAGGTAAAAAATTAATTGTAGATTCTTCTTTAGCTATTTTACTCAATTCAGCCAAGGCATTATTTCTATATTTTTCATTTGTTGGGGATTGTAATAAAGTTGTCTGCATTCCTTTATGATTCATAGCCTGATGCGCTTCTTTTGTAACCCCTTTTGTATTACTAAAAAATCTATTGGATTTTTTATATTGGAATTTTTCAAATCCTAAAGATTTTGATAAAGCTTCTGCCTGCTCAACCTGATGTTCATTGTGTGCAAATACAATATAATCCCATCTTGCTCTACCGCCTGCTTCTATAAACGCTTTAGCATTAGCCATAATCTTAGAAAAGACAGTACCTTGTCTATATAAATGATTAGTATCTTCTAGTCCATCCACACCAAAAACTACATATCCACGAGTACCTAAAACTTTAGCTAATTGTCTCCACCAATCTGGTTTCTTAACACTGCCATTAGTGTGCATAGATAAATTAATTTTTGGGTTGTTTTCTCTAAAATAGCTGAAGGCTTCTAAAGTATCTCTAGCAGCGACTGGATCTCCAAAGTTACCACACATATAAAGTCTATCTAATTGCTTTATAAAACTTGGTTTAAAAATACTTTTGATATCCTCTAAATATAATTCTGTTTTTGGAAGTTGAGGATTATCAGCACCACCATTAATGTTTCTTGCACACATGGGGCAGAAAGCATTACACTTATCAGTGATTTCTAAATGAACTGTTTTAATTTCTTTATAATTATACATTATTCTACTAATATTTTAATGTCTTTACCAGGACCTACTTTACTGGGTAAATCGCCATATTTTTCAATATAATCTTTTATTACTACCTTATACCAATTTTGGCTGTTATGGTATGCTTGGATGTTATATTTATAGATATTATTGTTAGTAGCCTCCATGACACTTAACGCCCTAGCAGCTTCTTTTTGTAGATCACGTAACTCCATACTATCAATATTCATTATGGTCTTCCAATTAACATTACTCGTTTGTACCCCTTAAGTTGCAATTCCCCTTCAAAAAGAATTTCATTCATTGGAAATTTCTTCTTCATATGATCTATACTATATACACAATTTATATGTTCTTTAACATCAAACATGTTATTACTTTGTATAGCAACTATAGGATTACTGTCCATTTGTTTGAACTTAATTTGAAAAAACCAATCTTCTTTCATATGTTCGGCACTGGTGTTTATAATTAAATCTGGTAAAAACTTTTCACTATATTTGATACCTTCTCTAAAGTTTTCCACTTCCCATTCATATCCATTTTTATGTAGAGTTAGATTATTAATATCAGCATGGACGCTTTTGACTTTATAATTTTCTAGCTCAGGCAAATTAAAAATGTAATCACTAATTTCACACGCAGTACGATCCATTTCAATTATACGCATTTTTCTATAAGTTAATCTTTTATCGTAAATACTTTTTATCTGACCAAACCATCCCGCAAAAACAGCAGCTTGTTTATAAACTGGATCAGGTAACTGTTGCCTAATATTTTCCAATTCATCAATCAACCATATTTTACTTTTAACTTGGCCCCTACTAAAAGCATCATTAATTATTTGTAATTCAACTTTATTCTTTATTAAATTATTAATGCCTCTAAAAATCTTATCATTATAGAACTTCCTATCTAGCATAGAAAAATAACTTTGAATAAACCCTTCCTCAAAATTTGTACTTGCTAATGCTCTTCTAATTGATAAGGATAACTCACTTTCAGAAAATTTATTCTCAAAAGATTTACCAATGAATTGTAATAGTACTTTATATAAATCTAATAAATTAGTATTTTTTGTAATACCATGAATAAAATCTAATTGATCTACATCATCTATATTTTTACTGATGTACTGTAAAGTAACTTTATATACAGTTTCTTCTGAATTAGCCTTAGTTATGCCATGTATTAAATCATTTAATTCTAAACTATTAACATTTAATTTTAGAACATATTGTAATAATGATTTATATACAGTTTCTTCTGAATTAGCCTTAGTTATGCCATGTATTAAATCATTTAAT
>Ga0214923_10003890_pt1 | contig 18470 bp, 21 predicted proteins | sample LL1510_MetaG_FD_177993 | JGI IMG/M metagenome (GOLD analysis project Ga0214923, IMG submission 177993) | Freshwater microbial communities from Lake Lanier, Atlanta, Georgia, United States - LL-1510 | ecosystem: Environmental > Aquatic > Freshwater > Lake | place: USA: Georgia | collected... | reverse complement strand
ACACTTGCTCCGGGGTCATCACCCCTTCATGCACGCCTTGACCCCAAATGCCGGGTAAATCCCCATCTGCCATGGCAATGCAGTCACGAACCTTCGAGTGCGAGCCGTAGAGCGTGAACCACTCGCCCTTGGTGGCATCGGTGCACGCAACTAAAAGCACCTTTTCGGTCTTCGGAAGTAATTCCACGGCCAAAAGCGCTCCTCTCGCCAAGAGCGCCATGCTCGAAAGGGGGATCAAGGGAATCGAAAGCGTCTGTGCCATCATCCGGGCAGTGGTGATGCCAATTCGAAGCCCTGTAAATGAGCCGGGCCCTACGCCTACTGCAATTCCACTCAAATCTTGCAGCGTCCAACCTGCTCCGTGAAGTACAGAATCAATGCTCCAGAGAAGGCGCTCCGAATGTTTTGAGGTCTCCAAACTCAATGACCAGGAAACCACTTGCCGAAGGCTCGAGCCGGTGACCTCGAATGCGGTGATGACTCCGGTGAGGGAAGAGGTGTCCCAAGCCAGGAATTTGCGAGGAGCGTCAGTCATGATCAGTTGAAGATCGGCAATCTCGAAATGTCATTCTTCATGACGATCACCATGATGAAGAGGATTACCGCCAGGCCCACACTCTGAACCACTTCGATTTGTTTGAGTGAGAGGGCTTTTCCGCGCACGGTTTCGATCCCCAAAAGAACGATGTGACCTCCGTCAAGTACCGGAATCGGAAGGATGTTCAAGACTCCCAGTCCGATCGACAAAATGGCCATCATCTTGAGAAAATCGAGCAAGCCGCGCGAAATCGAGTCTCCCGCGAGTTTTCCGATCAGAATCGGTCCGCCCAGGGATTTCACCGACACCTTCCCCATGATCATCTTGAAAATCGAAACCAGGTTCTTTTGAGAAAGGTCAATCATGCGGACCGTTCCCTTGTAAACCAAGGTCAGGGGATTCAATGTACGCTCAATGACCATTGCGGGCTCGAGCATGGAAGCCATCGGAACAATTCCGATGGTGTATTGCTTGAGCTTCTTCAACAATGGATCGCGCTCAGTCGTTTCTTGAGGAATGATGTCGAAGGTGATCGACTTGCCTTCCCTCATGACCGTCACTGACACTTTTCCTTTTTCTTCGCCTGATTTCTGAATCTTTCGACGAAGCTCGAAAAAACTATGAATGGGACTGCCATTCACCGCAATCAATTGGTCGAGCTTTTGGATCCCTGCCTTCTCGGCAGGGGTGCCCGCAATCGCCTGTTCAACAAAAAGCTCGGTGGAATGAAACCCGAAATCCACAGCCGAGTCACCGCTCCATTTGCCCATGAGTGAAACCTCGCGCTCGGCATCTCCTGCCTTGAGGCGCAATACCAATGGAGCACCTGCCGGCAGCTTGAGCCCAGCGTAGGCGACCTCGAAGTCCTCGAAAGTCTTGACCGGAATGCCTGCAACAGCCACGATTTCATCGCCGGTTTTCATCCCCGCCTTCGCGGCAATCGAGTCTGGACTCGAAATTGCGATGCGGGTCGATCGTCCGCTCGGAATGATCCCATCGATGGTTCCGACGTCTTTCTTTTCGCCGTAAACGCTAAATCCTTCCTCGCTTCCCGTCTGAAGACGGATCGGAAGAGTCTTTCCCTGACGCTCGATTTGCAATTCGACTTGAGTCGCCGGCTTATCGGTCAGGAGCGTGTAGAGGTCCTCAAGCTTTTGCACAGGGGCCCCGTCAACGGCAGCGATCCGGTCACCTGCGATGAGTCCGGCTTTCTCGGCCGGTGAATCACGCAAAACCCTTCCGACCACAGTCGAGATCTGGGGTTCGCCAATGGCCATCATCGCCATGAAGACGATCGCAGCCCAAATGAAGTTGAAAAGAGGACCACCGAAAAAGATGAAAAAGCGCTTCCAGGGCACCTGGGCGTGAAGCGAACGTTTGCGATCTTCTTCCGAAAGCTCAACGCTCGGATCTTCACCGAGGAGTTTCACGTAACCTCCGAGTGGAATCGCGGAAACCCGGAACTCGGTCTCCCCCCACTTGCGCTTCAAGAGCACAGGCCCGAATCCAACCGAGAATGCATCGGCGCGAACCTTGAAGAGTTTGGCAAAAAGGAAGTGCCCGAGCTCGTGAACCACGACCAAGGGAATCAGAACCAAAACAAAACCAAGAATTGAAAGCACGCGACACCTCCCAAAAGGGTATTAAAAATGAGGCTTCATCATACCGTTATTTCAGCTAAAAAACCGTAAAATTCCATACATGACCGGGAGCGCGAACACGACCCCGTCAAACCGATCCAAAAACCCCCCATGCCCGGGAAGGATCGAGCCCGAATCCTTCATATGGAACGCACGCTTGAGCAGGCTCTCCGCCAGATCGCCGACGATCCCGGCCGCTGTTAAAATCAATGTGACCGGGATGAGAAAAAACAAGGATTCCCGGGGTAAAAAATAGTGCGCATACGCGATAGCAAGCATCAAAGCCCCAAGCGCTCCCCCAACAGCCCCTTCCCAGGATTTTTTTGGACTGATGGTTTCGTACAAGGGACGCTTTCCGAACCTCAGTCCCGCGAAATAGGCGAACGAATCACTCGCCCAGATGATGATGAGAGTCAGAATGAGCCAATGCCGCCCTCCCGGAACCTCACGAATTCCCACCATCAGGATCGGAAATGCCACGCAATAGATCATTCCAAAGCAGAGCGCCATCAGCTCTTGGACATGCGCCCGAAGGAGTGCAATTCCGTCCTCGGTGACAAGCGCGTCCTTGCCCCGGTAGTGAAGCAGTCCGGGAACCATGAACAAAAATACGGTAAAGAATAGGAGCATTGGAATCACTGTAATGGCGGAAAGTCCAAGACCCGAGGGAAGAATATAGTTGAACGCATGAATGAACGCGTTGGTCGCAAGGGCCAAAAACATCTTCTTCCGAGCATCCTCGAGCGTAAAACACATGCGGCAATACTCGTAGAGCATTCCCATTGAGACTACCCAAGAGAGAAATGCGACCCCTCCGATCCCGAGCCCCACCAGGAGAAACAGGATTACGGGAACTCCCACCAATGCCGTCAATACTCGAAGCTTCAGGTTCTGACTCATATTCCTCCAAAGCGACGCTTGCGCTTCGCAAATCCGGCCAGGGACTTTTCAAACTCCCCCACCGTGAACTCGGGCCACTGGACTTCCGGAAAATCGAACTCGGCATAGGAACACTGCCAAAGCAGAAAATTGCTGACCCTCATTTCTCCGCTCGTTCGAATCATCAAATCCACATCGCCGTGTTCCGGCAAACCGGCGGTCGCAAGACGTTTGGCAAAATCGGCCTCAGACAGGGCATCCGGATCGAGCTTTCCGAGTCGCGCATCCCGGGCAATCGATTTCGCAGCCGAAAGAATCTCAGCGCGACCACCATAGGAAAGCGCGAAGGTGAGATCCATTTCGCGCCCTACGGAGAGGGTTTCGATGGCGCCCCTCAATTCACTTGCGGCATCTTTCGGGAGACGATCGATCTCGCCAATCACATGAAGGCGAATCCCCTGCTTCTTGAGCTCATTCACCTCGCGACGCAGGTATTTCTTGAGGATCTTCCAGAGTACGGCCAATTCCTCTTCGGGCCGCCGCCAGTTCTCGGTCGAGAACGCGTAGAGGGTCAATGCCCGGATCCCGCGTTCCCGCGAGGCTCGGACGATCTCCTTCACCCGGGCAGCCCCCCGGATGTGCCCATAGAAACGGGGATAGCCGCGCGCGGTTGCCCAGCGCCCGTTCCCGTCCATGATGATGGCAATATGTCGGGGCAGAACAGGATTCAACACGACTAAAGGGTCATGATTTCTTTTTCTTTGGTCGCGATGATCTTGTCGACTTCAGCAACCTTGTCGTCGGTCTTCTTCTGGATCTGCTCCTGGAATTTCTTCGACTCGTCGGCAGAAATCGCCTTGTCCTTTTCCTGCTTCTTCACCGCTTCATTCGCGTCACGACGATGGTTACGGATCGCAATCTTGGTGTCTTCTCCCACCTTCTTGATCATCTTGACCATCTCCTTGCGGCGCTCCTCGGTGAGCGGCGGCATGGTGATCCGGATCACCTTTCCGTCATTCTGGGGCGTGAATCCGACGTTCGCCTCAAAAATGGCCTTCTCGATTGCACCGAGCATCGAAGGCTCCCATGCCACGATCTGAATGGTCCGGGCATCGGGGGTGGTCAGATTCGCGACCTGCGTGATCGGAGTCTTTGATCCATAATAGTCGACATGGACATGGTCGATGAGTGCAGTAGAAGCGCGACCGGTTCGGACCTTGAGCAGATCCTTTTGGAGCGCCTGGATGCTCTTATCCGTGTTTGCAGAAAGTTCATTGAGTACGTTAGACATGAGGATTCTCCTTATTCTTGAATCAAATATGAACGAGAGTTCCGATGGTTTGACCCTGGGTCACCTTTTCCATCGAGCCTTTTGCGCGAAGGTTGAAAACGATAATGGGTAATTTATTGTCCATGCAGAGCGAGATCGCCGTCGAATCCATCACCTTCAGCCCCTTTTGGAGGACATCCATATAGGTGAGTTGCTCGAACTTGGTCGCCTCGGGATGCAGCTTCGGATCGGCAGTATAAATGCCATCGACACTGGTCGCCTTGAGCAATACCTGGCAATTCATTTCCATGGCTCGAAGGGCAGCTGTGGTATCGGTCGTGAAATACGGACTTCCCACACCCGCTGCGAAAATCACCACTCTTCCCTTTTCGAGGTGCCGCACGGCCTTTCTTCGGATGTACGGCTCCGCGAGCGCCCGCATCTCGATTGCCGACTGAACGCGCGTGAAAACTCCCTTGCGCTCAAGCGCGTCTTGGAGCGCCAGACAATTCAAGACGGTGGCGAGCATGCCCATGTAATCCGCAGTGGCGCGATCCATGCCCCGGGTAGCGCCTTTGACTCCGCGGAAAATGTTTCCGCCTCCGACCACGATTGCCACCTCGGTTCCGGATTTTTGGATCGTCTGGATTTCATTTGCAATCCCATCCAGAACATCGGTGTCGATTCCGAATCCCTGCTCGCCCGCGAGGGCTTCACCGGAGATTTTCAGCAATACTCTTTTGTAGTGTTCACGCTTCATATGAAAAAAGGGGCCTTGACCGCTAGATCAAGGCCCCGTGCTTTCTTAGTGTTGGGTTTCTTCTGAGGTGACTTCAACCCCTTCACCCAGAACGTAGCGGGTGAATCGGGTGATCGCCAGCGACTCTCCCATCGCCTTGCCCGTTTCGGCGGTCAGGGCTTCGATGGTTTTCTTGTCGTCTTTGACGAAACGCTGCTTCAGCAGGCAAGTTTCCTCGAAGTACTTGTTGATCTTGCCGGTGGCAATTTTCTCAAGCACGTCTGCGGGCTTGTTCTGACCCTGAAGCTGGGCGAGTGCGATCTCTTTTTCTTTCGCGATCACATCGGCCGGCACTTCGTCGGCTTTCAGATACAGGGGACTTGCAGCCGCGATGTGCATCGACACATCCCGAATGAAAGTCGTGAATGGCTCGGCAGTCGCCTTGCCTGCATTTGCAAGCGAAGCTTCAACGAGCACTCCGACTTTTCCGCCCATGTGAATATAGCTCTTCACTTCTTTTCCGCCACCGAGGGGGTAGCGAACGAAACGACGAACCATCATATTCTCGCCGAGGGTTGCAATGCCTTCCTTCACGAATTCCTCGACGGTCTTGCCTGAATCCATTTTTTGGGTCAGGAGTGCCGCGGGAGTTTCAGGGTTGGCCTTGGCAATGTGCTTGGCAATCTGAGCAACGAACTTCTGGAAGTTCTCGGTCTTTGCGACGAAATCGGTCTCGCAATTGACTTCAACCAGAACGGCTGCCTTGGTGTCCGCATCGATCAGAGAGAACACGGTTCCCTCTTTCGCGGTACGGCCCGTCTTCTTGGCAGCGGATGCAATCCCCTTTTTGCGGAGATACTCAACTGCCTTGTCGAAGTCGCCCGCATTTTCGGTGAGGGCTTTTTTGCAATCCATCATCCCGGCGCCCGTGCGCTCACGCAATTTCGAAACCTGTTCTGCAGTAATTTGCATAATTTCGGGTTCCTTTCGGGTTACTTGGTTTCAGTAGGTTCGGTTGACTCGGTGGCATCCATTGCTGCGAGGTCGGCAGCATCAACGCCTTTGAGGTCGATATCGCCTTCAAAGCGGGAAACCTTCTTGTCGGATCCATCGTCGTCTTTCTCAGACGCGCCTGAACCTGCGGCACGCAGCTTCTCTTGATGGATTGCAGCACCCTCGATGCATGCATCTGCCATCATTTTCGCAAACAAGGAAACGGAGCGGAGTGCGTCGTCGTTTCCAGGAATGACGAAATCGATTCCGGTTGGATCACAGTTGGTGTCGACGATGGCCACGGTAGGAATGCCCAAGCGACGAGCTTCCTTGATGGCGTTCGATTCTTTGGTGGTATCGACGATAAACATCGCGCCCGGTAGCTTCTTCATTTCCTGAATCCCGCCAAGACCGCGCTTCAACTTGGTGAGTTCGCGATCAAATCCGGATTGTTCTTTCTTGGTGTAATCGTTCCAAGACTCAGAACCCTTGAGGGCTTCGATTTTCTTGAGACGATCGATCGATGCCTTCACGGTTTGGAAATTGGTGAGCATTCCACCGAGCCAACGCTCGGTCACGTAGTACATTCCGGCGCGCTTCGCTTCGGCTTCGATCACTTCGCGGGCCTGCTTTTTGGTTCCAACGAAGATGATTTTCTTTCCGTCAGCAGCGATGTTCTTAATGAAATCGCAGGCCTGACGGGCGCGCTCTACGGTTTGCTGAAGGTCTACGATGTAGATGCCGTTGCGGGCGCCGTACACGTAAGGCTTCATTTTTGGGTTCCAGTGATTGGTCTGATGGCCGAAGTGGACTCCCGCTTCGAGCATGTCTTTCATTGAGATGGTTGGCATATGCCTTCCCTTTCTGGGGTTAAAGCGGGAAAGCAAAAATTCCTGAGGGAAAGATTTGTTGGATCCCGCGGTTGTTTCCTCCACTTCCAAAATCGGGCCCCGAAATCAACTCGGGAGACCGACACCACGTTTATGCGGAAGTGTGTGTTTTGTCAGGAGGTTATAGCCAATGCGGGGGTTTTTTGCAATGCTCAAGTGATGCAGGCAGCTTGGCTAAAAGCCCTTGAAATCAAAGGCATTTCAGGAACTCTGGTCGAAGTACACCTCCAGCCGGGTGCCAAAAATGACTTGGCCATTCACTGGGTTTGCCGCTAGGATCGCAAGCTCAACCTCAAGGAGACTTTGATTCATGAAAAAGGCACTCGTTTCATCCATTCTGTTCGTATCCATGATCCTCATGGGACCCGTCACCCAATCCGCCTCTGCGGCCACCAAGAAAAAGAAAACCCACGTGAAGACCGAAGCACCGGCAGCCCAGGCTGCGCCGGCTCCTGCGGTCGAGCAAACTTCCTACTCTTCTTCAAGCGGCTGGACTCCAAACGCGAGTTTTGGCCTCGGTTCGATCGAAGGGACATTCAATCTCGGCGTCATGGGTAGCTATATGACCGATGTTCAGCTGAAGGATGCACACTTTCGCGCGGGCGTGAAGACCGGCTTTTTGCTGGGTCTCGGCGATGTAGGAACCTGGGTGATCCCGGTCATGGGTTCTGCAACTTATGCCTTCCCGAACGGTGGATCACTCAAACCATACTTCGGAGTCGACCTCGGAATCGGGATCGCTCATGTGAATGACGTCAGCGTTGGTGGTGTTACCGTGAACACCTCTACCACCAGCGTGAAATTCGCAGCCCTGTTTTATCCAGGCGCTCACATCACTGACCAGATCTTCGCAGAACTTCCCTTCGGCAGCATGGCCGGCGGCTTCATCATCTTCCCCAGCGTGGGAATGAAGTTCTAACTTCGCATCCGATCCATCGGATTCATGAAAGCCCGGGGGATGAAGCCCCCGGGCTTTTCTTTTTCCTTGGATTCCTGATACATCCGAATCATGAGCGCAGACCCCTTTCAGAAATTTCGTGACCTCCTCGAGGCGAACTACCAGTTCCCGTGTACCTATACGCACAAATTCATCGGCAAGAACTCCGTCATCTTCAGAGACTCGGTATCGGAGTTTGAAAAGAAATTCATCGGCCTGACGAAAACCACAGAACGCATGAGCGCTTCAAGCGCCCATGTGGCCCTGACCTATGATTATCTTGCAGGAAGCGCGGACGAGATCATCGAACTGACGAAAGAAACTCGGAAGATCAACGACCTGATTTACATCTTGTAGAAAATTTAGGTCTCCGCTCAAAATGTTTCTCTGAATCAATGCATGATCAATGAGTCAGTCAGTATATACCGTCTCAATCGTATCGATGACATTTTTGGTGTTTGGCCGCACCTTTAATTTTATCAACTCTTTCACTTCCTTGAGATGCTTCAAGAAGACGTCCCTTGTCGTTGAAGCCTCTTGCTTTTCTGACTTCAAATGCCAAAGAGAAAATTTGCTTTTTCCGTCTGCTTCGTAGGTGCGAATTTTTCCGGTTGGCTTAAGAAAGGCGCCGCCTGAGGGATCTGAGCACCACGGCAATTTGTTTGAATGAGCTTCATCAAATTCCTTTTGGGTCAGCTTCTCTTTTCCGGCGTAATCAAAAATGTAAAAACACTTTAGATTAAGGAGTTCTTGAATTTTCAAATCGCTCCCCGAGAAGGACTCAAAATATCCATAGTCGAAGTCGGCATCCTCTTTTATTTCGATGTAGTCCGTTGGGCGGCTCAATTTAAGTTCCGGTAATGGCTTCTTGTCGAGCGGTGCCTTTATGTTTTTCTTATGCGTCCAACAGGCTTTACCTTCAAAATTTACCAATAACCATTCACCCTCGACTTTTGAAGCCTGAGTAGACAGCTGGTCGGGTAACTTATGAAGAATCTTTCCCTTTGGCTTTTCTCTGCAGTTCGCAGGTCCATCAATTACAACCTGAAGGTCCTCGTGCGCATGAGAATGGTTCACAAGAAATAAAAATCCTAAAAATGTCAGTGGTTTCAAAATCTTCATCACTAGATATCCCAACTCCGGTTGATCAAGGGCCAAAATTTCATAAGCGTTCTCATGACGGAGTTCGCGTTACCAACGCTTGTGCCTGGAGGCGAGCCTCTTCACCCAATAAGGTCGAAAGATACCTCTCGGTTCCACTCGCCAACACCACGACGATCGACTTTCCGGCAAACTCTGGTCGTTTCGCCACTCGGATCGCGGCCGTGATTGCCGCGCCCGAACTGATCCCCACCGGAACACCCGCTTCGCGGATCACGCGCTTTGCCATCGCAATCGCATCTTCACTCGTGACTTGTTCCACACCGTCCAGCAGGGCTCGATCAAAATTTTGGGGAACGAATCCGGCCCCGATCCCCTGGATTTTGTGGGGTCCCGGAGCTCCTCCCGAAATGACGGGCGATTCCACTGGCTCGACCGCGATCATTTTCAAGGACGGCTTTTTTGATTTCAAATACCTCCCAATTCCCGTAAAGGTCCCACCGGTGCCGACTCCGCAGACCACGGCATCCACACCCCCTGCGGTGTCGGTCCAGATTTCTGGTCCAGTGGAATAAAAATGAATCTCCGGGTTGTCAGGATTCTCGAACTGCCTCGGCATGTAAGAGTGCGGAGACTGGGATTGGATTTCAACTGCTCTGGCAATGGCTCCCTTCATTCCGAGCGATCCTGGAGTGAGCTCGATTTTTGCCCCCAACATCAGAAGCAGGGTTCTGCGCTCGAGGGACATCGTCTCTGGCATCACCAAGGTCAGAGCATACCCTTTTGCTGCACAAACAAAAGCAAGACCGATCCCGGTATTTCCGGAGGTGGGCTCAACCACACTCATTCCGGCCTTGAGCTCGCCCCTCTTTTCAGCGCCTTCGATCATGGCACGGGCGATTCGATCCTTCACCGAACTGAGCGGATTGAAGAACTCACACTTGAACCACACTTCGGCCAAGCACCCTTGAGTCACCTGTGGAATCTGAATCAGCGGAGTCGAGCCGACGGTATCGAGAATGGAGTTGAACTTGGCCATGGGCAGATTCTAAAGCGATGACCGAGACCGATCAACCGGAAATCCTCGAGACTCATTCGAGCCATCTCTTTTGGCTTTTCCAAGTAGGATCATGTTTCCTTGCCTCCCCAACTCGATCCATCGGGAGCCCAGGGTCAACTGAGTGGCGAAATCTGCATGAAGGTTGCGGTCGATCAGAGCGAGGCATGCACCATATCGATCCAGATAGTCCTCTGGGCCTCGTGGATGATTCAATTCGTTCCAGTAGCTCCAAAATACCGAATCCTCAAACTCGAGGTGCTGCGTGTGAAGAAACACCGGTCGGTGGGTCATGAGCATGACCGCTCCTGATGTTTCCATCTCAGTAAAAACCGGACACGATTCCCTTCGAGGATCAGTCATGAGCGACAGCAGCTGCACCGGAACCTCATCATCAAAGGTCCTTAGCCTTTGCCATTGGGTCCACTCATACAATCCGGAGCGCACGGGCGAAAGCAAAAGCAGAATCATCATCCAAATCAAACCCGCCCCCCACCAAAGGCTACGGGATTGACCGATCTCTGCCTTCCGAAAGGAGGGCTGCTTCAAAAAATCCGGGAGCGCAATAAACGCAAGAGGAGCCATGCGAATGGCCGTGCTGCCAAGGCCCAAAAGAGGCCAAAACGGCGACTGAAGCTTTCTCAAAACTTTTCGAGCGGAAGGCCCTGCCTTTAGGAACCTCATGCATAGGATTGCAGTCAAGGCGAGGAGCAAAAAATACAAGATCCCTGTCGGAGGCTCTGTAAGGAGTCGCGTTGAGGCCCATTCAACAATGCCTCGATTTTTTGAGAGCAGCGAGTTCTCAATCACATAGGAGTAAATCCTCACGCCAAAAGGATTCACCCCAGAGGCCATCAGAATTGCCGCAAGAAAACACCCGGATCGAAACAGAAGCACATAGAAAACTCGGGATTGCCACCCAGAACGCAACGCTACCCTCAAGGCTCCGAAGCTTAATCTCCAGAGGGCAAGGAGGGGCAACAGCACAAATGAGCCATGGGTATTTGCCCACAATAACTCAAGGCCCACGAAAGGCAGCCAGGATCGAACTCTTCCCATTTTCAAATGCTCCAACTGGATCAAAACTAAAATGAGAAACAGTAGGCCAAGAACCGAGGGCCGCTCCCCCAACACGGGAATCAGCGCACACCAAATGGAGTACGTCGCAAACCGTGAAGTAAAGCTTTGGGTCAAATCTCTTCGAGAGTGATCGCGATGCCAAAGGAGGGCCAAAAGAACTGGAGCCAAAAGTCGATTCAAGAGCGCCAAGCCCTGAAGACCGATCCACGGATATAACCACGCGTAGAACACGGAAATTCCCCAGGATGGAAAAACGGAGCCTTTCTGCGGAAGAACACTGACCCAAGCGGGAATACTCACGGTCCCGGACTCCAGAATCTTGCTTCCAAAGAAAGTCCACGCAGCCAGGTCACCTGCAGAATAAGGCAAGCTCGCCACCGCCAGGGTGGGAACTCCGATAAAAATCCAGAATGAGGGATGTCGGCTAAAGATCGGCATTTAGCTCAAGAATGACCGAGTTGAATTTTCCCATGCCTCAAGTCTAGAGGGATGCCCGAGGGCGATCAACCCGAAATCATCCTGCATTACTCGGAATGGCGAAGAACATGAAATCAAGATACAACCCCTTTGATGAGCTCCCTCATGCATTCTTCAAAGAACTCTTCTCAGCGCCTCGAAGGAGTGATCTGGTACCATCGGGACCTGAGGATCTCGGATCATGAAGGACTGAGAACAGCCCTTTCAAGCGGCGGTCGATGGGAGGCGATAGTCATTCCCTCGGCGAACCCGAACAGTCCACAGGGTCAGTTCATTACCGAGTGCCAAACGGAGATTGAGGCGAGTCTTCGTTTTTTTGAGATCGCTCTTCACCGGATTCCAGAGCATGAAGTTGCGGACTGGATCAGATCCCGACAGGACGAGAACCCTGAATTGATCCTTCTGACTCAGCGGCGGTACAACGCCCGCGATCAGTCCATGCTCTTCAAGGCAACGGCGGATTTCAGAGCAGACAAGATCCGGATCTTTGACGAGGGCACTTTGTACCTCGAGCAAGACCTGCCGTTTTCGATCGAAACCCTGCCGGGAACCTTCACGCCGTTTCAGAAAAAAATTCGAGCCTCCCGAGCTCCGATTCGGGAACCTATTCACTCGGTCCCGAGCACAGCAGAACTCCTGAGCCCGGGACGACCCACTCACGAAATCGGCGGATCTGATGCTCCCGTCACTCTCAAGGGACGAACTTTTCAATTCAAGGGCGGAGAGCGCAATGCCCAGGCGCGACTTCACGAATACTTATTTCAAACCCGGGCGGCACTTCACTATCATGAAACCCGAAACGGCCTACTCGAGCTCAATGACTCCTCGAAACTTTCCCCTTATCTTGCTCAAGGGTGTATCTCCGCACGCCAAGTCCATGCGGAAATTCGAAAGCTTCAGGAGAAAACGGGGCCATCACAGGGCCTCGAGGGGCTGATCTATGAACTCGAGTGGCGCGATTACTTCAAGTATCTATCTCTTCGCTCGGGCGATCGACTCTTCTGGCCCCAAGGGCTTCGGAATGAAGCGCGCGAGTCGAGCCCCGATCGTGAACTTTTCACGCGTTGGTGCGCGGGCGAAACCGGTAACGACTTCATCGATGCAAACCTCCTGGAGCTCAAGACCTCGGGATGGATGTCCAATCGCGGACGGCAGAATGTGGCAAGTTTTCTCGCAAAAACCCTGAAGCTTCCTTGGCTTTGGGGAGCCGAGTGGTTTGAAAAGAATCTCATGGATTTCGATGTCGAGACCAATCAGGGCAACTGGATGTACCTTGCCGGAGTCGGGACAGATCCACGGGATCGGGTCTTTAATCCGGATGTTCAAGCTGAAAATTATGATGGCAATGGCGCTTACCGCACGCGCTGGTCGACTTGAAGGCTCCTGCGCCTAGCGTCCACCCTCAACCTGGGTCCAATTCGGAAATGGATCTGGAGTCGCGGGATATTTGATCTGGGCCTTGTGATTGTTCCCGGCTGAGAAAACCACGGCCGAAACGGCAGGGCCCACCAAAACATAGCTGTTTCTTTCCCCGACAGAAAGATCGAGAATTTGTGCGCCCGCCACCGGCAAGGGAACCGATTTCAAGGAGCTGCTCCCGCTCAGGGATCCGTCCCCGAACATTCCGGAGACGTTCGAGCCGCATGCAAACAATGCATTGGCATTCGTCGAAGAGTTCTTGGTCAGCACCATGGTGTGGCTTCCACCCACTGCAACCGACTGGATGAAGGTGCCCGCAGGCGGCGTGAAGGTCGGACTCGCATTGAATTGATGGTATTCGGACGCAGAGCCGTTGCAACTCTGGCCGGAATAATCAAACCCGATCATGAACAGTTTCCCCGCTGAATCAATCACACCGGGATTGTATCCCTGGGATGAAACCAGGGACAGGGGGGTCCCCCCGGGAAACGGAATCTGAACCAATTGGGAAGAGGCTGCACTGCTGTCATAGTTCGAGTTGCCGGTGAGATTGTTCCCCACTTGCCCGTAGCGGTTGGAACCCCACGAGTAGATCTTCCCTGCTTGGGTGAGAAGCATCCCTCCCTCCACATTCAGTGCGACGTCGATGATCTTCGAGTTCCCGACATCGCTTGCGACGATCTTCACGGGTGTTTTCACACAATCCGTGGTTGCTGACCGCGGAATCTGGTACTTGAATACATTGGTTCCGAAGAAATACAGACTGCCGTTGTTCAGCAGAACCGCGATCGTCCCCCGTGGATTCATCTCGGCCCGACGAATCACATCGGGAAATACAAAACTCGCACCGGTCGGTGTCTGCGATGTGTTTGAAACCATTCCAAGCAAGGGAAATCCGGAACAGGGATTTCCGTGGTAATAAAGCGTATTCCCGCTGGCTGCCGCGACATTTTGATTGTTGTCCATGTGCAGGGTCGCAGTGGCGGGAAAACCCTCCACATCCGATATCCATTGGCCGGACGGATTCAAGGGATCGCTTTGTCCGAAAATATTGAACTCGCCTTTGCAGACCAGTTTGCCTCCCAATGCGCCGCAGATGGAGTAACTGCTGGAACGAATTCGGGACAATGCCTGTGGAAAATTGCTCACCACCACGCTTTGCCGGTAGTTGGGCAGCATTTGAATCTCTCCCAGCGCAACCGGAGTGGCCGTGGGAAGCGGGGTGGGACTTGATGACGGGCCCCCCGGGCTTGCGGCAGGAGACGGGCTTGCGGTTTGAATCCCTGAAAGCACCGATCCAGGATCCACCCCAGGCACTTTGCTGCAAGAAACGCAGAGGAGACCCGCTGCCAAACCAAATCCTGCTTTTTCGACCAGGCGATTTCTTCCCATGATCCCCCGACCTACCCTGAATTTTCATTATACCTGAAGCCGCGGGAGCCCTTCAAATCAAATCCAAATCAATGAATTCAATTGAACATCGCGCATGCGCCCTCCGCTCAGGAGTCCCCGAGGATTTTAAATGGTGAAAACCGGACCACGAGCGGCTCTCCGGAAAAGCAGGGACCCAGCTCAGCCCGCTCCGGAAGCTTTGGAAGAAACGAAATTCCGCCTTCCAGCACCCTCACCAAGACCGGTCGCGCCCTCCTCCGGCTCAAGCTCCAATCTGAGGTCGTAAGGCGTTCGATCATCACACCGGCCCTGTGCCCGAAGCCGGTACTCCTTGTGCCCCGCCTCGGCTGAAATCCTTGCTCTCCGGTAAGGCAGATCGAAAAATCTCCGTGCGATGAAGTTGCCGAGCAGATGGGGCGTCTCGAGCGTGAAAAAATAGATCCCCGGGACCCCATTCACCTTCACATAGGTCCTGAGGTTCAGCTCCCAGAGACTTGAAAAGAAGGGAAGCCCTGGCATTCCACGAAACCGGATCCGGTCCATGAAAAACGGAACGAGCGAAAGCACCGCCCGGCCCTCGTGCAGATCGAGCGGAAACGGCACCCTTGCTTGAAGATCGCCCTCCGGAACCTTCCAGTTCAAAAAGAGAGCATGACTCCACCGTTGTTCAATCGTCCAACTCACAAATGGCATGCTACCATGGAGGGCAAGCGATGCATTCCCCATGGTTTGATCTTCATGATTTTTGTGTGATCTGGATGACGGCGGTGATCTGGCTTGTGCAGGTCCTGATTTATCCCGCCTTCCGGTTCGTTGCGGACTCGGACTTCAAGGCCTTTCATAAACGCCATTGCGACCGGATTTCCTTTTTGGTTGCTCCGATGTTTGCGGAGCCTATTGGGGTGGCCTTCGTGATCCTCGAGGGTACTCGAAACCTTGAATGGATTTTTCACGCGGCTTCGATCGCGTTGATTCTCGCAGTGACAGCCGTTTTTTCGGCCCCTACCCACTCAATTCTTGCGAATGGCAAGCAGAAGCATTCAATAGACCGGTTGATCCGATTCAATTGGATCAGGACTGTGCTTTGGTCGATGGAATTGACTCTAGTGATTACCCGAAGATTCCATCTTTAAGCGCCAATCAGGGCATAATCGCATCCACGAACTGCTTTGCTCCCGCAACGCGGGCGCGAAGTCCGCGACGAAAGATGCGATGACGGATCATCGAGCCGTCGCAAAGCGATCCATTGCGATCGGCCTCGATCAGTCTTGAAACAAACGCTTCTTTTGACATCGGAACGCTCGAGGAGCGATCCGTATAGAATGTATAAAGAGCATCGGTTTTTGCACCCGGGCGACCCATCGCCTGCTCGCCAAGAGCCTTCAGGATTAAATTCAGGCGATGGAGCTTTACAGAGGTAACGCTCGCATCGACTCCGGTGTAGATTACCGCGCCACCGGCACCTGCCAATCCACCCAGTACCGCACCCACCAGCGCATCCCAACCATTCCTACTCGCGCCAATCCGTGCGCCCACAAAAACTCCAACGTAAGCCCCGCCAAAGAACTCGACCACTCCTTCGACCGGCTTCAGCGACAGCTTCAAGATCATCCGCCCGCGAAGACGGATCATTTCATCCATACAGGTCTTCGTTTGATCTGCGTTTTTTAGATACTCGCGGATTTCCTTTACGCGGATCGAGCGCGCAAGACTTGTGGATTCCTCGCCGGGAAGAGTACTTAGCTCTGCTTCTTCAGCCACCCCGACTGCATCTGAGGTGATGCTTGAATTCCGGGAGGACTCAAGGAATTCCGCCTGAACAGGCAAGGATTGGAAGAAGACGAGAAGCACAACGAATTTGATGAACTTGATCATGCGAAGGGGTTTAGCATCGCGTCAGGGGGAAGTCAAAACAATCTCGTTTATCCTGAATCGCAGGGCCGCGGTCTTGCATGGATTCCAATTATTCACCATATTCTCTGCATGAATCCAGAACCGAAACTCGCTCCGCCTGGGGCAGGCCTCCCCTTCTTGATCGCAATTTTTGCCCGGTATATTACGGGACCGATCATCGCTGCGAATTCGGATTGGAATAAAAACGCCGAACGCTTTGAGCAGATCAATCAAAAGATCTTTCGCGAACTTGAGGGCATTGATCCAGGTCTGCTTGAACAAAGGGTGCTGGTTCCGCCACAGTCGGGCCTGGAAGACAGCTCTCGATACTGGTCAATCAGTATGACCTTGGAACACCTTTGCATTGTGAATGCAGCGATGAAGCGGGTGATCCTTGCGCTTGGCAATGGCATCACCCCCGAAGGAGAAGCAAGCACCGCGGCTGTAAAGCCTTCAGGCCAAATTCCGCCTTCGAAAGTGGTGCAGGAGTTCAGCGCACAGGTATCGACCTTGAACGACGACCTTTTCAAAGGTGTGAAAAATCAGAAGAGTGGTGTCCTATTCAAGCATCCGTGGTTTGGGCCGATGACTGCAAAACAGTGGCAATGGCTTTTGCCGGCCCATGCTGGAATTCACCTAAAGCAGATTCGCGCGATCAAGCGGGGGCTCAGGGGGTAGAGCCCGAGCAAATTCTCATCCAGGCCCTTCATCAACAACGAACGAGTCCAGATCGGGGAACTCATTCCTAAATCAGTTTAAATTGAGCCAGTTGATTTCCTAAGCTTTTGAGTCCACCATTGACCTCGCCCATCGAGTTCGCTATCTTCTGCTCGCCATGAAGACACTACTTCCCATTTTGATTGCCCTTGTTTTTGGATCCGACCCAGCCCTCGCGCAATCCGGTCTTGAAGTGCGCGAAGACGAGTTGACTGCAGCCACTCTTGAACAAATCGCCGAAGAGGCGCGCGCAGAAAAAATCTCGCATCTTTTTGAAAAGCTCTCACCAGCCCAGCACATCGAAATCTCACTCCAATCCAGATACCGATTTTCTGAAGCCACATCGGGTCTTTCCGCGACTGAGTCACCTCCGCCGATTTTCATCACCTTCAATAACGGATACGAAATCGCAGGCGACGCCACCCTCGCAGGTGCCAAAACGGCGTGCATCGCCACACTTCGCAGTTCGCAAGGAACACTCACCACCGAAGTGCCTTCACAGATCAAGGTTTCTCTTCATTCACTAGATCGCTTTGACCTTGCTGAGCAACAAGTGTTCGCCGCGACCTGGGAGGGACAACTGCTGACGCCAAATGGCCAAACCATCGGGACCTCGACTTTAAAGTGTGCAATCGGCTGGGCAAGCCTGGGCGGCCTGATTTCACAACCTGAGGAACTTACCGTGCAAGTGCTCCAGTACAATCTTGGCGATCATGCGCGAATTTCCGGAGGTCCGCAGAAGATTCAAGGCCTGAAACCCTGGTTTTGATCTGCCCATCCTTACCAATCCAGCATGATTCGAAATCAATCTCTCAATCCCTACTCAGTGCAAGTTCATACAGGTAACCGGACTGTCCCCAAATATTCAGACTCGACCCTGGGACGGTGATCCCATTCGCCAAGTCATGAACACTCAGTCCGGTAGTCGTTGCGGGTAGCAAAAAGTTCACCTTGAGTTTTAGGGGCGTGGTCGAAGAAGCGCTGGCAAATGCATTGAGCGCCTGGAGAAGCTCCATCTCTTTCGCTTTACTTCGCTGAATGGATGTCTCGAGAAGTTTCACACTGAGAGAATGCGAAGTGCCCTGGGTCCCATCGCTCGAAACCCAAATCTGATTAGACGCCACCCTCTGAACCAAAAACGAGCACCCCTTGAAAATCACTTCGGTAGTGATGCTCGATCCTGTCCGATGTTGGTATGCGGCACTCGCTGGAATGGGTGGGTTCACGGGACCCTTTCTGCATTCAATGGTGACAGTCCCGCTCACCGTGTTCCCAATTTGCGCGAGAGTTGCATCACCAATTGAAGTCGCTGCCGAAGCGCTGTGGGTGAAAAAAACAAAACCGAACATACTTAGAATTCTCATGCTCATTGAACGCTCTCCTTCATTCTATAAAAAAAGTATATCCGCCGCCGCCGCCGCCGCCGCCGCCTGCAAGATGTGTACTTT
>Ga0214923_10003889_pt1 | contig 18472 bp, 11 predicted proteins | sample LL1510_MetaG_FD_177993 | JGI IMG/M metagenome (GOLD analysis project Ga0214923, IMG submission 177993) | Freshwater microbial communities from Lake Lanier, Atlanta, Georgia, United States - LL-1510 | ecosystem: Environmental > Aquatic > Freshwater > Lake | place: USA: Georgia | collected... | reverse complement strand
GATTGTAATTTGGGCAACAACTCTGTGACATGTGCATGTCCCATGAATGACTGCTTCAAGCCAGCCTGAATTCGGTCGTTCATCCACTGCAGCGACTGTTTTTGACGCCTGCTCTTGGCTTGTCCGTTGATTTGTTGGATATTTTGAAATGTGATCACTTCTTTCCAAACCGCATCAAGTCCTTTGCCATGCATTGCGCTGAGCATCAACACTTTTGGTGACCAATAGTTGAATCCAGTTGAGTTGACTTCATGGCTGATTTGATGAACCAAATGCAAAGCGGATTGGATTTGATGCTGAGCGCGCTCTGCGGCTTGCAGATCTAAATCCATCTTGTTAATCAGTACCATATCGGCTAATTCCATCACGCCCTTTTTAATGGCTTGCAAATCATCTCCCGCATTCGGCAATTGCATCAAAATAAACATGTCTGTCATGCTTGCGACAGCTGTTTCACTTTGACCAACACCAACTGTTTCAACTATCACAATGTCATAACCAGCTGCCTCACACACCAAGATGCATTCCCGCGTTTTTTCAGCTACTCCACCCAAAGCACCACTGCTTGGACTGGGACGAATAAATGCACCCGGGCTAACAGACAGTTTTTCCATGCGGGTTTTGTCTCCCATGATCGACCCGCCTGAAACGGAAGAAGTTGGATCAACGGCTAACACAGCTACTTTATGACCAGCCTCAATCAAGTTCAGACCCAGGCTTTCTATCAAGGTGCTTTTGCCAACGCCTGGCACACCACTTAAACCAATTCGGATGGAGTGTCCTGAATGGGGCAGCAAGACAGTGAGTAATTCATCTGCCTCTTGTCTGTGATCTGACCTGGTTGATTCAAGCAAGGTGATCGCCTTAGACATCGCACGGCGACGACTCTTTGGGTCACCCCGCAGGATCAGATCAGCCAACATGTGATGTTCACTCATGAGGATTGGGCGAACTACTTAGCTGAATGTAAAACCATTTGAATGTGATTTAAAACATCCTCAGCACTCACGAGAATCGGTGTACCTGGTCCGTAAATTCCTTTCACCCCCGCAGCGTAAAGCATGTCGTGGTCTTGCTTGGGTATAACGCCACCCACAAACACGACGATGCCATTTCCGCCTTGCTTTTCTAGTTCATCGATGATGGCAGGGATCAATGTTTTGTGACCTGCAGCCAAGGTGGAAACGCCCACCGCATGCACATCATTCTCAATGGCCTGGCGCGCACACTCCTCAGGTGTTTGGAAAAGTGGTCCCATATCTACGTCAAAACCAAGGTCAGCAAAAGCAGTGGCGACCACTTTGGCACCTCTGTCATGCCCATCCTGACCCAATTTAGAAATCATGACACGAGGTCGACGACCATGTTTATTCGCAAAGGCAGCAATCTCGGCCTTGAGCTTTTCCCAGTGAGCCATGGAATCCCCCTCGTGACTTCCATCGTGAAAAGCAGCTGCATAAACACCACTGACTTTTTGGGTGTCTGCTCGATGACGGCCAAAAACCTTTTCAAGGGCATCACTGACTTCTCCCACCGTGGCTCGCAATCGAATGGCATCTATTGTTAATGCCAGCAAATTGCTGTTGTTTTTTTCTGCTGCCTGTATGAGTGCTTCCAAAGCCGCCATGACTGCATGATGATCACGATGACTTTTTAGTCGCTTTAATCGCTCAATCTGGGACTCACGTACTTTGATGTTGTCAATGTCGCGCGCTTCTACGATGTCCTCTGTTGATGGTTTGTATTTGTTAACGCCCACAATCACATCTTGGCCAGAATCTATCCTCGCCTGTTTTTCAGCCGCGGCTGCTTCTATTTTTAATTTTGCCCAGCCAGACCCAACCGCTTTTGTCATGCCACCCATGGACTGGACTTCTTCAATGATCTTCCATGCTGCGTCTGCCATGTCTTGGGTGAGCTTTTCCATCATGTAACTGCCAGCCCATGGGTCAATCACATGAGGAATATGTGTTTCTTCTTGAATGATCAATTGAGTGTTACGCGCTATCCGTGAAGAGAACTCGGTAGGCAAGGCAATCGCCTCATCAAAGCTGTTGGTATGCAAACTTTGTGTGCCACCGAACACGGCAGCCATCGCCTCAATTGTGGTGCGAATAATATTGTTGTAAGGGTCTTGCGCTGTTAAAGACCAACCAGATGTTTGACAATGGGTACGCAACATCCAGCTTTTGGGATTCTTGGCACCAAACTCTTGCATGATTCGACACCACAATAATCGAGCTGCACGCAACTTGGCAATTTCAAGATAGAAATTCATGCCAACAGCCCAAAAGAATGACAGACGACCTGCAAAAGCATCTACATCAAGACCTTTGTTCATTGCTGTTTTCACATATTCTTGACCATCAGCCAATGTCAGGGCCAATTCAAGGACCTGATTTGCGCCTGCCTCTTGCATGTGGTAGCCACTGATGCTGATGGAATTGAACTTGGGCATATGCTCAGCGGTATAAGCAATGATGTCCCCAATGATTCGCATACTGGCTTCGGGAGGATAGATGTAAGTGTTTCGAACCATGAACTCTTTCAGAATATCGTTCTGAATGGTTCCACTCAATTGAGCTTGTGATACCCCTTGCTCTTCTGCAGCGACGATATATCCAGCCAAAACAGGCAGCACAGCTCCGTTCATGGTCATGGACACAGAGACTTTGTCAAGTGGAATTTGTTCGAACAAAATCTTCATGTCTTCGACAGAATCTATTGCCACGCCTGCCTTCCCAACATCTCCAGTGACACGCGGATGATCAGAGTCATATCCTCGGTGTGTTGCCAAATCAAAAGCAACCGAGACACCCTGCCCGCCGGAAGCAAGGGCTTTCCGGTAGAAAGCATTGGATTCCTCTGCTGTTGAAAAACCAGCATATTGGCGAATAGTCCAAGGACGCACTGCATACATGGTTGCTTGAGGGCCGCGAACAAATGGGGCGAAACCTGGCAATGTATTGGTGAAACTCAGCCCACTCAGATCCTCGGCCGTGTAGAGCGGTTTGACAGTGATGCCATCGGGCGTGTGCCAGTTCAATTGGCTCAAATCACCCTGAGGTGCGCTTTTGATGGAAACAGTTTCCCAATCATGCAGGGACTGGGAGCCAAAGTTGGGGAAAGAAGTACTCATGTGAAATCAGCGTTTGACGCAATCTGCAAAATAATGTGTTTTTCCATACTCGTCTTTTTGTTCGACCAAGCCATGTATATCTGTCTCGAAACCCGGACATTTCAAATTGAATTCGCGGGCAAATTTCAAGTAGTCCACGATGGTATTGTTGAATACTTCACCCGGAATCAGCAAAGGAATACCAGGTGGATAGGGGGTCACCAGACTTGTTGTTATTCGGCCTTCTAAATAATCAATCTCTACACGCTCTGTATTTCGGCGAGCGATTTGAGCGTAGGCGTCACTTGGTTTCATGGAAGGCGTCAAGTCGCTCAAATACATCTCGGTCGTTAGGCGCGCAATATCGTGCTGTGCATACAGTGAATGTATGTGATGACATAAATCGCGCAGACCCATGCGTTCATAGATTGGCATTTTCTGACAAAACTCTGGAAGAATTCGCCACAAAGGCTGATTGCGATCGTAATCATCCTTAAATTGTTGAAGCGCAGTCAACAGTGAATTCCATCTTCCTTTGGTGATGCCAATGGTAAACATGATGAAAAAACTGTATAGGCCTGTTTTTTCAACTATCACACCATGTTCTGATAGGAATTTGGTGACGATGCTCGCGGGTATGCCAACCGAATCAAAATTGCCACTTAAATCTAAGCCAGGCGTGACGATCGTCGCTTTGATCGGATCCAACATGTTGAACCCATCGGCTAAATCACCAAAACCATGCCAATTAACCGGATCATTTTTCTTATTTTTTGTGGATTTTTTTTCAGCCTTGATTACCCAGTCTTCGGCTTCCCCCACCCCATCTTCCACTAAGCTGTCCGGACCCCAAACCTTGAACCACCAATCTTTTCCGTATTCCTCGTCAACTTTTCGCATGGCTCGCCTGAAATCCAGCGCTTCAGCAATGCTTTCCTCCACCAGTGCAGTCCCGCCAGGCGGTTCCATCATGGCTGCAGCCACATCACAACTCGCAATGATGCTGTACTGCGGACTGGTGCTGGTATGCATCAAATAAGCCTCATTAAATAAATGTCTGTCTAGGTGATTCTTTTGAGAGTCTTGAACCAGTACATGGCTAGCTTGACTGATACCCGCCAACAATTTATGGACAGATTGAGTTGAATAAACCATCGACTCCAAGGGTCGTTCACGCCTTTTTCCCATGGCGTGATAGGTACCATAAAAAGGGTGAAAAGCCGCATGTGGCAACCAGGCCTCGTCAAAATGTAGATTTGGCACATACCCATCCAACATTTTCTTGATGGTTTCAGTGTTGTATAAAACACCGTCGTAAGTGGATTGCGTCAAGGTCATGACTTTGGGTTGGATCTCATCGTTTGAGCCACTGAGTAAAGGGTTGGCTTTTATTTTGGCCTTGATGACCGCTGGTTCAAATTCGCTTTTGGGAATTGGTCCAATAATGCCAAAGTGATTCCGAGTGGGCTTCATGAACACAGGAACAGCACCAGTCATGATGATGGCATGCAAAACAGACTTGTGGCAATTTCGATCCACCACTACCACATCATCTGGCGCAACCGTATGATGCCAAACAATTTTGTTGGATGTACTGGTGCCGTTCGTGACAAAAAAGCAATGGTCCGCATTGAAAATTCGCGCTGCATTTCGCTCACTCTCTCCAATCGCCCCATCGTGGTCCAAAAGTTGTCCTAACTCTTCAACCGCATTACAAACGTCTGCCCTTAGCATGTTTTCACCAAAAAACTGGTGAAACATTTGTCCAACTGGACTCTTCAAGAAAGCGACACCTCCAGAGTGCCCTGGACAATGCCAAGAGTAAGAGCCGTCCTCTGCGTAATCCAACAAAGCTTTAAAAAAAGGTGGTTGAACCCCCTCTAAGTAGCTCTTCGCCTCTCGAATGATGTGCCTTGCGACAAATTCTGGCGTGTCCTCAAACATGTGAATAAAGCCATGCAATTCCCGCAAGATGTCATTGGGTAGATGTCTGGATGTTTTGGTTTCGCCATAAACATATATAGGCACATCTGAATTTTTTCGGCGTACTTCATCGATGAAGCTGCGTAAATCGACGACCGCTGGGTCTAAATCTGGCCCTGGAGTAAATTCCTCATCATCAATCGACAAAATAAACGCACTGGCGCGAGATTGTTGTTGTGCAAATTGGCTGAGATCACCGTAACTGGTCACACCCATGACCTCATATCCCTCGCCTTCGATCGCTTGTGCCAATGCACGAATTCCCAATCCTGATGTGTTTTCAGAACGAAAATCTTCGTCAATGATGACGATGGGAAAGCGAAATTTCATCAGTGACTCCAGGCCCGAGAAAGGCAAATAGCTAAAGCCCTAAAGTGTACCCTTCGAGGGGACTGATACAATTTTAAAAAGTGGAGAGGTGGATGAGCGGTTTAAGTCGCACGCCTGGAAAGCGTGTGTGGGTTAATAGCCCACCGCGGGTTCGAATCCCGCCCTCTCCGCCAATAGACAACCTGTTATATGGTCTGACATCAATGCCATTCAACAAGCGGACATGCTTGTTGAATGACAGTTATTAACCTTTATTTCTTCGCGTCGTCAGATTGAAAAACACTTGAAACAGAGTTTGAAATTGATTCGAATGCGGAAGTCAGTGTCGAACAGCCCGTCAAAGTCAGGCTAACCAACAAGTAAATGGAAACGCTTGCGTACTTTAAAATTGACATTGGAATTCCTTTAAAAAATATCGTTAATAGTCTATCTTAGTGCAATCAGGGTCCTGCATGACCATTTGAAATAGATTCAAAAATTAACATTTATTTTTGTAAATTTACTTATTTGTACTATGCGTTGTATTTCCTCATCAGCTCAGTTTGAACACTCAGAGCTGATGGCAGTTGAGAGCCTGGCACGCGAGCATACCTTTTGTCCGAATTCAAATTCCAAGCGTCTGCGGTGTCTCCTAAATAAGCCACCAAACACTCATCCACGATTCTTTGCTTCTGCACTTTATCAAGCACTGGCCAAGCAACCTCGATTCTTCGCATCATGTTTCTGTTCATCCAATCCGCACTGGACAGAAAGAGTTGGTCCCTGGTGCCCGATCTGAAGTAGAACACCCTTGAATGCTCTAAAAATCGGCCAATGATCGATCGAACACGAATTCGATCGGTGAAACCCGGCTGGAGTGCAGGAAGAATACAAGCTCCTCGAACGATCAAGTCAATCTCGACACCCGCGGCACTCGCTTGCACCAAAGCAGAGGCAAGTCTTTCATCTGTCAATGAATTCATTTTCAAAATGATTCGACCAGTGATCCCGCGGCCACAAGACTTTGCTACGCGGTCGATCAAGGCCAATAAATCATCTTGCAGGCGAAAAGGCGCAACCCATAGGTGATTCAATTGCAACAGCCTTGCCTGAGACGCCAATTGGGAAAAGACTTGCTCCATGTCGGCCGTCAACTTAACGTTTGCAGTCAGATGACTGATATCGGTATACAACCTGGCCGTTCTGGCGTTGTAATTACCAGTAGATAGGTGCCCATATCGAACCAATCGCCCTTTTTCACGTCTGGTGATCAAAAGCATTTTGGCGTGCGTTTTGAATCCGACCACGCCATAAACAACCTGTGCGCCAATAGACTCAAGCCTTTCGGCCCAATTGATATTGGCCTCTTCGTCAAACCTGGCTTTGATTTCGACCACAGCTGTCACTTCTTTACCCTGTAGCACGGCTTCTCTTAGTAAATCCATTAACGCTGAGTCAGCGCCTGTGCGGTAGATCGTCTGCTTGATCGCCAGAACATTGGGGTCATGAACAGCCTCGTTCAAAAAATCCAATACTCCTTGAAAAGATTCAAAAGGCTGATGTATGAAGATATCCCGCTTTTTGAGTTGGGCAAAAATAGATTCCCCTTTAATGATTTGCTTAGGATAAGTTTCATGATGTGTAGGAAACAACAACTGTGGCTGATCTATCAGATCAATCAATTGAGTTAACCGCACCAAGTTAACTGGCCCGGGGACCAAATACAAAGCCTCGGCAGGCAGTTGAAATTGTTTAAGCAAAAATCGTGAAAGATGAACAGAGCACCCAGACGAGACTTCAAGGCGAACAGGACGTCCAAACTGCCTGTGCTCTAAGCTTTGGCGTAAGGCAGTTCGTAAATTTTTGGCATCTTCCTCGTCAACCACCAGATCTGAATCGCGCGTGACACGAAATTGTGAAAAATCACCAACCACTCGGTCTGGAAAGAGATCAGACAAGTGAGAGCGAATCACACTGGAGAGGGTGACCATTTGCACGCTGCCATGCGACGAATTGGTTGGCAGCAAAATAACCCGCGGCAAAGATCTGGGGACTTTAACAATGGCGATGTCGTTTTCTCGACCAAAAGCATCTTTACCAGATAAACGCACGATGAAATTCAGCGATTTATTGGCAACTTGCGGAAATGGGTGCGCTGGGTCAAGGCCAATAGGGGTCAACAGAGGCCTGACTTCTCGCTCAAAAAATTGTTTCACCCACTTGCGCTGTTGGGCATTGCGTTCTTGATGGGTTACCAAATGAATGTGATGTTGCTTGAATGCGATTAGTAATTCTTCATTGAAAACACGGTATTGCTCATCTACCAATTCATGTGCTTTGCGAGATACTCGCTTGTAACTCTCAACTGAAAAGGCATTGGATGAATTTTTTTGCTCAACTCTGTGTAAGTGAAGTGCCACCCGAACCTCAAAAAACTCGTCTAAATTGGAAGAAACAATGCACAAAAAGCGCAGCCTTTCCAATAATGGGACTTCTGGGCGACGCGCCCAATCCAGAACGCGGGCATTAAACAGCAAAGTGCTCTCATCTCTGTCGATGAATCGCCCAGTGGGCTCAGTATTTAGTTTATTCATTTAAAGCGTTTGCAATAGATTGTGCGTGATCGCGCGCAACAGCTGCATCTCTGGCTTCCACCATGATTCTCAGAACCCGCTCAGTGCCGCTTGGTCTGATAAGCACCCTTCCCTCTTGTTTCAATAACTTTTCCACTTGTCGAATTTGTTCTTGAAATTTTTTGTTTCCAGCCCAGTCTGTTTCATCAGTAAATTTGACATTCAACAGACATTGAGGAAAAAGATAGACATCCTTCAGTATGCTCGCCGGCGGTTGATTTGCTTTCAAACAAACTTGGAGAACTTGTAATGCACTGATCAGACCATCGCCTGTTGAATGCTTATCCAATATCAATAGATGGCCAGAGCCCTCACCGCCCAGCGTCAATTCATGTTGTGTCAATGCTTCCAAAACATATCTGTCGCCCACTTTTGCCCTAAGCAATTCAATGCCCAAGTTATTCAAGGCCAATTCAACGCCTTGATTGGTCATCATGGTGCCCACCACGGATTGAATTTTTTGACCAGCACGAACCCTGTCAAAAGCCAATAGGTAAAGCAATTCGTCTCCGTTGAACAGCCTTCCATTGCCATCCACCAACAGCAAGCGATCAGCATCTCCATCCAGAGCAACACCAAAGTCAGCTTTGTGGTCAACAACCTGTTGCATCAATGCCGCAGGGTGGGTAGCGCCCACATTGTGATTGATGTTCAATCCATCGGGGGCACAACCGATGGAAAAAACTTCCGCACCCAATTCAGAAAAGACCTTGGGAGCGATGTGGTAAGCAGCACCATGAGCTGCATCTATGACAATTTTTTTCCCTTTGAAAGTTAGCTTATGGTCAAAGGTATTTTTACAAAACTCAATGTATCGACCAGCAGCATCATCCAAGCGCTTGGTTTTGCCAATTGATGTGGAAGACACCCAAACCGGTGGCCGTTGTAATTTGGCTTCAATAGCCAGTTCCCATTCATCGTCCAGTTTTGTGCCTTGTGCACTGAAAAATTTGATGCCGTTGTCATCAAAGGGATTGTGACTGGCACTGATTACCACACCCAAACTGGCTCTCAATGCAGTCGTCAGGTAAGCCACCCCTGGTGTAGGCAACGGTCCAAGTAATACAACATCAACCCCAGCAGAGTTAAACCCCGCCTCCAATGCAGATTCCAACATGTAGCCAGAAATGCGGGTATCTTTTCCTATCAACACCTGTGGTCTGTCTTCAATGCTTCTGAGGTGATGGCCAACTGCGTTTGCCAAATGCAGCATGAAATCAGGTGTGATCGGATGCATACCCACACGACCACGTATACCATCGGTTCCAAAAAATTGTCTAACCATCAAGCGCATTCTTCCAGGTTTTCCTCAGATGAGCTGGCATTTTCGGATGCCATCCACACCTTCAAGGCAGTCACAGTGGCCGCGACATCATGTACGCGAACAATTCGAGCGCCCCTCTCAATGGCCAGCAGCGCTGCGGCAATGCTGGGAACCAATCGATCATGTGCAGCAAGGCCTGTCGCAATACCCAATGACGATTTTCTTGACCAGCCAACCAGAACTGGTAGCCCCATTCGCACGAATGCATCCTGCTGTTTCAACAGATAAAAATTTTGATTTGTGGTTTTGCCAAATCCAATTCCTGGGTCCAATGCAATTCGCGAATGATCTATTCCAGCATTGTTAGCTTTTGTTATCCTGATTTGCAAAAAACTGGCAATCATGTTAACCACATCGCCAAGCATGGGTGACAGTTGCATGGTTTCTGGTTCACCATGCATGTGCATCAAACAGACGCCACAATCATATTTTGCAACCCTTTCCAATGCATTACCCACCCGCAATGCCCAAATATCGTTGATGATATCTACACCCATGTCCAGTGCTTTTTGCATATTCTCAGGATGGTAGGTATCAACCGATAGAGGTTTGTTCCAATTGATCAACTCATGTAAAACGGGGTGAATACGATCCCACTCCTGGTCAGCTGTTAAAGCCTTTGCGCCCGGTCGTGTTGATTCTCCACCGATATCCAAAATGTCTGCCCCATTCTTTAGATGTTGGGAGGCCAAGTCAATGGCTTGGACTGGGTTGGAGACGTTGTTGATGCCAGAAAATGAATCCGGGGTGACATTCAAAATGCCCATCACCAAGGGCTTTTTAAGGGAAAGTTGGAAGCGCGATGTTTGCCAAAAATCAAAATGGGGCCGAAGCCCCATGTTTGAATGATTTGAGATTGAAATCATGCCGCCGAGGGAGACGCATTGGTTTGCACATTTGCTGAAGGGCCGTCGCTGCCGTCACCAGAAGGTGTGCGTGGGGTCCAGTCTTTGGGTGGACGCGGAGGGCGTCCAGCCATGATGTCGTCCAATTGATCGCTGTCGATGGTTTCCCACTCTAACAATGCTTTGGCCATTGCGTGTATCTTGTCAGCGTTGTCTTCAATCAGACTTCTTGCCAAGTTGTATTGGTCATCAATGATTTTCCGAACTTCATCATCCACTTTCTTCATGGTTGATTCGCTCATGTTAGTGGTTTTCGTGACAGACCGACCCAGGAAAACTTCGCCTTCGTTTTCTGCGTAAACCATGGGGCCCAGCGCTTCCGACATGCCGTAACGCATGACCATATCACGTGCAATTTGCGTGGCGCGCTCAAAATCGTTGGACGCGCCTGTGGTCATTTGGTTCATGAAGACTTCTTCGGCAATGCGTCCACCAAAAAGCATGCTGATTTGATTCAACATGTATACACGGTCATAGCTGTATCGATCAGCCTCAGGCAAACTCATGGTCACGCCCAAAGCTCGGCCACGAGGAATAATGGTGACTTTGTGAACGGGGTCACACTTGGGCAGCAATTTCCCAATCAACGCATGACCCGACTCATGGTAAGCGGTGTTTCGACGCTCTTCTTCGGGCATGACCATGCTGCGACGCTCTGGTCCCATGAGTATCTTGTCTTTGGCTTTTTCAAAATCTTGCATCTCAACAACTCTGGCATTGCGCCGAGCAGCCATCAAAGCCGCTTCGTTGGTGAGGTTGGCTAAATCAGCGCCACTCATTCCTGGCGTGCCACGCGCAATGACGCCAGGTGATACATCTTGTCCCACAGGAATTTTGCGCATGTGCACATTCAATATTTGCTCGCGGCCACGAATGTCTGGCAATGTGACATAAACCTGACGGTCAAATCGCCCAGGACGCAACAATGCTGCATCTAGGATGTCCGGTCGGTTGGTAGCTGCAACCACAATCACACCCAGGTTGGTTTCAAACCCATCCATTTCAACCAACATTTGGTTGAGGGTTTGCTCTCTTTCATCGTTGCCACCGCCTAAACCTGCACCTCGCTGACGACCAACGGCATCAATCTCATCAATGAAGATGATGCAGGGCGCGTTTTTTTTCGCATTTTCAAACATGTCTCGCACCCGTGCGGCGCCTACGCCGACGAACATTTCGACAAAGTCAGAACCTGAAATGCTGAAAAAGGGCACCTTAGCTTCGCCAGCTATACCCTTGGCCAGCAAGGTTTTACCAGTGCCAGGAGGGCCAACCAGCAACAAGCCACGTGGGATACGACCGCCGAGTTTTTGAAATTTTTGAGGGTCTTTCAAGAAGTCGACAACTTCTTTGACTTCTTCTTTGGCTTCATCGCAACCCGCTACATCTGCAAAAGTCACCGTGTTGTTGTTTTCATCCAGCATGCGGGCTTTGCTCTTGCCAAAACTGAAAGCGCCACCTTTTCCCCCACCTTGCATTTGCCGCATGAAGTAAATCCAAACACCGATCAGCAAAAGCATTGGCCCCCAACTGACCAACAAGGTCATAAGCAAAGAACCTTCTTCTCGTGGTTTGACATCAAATTTCACGTTGTTGGCAATCAAGTCACCAACCAACCCTCGGTCTAAGTAAGTCGCATTGGTGCGAATTTTCCTGTCATCGGTGGTGGTAGCCACAATTTCACTGCCGCCCTGACCCTCTTGAATTGTTGCTGCTTTGATTCGTTTACCTCTAACCTCTTCCAAGAAGTCAGAATAGGCGAGGTATCCGTTACCGGCTTGTCCACGCGTGTCGAATTGTTTGAAGACGGTAAACAGCAACAAAGCAATCACCAACCAAACGGCCAATTTAGAAAACCAGGGGTTATTCAAAGAAAACTCCAGTCAAAGCGTATGTTGGCGAGATGCCAAATGTGTATATAGAGAGCATTTTAGGCTTTTCAAGCAGAGATTCAATCTAACATGTTAACGTCTGAATCAATTTAGCGCGTCACTGAGGCTATTGATCTGAAACACAGTCATTCAAAGAGCATATATTGTATTTATAGTACTTAAGGATCACTATTTATCACCTTTCACGCAGGCCGCAACCAATCAAAAAATTTTCAGATGACTTATCCCTGCTTGCTTTGGGCTTAAAGGGTTTCACAACCTTGAAATTCAACTTGAAGAGTTGAACAAGTTCGTTATATCCATCGCCATGAAAGACTTTTGCCACCAAGGTACCAGCAGGTTCAAGGTGATGACGACAAAATTCAACAGCCAATCCCACCAGTTGAACCATCCTGGCGGCATCAGCAGAGGCAATGCCTGACAAGTTAGGTGCCATGTCCGATACCACCACATCCGCCAGTCGCCCTTGCAGCAGTCCTTTTAAAAGATCCATCACACCCGCTTCACGAAAATCACCTTGAATGAAAGACACGCCGTCGATAGGTGACATCGGCAACACATCCAAAGCAATCAAAGTGGCTTCTAATTCGCTGCTTGCCAAACCGTTTTGAGCCATTCGTCGTCGCACATACTGACTCCAAGCCCCAGGTGAACTGCCCAAGTCTACGACCACCATGCCAGGCTTTAAGAGGTCGAAGGTTTCGTCAATTTCTTTAAGCTTGTATGCCGCCCGTGCCCTGTAACCCTCTTTTTGAGCCAATCTGACATAGGGATCATTGACATGGTCGTTTAACCATGACTTGTTGACTTTTTTACTTTGTGTTTTGACTTTCAACGGCGAGCCCTCTGACTAAGAAGATAATAACCGTATGCCTGCAATTGAATTGACCTCTGCCGAACGAAAATCTCACCTTGTCTTGGCTCATCACTTAGACCCTGTAGTGATCATTGGAAATGATGGTCTGTCTGCAGCAGTGATCCATGAAACCGATCTGGCCCTCAATTCACACGGCCTGATCAAAGTACGGATTTTGAGTGGCGACCGTCATACACGGGAAGTGATGTTTCATGCCTTGGCCAATCAGTTGGGTGCAGCCCCTGTTCAACACATAGGTAAGCTGCTGGTGTTGTGGCGACCACCAACGATTAAAGTAAAGCAGTACGATGAAGATCGCATGCCTGGCCCGCGTGAGTTCAAGGTTTTGAAGTACAGCAGTCGCGGGGGGCAACGTCCTGAGATGAAGCGAGTCCAGGTACTTGGCAACCAACGGCTGACTGCAGGTGGTCAAATCAAGCGAGCCAAACCAAAACAAAAATCAGTGAAAAAGTCTTCTCAAAAAGCTTGAAGCTTTATTGGTACGAGACCTTCATGATTTCATAACGCTTTACGCCCCCGGGAGCTTCTACACTGGCGACATCGCCCTCCACTTTGCCAATCATCGCCCGAGCAATAGGGCTGCTGATGTTGATCAAGCCCAATTTCAAGTCAGCCTCGTCTTCACCCACGATTTGATAGGTAACGATTTCTCCAGACATCTCGTCTTCCAGCACAACAGTTGCCCCAAATACAACCCTGCCGCCAGCATCAAGGGTTGTCGGGTCAATGATTTGCGACATGGACAATTTGCTCTCGATTTCCTGAATACGTCCCTCAATGAAACCTTGACGGTCTTTAGCTGCGTCGTATTCCGCGTTTTCACTTAAATCACCCTGGGCCCTGGCTTCAGCAATGGCATTGATGACCCATGGTCTATCGACTGTTTTCAAGGTGTGGAGTTCTTGCTTGAGCTTTTCAGCACCATTTTTGGTAATTGGAATAGTAGCCATAAAGTGAGTTCAACAGGTCAAGTTCAATGAAGCAATTGTTGGTGGAGTTCCTGGACCGAATAGACATCCAAATGATCCAAGTGTTTCATTCCTTCGACGGCGGCCTCAGCACCTGCTATGGTCGTGAAGGTAGTGACCCGTGCCATCAAGGCAGAGGTTCGAATTTGTCTGGAATCGGTAATGGCATTTCGACGTTCTTCTACAGTGTTGATAACAAGGGCTATTTCATTGTTTTTAATCATGTCAACCACATGTGGCCGACCCTCGGCCACTTTGTTGACAGCGCTAACGGCCAACCCAGCTTCGTGAATGGCTGCAGCTGTTCCCTTGGTGGCCACTAATTCAAATCCCAAATCAATCAAGTTTGCGGCCAAAGCGACTGCCCTGGATTTATCGGTATTTTTTACGGTTAAGAAAACCCTGCGGACAGGGTCTGACGCACGAGGCAATTTGATACCAGCGCCTAATTGACTCTTGATAAAAGCCTCACCAAATGTTTTGCCGACTCCCATCACTTCACCGGTCGACTTCATTTCTGGACCCAGTATGGTGTCAACACCTGGAAATTTCACGAACGGAAAAACAGCTTCTTTGACACAAAAAAATGGTGGCACCACTTCATTCAACATGCCTTGTGATTTCAAACTCTGCCCAACCATGCAGCGGGCAGCTACCTTTGCCAGCTGCATGCCAGTTGCCTTGCTGACAAATGGCACAGTTCTGCTTGCGCGGGGATTGACCTCGAGTACATAAATCATGTCTTTGCCACCAAGGTGCTGAATTGCAAACTGCACATTCATCAATCCAACGACATTTAATCCATGCGCCAATGCAGCCGTTTGACGTTTGAGTTCGTTAACTGTTTCGCTCGACAGAGAATAAGGGGGTAATGAACACGCAGAGTCACCACTGTGCACACCTGCTTGTTCAATGTGCTCCATCACGCCGCCTATCAACACCTCATTGCCATCACAGATTGCATCCACATCGCACTCAATGGCATCGTTCAAAAATCGGTCCAATAAAACCGGTGAATCATGACTTACTTTGACTGCCTCACGCATGTAACGCTCAAGGTCTCTTTGTTCATGAACGATTTCCATTGCGCGACCTCCCAGCACATAACTGGGGCGAACCACCAATGGATAACCCAGTTCAACAGCTTTTGTCAATGCTTCTGGCTCAGTTCTGGCCGTGGCATTTGGTGGCTGAAGCAAGCCCAATTGATTGAGCAACTGCTGAAACCGCTCTCGATCTTCTGCCGAATCGATCATGTCTGGAGATGTACCGATGATGGGCACACCGGCGGCCTCTAATCCTAAAGCCAATTTCAAGGGTGTTTGACCGCCATATTGAACAATCACACCAAAAGGATTCTCTTTGTCCACAATTTCCAAGACATCTTCTAAGGTCAAGGGCTCAAAATACAAACGATCACTGGTGTCATAGTCTGTTGAAACAGTTTCTGGGTTGCAGTTGACCATGATGGTTTCATAGCCATCTTCACGCATAGCCAAAGCAGCATGAACACAACAATAGTCAAACTCGATGCCTTGGCCAATTCGATTAGGGCCTCCACCTAAAACCATGATTTTTTTATTGTTCGTAGGTTCCGCTTCACATTCGCTCTCATAAGTGGAGTACAGATACGCAGTGCGAGTGGAAAACTCAGCCGCACAAGTATCGACACGTTTATATACAGGTCTGATCTGCATATCGATACGTGTTTGTCTGACAGCTTGTTCAGTGGTCTTTAGTTGTTTTGCCAACCGCCTGTCAGAAAATCCCTTTTGCTTGAGTCGCAACAACTCATTTGCACTGATCTCGCTCAATGTGTGATTTTCCAGCTCCAATTCGATTTGAACGATTTCTTCGATTTGAATCAAGAACCAGCGGTCTATGCGAGTGAGCGCATGGACTTCATCTACAGACATTCCCATGGCGAAAGCATCGCCAACATACCAAATTCGATCAGGACCGGGCTCGCCCAGCTCCTTTTCCAACACTTCACGATCTTGGGTTTTTTCATTCATGCCATCCACACCCACCTCAAGCCCTCTAAGTGCTTTTTGGAATGACTCTTGAAAAGTTCTGCCTATGGCCATAACTTCTCCAACCGATTTCATCTGAGTAGTCAGACGGCTGTCAGCTGTAGGGAACTTTTCAAATGTAAAACGTGGGATCTTGGTCACCACATAATCAATGCTGGGTTCAAAGCTGGCTGGAGTGGCGCCACCCGTGATGTCATTGCGCAATTCATCCAAAGTAAAGCCCACTGCCAATTTGGCAGCCACTTTTGCAATAGGAAACCCAGTTGCTTTTGACGCCAACGCTGACGAGCGAGAAACCCTTGGGTTCATTTCGATGACAACCATGCGGCCGTCCTTTGGATTGATTGCAAATTGAACGTTTGATCCACCTGTATCAACCCCAATCTCGCGCAATACTGCCAGGCTTGCATTGCGAAGATTTTGGTATTCCTTGTCAGTTAATGTTTGTGCCGGTGCAACAGTGATTGAATCGCCAGTGTGCACACCCATTGGATCCAAATTTTCGATAGAGCAAACAATGATGCAGTTGTCGGCCTTGTCGCGGACAACCTCCATCTCATACTCTTTCCAACCGAGCAATGACTCTTCGATCAGCAGCTCATGGGTTGGAGAAGCCTCTAAACCTCGCTTACAGATGGTTTCAAATTCTTCAGCGTTATAGGCAATGCCGCCACCGGTCCCCCCTAAGGTGAAACTGGGTCTGATCACCACCGGAAATCCAACTGTTTTTTGAACGGCCCAAGCATCTTCCAAACCATGAGCGATGCCTGAGCGGGCTGAGCCAAGACCGATTTTGGTCATCGCGTCTTTGAACTTAAGCCTGTCCTCAGCTTTGTCTATGGCCTCAGGCGTAGCCCCAATCAATTCGATGGGTTTGCCAGTAAAGCCACCACGGTATTTATCCAATACCCCGTTGTGCCATAAGTCCAATGCACAATTCAATGCGGTTTGACCGCCCATTGTGGGCAAGATCGCATCTGGTTTTTCCTTGGCAATGATTTTTTCAACGGTTTTCCATGTGATTGGCTCAATGTAGGTGACATCAGCGGTCGCAGGATCGGTCATGATCGTGGCAGGATTGCTGTTAATCAAAATTACCCGATATCCCTCTTCCCTCAGGGCTTTGCAAGCTTGAACGCCAGAATAATCAAATTCACATGCTTGCCCAATCACTATCGGGCCAGCACCAATCAAGAGAATGGATTGAATGTCTGTTCGCTTAGCCATGTTGTTTCACCGCCATAGAATGAATGAAGCGGTCAAAAAGATAACCAATATCGTGAGGGCCAGGGGATGCTTCGGGATGTCCTTGAAAGCTGAACGCTTGATGAGTGGTTAACTCTAGCCCTTGCAAACTCCCATCAAACAAGCTGACATGGGTTGCCCTGACATGTTTAGGCAAAGACTTCTCATCTACGGCAAAGCCATGATTTTGGCTGGTGATTGACACCCGATCCGTGTCTAAATCTTTAACAGGGTGGTTTGCGCCGTGGTGTCCAAATTTCATTTTGTATGTTTGAGCGCCAGCGGCAAGCGCTAATATTTGATGACCGAGGCAAATACCAAAAATTGGAATTTTTTTATTCAATAAATCTTGGGTCGCTTTGATTGCATACCCACAAGGGCCAGGGTCGCCAGGACCATTGGATAGAAACACACCATCTGGCTGGAGTTTCATCACTTCCTCAGCCTGGGTTTTGGCAGGGACCACCGTGACTTTGCATCCCCGCTGTGCCAGCATGCGCAATATGTTTCTTTTCACACCAAAATCGAAGGCAACCACATGGTGCATTAATTGGGTGGCCTGCTCATATCCCTGCCCTAACTGCCAAACAGATTCTGTCCAAGAATACGACTGTTGGGCGGACACTTCTTGGGCCAAATCCAAACCCGACATGGCAGGCGTCGATTGAGCCAATGAAACCGCAGCAGCGGTTCGTTCAGCTGTTATGTTTTCCCCAGGGGCCAAGGTAAGAATCGCGCCGCTTTGGGCACCGTGCTCTCTCAAGTGTCGAGTCAACTTGCGGGTGTCAATATCCGCAATTGCCACAGCATGGTTTTGAAGTAAATAGTCCGATAAGTTGGTTTCTGCTCGAAAATTGGAATGCAACAAGGGCAAATCTTTGACGATCAAACCTGCAGCATGGATTTTGTTTGACTCAGCGTCTTCTTCACAGACACCATAATTGCCTATATGTGGGTAAGTCAAAGTAACCAATTGGCGGCAGTAGCTTGGATCAGTCAGTATCTCTTGGTAGCCAGTCATCGAGGTATTAAAAACCACCTCCCCGATGGTTTGTCCAGAATGCCCGATGGATTGACCAACAAAGACAGTGCCGTCTGCAAGTGCCAGCAAAGCTGGAGGGTAATTTCCCTTAAGAGTCAAAAGCACTCAAATCTCCGGGTTTCGGTGACGCCCCTCATGCAAGA
>Ga0214923_10003888_pt1 | contig 18476 bp, 15 predicted proteins | sample LL1510_MetaG_FD_177993 | JGI IMG/M metagenome (GOLD analysis project Ga0214923, IMG submission 177993) | Freshwater microbial communities from Lake Lanier, Atlanta, Georgia, United States - LL-1510 | ecosystem: Environmental > Aquatic > Freshwater > Lake | place: USA: Georgia | collected... | reverse complement strand
AGGGCAACTTTGGCCTTGAATTCAGGCGTAAATTTGCGGCGGGTTTGTTTTGTCATATTGTTTAGTCAAATTAAGTGATTTTTTAACTAAACTTTTGGTCCAAGTTTTAGGGAGTATTATAGATATAGTTGATATTACTCCAAGAAGTGAGTCTTTAGAAGCTGTCCAAAGAGATGAAAACACAAGGAGAATTAACGAAATAGCAGACTATTGCTTTGACCCAGATGCAACATTCCCAACTCCAATAATAGTAAGTGTTTATGAAAATATTTCATTTGATTCGGGCAATAATTTATTTAATATTCCTAAGATAAAAATTGGTCAGGTATTAGATGGACAACATAGATTAAAAGGGATTAATAAATCAGGATTAGCTAATAAATTTGAATTGCCTGTTGTTTTCATGTTTAATTTAATCGAAGAAGAAAAAGCTTATGTTTTCTCAATAATCAATAGTAAACAAACTAAGGTTAGTATGAGTTTGATTTATGACCTTTTTGAATTGACAAAATCAAGAAGTCCACAAAAGACAATTCATGAAGTAGCACGCTCTCTAAATACAAGTAAGGATTCTGCATTTTTCAATAGACTGAAAATGTTAGGCAAGAAAAGTGAAGGGCAAGATAATGCTACATTATCACAAGGTACTTTTGTTAAATCGTTATTGACTCTTATTTCTAAAGACCCAAAATCAGATCAAATAAAACTTAAAAACAATATAGAATTAGATAGAATAAATTCACTTCCATTAAGGGATTATTTTATTGACAGCGAAGATGAAGTTATTCTCAAAGTATTAGAAAACCTATTCAATGGCGTTAAAAATACGTTTATAGAATTATGGGAGAATCCAAATAATAACATACTATGGAAAACAACTGGATTTGGGGCTATTGTAAAATCATTTAATGACATTTATTATTTAGGAAATCAACACAATGACCTTTCGGAAGTGTTTTTCTCGAGATTCTTCAATCATTTTAAATGGGAAATTTCGCAGAGAAACATAAAACTAACTAGCGAACATTTCACATCGAACGAACAACAGCAAACAAAACTCAGCAATCTAATTAAAGAATCAATATCAACTTTTAGATATGAGGAATAACTGCCTATAACAGCACTCTATTAGGAAATAAATTGCATTATGAAGATTATAAAAATTGAAGTTGAAAATTTTCGCCTACTAAAGAATTTTTCAATGGATTTGGAGGATGACCTCTCCTTAGTTATCGGAAAAAACAATACGGGAAAAACGTCGATTCTTTCCATTCTTGACAAGTTCCTGAACGAGAAAAGTAAATTTTCTTATGATGATTTTAATATTGATTTCAAAAACGAATTAGAAGCTCTTATAAAATCAGGGGCTATTCCTGAAGAATTTACACATAAAGGAATCAAGCTAAAAATATTTATTGAATACAACGAGAAAGATGATTTGTCAAATGTTAGTAGGGTTTTGATGGATTTAGACCCGGACAACAACAAAATTGTATTGGGATTTGAATATACAACAAGCTACGCTGATTTTTTAAAAATCAAAACCGAATATGCAGCTTTTGAAGCGAATGAAAAGTCGAAAGTTGACGCAAAAAAGAAAAATAAACCCAGCGAGATAAAAGATTTTTTAAAGCAAGGATTGAACAACTACTTTCATATTCATAAGATGTCTTTTGAGTATGACATAGTTACGAACAAAGCCAATGATACTAACTTTATAGACCTCGAAAGTGAAGGTATTGCTATCAAAGATATAATTGGTTTCAAATACATTAGTGCAAGACGAGATGTAACCAATAAGGAGAAGGAAAATACCTTATCAAAACAAACATCTAGTCTTTATAAAAAGCATGAAGATAACAACGAAAAAAATCAAGCTACTGAAAATTTCAAAGACCAGCTTTCAGAAACAGATATTACATTGAGCAAAATATACAAAGACCTGTTCAATGATGTAGTTAAAAAAGTACAGGATTTCGGTGGAATAAAACTGAACGATACTGATATAGATATAATTTCAACACTGCAACATCGGGAACTACTTGAAGGAAATACAACCGTAGTATATACCCATGACGACCATAAGCTACCCGAACATTATAATGGTTTAGGTTACATGAACCTTATAAGTATGATTTTTGAAATTGAAATTCTTGTACAGGATTTCAAAAGAGATAAAGACAAAAGGCCAGCAGACATTAATTTGTTAATTATTGAAGAACCGGAAGCCCATACTCATCCACAAATGCAGTATGTCTTTATAAAGAATATAAAGAAATTACTTTCCGAAGGTATTAAGCGTGATGACGGAATAAAAAGACCGCTACAGTATATCATTACAACCCATTCGTCCCACATTGTTGCAGATAGTGATTTTGATGATATTAAATACTTAAAATCGGAAAACAAAAATAATGTTGTCGCAAAGAACCTTTCCGATTTAAGAAAACAGTACGATGCCGACCCAAGCCAATATCAATTTCTAAAACAATATTTAACAATAAGCCGGGCTGAAATTTTCTTCGCTGATAAAGCCGTTTTGATTGAAGGTGATACGGAAAGAATATTGATACCAACCTTTATGCGAAAAGTTGATTTGGAGGAAGCTGCTCGCCTAACGGCAGAAGGTAAAGATGATACTTTTCTTCCTCTATTATCCCAAAATATATCAATAATTGAAGTTGGAGCATATTCTCAAATCTATGAAAAGTTTATTGATTTTTTAAGTATTAAATCTTTGATATTAACGGATATTGATGCCGTTAAAGTTAAAAAACAAGATGAAAAAGGGCAAGATGTTTGGGGTGCTTGTCCCGTTAATGAAGGAACAAAAACAAGCAATTCTGCAATCAATCATTTTTTAAAAGAAGTTGCTTGGAATGATTTAAAAACACTGCCAGTTGGAAACAGAACAATCGTAATAGGAAGTTCTAAAATTCGCATTTGCTATCAACAAGAAGAGAACACCTATCATGCAAGAAGTTTTGAAGATGCTTTTATTCATTTAAATAGAGAATTTATAAAAGGCAGTAAAGGAACCTTTCAAGGATTAAAAAATGCCTCCAATTTCGATGATGACACCAAAAATCCTTATGAGTTGGCGGTTTCCTGTATCAAGAAGAAAACTCATTTTGCATTGGATATTTTATATCATAGTGACGAGAACTTTAGAAATTGGAATATTCCTGCATATATTAAAAATGGATTATTATGGTTGAAGGAAGATTAGTTTTGGAACCCGAAGTACAGGAAATTTTTAAATCAATTGATAGTGGGAGAAATTTCCTTTTGAGTGGTGGAGCTGGGAGCGGCAAAACTTATTCACTGGTAAGTGTCATTCGTCAGGTAATTTCCGAACATCCAACATCAAAAGTTGCTTGCATGACATACACCAATGCGGCTGTAAAGGAAATTGAAGAAAGAGTGAACCACAAGAACCTGAACGTATCTACAATTCACGACTTTTTATGGGATAATATAAAACACTTTAAAAAGGAGCTTAAAGAAGCTATCATTTCTTTAGCAAATAATGAAGAATTTAGTAAAATATCAATTGAGGAAACACATCCCATCCCCGATACCTATTTTGACCTTTTGTCTGATGGAATACAATATAAAGAATTTGTAAGGTTGCGTGAAGGGATTATTTCTCATGATGAATTACTCATTGTCGCAAATTACTTGTTCGAAAAATATCCCAAGCTAAGTAGTCTAGTAAAAGATAAATACAAATTCATTTTTATTGACGAGTATCAAGATACAAACAAAGCTGTTGTAGATACCTTTCTTACTCATTTTAAGAAAAGTGAAAGGAAAAATACTATTGGCTTTTTTGGCGATGCAATGCAATCAATTTATGAAGATGGCATTGGAAATTTAGATGATTACAAAGGAAACGATGCCGATAGTGTAAATGAAATTCCCAAAAAGCAAAATAGAAGAAACCCTCAACTCGTAATTAATTTAGCAAATAAACTTAGAACTGACGGTATAACTCAAGAACCTTCTAGTGACTCTAAAGCGCCTAATATGGTTGAAGGCATAGTAAAGCAAGGCACTGTGTTGTTATTACATTCTACGGATGGAGATATTAGTAAGGTTGAAAAATTCCTGGAAGAAAATTATGGTTGGGATTTCAACAATGCAAAGAAAACAAAGGAATTGAACCTTACTCACAAATTAATAGCAGACAAAGCTGGCTTTAGAACGTTAATTGAAATTTATGATAATGATCCTATAATTGGGTTAAAATTTGAAATACTTGAAAAGATTAAAAATAACAAGAAAAACAACAAACCAGAAATAGAAATCAATGACGATGACATTTTTGATGCCGTTGTAGATAAATTTCAACTAAAAAACAGGCAGAAGCAACTAAAAAAGGATATTATTTTGGCTGATCCTTTAAAAGCAGAACTTTATAGCCAATTAAAGGATAAGTTATTTTCGGAAGTTAGAATGATTTATTTGAATAAAGATGCGCTTATTGATGACAAAAAACAAGATGAAAATCATGAAAATAAGAAAGGTTCTAAAAGAGATAATCTCATAAAGCATTTATTCAAAATTCAGACTAATATTTCTCTTTATCAAAATAAAAGGTATAACGAATTTCTGCGTTCAACAGACTATCGTTTTAGAATGGTAAGTATAGCAAGTAAAAGGGAATTAAAGGAAAATATTGAAAGCTTCGTGAATGTCGGTGAAAAACTAATTGAAGAAGTAATTAATGATGCTAATGAAAAAGGTATTTGTTTAATTGATGACAAGCTTATTGAATTTAAGGATAAAAAAGAGTATTTGTACAATCGTGTAAAAGGCGTTAAGTTCAATGAATTTCAAAAACTTTATGAATATTTAGAGGGAAAGACGCCCTTTTCAACACAGCATAAAACTAAGGGTGCTGAATTTGACAATGTTTTAGTGATACTTGATAATGGAGGCTGGAATAATTACAATTTCGAAAATCTTTTTTTGGAAACAGGTTCAGACAGTGTTTTGGATAGAACTCGTAAGATATTTTATGTTTGCTGTACAAGGGCTAAAGAAAATTTAGCTGTTTTTTTTCATAAACCTGACGCGAAGGTGATAGAAAAAGCTAAAACCTGGTTTGGGAATGGTAATGTCATTGATATTGAAAGATAAGGCCTACAGCTAAAAAGGCATTGCTTAAAAAGGGGGTTACGAGCTACTATAACACTTTGGTGCTTGATCGTACTTTTGTTTTTCAAATCAAAAGTAATTCTAAATCGCCCGGATTCGGCAATAACCAAACCGTTAGTGGTAAGGAAAGAGAAAATGAGATTAACAAAGCTAGAAACACCAAAAGAGAAACTAATTTTAGTTGTTGCACCCATAGCAGTCAGTTATTATCCATAAAATATTGGAATAGAACTACATTAACATTGTTTCTATTTGGACGGAATAAAGGAATTATTATAAACCGTGTATCATATAAATATTTCAACCTTTAGATGTTTGAAAAAGTATTATGGCTCCCCAATAAATTTCACAATTATCTCTACTTGCTTAGGCGTGAGTAGCTTTTGAAACCGTTTAAATCCGGAGGCTTTTAGTTCTTTTTGCAATTCATCGTTAATCCTTATCCATCGCCTAAATTGAATAGTCGCACTTTGTTTAGTTATCTGTGGGAAATACATTTGCGCTAATGCCCCATAGCCATATGATCTGATTCTAAATTTCTCTTCCATATTCTAAATCTGTCTAATTCAGTATAAAAAAAGCCCTAGGGTTGCCAGGGCTTTAAGTTTTTTAAATCGCCAGAGTTAATCGCTGGCCTATCTTTTGGGACAATTTTAACATATCCTCTCCTACCTTTTCGTCAACAATTCGAGCATAGTGCTGTGTGCTTTTAATGTTTTTATGACCAAGCATCTTGCTTACACTTTCAATTGGAACACCATTAGTCAGTGTTATCGTTGTAGCAAATGTGTGACGAGCTACGTGGAAGGATAAATTCTTTGTGATTCCACATACGTCTGCAAGCTCTTTCAAGTAAGCATTCATCTTTTGATTGCTCATAATGGGTAACACATGGTCATCATCATTGAGATCATCTAGTATCGTATACTTGTTGATGATTTGCATCGCCACCCCTATCAACAAAACACTTGTTTTGCCACCAGTTTTTTGCCTTCTCGTTTTAATCCAATAACCCAGTGTGTTTTTCTCAATCTCTTTTTTACGAAGTTTATAGAGGTCGATGTAGGCAAGGCCTGTGTAACACGAGAAAACAAAGAAATCTCTAACCTTTACCAAACGATCAATATCAGAAGTGAATTCCATGAGGTTTTTGAGTTCGGCCTCAGTAAGGTAAGGTCGGTCCACTTCCTTCATCGCAAGACTAATCCCTACGAAAGGGTCTTTGAGTAACCAACCATGACGAATACAGCTGAAGGTAATGCGTTTTAGGTTCTGCAAGAATTTCGTTGCAGTGTTGTAATTACATCCTTTCTCTGTTTTCAGATACATAGCGAACTGTGTAATCATGAAATGGTCAATTGACTTGATTGGAACATCACTGGCCTTGTAATAAATTTTGAGATAGTTGCTGAAGTGATTTTTTGCAGCATTGTATTTCTGACATGTTGCAACAGTACTTTCCTTACCGATAAGTTTACGGAGTCCTTCAATATGATCTTCCCATATTTCAATAATCATTTTAGGCTTGGCGGTGTTTACACCAAGTACCGCATCACGCAAAAGTTGAGGTGTAACGGTATCATGCAGTGTAAGAAGCTCGCTGTACTTTTGGCGAGTTCGGGTGAGAACGGAATCAATATAAACATTGAATTCACGTGCTTCGTGAGTGCGACCAATTACTTTGGCGCGAGTTGAGTCCCAATTATTGGGATGAACACTTCTTTGGAGTTGCATAACAACACGCTCTCCATTGATGTTGATTTTCATAAGAACGGGAACTTCACCGTTCTTTTTTGTTTTGGTTCTACTGATGTAAACAACCAGCGAGAAATTTGATTTTTGACTTGACGACATTTGGCATAATTTTTTACGTTGTGCCCCCCTTAATGTTTGTTACAAATGTACGTTTCCAAAGGAAAAAATAGTCGCCTAACTTATTGTTTTTCAGTATTATTATGTCTAATAGCGTCTAATTGCTTGGTTTCTTTTTTGGCCTCAAAAAAAGAGAAACCTAGATAGAAACCAAAAGTATAGACAAAACTAGACTTTAATAGAATTTGAAGAACATAAAAAAAGCGTGTAAAACCTTGATTTTACACGCTTTTAGACTGTTTTAGACAATCTGTCAGCGGAGAGTTAGGGATTCGAACCCCAGGACCTGTTACAGTCAACAGTTTTCAAGACTGCCGCATTCGACCGCTCTGCCAACTCTCCTTTTCCTTAAAGGACTGCAAAAATAAGGGTATTTTTTATTGTTTGCAAATCAAATTTGTATTTTTTTGAAGTTTTAAAACAATCGACAATTTGCGATTGCTTCATTGTTGTATAAAAGTTTGTTATTGTTTGCGATAGCAGCATTAAACCAACAAATTACTCCGTGTCTTTAAACAGAATATCGTACTTCGCCAACAAGCCTGCTGCCCCATCGATAGAGAATGTTGCCTTCTTAATGCGGTTGCGATCTGGATCTAGCATGTAATGAAACGCCTTGCTAAAGTCGGCCTTCTCCAAATTGGTGTCGCTGAAAACGGCACCAGCCAAATCACATCCCTCAAAACTCGATTGGCTTAAATCGGCAAGGGTAAAGTCTACTTCGCGCAAAATGCAGTTGTTGAACTTCATTTTCTTAAGCAACACTTTGTAAAACGATGCCAATTGCAAATTACAGGTATCGAAACTCACAGAAAACAAGAAATCGTTCGAGTTTTTAAACTGCAATCCCACCATTTTACAATGTACAAAATGCGCATCCTGAAAAGAAACTTGAGAAACTTTGGCGGTGGTAATATTGCAGGCACTGAAATGACAGTCAATGAATTTAGAGTCTTCAAAATCAACATTCATCAGGTTGCAATTGTTGAAGCTACATCCCTCATACTCGCCAATTTCAAAAGGTTCTACCGTAAAATCAACCCGATCGAATGTAACGTCAAAAAATTCTTTCCCTGCCATAAAACAAAGGTAATTGTTAATTGATAAAGCAACTTAATCCTGTTAAAAAAATTAATATCGATACAATAATTTTGAATTATTCGCTTTCAAAATTCGGATTTCTGTTGTAGCATTGAAACATGATTTCTAATTTTTTTAATTCAAATGTTTACTTGATAGATGAAAAAGTAAACTTCTTCAAATTCGAAAACCAGTACAACGTATATAATGAATCAGGCGAAGAAATTGGCAAAATTGCGCAGAAGCTAAGTTTTGGCGACAAAATTTTGCGCATGCTTTTGAACAAACCCATGTTGCCATTTTCGTTGGAAATTAAAAATGCAAACGACGAAGTAGAAGCTTCTATCCACCGCGGATGGACGTTTTTCATGTCTAAAATTGCCATTCACAATGCACAAGGAATTGCAATTGGTTCGATTACCCAAAAATTCAAATTATTCAAGCCTACTTTCAAAATCCAAGATACCTTGGGAAATGAAATTGCCGAAATCTCTGGCGATTGGAAAGCTTGGAACTTCAATATCCAAGACAATACCCAAGCTCAAATTGGTACCATTTCTAAAAAATGGAACGGCGCCATGAAAGAGGTATTTACTTCTGCCGACAAATACATTGTAGAATTGTTTCCGATTTATAATTCAAATCCAGAAAACAAAATGGCAATTTTGGCAACTGCAATTACCATCGACATGGTATTGAAGGAAAGAAAATAAACAAATATGAACTTTAAAAAAATAGTTACTTGGTCATTAACCGGATTGGTTGGTTTGCTTTTCATTGCAAGTGCATTGGGGAAATTCATTACTGCTGAAAATTCAGAGCAAGCTTTACTCTCTGCGAAAATGGGAGTAAGCTTTGGTGTAATTAAATACATCGCTACCATTGAAATTATGGCTGCAGTTTTATTTTTGATTCCACGCACTGGAATTTTAGGATTCTGCTTGTTAACCGCTTATATGGGTGGTGCAATTGCAACTCATTTAACACATGGAGTTAGCGTAGCTGCTCCTTGTGTGATTTTGGCTTTTGTTTGGATTGTGGGATTAATCAGATTCCCTGAAATAGGACAACGCCTGTTGAGCAAGGTATAGGGTTAGATTAGACGAGTTAATTCAACTAACTTGCATATAAGTAAAAAAACCCGTTGCCCTATGTCGCGCTTTCACAGAATTACATCTCTCGAAGATTATAAAAACACCTATCAAAAAAGCATAGAAAATCCTGAAGCTTTTTGGGATGAAATTGCCAAAACCTTTACTTGGAAAAAACCTTATTCTAAAGTTTTGGATTGGAATTTCAAAGAACCTAACATTCAATGGTTTGCAGATGGTGAATTAAACATTACCGAGAACTGCTTCGACAGACATTTGGCAACCAAAGGAAACCAAACTGCCCTCATTTTCGAACCCAATGATCCCTCACAACCTGTTAGAAAATATACCTATGCCCAATTGCACCAAGAAGTAATGAATTTTGCTCAAGTGCTATTGAATCAGGGCATTACAAAAGGCGATAGGGTTTGCATTTATATGGGAATGGTTCCTGAATTGACCATTGCCGTGTTGGCATGCGCCAGAATTGGGGCAATCCACAGCGTTATTTTTGGGGGATTTAGTGCCCAAAGTATCACAGACAGACTCATTGATGCCGAAGCCGAATTCATCATCACCCAAGATGCTGCCTACCGCGGAAATAAAACAATTCCATTGAAAGCGGTTATCGACGATGCTCTGGTGCAATGCGATTTCGTAAAGAAAGTGGTGGTTCTAACCCATGCAAATGAACCTGTGAGCATGATCAAAGACCGCGACGTTTGGTGGGAAGCAGAAATGGAAAAAGTGGGCACAGCCAACGTCCCTTCTCAAACAATGAATGCCGAAGATCCCTTATTCATCCTATATACATCGGGTTCTACCGGTAAACCCAAAGGAGTTGTTCATACTTCGGGGGGATATATGGTTTGGACCAATTACACCTTTGAACAAGTGTTTCAATACCAAGAAGAGGAAGTGCATTTTTGCACCGCCGATATTGGTTGGATAACAGGACATAGTTACATTGTTTATGGCCCGCTGTTGGCAGGTGGAACTACCCTGATGTTTGAGGGAATTCCAACCTACCCCGATGCCGGAAGATTCTGGGATATTGTAGAAAAACACAAAGTCAATATTTTGTATACCGCACCAACTGCCATTCGCAGCTTGATGACAAGTGGCACCGAAATTTTCAATGAAAAAGACCTTTCTAGCCTTCGTGTATTGGGTACCGTGGGTGAACCTATCAACGAGGAAGCTTGGAACTGGTATCACGACAATGTTGGAAAAAGCAATTGTCCTATCGTAGATACTTGGTGGCAAACTGAAACTGGGGGTGTATTGATTTCTAACCTTGCAGGAGTTACCCCTAGCCGACCTGCTTGGGCAACATTGCCATTGCCCGGAATTCAACCCATTTTGGTAGATGAAAACGGCAAAGAAAATACCGAAATCAATATCGAAACCGGCTATATCCATGGCAATTTATGCATCAAATTCCCTTGGCCTGGAATGCTGCGCACAACCTATGGCGATCATGAACGTTGCCGAACCAACTACTTTGCAACCTACGAAAATCTATATTTCACCGGCGACGGCGCCTACCGCGATTCTGATGGAAACTACAGAATTACAGGCAGGGTTGACGATGTATTAAACGTTAGCGGACATAGAATTGGCACTGCCGAAGTAGAAAATGCAATCAACATGCATGCAGGAGTGGTTGAAAGCGCTGTTGTTGGTTATCCCCATGATATTAAAGGACAAGGCATTTATGCCTTTGTAATTTGCAACGACCACATCCACGATGAAGCATTGGTTAGGAAAGACATCAATGAAACCATCACCAGAATCATTGGGGCCATTGCAAAAGCCGATAAAATTCAGTTTGTAAGTGGATTACCTAAAACCCGTAGTGGTAAAATTATGCGAAGAATATTGCGTAAAATAGCAGAAGGAGAAACCCAAAACTTAGGAGATACTTCTACCCTGTTGGATCCAACAATTGTAGAAAGTATTTTGGCAAATAAACAATAGTTTACTTACTAATTTCCCAATCGCCTTTGTTGAATTTATATTTCAACTTCACCGCGCGGGATTTGTTTGTAGCTGGATCTAACACCACGGCGTTTACTTCGTAAAAGCAATTCATTAAGTGCTTAACTTCAATCTTTTGGCATTCCATTGGTGGATTGAACTTTGAGTATCTGTCGCGCTCAAACTCTTCCAATTCTGGTTCTAAGCCAGAGCAATCTGCGGCTACCTTATCAGGAACACCTGCTTTTTTGATATATCCTGCTTTTAGAATATTGAAAACCGGTTCCCCTTCACGTGAGGGTGTGCAAGTGCCTGAAAAATTGGTTTTGCTTACTTTTAACAAGTAAGTTGGATTTGACAACTTCTTTGGCAACTCCAATACCGAACATAGCAATTTATAAGATTCTCCGTCGTGCGATAATTTGTAAGTGCCTTTGTACCTGATTACCTCCGGCTCAACAGTTCCAACGGCATTGGGATCTATAATGATTTGTGCCACGTTCACACTGTTGTTGGTAACCGAAATAGCAAAGTTAAATTCAGACGAAGGCATATCTACCCCATTCAACTTATACGCAGGTTGAACGCCTTTGTATGTTCCGACGTATTTTGTGTTTATGGTGTTATTCTCCGCCACAAATCCCAACAAAAAGAAACTACCTGCCGCAACAATCAATGAAGAAACATATTTATTCATAAAGCAAATATAAAATTTATTTCAATATAGTTTGAATTCCGTGAGCAGCAATTGCTATTTCCTGCATTTTGTTATTCAAATACATCTTGTATTTGATTTCCTTTTCAGAAGTATTTAACACCACATTGACGATTTGTTTATTTGGTTTTCAATGGCCCAAGCTCAGAAATTCAATCAATGTAATAAAGAATTAAATTAATTAGTTAATTTTGAGGGAATTATAGATTTTTGTCGTCAAATAACAAAACAACCCACATACAATTTTCATTAAAATACAACCATGAACAAACTTCAAATCTTAATATTGGTGGGATTGTCCTTAACCGCAACCCAAAGCAAAGCCCAATATAATAAACTCCGTATTCCAGACACGATGTCTGGTAAAACTTTCAACTTGGTTTTAAAAGATACCTTTACCCAGTTTAAAACAGGTCAAACAACCATTACCGCGGGCGTAAATTCAAATTTTTGGGGTCCTACCCTAATATTCAACCAGGGAGACACGGTTCACATGAATATTTTGAATAAATTAAACGATTCAACCACAGTTCATTGGCATGGATTTCATTTGCCAGCTGTGATGGATGGCGGACCACATCAAGTGATACCTCCAAATACGGTTTGGCGCCCTTATTGGAAAGTTCAAAATGATGCTGCAACCTATTGGTATCATCCACATTTGCATGAAATGACACAAGAACAAATGACCAAAGGTTTGGGTGGTTTGATTATTGTTCGCGACGCAGTTGAAAGCGCCTTGGCATTGCCAAGAACCTATGGCGTTGATGACATTCCAGTGGTTTTGACCAGCAGAAGATATACTGCCAGCAATCAGTTTGTGTTCAAAAACAGTGCATATGGTGATTATATGTTTACCAATGGAACAACCAATGCCGAATTTACCATTCCAAAGCAAGTAGTGCGTTTGCGCATACTTGATGCTGAAATGGAAAGAAGCTACAATTTGGGTTTCAGCGACAACCGCACTTTTTACATAATTAGCAGCGGTGGTGGCTTATTTGATAAACCAATTGCTGTAACCCGTTTGCCAATTCACGTTGGTGAACGCTATGAAATTTTGGTTGATTGCAGCAACGATGCCGTTGGTACTACCTTTGATTTAAATTCATTCAATTCTGGTCAATCGCAAAGTTTTCCAGGGGGCGAACCTGGTACTGGAGGTGAGTTTGGAAGTTTACTGAACAACAAAACCTTCACTACCCTACATTTTACGGTTGGAAGCGCCACCGCAAAACCAATTACAACAATTCCTACAGCACTCAGAACAAACACCTATTTAACTGCAGCAGACGCAACCGTTTCAAGAACGATAAACATTACAAATGGTAATCCTGGCTCAGGCATTCCATTTGACCTCGACAACAAACCTTTCAATTTAACTACAATCAATCACATTGTTACAACAGGTACCACCGAGAAATGGACGGTGAAAAACAACAATGTATTTGGACATTGCTTTCACATTCACGATGTACAATTTAAATTGGTTTCAAGAAGCACGGGTGCAATTGGTGCGTATGAATCTGGTTGGAAAGACAATTTCTTTATATCAAGAAACGAATCTGTGAGTTTTGTGGCTCGTTTTGTTGACTATGCCGACGAAACACATCCATTTATGTACCATTGCCATTTTGCAAACCATGAAGATGGCGGAATGATGGGCCAATTTGTAGTTACCGGAACAAATGGACTAAACAAAGCGTTAAATCAACCTTTCTTGTTCTCGGTTTATCCAAATCCAGCAAAAAACAATTTGAAAATTGAATTGGGACAAAACATAGAAGCCTACTACGTTACCATCAACAATGTTGTTGGCAAAACGGTGATGATGTTGCCTCAACCTGAAATTGGTCAACCAATCGACATTTCGAATTTGTCAAGTGGAACCTATTTCCTTCAAGTGATGGATAAGCATACAAAATCTGTGTCTACACAGAAATTCATCAAAGAATAAATGATAAAAAAGAGTTTCATTGTGTGCCTGGGAGTCATTTCCTGGGCACTTTTTTCAAGCTTTGATATTGGCATCAAAACCATCAATGACTTTTCTTTACGAAATGTAGATGGAAAATATATTTCCTTGAAAGACAATGAAAAGGCAAAGGGCTATATCGTTATTTTCACCTGTAACCACTGTCCTTTCGCGAAATTATATCCCTCAAGAATAAACAAATTACAAGAAACTTATGCTCCGTTAGGTGTCCCTGTAATTGCCATCAATTCAATGGATTCAATGTTGTATGACGAAGAATGTTTTAAGTTCATGCAGCAAAAATCGAAGGAGAACAATTTCAACTTCCCCTACTTACAAGATGCTAGTCAAGAGGTTGCAAAGGATTTTGGAGCCGTAAACACACCACAAGCTTTTGTGATTTGGAGGGACGGAAACCGCTGGGTAATCAAATACAAAGGAGCAATTGACGATAACGGTGAAAGTCCTGAATTGGCAAAGAATTTTATTGCTATGGCGGTTAACGATTTATTGGCTAACAAACCTGTAAGCAGGCCAACAACGGAATCGTTTGGCTGTAAAATTTTCTACAGAAAATAAGTTATAATCCTGCGTTCCTATTAATATACAACCAATTTCTTAGTAGTTTTTAACTTTCCTTTGGTTATTACAACCATATACAAACCTGATTTCCAATTTTCGGTATAAAAATCAACGCTGTGTTCCGTTGCAATTGCTTTTGAATCCACTTTATTGCCCAAAACATCGAATACTTCAACGTTGGTATTTTCTAAATTGTCGCCTTGTAAACTGAATTTGTTTGACGCTGGATTGGGATATAGATTAATTGTATTTCCAAATTCCAAACGAGTCACATTCATGGCGTAATTTGTGGTAAAGTTATATTCAATAAAACTTCCAAAATCAGCGTTAAATGTTTTAATAATTGCATTAGAAGTTCCATTTCTAAAACGAACAAAACCTGTTCCTTGAGCAGTGTTTGCCCACCAATTTAAACCATCTAGTCCAAAATCGTTCACAATTAACTTATAACAGCCGTTTAAATTAAAAGTGTAGGTATTTAATTTGTTGGCAACTGTAAAAGTATCGTGCATCACCACTTTGCCATCAACATCCAAAAGCGTAATTGCATTTTCAGTTGGGTTGTTGTTGGTTCTGAATTCAATCTTGAAATTGCCCGGCAATACATCTGGAATAGTCACAGGACTTGTCATTTTGCTGTTTTGTGCATATTCATCGGCAGAGCCATTCAATTCGCTTATTTCACAATGAAATACATTATTTGATGGCAACATTCCATTATCCCACAATCCCCAAGTTGGCAATGCAATACTCACGGTATCTAGAGATTCCAAATTCCCCGCCCATGTCCAAATTTGCTTCACAGTTGAATTGTTTGCCCAATATTCAAACTTTATCGTTTTTAAAGCCGTTTTTCCTGTGTTTTGAACAAGTATTAACGGTTGAGAGCAAATAGGATTTGATTTTGCATATTCATAATCGGTGGTTGGCTTTAGAATATTTACAATTTTAGCATCCAAATTAAAATTCAAATCACCATATGAAACCAATTGGTGGGCAACAATATATCTATAATCTCCACTTGTTTTAGCCGGTTGTGAAATTTCATAATCAATGGTTTCGGAGTTACCTGCAGTTACAAATTTGGTAATTTCATGTTCAATTAATTTAGAACGTAATCCAGGACACCAACCTTGACGCGGAATCAGCCAAGTACCACCTTGGGCAATCATCGGATTGGTAGAACAATCCATATTTGAACTCCAATTCAAGTTATTTCCTGCTACAATTAATGAGTGGGTAATCACGCCTCCATTTTGTTCAAATTCTCCATCTGAACCATGTCCGGTAATGGTAGAACGCATTTTGAAAGATTTGGCATCAGGCAATAACGAAACCTTCATTGGCGCGAATACATTGTTGTTTAAAATGCTATTAATACCTGGTCCGCCCAATCTGGCACCACCCTGCCATAGCTGATTAACGTTTAAAATATTTCTTGGCGGTGTCCCTACAACAAAAAGAAATTCCATTTCCATATTTTCTTGGTTTTGGCCACCCATTGTAACCACAATTCGTTTATTGTCTTTTAACAACGGGGCAAAATCGGTCATATCGAAATACCAATTTTTACCTTTCATTCCTAAATCTAGGCCAATACCATAAGGCGTTACAAATGAAACAAGTTCATTGTACCATGGGAAACGCAATTGATAATTCAAAGTTGTGATATCAATTTTTCCTTGACTCTGATTTGTTATTGAATCAATTAAACTTAACGTTTCTCCATTATAAACCATTGATTTACGGGCTTCATACGCTGAAAAAGTTGAATCTACTTCTAGTTGATCATGTGTTACAATGTTAGTCTTAGCATTATCAATCACCGTGTATCTGTCAATCGCATTGGCATTTCTCACAATTGAATCGCGTTGGGTAATGTTACTCACCGTTTTGGAGTAAGTACCTTTTAATAAGCCTAAATTTGGTTTTCCAACATATCCTTGAAACATTCTAGTTAATGCATCGCCACGATCGTATGTCCATTGCATATTCTTGCCATTTGAAACTTTACCAAGCGCTGCGTCCAAAATTGCCGCGCCTTTTCCTTCGTTGCAAGGATAGTAAGCCACTAAATTCGCGTATTGTGGATGGGTATTGTCAATGGATTTGTTCATCCAATCAGCAACTTCCTTCGCGTTCAAGGCTTTGTTCCAAATGCTTAACTCGTTTATTTTTCCTTTGTAATTATTTTGCAAACTTTGATCTTTCCCTAAAATTACATTCATGAGGGACATTGGTTTGGATTTGCTAGTGCCTGACAGCCAAAGGGTTCCGTTGAGGTAAACCGACATGTTTCCGGTTGTGGCATTCTTTGTAAAGACCCAATGATTCCATTTCCCCGCATATTCGTTTGCTGCAGCTCCTTTATTGATTCGGTCGTATCCACCTGAAGCAAATCCGCAATCGAAATATACACTTCCATCCGACCAAGGGAAATGAATATTTAATTGGCGTTGATTGATATCTGAAGCCCAACCGTAAATTACAGAGGTATTTGTTGGCAAAGATTTTGGATCTCCAAATGCCCAAAATGCGATGGTAATTTCATTTTTAATGCTCGACATGGTAGATGCGTCAATCAATACATGTCCGTTAGATGAAAGATCTAGTGCGTCATTGTTATTGGCTGACAGCATGGATGTTACCGTGTCTGAATATCCCTCAAAAACAACTGCTTTCGAAGGAGCTGAATTTGTAAATGAGAATTCAAAAATCAAATTACTTGTTCCATCCCAGTTAAATGGGGTATGAAATACAATTTTATTATCTCCAACCACAAAATTCAAGGTGTTGCTATATGTTTCTGTAAATCCTGAAACTAGAGGTGAATTGGGGTCTAATTTATTTAATGAAGTTTGCTGGACTTTAACTTTAAAGAAATTTGCAGTTCCGGCACCGAGTGCTTTTAATACAATTCCTTGAATATCACCTGCCGAAAAACCTGCATTCAATAATTCATCGGCACGATAAAGAACAAGTGTTTTACCAGATTTCTTAGTGGTATTCAGTGCTTTATAAATACCGATATTTCCGGTTCCAACAGTAATTTTAGATTCATTGGAAACAGTATTTACAACTACATTTTTCAATGTATAATCGTAATAATCGCTAATTGGCTCGGCTGTATAATTAAAAGATGCGCCATTGAAATTAGAAATGATAAACTTGGGAGCTTTTTGGGCTAATTCTTCTACTTTTGATGAATCTACAACGAAAGTATTGCAAGAATAATCCCATTCTCCACAACCCTTGCTTCTGTTTGTAGCATCAGAAACGATACCATTTTTACAGCGGATGTTGTATCGCAATATAATTTTCTCAAATGTTAGATTTCCTTTTGGGAAATAAGCCATTGTATCTCTATTGTTTGTACCATAATGGAATGTTTTCACACGAATTGTATCGCCAGGTTTTTGGGCAAAAACCAACTTAGGGAAAGCCAATAAAAACAAGAATGACAGGGCTAAAATATTTTTATATTTAAATAACATTTTCGATAATTATGTAATAATTAATTAATTCAAAAGTAGCGCGGAAGTAATGGTTTTCCAAATGCGTGAATATTAAAAAAGTGCGTATTTTTGCGCAAATAATTCACAAAAGAATGTCAAACGATCCATTACATGGTGTAACATTAGAAAAGATAGTTACAGATTTAGTTGAGGCCTTAGGCTGGGAAGAAATGGAATACAGGGTTCGCGTTAATTGTTTCGCGGTTAATCCGAGTGTAAAATCGAGTTTAACATTTCTGCGCAAAACTCCTTGGGCCCGCAAGAAGGTTGAAGATTTGTGGGTGAGGGAAATTTTTGGAAGGAGGTAATTAAAGGGTTTATAAAAGTTTAGGGAGTTTATAAGGTTTATAAAGGTTGTATTTCTGTTACACCTATAATCCCAAATTATGCAATTGGTAAGTGTGCAATTTCGCAAGTAACCACTTTTGGGTTCTCATAAACGATGATTCTTTGGAAGATTTGGTCAAAAAAGGACCTTCGTTTTTCGTGAACACACATCTTTA
>Ga0214923_10003887_pt1 | contig 18479 bp, 4 predicted proteins | sample LL1510_MetaG_FD_177993 | JGI IMG/M metagenome (GOLD analysis project Ga0214923, IMG submission 177993) | Freshwater microbial communities from Lake Lanier, Atlanta, Georgia, United States - LL-1510 | ecosystem: Environmental > Aquatic > Freshwater > Lake | place: USA: Georgia | collected 2015-10-15 | reverse complement strand
CTTCTTTAAGTTCTTTAACTTTTTTTGGTTTATCATATTTTTGTTTATATTCATTAAATAATTCTTCAATCTTATTATCAACTAATTTAAGAAATTGAGTTGCTGGATTTTGAATTTGATTTGTCATATAGAACAAATAATCGATTTCTTTATTATTTTGTTTAATAAATGCAGGTGTTTCAATTAATTCACCTTGTAATAACTTTTTCTTTGGGTCATCATTTTCGACTTTAATAACTGCAAATTCAATTCTATCACCAGATTGTGGTTTATTACCAGGATCACGTAATGCTATTTTTTCTGATAAATATATATGCGCAATTCTAGTCCAATCTTTATATGATTCTTTTAATTTTAAAGTTCGTGATTGTAGAAAATATTTAATATCATATTTTCCAGCAAACATATCATCTAAACATTTTATTAAGAATGTTTTAGCACCAATAGGATCACGCTTATTAATAAGGATATCAATAATACCACCGCATATTTCTTTTACTATTGGAGCATTATCACGACGTTTTAATACAATACCCATAAAATCTTGTTTAAATTTATTTGGGTTATTTTCATATTTATTACCTACATATTTTTTTTTACATAATATTAAAAATGGCCAAAAAGTCTTTTCATATGCAAAATTATGTGGAAATGGTAAACGACTTTTAATTAATTCACCTGATATTTTACCCATTTCCATAGATAAGTCTAAAGATCGTTTATCGGTAATTGCTTTACCACCTTTATAAAATTCAACGTTAAAAACTTTTTTACCATCAACTAAATCCCACCAAGGTTGAATCCAATACTCTTTTAGAATAGTTAATAAAAAATTTTTAATTTTAGTTTCAATTGTAATATGCATATTATTTAAGTCATCATATATTATTTGTTTTTCTTCTTGTTCTTTTTTTTTAATTTCTATTTCTTCAGTGAATGAACTTAAATCTAAACTTTCTTTTTTAATTTTTTCATTTAGTTTTCTTAACTGTAAATTTATTTCTTTAATTCTATCACTATAACTTTTAATTGTTTCATCTGTATAATCATTTGCTATTACTCTAATTTTTCCTAATTGATGTTGAGCCCATTGATTTAATTTATAGTCTAAGTTGGGATAATCTTTTAGAATAATTTCTTGAAGTGTCCATAACCAACTTAAATATGATTCTTCCATATATTCTTTTAAATATTGTTTTAATCTTTCATCAATTGATATAATAGTTTTCCAATGTTTAGGCACTAATTGAATGTCTGGTGATGCTGGTAATGATAATTTTGTAATTTTGTCTTGTCCATAATACTTATCATGTAATTGACACCATTTTTCTTGATATTCAATTGGTATATATGGTTTAATTAATTCTTTTGAAAATGCAACTATTTCTTTCCATAAAATTAATGATTCCTTAATATCTACTTTTTCTATATCTTCTCTAAAACGATATGATGAAAAATTAGAATCGGTATTATGAACAATAATATTACCAATACCTGCTTGAAAATGATGATTACTTGTTGTCAAGTCATATACATATTCTTCAGGTTTTTCCCAATAACATACAATTATTTGTTCATTTAATTGTTTATTATAATTAACTATAAAATTATCATTATTATATGTTACATATGGTTGTTTTCCATTTCCATTCATTATTAAATATAAATAATAACTTGCTGCAAAGATTTGATTATTTGTTTCTTTCTCTAAAGAATTATCTTTAATAAGTTCATTTGTATTATACTCAATAGGGGGAAATGATTCTAAAAGTTTTGTTTCATTTGATATTTCATTTGGTTTTATAATATTTCCATTTTTATCTAATAATGAATGTTCATCAGTAACAACAACAAAACCAGTATTAGAATTTATAGAATATAATTTTTTACTGCTTGATAACTTATGACGAATTACTCGTGTTATATTAGTCCAACCTTTTTCTGTCCAAGATTCATACTGGGTAATTTCACAAGATTCTTTTTCTTCTTTACCATTTTCTTCCATTCTTGTCCATTTAGTTCCTAAATCAGATATTTTTTTAATTATTATTTTATTAGTATTTTTATTTCTCATTAATAATGGGGTATCTCCAATAACACTATCACCATATCTTACAACTGGTTGAATAGTCTTATATCTAATATCTTCCATAAGATATTTTTTAAGAGATTTAATAAAGTTTTCAGCATATTCACCTGTATAATTTTTAAGTTCCATTTTTACAAATTCCATAAATTTATCATTATCATTTTCTTCAAGTGCTTTCTTCATACCATTAATTAACCAAGGTAAAATTTCTTCATCGTATTTTTTACCAAGAATTAACATTTCGCGACCTGTTGAAGTTGTGCATGCTGCAATATCTCTTTTACATACAGGAGATGTTGGAGCACCTAATTGTCCATAGAGGGAATTAGCGGTTACTTTTAAAGCTATTTGTTTTGCATCATAAATTTTAGCTTTGAAAGGATTTTCTTCAGCTTCCATTAATTTTTTAATGATTTTACGTTCTTTTAATAACTTGTCAAGAATTAATGGAATAACTCCAAGATTATTATTTTTTTTGGCATATCTACGATATTGAATAATACCATCTGAATCAACAAATTGTGCATTATAATATTCAATATTAGGTAAATTATCATAAATTTCATTTTCTACTATCGTTTCATGTGACATATTTTTTTGAATAATTGAAGATGGATACAGTGAGTTATAATCTTTAGTTACATAAGCTTCATAATCTACAGTAGGAACAGGGTCAAAAACAATAGCGCCTTCATATGTATCATTTGATTCAACTTCATCTAAATTTTTACTTTTACAAATAGGACAACAATATCCTTTTGTCTCTTTATTACATACCGTACAAATTTTAAGTTTTTGCATTTTAATAACTGGAAATACATAACCTTTTTCTTTAAATTCTTTTAAACAGAGTGAAAAAATTTTAATTCCTTGACCGCGAATGAATAAATAAGACAAAGGAACACTACATACATTTGCCATTTCAATATTCTTAGTAATAACTTCTAATTTATTAATTAATAGATTCACTAGTTTACAATCTTTCACACAATACTTTGCTACAATAGACCTATCTTGAGGACTACCTTTTTGAAATTTAAAAATTTCTTTTGGCCCAACATCATCTTTTGCTTGAGACCAAAAGATTTTACCTCCGCCTGTTTCTTTTGCTATTTTTAAATCTTGTAGTAAATTATTATCTTTACTTTTTACATGTAGTTTTTTATTTGGTTTATCAATATTTGTTACAATATATTTTTCACCTACTTCATCTGATACAAAACCTTTTATTACTTCTAAGTGAATATAGTCTTGTAGGCAAATATCGTCAACTGAATAACATTCTAATTCAAAAATAAAATTATCTATTTCTTTAACATTTTTAACTTCACCACGAATAAAATGAGCAGCTACATAATCAAGTTTATAACACGATAAACTGAACGTTTTTTGAATATCTTTCATTAAATCGATATGAACTCGTCCTGGAGTATCCCAGAAACGAAGTAAGTTTTCACCTAATGCACTTGATGCTAATTTCATTTCTTTAAAATTACAATAACGTTTCTTTAATTTACTCATAAAACTCATTTCTTCTTTAATACCCAATATTTGTTCTGCGCGGTCATATAAATATTTTTCATCAAAGTAAAAAATGTTATAACCTGTTATAATATCACAATCTGAATCAATTAATTCTTGTTTAAAATCTAAAAATAAATTACCTTCATCATCAAATGATTTTAATATTGTTTTTTCATCAAAAGGAGCTGTTTCATTTAAACAAGCAATATATTGACGATATGGTTCTGATTGACCTAAATAAGTATAAGTAACACCAATTTGAATTACTTTATCTTTCTCTCTATTTGCTTGAGGAAATTGACCATCATGAGAATAACATTCAATATCAAAAGAAGCAATACGCAATGGAGCATTTACATCCTTTTGTATAGGATTTAAATTTCTCCAACTTATTTCAAGTTCAATATCACAATAACTTTCTTTTAATGATTCTTTTTTAATTTGCCTGTATTCTGAAGTTTCTACCCAAGCACAACCTGAAATATTTCGATTATGAAAACAACGAAACATTGGTGGTAAATTAGCTTCATATGTTTTAAATTTATATTTTTTAAATTCAAAATCTACTTCATTTTCTTCAAAGAAAGTTCTAAACTTTTTCATACCATCTGCATTATTAAAAGTTAATCTAGCAAATTTAAATTCTAAATCATTTGTAAAACCATCTGCTTTCTTTGCTTTAATATATGTTATCTCAAGTAATGTAGATTTAAATTTAGACCAAATTTTTTTATTATAATAACTTAATAGATATTCTTTGAATTGGTTTAATTTAATTTCAATTTTCGTTTTATCTAAACTAATCCAATTAGATGGAAGTTCGATGAAAAAATAAGGTGTAAACTCGGTAATTTTTGCATATACTGAATCACCGTTTAGTGTTCGCCCAAAAACATGTATAATAAATTCACCCATTTTTTTATTATTTTCATCAGAACTTTCTTCTGTAGATGGTTCTATATAATGATCTTCCAACCAATCATAAATCTGAAATTCCATATTATAATTAATTACTATTATTTATAATATCTTTATATCAATTTTTTATTTTTGCAAATTTTTAATTAATCCATTCATTTGCGACTTGCCTCCAATTAATTAATAATTGAGATTTTTTAATTTTTTCTTTATAACCATTTAATAATTCTGGTTGCTTCATTAATTGAATAATCTTTAATGCAATATTCTGATAACTTTTAATATCTGTTGGATTTAAATCAAAATGTATACCTTCTCTCTCTTTAAATACACCAAAATTAGATAATAAAGGTATGCATCCTGTAGCTAAACTTTCACGAATTGAAATACAATCAATTTCAATTGGAGTATTTGTTACATATAATTGAAAACTGGAACGATGTTTTTCTCTTGCAATAATTTCTAATGGTTGTCTACCATGGTCCATAACACCTGGTTGTGATAAAACTTCTTTTAATAGATTAATAGATTGTTCATCTTTTATATTTTCCATACCATAATATATATGTAGTTCTGCTCTAGGTTCTAATTGATAAATAACCGGCCACATATATTTTACTATTTCAATAATACCTCTTCTATAACAACTACAGTAACAAAATCGGAAAGGTTCTTTTTGAATATTTTCTTTATTTTCTAAAAATTCGTCTACTCGAATACCATTAGGTATAATTTCATATTTATCAGATGTTAATTTAGTATTACAATGTTTTTCAAATTCATCTTTATGAAAATTACTCTTAAAAAAAATTTTATTTACTACTTTTTTACCATATTTTTCCCAAGACTCAGGAAACTGTCCACTAAAGTTATCATGACAATCTAACCAAATTTGTTTAGCTTTAATATTATATGGTGCACCGCACCATAATCCATATAATCTCCATAAAATTACAATATTATGTTCATCTTCAAATCTAAATTTTTTCCAATTTAAATAATCAACACCATTAAAGTTAATTTCAGGAACTTCACCATAAACGACTACTTTTTTTCCCATTTTTACCCAATTATTAACTAAATTAACGATTGCTTGTTCTGAACCACCTAATGACATATCACGAGGGTCCCATTTAATTGAAAAACCACCGGCAAAATAAATAATGTCGTATTTTGATTTTTCTGGTTTTACAAATAATTGTTTATATTTACTATAATAAGGCTCTTTAATATATTTATGAATATTTGGAACTTCATTTAGTGATGGATTAAGTTTATGAGTACCACCAACTAAAAGCTCTCTTTTATTAAATGTATTTTCATTATGACTTGATACAATAATAGTATGTTCTGATTCTAATTGAACCATTGGTTCTGAAAAAGTTTTAGTAAATGAAGCTTCTTCTGCCATTTCTTTAGTTGGATCATGTGTATTATTATCTAAATATTCTTTCTTCCAAGCCATACAATTATTTGTTGAATGATTAGGATTAAATTGTTTAAATTTATATAATCTATCTAAAAAGTAATCATATATCATTACAGCAGAACAACCTGCAATTTTAGCAGTAGAATGTATTAATTTATCAACTGCGTGTTCAATACGATCTGTAAAATAATAATCATCATCATCAAATACAACTGTTATATCACCCTGACAAGTTTTATTACCTCTATTACGTAATTCACCTAACTTGACATTTTCAACCCATTCAACATAAACTATTGAAAAATTTAAACCAGAATTTTCTATAAGTTGTTTTATATTTTTACTATTTATTTCGGCATCTTCTTTTGTTGCACTACCTTCTACTATTACCCATTCAATAATATTTTTATAAGTTTGATCCTTAATTAAATCTTTAGTAATTTCTAAACAACTAAATCTTTTTAATTGTGTAACTGTAATAATTGATACAGTTGGTTGAAGATTATTTATTAATTGATTATTTTTATGTTTATTCTTACCCATTAAAAATAATTAAAAATATTCTTTAAATTAAAATTTTTTACTTTCTTACTTTCTTAACTTTTTTATGAGCTACATTATTGTTTTCTTTTTCTTTTTTAGCTTCTATCCACTTGTCATATGCATTTTCAAAATCATCTAAATCTATTAACCATAAATCATGTGGTTTCATTTTAACTAAAGTATCATATTCGGTTTGTTTTTCATTTTCTTGTTTTTTTAATTCTTCAATTTTCTCTTGAGTTAAATTATAAATAGGCATACTTAATAAATAATTATATGATTCCTCAATTTTAGTAAATTTTAATTCAATAAGTTTTTCTTCAATTTCAGATTTCTTTTTATTATTAATTTCAAGTTTCTTATTAATAATCATTAAAATGAATTTAACTTTTAAACTTATTAATTTAAGGTAATATTCTAAATTTTCTAATTTATTATCTTTTCTTTTCTGATACAAGTCAAGACGAACATTATAAAAATCATCAATAATATCATAAATTGTTTCATAACGTGTAATAGTTCCATTGTAATTATATAAATGCATATTACCTAGAGAAAAACGTTTATTTAAATGGAACATCTTTTCTATTTTAATACTATCTAATTCTTCTAAAAAGTCATCTTCAAATTCAAGTTCAAAATAAACTTTTGTATCAGTATTATTATCAATATATCCTTTGAATGGATTATCTTTCTTTTCTTGTAACATTTTTTCTAAAAATTCTTTATAATCTGAAGTCCATTCACCAATAGGTAATTCAGTTATAATTAGTTTATTACCTTTAATTTTCCATGTGCCAGAAACAGTATAAGATGTATCAAAACTAGTTTCGTTTTTATTATCAATTATGCTACCAGTAAAACCTTGCCACCAAGGGTTTAAAGTTTCTATTGGTTTTCCATTAATTTTATTACGAATACTTTTAATAATATCTTTAGGATTAAAAGGTGGAATAGTTGTTGAAAAACCAGTTCCAATACCTTTAGTTCCATTTATAAGAATCATCGGAATAATAGGAGCATATGTTTCTGGTTCAATTGGCATTCCATCATCATATTGTTTACTTAAAATTGGTTCATCATCAACCATAAAAATTTTAGTTGTTAAATCTTCAAATTTAGTCCAAATATAACGAGGAGATGCGGCATCTTTACCACCTCTTAAAATTGTTCCAAATTGACCATTTGGTTTAAGAATATTAATGTTATTTGAACCAACAAAATTTTGTGCCATACCTATAATTGCACCATTAAGCGACATTTCACCATGATGATAAGCTGCTTTATCTGATACAAAACCAGCTAATTGAGATACTTTAACTTCATCTTTATCTAAACCACGTAAAAAAGCACCATATAAAATTTTTCTTTGAGACGGTTTTAATCCATCTAAAATTGAAGGTAATGAACGTTTATTATCATCAATTGAAAAATGTTTAAAATCATAATGAATAAAATCAGAATATGAAACTTTTTTATTCTCATATTTAATGATTTCATTTTTATCATAGAGCATTAACCATTTTTTACGATCATCAGCTCGATGTTTTTCAAATGCTAACGTTATTGCGTTATCATCTGGATTTAATAGTACTTCTTCTTCTTCATGTAGTTCTTGAATTATTTCTTGCCAAAAATAATTAATTAATTTATCTTCAATATCTACAAAATAATCTTTTGCTTCATCACTTGTTGATGTGCCAAGACCCTTATAATATTTAGTTTTATATCCTTTAGCATCATCTGTTTCTTTCCAATTATCATATTCGGATAAATTATAAAAAATCTTTACATGTTTACCCTTAAATGCTTTTACAATTGGTGTAGATAATGATGTAATAAAATTTTGCCTCTGTAATAATGATGGCCATGTACAATGGACAAAATTCATAAATAATCCTTTAATATGAGAGCCATCAACATCCTGATCGGTTAAAATTAAGATACGACCATAACGTAATTGATTAAAATTATCATCTACTAAATAATTAACTCCCATACGTAAGCCAATAATTTTTTTTAAATTATTAATTTCTTCATTATCAGATAATTGTTTTACAGTTGCTTCACGAACATTTAATAACTTTCCTTTTAATGGGAATACACCAAAATAATCACGACCAATTATACCAAGACCTGCCATTGCAAATGCTTTAGCTGAATCTCCTTCGGTAAGAATAAGAGTGCATTTATATGATTCTTTTGTGCCTGATTTATTAGCATCTTCTAACTTGGGAATACCAGTAAGCTTAAGTTGTTTTTTTCCATCTGTTTTCTTAAGATTACTACTTTCCTTAAACTTAATTAATTGAATTATTTGTTCAACAATACCGCATTTAGCAAGTTTTTTCATAAATGCTTGTGATGGTTCATATTTAGAACCAAATTTATCTACTTTAGTAGTTAATGTATCTTTAGTCTGTGATGAAAATGCAGGATTGATAATAGTTGAATTTATGAAAAAAATTAAATTTTCTTTGATTAATGCTGGAGTAACTTTAATATCTTTTTCTTTCTTTTTGATATAATCATTAATAAGAATTTTAATGATATTATCAATTACATGATTACAATGAGTTCCTCCACGATAAGTTGAAATACTATTTACAAATGATATTACTTCACCACCTCCATCAGGTTTATATAAACAAGCAATCGACCATCTATCTCCTAAATCATAATAAATTTCTTCTTCTTTGTAATAAAGTTCAACATATGATTTAAATGTATTTGCTTCTACTTTCTTATCATTAAAATATACTTTTAATTTACCATCTGTTACACCAGCAATATCAACAACACGACGATGACATAATTTAAGATGATCGTTATTTAAATCTTTAATTTTAAACCGTGCAAAATCAGGATAACAAGTTACTTTAACATATGATTTTTCAGTTTTATTTTTTGATATTATTGCTTCTTCTGCTATAGACATATTATCTTTCCAAACTTGAATAAATTTTTTATTTCTTTTTGCATCAACAATTTCAATAATAAATTGTGTAGAAAATATATTTGCTAACTTACTTCCATATCCATTACGACCACCTGTTGTTCTTTCTTCATCGTCGTTATAGTTTGAACTTGTTAAAAGTTCGCCAAAAATCATTGTAGGAACTAACATTTTATGTTCTGGGTGTTCTTCAATAGGAATACCTTTATCTCCATTATTCCAAACACTAATATATCCTTCTTCAATATTATATTCTACTTTAATAGTATCACAAGATTTATCATTTACTGAAGCATCGCGTGCATTAACTAATAATTCATCAACTATTTTAAGAAAACCTGGAGTAAAATTAATGTTTTCTTTTATAATTTTATCTTCATTAATAACATACAATGGTTCTATTGTTGGTTCTGTATCACCCACATAAGTATCTGGTCTGATTAATACGTGTTCTCTCGGGGTTTTTTTATCATATTTAAGAGCATCTGATTTAGTATTTTTAGACATTAAATACTTAAATTATATATGTCTTTAAATAATTTAATCAATTTTTTTTTATTACTATAATTTTATATAAACATAATTTAGATATAAAATTTAATGGAAATAAATTTAGATAATGAAAATACTATTAAAAATAAAAAATTAGATGAAGATAAACAATTAGAAGAATATGAACATTTCTATAAAAAAGAACAACTAAAAGTTTCTTTAATTAATATTGATAGTATGTTTAGAAATAAAAGCCCAAAAAATATTTATACATCATCAATAAATTATTTACCTAAAGATCCACTAACTTTTACACAAGAATCAACAATAATTGAAATTAATTATCCTAATAATGGATTCGCAGAAAATGATAAAATTATTATTCAAAATGTTGAGGGGAAAAGTTATATTTTATGTGCTGGAATTTATTTATTTCAAAATTATTCATATTGTTTTATTAAAATAAATCATGATTATACAATAAATTATAAAAATTTATTAGATAAACTACAAATAGAAATTAGTATAGTTAATTCTGATATGTTAAAAGGTAAACAATTTTATGGTAATATACCAATAAATTCTCTAATTGGTATATTTGATATTAATTTACCTTCCATTGTTAATGAAACTAACGCAATACCACAATCTATTCTTACAGATTTAAGTAGTTCAACAGTTGAAAATTTAGATTCTTCGTATATTTTAATTAAATTACCTTTTAATTATTTTGTTTATGATAATCTTAAAAGTTATTATGAAATAACAGATTTTTTAAAAATTTCATTTAATGATTTATATGGACTACCTATTAATAGAATTAATGCAGATTATCCAATTAATTATCAAAAATTACAAGGTTATCATGAAGTAGTATCTATTATAAATAAAGATATTTTTACAATAAATACAGGATATATACCTTTAAAAAATGGTATAGGTGGAGGAAATAAAATTCAAATAATGAAAATTATAAATAGTGAAGAAGGATACCCAGATGCAAATAATTATATAATTAAATTAAAAAAAAATTTTAATAATGTTGTTCGTATTGAACTTGTTAGTACAGAATTTCCATTTATTGATTATTTAGTTAAAAGTTATGGTCAAAATAAAAATAATAAAATTTATTGGAAACATTTAGATGATGGTAATCATATTTATTCTGTTGAAATACCTGAAGGAAATTACGATGGTCCAAGTTTAGTATCACTTTTAATGAAAAATATGAATGCAATAGAAAGAATAACATCAACACCTGAAAAAAAAATATTTAATGAATTTTTAATTAATTATAACTTATTTACTCAAGAAATAACTTTTTCGGCATTTAAAACTGAAAATATACCGAATTCATTAAAAGTAGATATAGTAACTATTAATAGTATTCAATATTTTAGATTAATCGTAAATCATCCAAATAATTTAGTTCAAATTAATGATTCAATCACAATTTCAAATTCAAATGCAATTGGTATTATTACAACAAATTTTATAAATAAAACACATACTGTTTATGAAATTAATAAAAATAATAATTATTCTATTTTACTTGGAAGTATTAATCAGTTTTTAACTAGTGATAATAATATGACACTTACTTTAACAGATACAGGAGGTGCATCTATAAATATTAAAAGTAAAGCACAATTTAGCTTATTATTTAATTATAAAGATACAATAGGAAATGTAATTGGATTTAAAAATGTTGGACATCCAAATGCAATAACTGATTATAAAAACACAATATCAAATTTTGATTCATATTCAAATGATACAAAATTAAATACAGTTGGAAATTTAGTAGAAACACCATTATTATTAAATTTTACAGGTAATAATAATTATTATTTATTATATTTAAATGATTATGAATTAGTTAATAATAGTAATAATCAATTACCTGCATTTGCCAAAATTTTATTATCTGGTACATTTGGTGATATTTTATATAATACATTTGTTAATTTTCCAATAGAATTTGATTTTCCTATTCCAACATTAAATGAAATTAAAATAAAAATAACTTATGGTGATGGTTCTTTACCTGATTTTAGAAATATCGATCATAGTTTTACATTAAAAATAGTTGAATTAGTTAATTTTCCAAAATATACTGGTATTAATTCAAAGAAAACAAATTTTATTTCTACTTTAAAACAATTAAAAATATAAATTATAAATTATAAATACTTTGAATTATTCTTCCTTGGTTAATATTAAATTTAAATACATTTTCAATAATTACTAACCAATTTAATATTGTTTTGTTAACAAATGTATCAAAATATAAATTAACCTCTTTAATATTTTTAAAAAATGGTGAATCTTCAGAAATAGATAATGATGGATTTATAGTTAATAAGTTAACAACCGTATCAAATATCTCTTTTGTTGATTCTGGTAAAAATAAATTTTCTTCTTCTTGATTATCAAAAATCTGAACGGCATTTAATACAAGTTTTTTAGAAACATCTGTATTTAAAAGAGTTTCTATTGATTTAGCTTCATCTTTTAATATTAAATTAGTTAAACAATAATTTACTTTGTCCGTAATATTAGCATCATTATCTCCTACATATATTGTTTTAAAATAAGTTGTAAGTGTGTTTTTTAATAACATAAAATATGAAAAACAAATAAATCTCTTCGTCATAAATATTAACAAGTCTTTAGCAAATTTTAATACGTCATTATCATTAGCATACTTATTAAAAGTAAAATAAATATTGCTTATTTTATTAGTTATTTCATAAAATTTTTCTAATTCTTTAATTTTCTCAAAAATATCTGTTTGTTCTAATTCAATAATTTTAAAAGTTAATAAATCATACGAATTATTTAAATCTATATTTATAAATTTTGATAATAATATTGTTAAATTTTGTTCGTTTAAAACCAAGTCTTTATATCTTTCTAATATATTTTCATTATTATTATATATACTTTTATATTTGTATTTGATTCCATCTTTTATTTTATCTTTAATATCATTATTTTGTTCTTTTAATTTATTTATTTTTTTTATTAATTCTATTTTATATTTTGTATTTGTTTTTTCTAAAGTATTATTTAATTTATTTAATTCTATTTGATTATTATTAATTATATTTTGTAATATATTATTTTCAAAGTTTATATAAACTTTTAAATTTTCTATTTCTTCATTAATAAATAAATATTTTTTATAATTAAATTTTTTACCTATTAATTTTTTTATATCTATAACTTCTTCATTTTCATATATACTTTCACTTAAATATTGATTTGTTATATATGTTATTATATTAAAAGAATCATCTAAATATAATGGAATATTATTTCCAAATTTATTATTACTTAATATTAATGTTATAATTTCATTTTTTTGATATAAAACAAAATTTTCAATCCAATCTTTATATTTAGTGCCACCATTTGTTAATTTATGCGTATGGTTTTTTAATTCCAATAGTAAAAAATCATATGGTTTAACTTCTGAAAAATCATTATAATTTAGATATTTTATATCTTCTAATACATCTGGTATATGATATTTTAATAATAAAAAAATTGGACTTTGATTATTACAATCTAAAATATATGGATTACAATTATACTCTAATAAAGAATTATAAATATCTTTTTTTATTATTAATTCGTATTTTAATTTTAAAATTTCTGTATTGGCATATTCATCAGGATAAATTATAAATTTATCTAATTCTGGATTTTCAACTTTAGAAAATTGATATGATATTTCAGTTGTAATTTTATTCATATTCATATTTAAAACAAATTCTTCTGGTGGTAATATAATTAATTTTTCATTATCATTAATAATATGTGTTAAATCTTTTTTTTTAATAATTTTATATAAAATACGATTAGTTTGTAATTCAATATAATATTTCATTTTTTCTTTAATTAATTCTTCAACTATTTTAGACATAATAAAATAGTTTATTATATTATCATTTTCAATAAAAATTTCACTGCATATATATTTATTTATTTCTTTTATTTTATTTATTATAATTATAAAATCTACATCTACTCTAGGATATAGTTCTAATAATAATAATTTAATATTATATGTATAAAAATCTTTTAATTTTTCAATAATTGCAGGAGGTAATTTTTTCTCTTTTAATCCTACAAAAACATCTTGCTTAATTTCATAATTAAAAGATATTATATTATTTTCTATATTTTCTATAATACGTAAATAACTAGTTGCATTTCTAATATTGGTTTGTACATTGATATTATCATCTGGAATGATGGTTTCATTATTTGTATCATTATCTTTAAAATAAATAAATTTACTACCTATTTTGTTATTAAGTAATGGTAATAAATAATAATTAAAATTGGTTACTTTATATTGGTTCCTTGTTTGAAATAAATAATTATTTAATAAACGATAAGCATTATATTCATTAATATTTTTAATAATATTATCAATATTAACTTTTATTTGTTTATCATCTAAAAAATCATATATAAAACTTAAATATTTATAAATATCTGTAAAAGCTTTACTTAATCTTGTATTTGAATCAATAATAGTATATAAATTTTCTTCATTTACAACAGAATATAATATTTTAGATAATATTTGTTTTATTCTATTTTGAATATTAATATTTGCATTTTTTACTATGTCTTTAATTGGTGGTCTATATTTATATTTTATATAAGTACGATATTTAATTTCATATTCATTTACATTGACTCCATTTATTGCCGGTATATTTATATAATTACCAATTAGAGGTAAATATTCAAGGTGATCATTTATTCTTCGGCCAGGAATATAGAGATTATCTGTTGTTTGTGAACCTATTTTAATTTTATTGTCATTGTCACTATATTTAGTCTTATCAAAATCATCTTCTAAAAGAATATTAGGTATTAATCCTCTATAATATAAACCTAAATGTTTAGATTCTTTAAATTTTTTAAGATTTATTAAAGAATCTTCTACACCAACCGTCCCCGGATTACCATCCCATACAAAGTTATCAAAAGGTGGCATAAAAACTGGCGGCCATGCTATCAAAGGTGGAGGTATCCATCCAACTGGTAGAAGTCCAGGTGGTCGTGGCACCGGAATAGCAGCTTTTGTATGTAATCTGTCGTTTATTTGTTCTTGTTCTATTAAAAGATATAAATCATAATATGTATTTGTATCAGGAAAAAGTTTATCTTTAATTAATAATAATATTGCATCTTCTAAATTTAAAGAAGAACTAACATTATAATCATCAATTTTGCGAAATATGTTAGGATTACAGTTTGGTTTATATAAACAATAATTATTTATATAAATTATTAAAGATATTGTATCTTGTATTAATGGTTTATTTTTCATTGTTTTTATTTTTTCTATAATTAAAGTAACTAGTTTTAAAAAAATATTTTTAGTATCTAATTGATTTGAAGGTGGGTCTATTAATAAAGCATCTATTTGTTGCTCTATTTCAACATTTTGAAATAGATTATATCTATTAGGATAAGTAAAATAAATATCATCATTTAATAAAACATTTATAGCATCTTTAATATGTTGAGTGTTAGGGGCGATGCCGCCGACACCAGCAGTAAATAAAATGTCTTCAATAAAATATTTTTTTGTACAAGTTATAATTGCATACTTTAATTCTTGTTCTTCAATATTTAATGCAGAAGTTATTATTGATATCATACAAGACATTCTTCCTGTTAATCTATCATGACCAAGAGCACCAATAACACGAGGAAGACCATTAAATAGACAAACATAATCAGAAAACATTGCATATATAGCAGAAGCTTTATTTTTATGACTTAGTAATGGTTCCCATTTATTATAGAATAATTCTTGTTCTCCTACTAATGGAAACCTGATACTTCTTAGGGTTTCTAATATATTAGCGTCCTTAATTTTAGAATAAGCCATTTCTACCACGAGTATTTCCATAATATTAGGACGACCATTAACTAAATTTGTGTCTTTAAAATCATATAATATAAAATATAATAAATCGTTCAAATCATTATAATTAGGATTAAAAATTTCTTTGATTTGATTAAAATTAAAGATAATTTCAATTTCTCTCGAACCTCCCATAAAAGTTAATTCTTTCCAATCAATAATATTATCAGCATAATCAACTGCATTTTCATCAAATATATTAGTTTCATTAAAATTATCCCAATCATTTAAAAATTTTTTATCAGATATTTTAACATTTATCACATTTATAGATTCATTTGGATCTCCTATTGGAGGTACAAAAATTCCAGGAGCTAGACCAGGTGGTGGAATTGCAATAGGAGGTTTAGGATACATTAATTTAAAAAAATGTTCGGGATGTTTTTTATAAAAATCTAAATAAAGATTATTCATTATTTTTGTATTTTCTACATTAATATCAAAAGAATCTTTTATTACATTATTATATATATCTTTACAAATTTCTTTTATTTTTTTTTTATTATTTTTAATTTCTCTTTGAATTTGCTCTTCTACATTTATATTTTTAAGAAAACTCAAATTATTACTACTTAAATCATAAGAATATTTTTCTTTTTCATGAATTATAATATCTGATAATAAAGGAAAATTTGACCATTTTTCTTCAATAATTTTTTTTATTTTATTTTTAAATATATCAAATTCTTCTTTTATACTTTTTAAATAATTAATTTCTTCTAGTTCTGTTATTTTAGTTGATATTTTTTTATATAATTCAATAGAATGATTTTTTATTTCATCATCAAATATAGTGCTATAAATAGTTTCTTCTATTGATTTAATAAATGAATTGTCTTTTATTAGTTCCCAAATTTCTTTTTTAATTTGTAATAATTTTTCTTTTTTTTCTGTATCGCTATTTTTTTGAGGTGGAATAAAATCTTTAATTTCTTTATCAGATTCTAATAATTTAATTTGTCCTTGTAAAGCATAATGAAATGGTGTTGAACCATAATTATCTTGATAATTAACATTAACACCTGTTTCAATTAAATATTTTACAATATCAGCATATTGCATTTTACAAGCTAAATGTAAAGGTGTTTGATTTTCTTTATTTGGTTTATCTGGATTTACATCATTTTGAATTAAAAATTTAATAATATTAAGACGATGAAATTCTTTTTTTAATATATTTTCAATATTAATTGCTTTATGAATTAAATTTTCTCCATTTGTATCAAAAACATTTAAAGGAACACTATGAACCATTGAAAATTGTTTAATCTCTTGTGTATCCATTTGATTCATTAAAGAAAACAAAGTATCAATCTTTTCTTTTGGTATAGTTAAATTTGGTTTATATGGTTGATTTAATGCGATAGCTGCCATTAATATATATCATAAATAAAATTTCATTAAAATATTTATTTAAAAAATTAACTATATATATATTAATGTTAAAATACGGGGATATATCATTAATAAATAATGGCAATTCTAAATCATTAGTCCCGCGAAATTTAACGTATCGACAGAAAGAATCATTTAAATCAGATTTAGGTGAATCTGATATTTTAAATATAATAAATTCAAATACAATTGAAAATATATATAGTAATCATATATATACTACTGATATTACAGCTATTTATGCTAATTTAAATGTTATTAATTCTACTATTTTATATGTAGATTCAATTAGTAAAAAAACATCTCTCGATAATCCAATTATAATTAATAATAAATTACAAATCACTAATCAAGATGGCTCTTTTAATTATTTATTATCTAGTACGAGTGAGTTTAAAGCAAATTTTTTAAATATTAATATACCTGAAATAGTAATTGTAAATTATCTTACTTTTTCAAATAATACTATTAAAATTTATCAACCATTAGATTTATCTCCAAATGGAATTATTAAATTTGGTTCTAATTTACAAATTAATAATGGTTCTTCTAATGTTATTACTATTAGTAGTACTACTATTGATACATTAGCTAATATTACTTTATTAAATGCTACACCGAATATTAATTTTACTACTGGTAATGAATTAATTATAAAAGATACTAGTAATTATATTGGTTTTTTAAATAATAATATTAAATTTTATCAACCATTAGATTTATCTCCAAATGGAATTATTAAATTTGGTTCTAATTTACATATTAATAATGGTTCTTTTAATGTTATTACTATAAGTAGTACTACTATTGATACATTAGCTAATATTACTTTATTAAATACTACACCGAATATTAATTTTACTACTGGTAATGAATTAATTATAAAAGATACTAGTAATTATATTGGTTTTTTAAATAATACTATAAAAATTTATCAACCATTAGATTTATCACCAAATGGAATTATTAAATTTGGTTCTAATTTACAGATTAATGATGGTTCTTTTAATGTTATTACCATTAATAATACTACTGTTGATACATCAGCTAATATTACTTTATTAAATGCTACACCAAATATTAAATTTACTACTGGTAATGAATTAATTATAAAAGATACTAGTAATTATATTGGTTTTTTAAATAATACTATTAAAATTTATCAACCATTAGA
>Ga0214923_10003886_pt1 | contig 18480 bp, 19 predicted proteins | sample LL1510_MetaG_FD_177993 | JGI IMG/M metagenome (GOLD analysis project Ga0214923, IMG submission 177993) | Freshwater microbial communities from Lake Lanier, Atlanta, Georgia, United States - LL-1510 | ecosystem: Environmental > Aquatic > Freshwater > Lake | place: USA: Georgia | collected... | reverse complement strand
AGTCAAACGGTTAGTGTTCTCATAGATGAGAGAGGTTTGAAGGATGGGGTCAGCAGCACCGTCGGGCCAGAACAAAACAACGGGAACTTGGTTAGAAAGAGTGACAGTAGGAGAAGAAGTAGAGTAGACAGACCATTCAGCCTTGCAAGTAGTGTTGCGTACGGCGAAGAATAGAACTCTGATAGCATGAGAAAATCTAATGTCAAAGCTTTGAGAAACGGAAGTTCCAGGAGTGAAGGAGGAACGTGGGGCAGTTTGCACTTGTTCGATCAAAATGTCGCGTGGTGCACAGGCCATACGCTTACGTTCATCATTAGATACGATAGCGTAGTTAGCCCAAACAGCGGCACTTAGAGAAGGAGCAGTTCCAGTGGTCAAATCAGAAGCTTGTGCAGCGACACTGTTGGTTTGTTCATCATCGAAACTGAGAATCAACAATTCAGAAAAGTCTCTGAAAGTAAAGTTAATTCTCATTTCGTTGTAGGGAAGAGCAGCAGTAGGAAGTGCTACACCACTATCTCTTCCATAAAAGAAGGGAAGAGGAAGATTAAGAGTGTAAGAAGGAATTGGAACGCCTGCACCATGAGGGTCAGTCAAATCACTTACGTTACCGATCATATTGTCATATCCATTACGCTTGCTGGCAGGAACAGTAAATGCAGCCCAGAAATCAAGGTGGTAGTTATCGAATCTGGCAGCGACCAAATCGTTGAAGGTGATATTACATTCCTTGATGATGTTGTGCATAAAGTTTCTAGTCCATCTGAGACTCTTAGTAACTCCAACATTGGAGGTAATAGAAGCAGCAGAAGACAAGGTGACAGTAGGAGTAGTCAAACGAAGCCAGGTTTGAAGTAAATAATCTCCAGCACGTGAGATACTTACTGACCAGTCAGCGTTAAAGGCGGGAGTTCCAGATGCCTTTGACAAGATAACTGGGACTTGTGTAAACCAGGTTGACTTACGGGTCTCACGAACGAAGTATGCGGTGCTATCGGGACCACCATACATATATTTTTCAATCTCATCGAAAGTAGCTAAATCGATGAATCCAGAGGTTACATTAGAGGATGCAGACATTTTTTTTATTACAATCAAGATAATAAAAAATCAAAAAAAAAAATTATAAGTATGAAATTTTATATTTTGACAATATAATTATGTATTTTTTTTAATAATTTTATGTTTAATGAACTTACCAGCCTATTTCAAGCTTTCCAAATAACTTTCATAATAGTTAAGCTCTAAAACAACTTGTTACAAATATTTTATTAGGTTGTTTAGGTGTGCGTTTTCCGATCATTGTTATTTTTTTTGAAATATGCATTTTGAAAAGTGTGTTTCCTCCGACTGGTGGGAAACCTCTTGGTTAGGTTAAAGAAATTGCGCTACCCCACTTGGGGAGCGCAAAAAAATGAAGGATAATTCTTAATTTGAAATTTTTAGAAATATTTGTTAATTTTAGAAAATATTACTGAAAAATGTCCTTATTATTAAGGTCATCTTAATGAATATTATATCTGAAGCTGTGGTATATAAAATAATAATGCGTTCAAATAAACCTATCGCACTTCAGAAGGGTGTTAATAACTTTAACCCCCTTTGATAATAAGCTCAAATAACGGGTAAGAAGGTGTTTATTTTACAAACCCATTTGTTTTTTTAATATCCTATTTAAAGATTTGTTTTTATAAATAAAAAATGGAATTAATAAATGAAATTGATGAAACAATCTGTTTTAATGAAAATAATATTCGTGTTATTGGAACATTTCAAGAACCTTGGTTTGTAGCTAAAGATGTTTGTAATATTTTAGAATTAAAGGATGTGAGTAATGCATTATTAAATATTTCTGAAAAATGGAAGGGTACGAAAGTTATTCGTACCCTTGGAGGTAAGCAGGATATGCGTATAATTAATGAAGCAGGATTGTATAAACTAATTATGAGGTCAAATAAACCTATCGCACAAAAATTCCAAGAAGTGGTTTGTGAAGAAATTTTACCTAATTTGAGAAAAAAAGGTGAATATAAGATTCAAAGTATTATAGATAAAAACAAAGAACTTGAAGAAGAAAATAAAAGACTTATTCAAGAAAAAGAAAATGAAATTAAAAAAATTGAAGAAGAATCTGAATTAAAACTTCTTGAAAATAATGAAGAGAATCGTCTTAAAATTTGCGAAGCTTTAGTGTTAAGTTATGATAATAAAAATGTTGTTTATTTAGGCTTTATAGGTATAATAAATGGAAAAATAACATATAAATTCGGATACAGCTCTAAAATTTTGAGAAGAATCCGTAAAGAACATAAAAAAACTTACGAAATATTTGAATTAGTACATTGCGTGGAATGCGACCAACATGTAAAACTTGAACAAGCAATAAAAACAAATGATAAATCCAAAAAATACATTTTTTCACATCCATTTAAAGTAGGTGGCGCAAAAGACATTACAAATGTAACAGAACTTATCTATTTCGATGATAGTTTTACTTTAGAAAGTTTTAAAAAACTTCTTACAAAACTAAAAAATAATATTGAAATGGTTGACGAACTTAGAATCCATTTAGAAAAAACTGAACATTTGAAACTTGAATTAAGTATTAAAAAAGAAGAAGAAGAAACTAAAAGAATTGCAAAAGAACTTGAAGAACAAACAAAACAAAAGCAACTTGAACTAGAAATATTGAAACTGAAACTTGAACATCATGAAAAAATTCGTGAAATAAATGATGAACATAAAAACGAAGAAATAAAAAGATTTCAAGAAGAAATAGAAACTAAAACAGAATTAGAGAGAGAAATGAATAGACATGTTCAAGAAAATAATGATGTTGTTTTTGAAAAAAGAATTGAGAATAAAGTGGTTGATACAATAGATATAAATACATTTTCTAATATGTTCCAACCAATTCCAGTTTTATATAAAGATCGAGAGACATTCTTATATGTTGCTATAATCAATGATGAACTGTATATCAATCTAAATTCTATTTCTGTAAAATCGTATCCTATGGAAAGATGGAAACGTAGTGCTGAAATTCAAAAAAAAATTCTAGAATACAATTTTAAATTACAATTACAAGATAAGAAAATGTTATCTATATATTCACACAAAAATAAAGGTACGTGGGTATTGTTTACTTTTTTTTGTAGAAATTATTTTAATTGGTATGGTTCTGTTTATAATAAAATAAATAATAAAACTGATTATTTAAGTTTTGGAACATTCTTAGAAATTCAACTACCTAAATTGATTGAAACATATAATTTGGCTACTGACAAACACTTTATGTATGTAAAAAGAGAAAATTCAATGTTTAAAATTCGTTCTAATCGAGATAATAATTTTATAAATGTAACTGATTTATTTAATCTTAATGATCGTGATATACGAAGTTTTAATAAAAGTTCAGAAAAAAATAATTATTTTTTGACAAATCCAGTGGAGCATTATTTAAACGGTAATGAAATTACAGATGAGTTTGGAATGAAAGTAACTTATTGTCATCCAAAATTAGCTACTATTATAGTTGATTGGTTATATAAAAAAAAAGATGATATGATTGAAGAAAAACAACAGCTCATCAATTTCATAAACTACTTTGCAGATAAAGTATAATTTTTTTAATACAGAAATAATGTATTAAAAAATAGATATAAATGGTTTGCGAACTAAATATTAAAGCTCTACATGAATACCGGACGGAACACAATTTTTAACATTGTTTTAAGAAATGACATTAATAATAAAACATAATAATTAATTTGAAATATGATGACATCCACTTTAAATATAGTTAATTTAATTGAAAAAAGTGCTATGACGCGACTTTCGAATAATTATGAAAATAAATTACTTATGAAAATTAAAGAAAATTTTAGTGAAAACCAACAACAAATATTCGTATCTATTTTCTACACTTTTTTAAATTATGATTCCAAAAAAGATTTTGTGGTTGATTTTGATAATGTTTGGAAATGGTTAGGATTTTCAAGAAAAGATAACGCTAAAACAGTCTTAAATAAATATTTTATAGAAGAGGTTGATTACAAGGTTGAAAAAGCTTCTACCGCAACTTTGGGAGCAGCTTTTTTAGAAAAAAAATTAGGAGGAGCTGGACTAAATAAAGAAAAAATAATGCTAAATATAAATTCATTTAAAAAATTTTATTTAAAGGCATGCACAAAAAAAGCCGATGAAGTGCATGATTATTATATTAAACTTGAAGAGCTTTTACAAGAAACTATAAATGAAGAAACTAATGAACTTAGAGAACAACTTGTGATAAAAGATGAAGAAAAAAAGTGTGTTGAAAATCATCTTGTAATTCTACATGAAAAACATATAAAATTAACTGATAATCACAATCGACTTATAAATAGAAGAGAAAAACACAAGCTCAAAAAAGGAAAATGTTTATATATTATTCGAGATTTAGACAAACCAGTCGTAAATGAAATATCTGACTATATTTTCGGAATAACAAAACATCTTTCAGATAGAGAACAAACTTACTACTCATATTTAGATCCAGTATTTGAATATGTAATGTTTACAAACGATAATAAATTTCTTGAAAATTGTATCAAGAAAAAATATAAAAGTCTACTTAGGAATAATGAAAGAATTAAACAAATAAATATCAATGATATGATAAGTTTTATAGAAGACATAGCTACTAGAATGAATATAGATTTCACATCTCATAGAAACATTGAAGATTTATATGTAAATGACGATGAGGCAGATGAAATTGAAGAAGATGATGATGATGAGGATCTCGATGAATCAGAAAACGAATCCGAAGTCGAGTGTGATTTAGAAAATTCACGAAAATGCACGAAGTGTAAAAAAAGTCGTGACATTTCATGTTTTACTAAAGATAGAACTAAAAAAAGTGGATATCATGGTAGTTGTAAAGTATGTCAAAAAGAAAACAAAATTGAATACTTGAAAAGAAAAAGAATGGAATTTGTTGCACTAAAAGAAAAAAAATGTTCGATTTGTGAAACAGTAAAAGATATTTCTCAATTCTCAAAACATTTATACAATAAGGATGGTTATGTAAACAACTGTTATGAATGCATCCGTAGTATTACAAATAATTCAAGAAATGTTGATAAAGACACGGGTATTAGATATAAATGTAATAAGTGTAATAAAGATTATTCTAGAAAAGATTCATTATTAAAACATGTCAAGACAGATGCATGTTCAAAAAAAGAATAAAATAACATCATCTTACAATCTAAAAAAAATATTTTTTATTATATTTATTATATAATAAAATAATACGTAAAAGAAAATGAAAAAATCTCCTAAGAAATCGTCTCCAAAAAAAAAGAAAATGGTTTTTTCTCATGAAGATTATAATAGTAATGATGGTATGTTGACATCAGTCTGGGGTCCAATTTTCTGGTTTTTTCTTCATACGATGAGTTTCAATTACCCAACAAAACCAACAGCTGATACAAAAAAATATTACAAAGATTTCATTTTAAGTTTAAAAAATATTTTACCATGTCGACATTGTCGAGATAATTTATCTGAAAATTTTAAAAAATTACCAATAACAACGAAAGATATGAAAAATCGAGAAACATTTTCAAGATATGTTTATAATTTACATGAACTAATCAATAAAATGTTAAATAAGAAATCTAATTTAACATACGAAGAAGTAAGAGATAGGTTTGAAATATTTCGTTCGAAATGTATAATTGATAAAAAATCATGTAAAAAGAAATCATCAAAGAAAAAGCATTCTGGTTGTGTAAATCCATACTATGGAAAAAAATCTAAATGTGTTTTGAAAATAATACCACATGACAAAAAAGAAGAAACTATTCAAATACATAAAAGTTGTAAATTGAAAAAATCAAAAATTGCACAAGAATTATAACTACATTACAACATAATCAAAATCTATATCGTCTTTAGCTAATCTTTTGAACATTTCTTTGGATTCAGGATTCCAACTATTTCCGTATAAAAATTCAAATTTATATTCTGTTTTAGATAATAATGCGCTGTAAGCATCATCAATTAACGTCAAATATAATTCTTTACCATATTTTTCATTAACAAATATAATTTCAATAAATTTTACAAATGAATTTTGTTCGGGAATAAATTCAAAAATTCTTACCCCAGTTGGTTTCATAAATATATATACTTTATTTATATATATATTTCTAATATATAAATCATTTTTTAAATATTTAGTTATGTTTTTTTCAAAAAATATAGAATATATCTATCAAAGTGAAAACATTTTATTTTATATTCTAATGTTGTATTTTCTTTTAATTTTCTCAACATTTGAAATTCCGTATAATGAATTTAAATAATCAATCATTTTTTGCTTACGTTGAATGCTTAAATCTTCACTTTTTTTTCTTAAGATTTTTTCTTTTTCTATTAATACTTGGGATTCGATTTCAAACCAACATTTAATTTTTTCTAAATCTAATTTTATTTTTTCTTCTGTATTTTTTTCGTTATTCATTTTATCAACTATATATTTGCGAATATTATCATCGTCATCAAAATCAAAGATTTTTTCATTGAAAATACTCATTCGTTTACTTATTGGATAAAAATATTTTTTTTTAAGTCAATTTTTCAGTTTTTATTTTTCCCGAAATTCATGATATGGAATATCAGTAATTTTAAAAATTTTATATATTTCATCGTCTCTTCTATCTATTAAATATATATCTTCATTGTGTGAAATAACATATAATTCTTCTTTTATTTTATTATCTATTCCCTCTTTTGTTAAATATATACGTATATAATCTTTGACATAATCGTCCTTAATGTCATTATATTTTAAATCTTCTTTTACTTCTATTTGATTATCACAAAACAAATCTTCTTCTTCTTTTCCACTATCAATTTTTTTTATTTTTCTTTCTGATTATCTGTTTTCTTTTACTTCTACTTTTCTTTCTTATTTTTTTTTTACTTCTACTTTTCATAGTAACCATTTTTATTAAAATAATACATATTAAATTTTTTTATTATAATTAAAAATATAATAAAAAATAATAGCGGTGATGTTAATTTATTGACAAATATTAGTAACAACATGAAAACATGTTGCGTCAATTTCATTACACTCATAATCCATACCTGATGGACATGGTGCATAACAATTTACAGTTTCATAAGATTTTCCGCAAAAATTTGATAATGGATCACTTGGATAATCATCTGGATTTGGAGGCATTGTATTACCTTGAGATGATGTTGGTAAATTAACTTCAGTAGAAGTGGATGGTTGCACGGTTGAAGTAGATGATGATGGTAATGATGTCGTTGTTGTTGTTAAAACTAGTGAATTACTTATAATATTTTCAATATTTTTTATTTTGTTTACTTTGGCAATTTTTGATGCATAGACACCATTATCAGGATTTCCATTTTGGTCAATCTTGCGAAATTGTGAAACATCATTCATTGTTAGAATTGTAGATTTAATCATTCCAGGTTGATAAATAAAACCTTTTGTCTCAGCATTTTTAAAATCATTTTGCATTTCATTCAAAGCGGAAACGTAAATTTGTACAGTTCTACTATTATTCGGTATTAAATTTTTAACATTATTTTTTAAATTATTTCTAATGTTATTTGCTAAATTATCATCTGGAATTTCAAATGATGGAATATAAGTTTTTTGTTCAATACGTTTTGTATTAACAGATCCGGTTTCTGAACATCTAAAACAGTTAGCTAGTTGTTGGTTACCAATTTTATCAGCTCTTTTGAAATTATTTTTAATCATATTAAATATATCATTAGCAGATTGTTCATATTTTTCAACAACATTATTAACCTTATTTATAAGTTGTTGAATAAATTCCTTTTCATCATTAGTCAAAATTGATTTACCAAGCTCTCCACCATTTGCTGCTGTCATACGTAAAATCGTTGCAGCTTGAAGATTTTTACTAATTGATTCATGTTGTTGTCCACTATAAGGTGAATAATTACTATTTTGGTATGCATGATTAAATTGATCTGAAACGAGACGTGCAAATCTTGGAATTGCTGATTGAATATTAGAATTTGGATCATTTGTTGGTGTACAAGTTTCGTGAGTCAAATAATTTAAATTTAATAAAGGATCAAAAGTTGCTGGTTGAATTTGAGATGTCGTATTATTATAATTTTTAACTGGATTGTCACAAGTAATTATGATAGGAGTTCCAATTGCGTATGTTCTAGGTTCTACCGAATGAGCGTATATTTGTAAAATACAATCTCCAATATTATTACAACCTGTAAATCCAGGTACTTTATTAGAAAGTTCATTAAAATCTGAAGGAATTACAAATGATAGCATATTATCTTGATAACCTTCAGCACAACAAGATGGCTTTTTTATAGGAACGACAATATTATCACCTAAATTACTTTGAATCCAAATATTTATTTCACATTCAGAAGAATGAGGATTATTCCAGCGAAGTGGAATAAAATTTTGTTGTCCAATCGTAGTATTTATTAAATTATTTCCAACAACTGAAGATTCAAAAGTTCTAAAAGGAAGCATATCTCGACCAATTTCAACTTGGAAATTTCTATTATCTTGTTCATTATCAATATTTGAACGTAAAAAATTATCAAAATTGTTTTCTCTTTGATTTTTTAATCCAGCGTAATTAAAATCGCTTGGTTCCATGTAAAAAGCGATAGATTGATCAATGAAAGGTATTGAATTTTTACCATTTTCAACTTTGAAATTCTTTTTAGGACTTGATGCCATTCTTAAATCAGCAAAAACATTACAAATGAATAGAATCGATAATATTGATTTGATGACGTACATTATATATATTTTATTAAATAATATATAATATTTTATTTTTTAAAATAATATTATTTTTTTTTAAATGATTTAAAGACATGACTTTTCTATATTAAGATTATGCCTCAACAAAGAAAAGATTATTTAAGACATTATCCTATCGATTGGCCAGTTTTTAGTACTAAATTTTTCAAAAAAGACAATGATGGATGGTGGAACCCAATCGAGAAGAAGAAGAAAAATAATGAAAAACAAAGTTTATTTTTATCTTCTAATTTAGATAACTTTCAAAATCAACAAAGTTTATTGTTATCTTCTAATTTAGATAACGTTCAAGTAGTTAATTAAAGTTTAGATCAATTTTTATAAAATATTTTTTTATAAAAACTGTTTATTGTCGTCATTAATGATGAATTTCCTGCCAGCAAATTGCTGCTACTACATTTGGAGTTGCGCTACCAAAAGACTGGGCTGTTATCATAATAATATCTGAATTATTATCAATATCAGATGTTATTTGAAAAATATTACTAAAAATATCTGATAAATTAGTAGATAAAATATTACCTTTACCCCCATAAACATATCCTTGAGAAACAATAATAGAACTTGTTAATGTAACTCCAGTTGGTCCATTTGCATATCTAATTAAGCTATTATTATTTACATTAGTCCATGTAAATGTACCAGGATCTGTTGCGGGTGATCTAAATAGTCTTATTCTATATAAAATGAGAGTATTATTTTGAGTATCTAATATTGAAATTTCAGTAGGAATTATATTTTGATGATAATACGTTGTTATTCCTTTAATTGCTAGTAATGGAGTTTCAATACTACTTATAGCAATAGAATTTATACCGTTACTAGCAGAAAATGGTATTCCGACTGGATTATACCCGCCTTCTGAAATAACTGTAGAACAAATTTGAATCAATGAACCTGATCCGCCGGTACTACTTATTTCAAAACGTATAGGTAAATTTGGTGATGTCATATACGGAGAGGTTAATGTATTAATATTAGCAATTTCATGACAATAGTTTATTTTACCATTTCCATAAAATCCAAATCTTATTTTACCAACACCTAACCATTCAAAATCTATAGCAAAAAGCTGTGTTTTGGTAACATTTAGATTTAGACCACTTATTCCATAACCATTCATTTTATCAATATTCCAATTTGATTGATTATATGATGTGTTTGAGCCATTATTTCTAAGAACTACATTTAAGATATTATTAGAATATTCAAAATATAAACCATTATCTGAATCAAAAAATCCAATTTTAGTAGAAACTGTTGATGCATTACTTCCAGCATTAATAACTCCTGAAGCTAAAAACAAAAGTGACTTTCCAGGTTGGTAAATACAATATTTACGTGACTGATTTATATAATAATCACCGTTAGTTGATACTGACATTACACACTTAGAATTTTGATATGTAGCTGTAGCTGAACCTGAACTTTTACTACTAATAGTTAAATAATCACTTAAGTACTGTGATGTTCCACTACCAATAGATTCGGATGGAAATTTTATATCTAATAAAGTAAAAGGTTGAGTAACTCTTAATTTTCCAAAGGCATCCACTGAATGATCGCTTTCAGTATCATTATTTAAAAAATTATTAGAAATTAGATTCGAAACATTTTCAGAAGAAAGACGAAGATTTAGTGAAAAAGATGTCTGATTTGAAGTTGATGAGTTAGTAAACTTAATTTTATAAAATTTTTTTATTATTTCTAAGTTATTAATATATTGCTGATTAGCATAATAAGTATAATTATAAGTAAAAGATACATTTGTACCATCATCTGAAAAATACAAATCTACACTTCCATCTCTATCAGAAAAAATTGTAATAATTAAAGAATTATAACCAGTAGTTTCTGTATAAATACCTGAGAAATTTTGCCCACTATTTAATGTTACAACAGATGAGTTATTGCTATCCATTCTTGATAAAACACTCGGAATAAAAGTCATAATATTATTTCCTTTTTTATAACTTATTATTATTTTTTTTATTTTTTTTTTAATTTTTTAACTATTTGCTATTTCCACCTACATTTGCATTTGAAATTATTTGAACCGAACTATAACTAATATTTAATAGTAAACTAGTATCGCCATTGATAACGTCAGGACCTTGTGTACTAAGAGTTAAATTGTTTGATATTAAATTACCAGAAACATCTGAGAATATATGAGACCTTTTATTATTACTTAAAGTGCTTATTAAAGGTAATGTTATATTCATTGAATTTGATGATGTGTCTATTTGATACACATCATAATCTCCAACTTGAGAATAAAGATTTGTATAAGTTGGTGAGGTTAATATAGGTGAAACTGTATAACTTCTATGGATATCAGATCCAGTTGGTCCTGTATAGCCAATAGGTCCAGTTGGTCCTGTATTTGAAGAAATACCGCTTGGTCCAGTTGGTCCTGTGTATCCAATAGGTCCAGTTGGTCCTGTATAGCCAGTAATCGAACAATCTGAACATCCAGTAAACAAATATAATATATCTCTCAAATTTTTATCTCTATGAATATCAACAACTTTAAATCCATTATAAACTTTAGTTATATTTTTAAGACCAATACAATCATTATTAGAAGAACTCATAATTTTTTATTTTCTTATTATTTTTTTTTATTTTTTTATTTTTCCTTTTTGAATATTATATATTTAAAAAGGTTGGGTCAGTGTACAATTTTTTTTGTTTATTGTTTATTGTTTATTTATTTGTCGCTGTTTGTACACTTTATTTTATTTCTAGGTGCATTGATTTTTTCAAATTAAAAAGGCTTGATTTTTTTTGATTTTGCTGTTAGCACCAATTATATTCATATAATATTATTTCTTTAAATCTTTTTTTAATTAAATTCTATCTTTGTAAAATCCATTTTTCTCTTTTTCTTGTTGTTCAAACATCATTTTGTCAATCGTTGCTCTAGTTTCTTGATCTAAATCAGATATATTGGCGTTTGGTGGTCTCACTAATGATAAATCTATTTCGGGATCTCCCTTTAAAACACTTGGCCACCATTCATCAAATTTCTTTTTATCTAATTCAACAATAAGTTCTCTTTTTTTATTTTCGGTATCAATTAACCACATTGAATTTTCTGTTTTTATAAGACTAAATAATTCACCTTCTAAAAAAGTATGTCCATTTATAGTAATACTAATTTTATTTGGATTAAAAATAATATTTATATCTTTTCTTTTTGTACTTTCCGAAATAGGTATATTAAGGCTAAGACCTTTAGCCTCTTGTGTCCAAACATAATTTTCAAAATCATAACCATTATTTTTATTTGGCTTTAATCCTTTTTTTTCTTCAACAGGTTCTTGAACGGGTTCTTGAACAACAGGTTCCTGAACAATTTCCTTTTTTTCTTCTTCTTCAACTGTTTCGATTTTCATTTTTTAATACTATTTTTTCTTTTTTAAATTTAATTTTAAAGAAATAATTTAAAATAACTAAATGAATCTAAATAATTATTCAACTCACTTACCAATTTTAGAATACGTATTAAATAATGTTGACAACATAAATACAATTTTTGAATATGGAATGGGATTTTATAGTACTCCATTATTATCTGAAAAAGTCAATAAAGTATTATTTGCCGTTGAAATGCAAGACGAAAATTGGTACAAACAAATTAAAAATTCAGATAAATTAAAAAATAATGTAGAACTTTATTGTATGTTGGGAAAAGATGATGCTATAGAATTTTTTAAAAATTTACAAGTTAAATTTGATTTAATTTTTGTTGATGGACACGGTGAAAGTAGATGGAAATGTATAAATGAGGCATTTGGTAAATGCGATATTATTATTGCACATGACACGGAAACATCATCATATAATTGGCATTTAGTAAATTTACCAGATGGTTATATTTGGTTAGATATTAAAACTTATAATCCTTGGACTTCAGTAATAACAAATAATAAAGATTTAATCTCAAAATTATCAAAAGAATTCAATGCGACGATTAGAGAACATTTGTAATTAAAAATAATTAAACTAAAATATTTATATAAAAAAATTCTATTTATTTTCAAAAGGTTTGATGATCAAATTTTGAAATTGTCCTATAAAAATACTTAATATCATGTATAATGAAACTATTTTTAAAGTTCCATAATTTTTTGAAATTCCAAATAAAGTTAAAATTAAAGTTATACCAATCATGAAAATTTCCAAAGAATTATCCCACCATTGACATACTTTAGATTTACACGATTTTGTATATAAATGATATATTGAACCAAACAGTAATAATAATGATATTGTATTTTGCAAAAGTAGATTATTGATTTTTTCTGACAAATACAATAAAAATAATGCAATCAGAAAACGAACTGGTAAACAAACATACTGGAACATAATTTTTCTATCTTCTGATAATCTAATAGAATTTTTATCAAGTATACCTAATTTAAAAAGAATATTATCAAAGTCATTATTTATATTTGTTTTACACAAAGTATTTTTCATTTTTTATTATACTATAGAAAAAATAATATAAGTTTAAAAAACTCGATAATATAAATTAAAAATATAATGAAAAATATTTCAGCTTTTTGGATTCCTTCTCCTGATAATAAATATACCAATTTCGGAGATATTTTAACCCCTTATATACTAAATAAATTTGATATAAATTGCACTCATAAAGATAAAGATGATAATCCAAACATTTGTGGTATCGGTTCTCTTTTACATATGATGCCTAAAAATTACAAAGGTTATATCTGGACTACAGGGTTTATGTATCCAACTCATACTTTAAATTTAACAAATAAGCCATTAGCAGTTCGTGGTAATTTAACTAAGGCTCAATTTAAAAATGATATGTCTGATGTTGCGATTGGTGATGGTGGTTTAATTTTAGATACTATTTATAAACCAAAAAAACCTTTACATCGTTATAAATTAGGAATATTTCCAAACTATGTTGATATTGTAAATATGAGAGATGATCCGATAGAAAATTTTAATATTTTAAAAAATAATCCAGAAGATGTTCTATTAATTGATCCGAGAAATTATATTGAAACAGTAATTCAACAAGTCTGTTCATGTGATAATATTATAACATCTTCTCTACATGGTGCTGTTACTGCTGATTCATACGGTATAAATTATGGAATTTTTGAATCTAGAGAAACTCAAATTGCAATTCATAGATTACAAGGTGGATTTAAATTTAGAGATTATTATTCAGCATTTGAAATGAATTTTCCAACCTCACCTATACTATTTTTAGAAAAAAAATCTACTATTGAAAATGCACTTTCAATATGTAGACCTGTAAATAAACCAACTCTCGATAATTTAAAATTTAATTTAGTAAAATCAATTGAAAAAATAAAAGAAATTATTATTTGAAAAATTGATTTATATGTATTTTTTTTATATCTAAATTCAGATATAAAAAGATGAACATTTTCGACAATATTAACGAACATAGATATCTACACAAGAATAATAAAAATATTCCTTATGAATATAGACAATGTAGTTTACATATAGCTTTAGAAAGAGCTGATATAAACAAAGATTGGAAAGTATTTAATGAATTATATAAAATTTCACCTGAATATTTGAAAAATCATTTATTCATGACATCGATATTTGATTATAATTACACAAAGCTCTCAGCTGAAGAACAAGAAAAAGTATTTAGATTATAAAATAAATACAATATATTTTATTTTTTTTATACTTAATAATTAGTATAAAAAAAGTTAGTTTTATATAAACAGTTTCCAAGATTCTGAACGACAAAATACACAAGTTTTACTATTATATTTTAACCATTTTTGAACACATTCTGTATGAATTGCATTGTTGCATTCAGGACATTTTGATAAAACACAATCATCTACTAATTTTTCATAACAAATAGGACATTCATCTCCTAAATTTCTTTCATTGTTATTCAATTGAAACAGATTTTTATCTTTTTCAAACATCTTTTCTAAAATATTTTTTAAAGTAAGTATATCATCGACTGAAAGTGTGAATTTTGTAAAAAAGTTTTCATCCGAACTTTGAATTATTTTCAAAAAAATAAAACATATATGTTTACAATATATTTTTTTAGAATAATTGATACTGCAATCCATACAGCTACATATTAAGTTGTTAGTAGTTCTTATTTTTATTTTATATGTATTATTAGTAGAACCTGAAATTAGAATTTCATTATCTTCTTTTCTATATCCTAATAAATAATATTTCTCTTTATAAAGCTTTCGAATTCTTTTTTTTTGCTCTGGGAGTATATTTGGATTTAGTAAAATAGTATCAATACTCATATTTAAATTTAAGCTGATAAAAAAATTATTTTATTTCATTTTTTTTTTATTTTTGTTGTTACGACTTTTTCTTTTACTTTTTCTTTTTCTTTTTTTACCGGAATCAACTTTTATTTTTTTGTATTTACCTATCATTTCTCCGATATCAATTGTTATTTCTTTTGGAAAATTTACACACCGAATGATTTCTTGATCGCTTGTTTCTAAAATCTCACTATATTTTTCTTTCTGATGATTTATCGAGATTGTATTTTGATAAAGTTTTAGAATATTTATTAGAAAATATTTAATAAAATATGAATGACTATGACCAAAATATCCTACTGAAAATACAGGCTTATTATCAAAACTTTCTTTAATCAATCTCAAAACGTAAAAAGAATCCATAAAAATATTAGCGGTTGACATTAATATTCTTTTCCAATGTATTTTCAATTTATAATTCAAGAATTGTTGTAAATATTTTTCGCAAACTTCTTTTAACTGTTTTTTCAACATTTTTAATTCATTTTCGTAAAAAATTCTATATTCCCTAAGTTGTCCTGAGAATATGTCATCTACCTCTTTTGCAAGTTCTTCTTTTATAATAACATCATCACTTAAAATATTTTGAAGTTTTGAGATATAATTTTTTTGAAGTTTTAATATATTTAGAATGTTATTGAAAATTTTAATAAAACTTTTCATATAAAATAAATTTTTTGAAATATTCTCATTGGATACACTATCATAAATAAATTTAATGTATTCATTCATATTTCTTATCCAGTAACTAAATTCATTATAAGGCGACGGTAATAATTTAGAGATTTTTTCAAAATCTTCTACTAAATGTGAAGAATGATGAAATTTTTTAGTATTAAAAAAAAATGGGTCTAAACTTTTATTGTCAAGTATATCATGTAATAGTTCTAGATAGAAATCATACTTAATATTATTTGTTAAACAATAATCTAATATTTGTTTAAATTTAGGTATAGTTTCATCCGCATTTGTAAAAACCAAAATTTTCTTTATATGTAAAATAAAATACAAAATAAAATATTCAGTGGTTGAATAAGATTTTCTAATATCTATAGAATGAAAATTTACACGTTTAGCTGGACAAAAGATTGAATAAATATTTGATTTTTTTCATGTAAACATGGTAAAACTTTGACAGTTAGATCTTTTATAAAAGATATAGAATGTTTATGTTTCATTTCAACATATTTTTTATAGGATAAAACTTCTGTTTTTTTTATTTCATCATTATCGAAATATTCTTCAATATAAAAATCGATTTTCCCAAAAGTACTAAGATCATCTATCATGTACAAAAAATCTTCATCGAAAATTCTAGAACAATCTTCATTTTCATCTTCACAATCATCACATGTATTTTTTTTTGAAAAATGAATATCTCCGAAAAGCATAACAATCGGTAGATTTATATTTTTTTTCTTATATTTTTTAAACATATCTATATTCGGTCTAAGTAAAGTAAAAGATGTAGGTCCTGAAAATTTATGGATTTCTCTTTCATTAAAAATTATTGGCATGTTTTATATATCTTTGTTAGTTCGAAATAATTTATTTTTCTTTTTTTTTTGTAATCCGTATTTAGTTTACAAAAATAAATATTGTCTTACTTATCGATAATTTGAAGTTTCCATTCAAGATTGGCTGGATCTTTTTTTGCTCCAGACAAAAATTTTCGACACATCGATAAATTTACTTTCATATTTTTAGCAGCATCTTTTATACAATTGAAAGTCTTGTATAAAACTCCATCTTTATATATTTCAACTGGTTTCATATATTTTTTGAAAGGTGCCACTGGTTCAATTTTTGGATTTATCACATTATTGTCAACATATCTCCAAACAAATCCAAATGACACAAAGTTATTTTTTATCGCACTATATAAACTTCTTTTATTTTTTTGACCTAAACATCTACATGCTTCTGCAACTGATTCATACGTCTGAATTAATTCGCCATCTATATTATATTGTGCAACCATTCGACAACTTTCATATTTTACAGCTGCTATTTTCTCTTCATCCGATTCATTGTCAATTTCATCATCCAATTCATCATCATTCGAATCTATAATTAGAATTCTTGTTCCGCTTTCCATTATAATTTCTTTTTTACTTTCTTCCGCATCACTTTCATTCACTTTACTTTCTTCTTGTGATACTGTTATTTCATCTTTTTTCTTTTCTTCAACAAATATCCACATATAATTACCTGCTCTTTTTGTTAATCCTCTACAATTTCTTGCAATTTGGCTAGGACTTAAATTATTTTTTTCAGCTGCTTCTTTTACACTTGAATATCTTTTGACAAAAGTTCCATCCAAATTATATTGTTTAACCGGCTTTTCTTTACCAGTTAATCCAAAACAATCTTTACAAGTCATTCTATACCCACTGCCATTTTTGGCAAAATTTTTATACATGCCTTTTTCCTCATAGCACATATTACACCTTCTAGTTATCAAATCTATACTTTCATTTTTTACCACGTATTCTTGTTCAATTCTTTCTTTTTCAAGCTTTATTTTTTCATCTTTATATTGATTAATTCTATTGTATATTCTACCTATTATTTTTGATATATCAAAATCATGTTCATCTGGATTATATCTCATCCAATGTGTATCATCTATATCGAATTCTTTATTTACATAATCCATTCTTTCTCTTTCCTTATATGGCTTTCTATCTGCATGGCCATTCTCATCGCATTCTACCACAATTTTATATTCAGGAAAATACATATCTAGATAATAACTCCCTATTTTAAATTGATCCTCTATTTTCTCTGTTTTAAAAGCATTTGCGATAGCTGATAATGTCTGTTGCTCTTTAGTCAAACATTTTCGATTTGTTGTATCGATTCCAAATTCTTTTAGCATGTGAAGAACATCAGGTGTCAAACGTTTTCTTGTTTTTATTAAAAGCTCAACCACACCATCTCCGGTTATTAAAATAGTTTTTGGGTCTATAAGAGGTTTTTTTACACCAGGATAATCTTTGAATTCAAGTTTATGCTGTTTAGAAACATTAGTTAGAGCTTGAGTGACGTTAGTATAACCAATTAAACTTGTAATTTGATACCCAACAAAATATTCGAAAAACATACCATTACTAACGTACGTATATGTTGTTAGTTTACCTTCTTCATTTTCATCGTCATCTTCATCATCATCATCTTTATCATTTTTAATAATTTTATAAACATCAATATTTGCTTTAGTAAAAACATCAATTGCATTTTGTGATATTTTTTTATTTTTTTTAAGTAGTTCATAAA
>Ga0214923_10003885_pt1 | contig 18481 bp, 14 predicted proteins | sample LL1510_MetaG_FD_177993 | JGI IMG/M metagenome (GOLD analysis project Ga0214923, IMG submission 177993) | Freshwater microbial communities from Lake Lanier, Atlanta, Georgia, United States - LL-1510 | ecosystem: Environmental > Aquatic > Freshwater > Lake | place: USA: Georgia | collected... | reverse complement strand
GGCGTCAATGCGCAGGAGTTCCACGCCGGTATCCTCCGCGGAAGCCGCGTGGAAGAGAGCCTCCGTCACGCTTTTATAGGCGTCGGGAACCCCCAGGTATTTGCCCACCATGGCAATCCGGGCGCGATGCTTGGGGTGGATCATTCTTCCGACCATTTGCTCCCAGTCCCGCAAATCAGCCGGAGGAGCCTTGAGGTGGAGGTGGGCCAAAACAAGTTCGTCTAACCGCTCGCGATGAAGCATCAGCGGAACCTCGTAGATGGTGTGTTTGACATCCTGTTCCTCAATGACCGCCTCGACCGGCACATTGCAGAAGCTGGAAATCTTCTGCCGGGTCTCACGGTCGACCGGGTGTTCGCTGCGGCAAATAAGGATCTGCGGCTGGATGCCGATCTCGCGGAGTTTGGCCACGCTTTGCTGGGTGGGCTTCGACTTCAGTTCGCCCGCCGCCTTGATGAAAGGGACGAGGGTCACGTGGATGAAGAGGCAGTGGCCGGCGCCGGTTTCCAGGGCAAATTGGCGCAGGGCCTCGAGAAAAGGAAGGCCTTCGATATCCCCGGTTGTGCCGCCGATTTCCGTGATGAGCACATCGCAATCCTCATTCTGACCCATCAGGCGAAGCCGGCTTTTGATCTCCTCGGTGACATGGGGGATGACCTGGACGGTTTTTCCGAGATAATCCCCGCGCCGCTCCTTGCGCAGCACCTCCTCATAAACCTGTCCCGCGGTAAGGTTGTGACGGCGGGTCAGTCGGCAGGAGGTGAAGCGCTCATAATGGCCCAGATCAAGGTCCGTCTCCGCGCCGTCCTCCAGGACATAGACCTCCCCGTGCTGGTAGGGGCTCATCGTGCCGGGGTCGACGTTCAGGTAGGGATCAAATTTCATCAGGCCCACCCGCAAACCGCGACGCTCCAGGAGGGTGCCGAGGGCGGCGGCGGTGAGACCCTTGCCCAGGGAACTGATAACCCCGCCGGTGATAAAAATATATTTCATGTGGAGATACCTGCGGCGCGGTCGGCCAGGGCCCGTTCCGCGCGTGTCACGTCCCCCGGCGTGTCCACACCGACCGAAAGGAAGGTAAGCGGAACCACTTGGACGGCAATCCCGTTCTCCAGGGCCCGGAGTTGCTCGAGTTTTTCCCGCTTCTCGCCCTCGCTGGGGGGGAGGGAAACAAACCTTCTTAGGGTCTCCTGCCGGTAGGCGTACAGGCCAACGTGTTGATGCAGCCAGGCAGCACTTTCGCCCGCCGGGATGGACCGCCGGAACCCCAGCGCCTTCCCGGTGGCGTCCCAGCGGACCTTGACGACATCGGGCCGGCCCAAGTCGGAAGGATCCCGCAGGGGGGTGGCCACCGTGCCCATGCCAAACTCAGGATTCAGGGCGCGGATCCACGTGTCCAACAATTCCCCGGTTATCAGTGGTTCGTCGCCTTGCAGGTTCAGAATCCAGTCTGCCTGGATATTTTCGGCCGCCTCCGCAATCCGGTCGGTTCCCGAGAGATGGTCGGATCGGGTCATCACCACCTGTGCACCAAAGCCCCTGGCTGTCCCGGCGATGGCATCATTCTCCGTGGCGATAAGAACGGTTCCGATCCGCCGGCTTTGCCGGGCGCCTTCCCACACCCATTGCAGGAGGGGTTTTCCGGCGACGGGAGCCAGGGGTTTTCCCGGGAACCGGGTGGAGGCGTGTCGTGCAGGGATGATGGCGGCGACCTTCACGTCTTGGTTTTTCTGAGAATCCAATCGGCGGCGGATGTCCAGTCCTTGGCCACAAAGGAGGCTTCGCGCACAGCCCCGCTTTTTTCCTGGGGAGGCACGTGGAGGTCCAAAAGGACGGAAGAGCACCCGGCCCGAATTCCTGCCTGGATGTCGCTCAGGCGGTTTCCCACCAGGACGCATCGGGCCAGATCCAATCCGAAGTCTCGGGCACCCTCCTGGAGCATGGCTGGGGACGGTTTCCGCCTTTCATCGTAAGGGTCTCCTGGAGCGGCGTAGCAGTGGTAATATCGCGTGATGGTGCCGGAGCCTCCCAGGAGGATCTCCATTTTCTGGTCCACGGCCCGTACCTGATCTTTGGAAATCAATCCCCGCCCCACACCGGACTGGTTGGAAACCACCAGCAGGGGAAAGCCTGCCTGCCGAAGCCTTTGGCAGGCTTCCGCAGCTCCCGGCAGAAGGCGGACTTGGGAAGGGTCGCCGAGGTAGGGGATGTTTTCGATGAGGGTGTCGTCTCGATCCAGAAAGACAGCGGCTTTAGCCATGACGGCGGGATGCCTCCAGGATTTCCGGCGGGGTCACCGTGGCCGTGCCCAACTTTCCCACCACGATCCCGGCGGCAAGGTTGGCCAGCTCGGCGGATTCGCGGCCCGAGAGCCCGGCTGCCAAGCCGGCGGCGAGCAGGGAAATAGCGGTGTCGCCGGCCCCGGAGACATCGTAAACCTCGCGTGCCCGACTGGGGATCCGGTGGGGCTTGTGGCCGGGCTGGAAAAGGATCATGCCGTGTTCGCCAAGGGTCAGGAGCAGATGTTGGCAGGCCCAGTTGACCAGCAGTTGCTCGCCCACGGAAATCCAGTCCTCGGCATTTTGGGAATCGGGCAGGCCCAGCGCGCCAAACGCCTCAAGGCGGTTGGGTTTGACCAGGGTGGCACCACGCCAGTCCAGCGGATTATGGACGTTGGGATCGACGGCGGCGGGGACCCCGTGTTTGTGGGCGGCAGCAAGAAGCTGATCGGCGAACGCCTGGTCAAACAGGCCTTTCCCGTAATCTTCCAAAATCAAGGCGTGGCATTTCGGCAGGAGACGGAGGGCTTTTTGCAGGATGACGACACGATCCCGTGCGGTGAGGCGTTTGGGGTCTTCGCGGTCGACCCTTACCACCTGCTGCTGGCGGGCCAGCACGCGGGTTTTGACGATGGTGGGATAGTTGCGGAAACGGGCGATGCCTGTGGTGCCGATTTTGCCGTGGCGAAGAAGGGAAAGCAGTTTGCCGGCGGCCTCGTCACGACCAACGGCTCCGCCTAGTTCGGCATGGACGCCAAGCGCGGCAAGATTCCGGGCAACGTTGGCGGCGCCGCCCGGATAGCCGGTTTGCCTTTCCACGTGGACCACCGGGACGGGGGCTTCCGGCGATATTCGCGAAACCTTTCCGTAGATGAACTCATCAAGCATCAGGTCGCCAATGACTAGGATCCGGAGACGCCGGAAACGGGTCAAAACTGCGCGGAGCTTGGCAGGGGAAAAATGGGCGTCCTGCATCACAAAATTATGCCGAAAACGGCACCGGGAGCAACGCTCGCCTCCTCGTCATGTTTCGGTTGCGGATCGGGACCAAAAAGTGGATTTTTGGCAAAGAACCCCGCCTGGGAACAATATCCGTCTTTGGAAAGGGGCCGGAGGGAGCTAGGAAAGAAGCATGCTTTTCGACTACCATATGCACACACCCCTTTGCGGACACGCCACCGGACACCCCCGGGAATATGCGGCGGAGGCGATCCGCAAAGGCCTCGGGGAAATCGGATTTTCCGAGCACAATCCCATGCCGGAAAAGTTTGACGACTGGCGAATGGACCTTTCCGACTTTTCCCGATACCTCGAACTGTTGGAAGAGGCCCGCAAGGAGCATCCCCAATTACCCATCCGCTTGGGGTTGGAGTGTGATTTCATCCCGGGAAGGGAAGCCTGGGTGCGGCAACTCGGCCAAAAGGCGGATTTTGATTACCTGATCGGCGCGGTCCATTACATCACGCCGGACTGGGATGTGGATAACCCCTTGAAGCTCGACCGCTGGAAACAGCAACCGGTGGAGGAAGTCTGGACCCGCTATTTTCGGGCGCTCGCCCAGGCGGCGCAAAGCGGCCTTTTCGATTTTCTGGCTCATCCGGATCTGGTGAAAAAATTCGGGCACATCCCCAAGGGCGACCTTCTTCCTTATTATCGGGAGGCGTTGGATGCCATCGAGGCATCCGGCATGGTCATCGAAGTGAGCACGGCGGGGTTGCGCAAGGAAGTGGCTGAAATTTATCCTTCGCCAAAATTCCTGCAGGAGGCTTTTCGGCGAAAAATCCCCGTCCTGCTTTCCTCCGATTCCCACGCACCCGGGGAGGTAGGGCATGAATTTGCGAGGGCCCTCAAGCTGGTGCGGGAAACGGGATACCGCGAGCTGACCGCCTTTCGGAAAAGACAAAAAATCAGAATTCCCATTTCTTGAAAAAATCCGCTTTGGCACTGCTTTTCCTGCTGCTGGGGGACCGGACCACCCGCGCGGATTGGTGGGAAGATCATCCCCATCCGGAAGAATGGGCGCAGGCAAGGGAATCCCTGGGGGAAGTGCTGCGGATGCAGCTCGCGAAGGAAGGTCCTTCGGGTTTGAAGCCTGAGGGGCCGGGGGAAAGGGAGTTTCGGGTCTGGCAGTGGCTCGGAGAGTGGACTTATCTGAAGGGGGCATCCGCGAAGGATTTTTCCGAACTGGGAAAAAATGCGGAGCTGGTTCGGGCATACCTGGAGAATGCCCGGGCGGAAGACCGTCGCGCCGAGGCGCTGCAGATTCTTCTGGAAATGCAGGCCAAGGCGCCCGGGGAAGTCAAAGAACTGCCCCGCCTGGCTGTGGCCTTGGCCCTGGTCTTCGATCAGCCGATGCCCAGGAATTGGCCGCACCACCAGGTTCCTGTCCAAGCGGTCCCCAAAGTGGAGGTGGACCCGGTCGTACGCCTGCAAGAGATGGCCCTGCTCCAATCCAAGCGGAGGTATGCCTTCGACCTGCCGGATCTCACCGTGAGTGAACTCAAATTCCTGGTGGATCATCCCCTGCCGGATTCGGAAATGGAGTGGGCGAGGAAAAATGTGACCACCAGCCGAAGCTCATTCGACAAGGTTTTTGCCAGTATTCGCTACGATGATGCACGCCTTCAGGAGGGGATGCTTATCTGGCCCTTTCCCGCCTACCGTCTGGCCGACATCAGGGAAAAGGGGGGGATTTGTGTTGATCAGGCTTATTTTGCGGCGATGGCAGGCAAGGCGAAGGGGTTGCCGACGCTGTTTTTCACCGGACAAGGGGACAGTGGCGGACACGCCTGGTTCGGCTACCTGGACGCCCCCGGCCGTTGGGTGACGGATTGTGGAAAATATGCCGAGGAAAATTATCCGGTGGGACAAGCCACCGATCCGCAGACGTGGAAACCGATCGCCGACACCGAACTGACCTTTCTGGCCAAGGGGCGGGAGAGATCGGACGGCTATCGTCAGGCAAAATTGTGGACGGATTATGCCGCCGCCATGGGCCCGGAGGCAGGAGGGGTTTTCCTGGACGCCGCCCTGGCATCCCAGCCGGAATTCCTTGCGGCCTGGCTGACGAGGGCCGGCTGGATAGAAAAGGACGGCGTTGTGCAGGCCAGGGAGGAGTTTTGGAGGTCTTTTGTCAAACGGTTTGCCCGCTACCCCGATCTCAAGGTTTCCGGTCAGGAGAAACTTCTCGAGCTGGCCAAGGCAAGGGGGGACGCCCAGACCGCCAAGTCCCTTGAAAGGGAAATCCTGGTTCAAAACCGAACGAGGAGATTTGATCTCAGTATTGGGGCGACAGCCTCCCAGGTGGGGGAAAAAATCGAGGCCGGCGACTGGACCGGGGCGGAAACCGCCTATCGTCAGGCGTTACGGGAGTTTCGGGGGCAGAGCGGGGGACATCTTTTTTACGGCCTGGTCGCGCCTTTTGTGGAGACCGCCTTAGCCGAAGGACAGACCGGGGCGGCGCGGAATGCGCTGCAGGAGGCCAAGAGGGTCCTCAAGGCCGGAAAGGAGACCCTGGTGGGTCGGGCCTTGGCGAAGTTGGAGAGCCAGGTCAGGGAAGCCAAGCCTCCCGGCTGATCACTTTCGCTCGATTTTGGCGCCGAGAGCCCGGAGGCGCTCCTCGATCCGGCTGAAACCGCGGTCGATCTGTCCGATGTTGCGGATTTCCGACTCCCCCTCCGCGCAAAGCGCGGCGATGAGCAGTGCCATGCCGGCGCGGATATCAGGGCTGGCCAGCTTGGCGCCACGGAGCTTGTCGGAGCCAAGCACCACGGCGCGGTGGGGATCGCAGAGAATGATCCTGGCGCCCATCTCGAGGAGGCCGTCGACAAAGAAAAGCCGGGATTCAAAAAGCTTCTCGTGGATCAGAACCGTGCCCTTGCACTGGGTGGCGGTGACCAGGGCCACGGAAGTCATGTCGGCAGGGAAGCCGGGCCAGGGGGCATCGGCAATGTGAGGAACGGCGCCGCCGTACTCCTTTTCCACCTCCAGTTTCTGGTTTTTGGGAACCAGGATATCCTGACCCTCGACCTTTGTCTCGATGCCAAGACGGCCAAAGGTTTGCAGAATCATGCGGAGATGGTGGGGGGCGGCGTTCTTGATTTTTAACTCCCCGCCGGTGACAGCGGCCAGGGCCAGGAAGGAGCCGGCCTCGAGATAGTCGGGGCCGATCCGGTGGGTGGTTCCCTTGAGGGATTTCACCCCTTCGATCCTCAGGGTATTGGTGCCGATCCCCGAGATGTTCGCCCCCATCGCGTTGAGAAGGTTAGCCAAAGCCTGAACATGGGGCTCGCTGGCGGCATTGTGAAAAACCGTGGTTCCCTCCGCGAGTGCGGCGGCACAGAGGCCGTTTTCCGTCGCGGTGACGGAGGCTTCATCCAGAAGGATATCGGCGCCCTTGAGTCGTTTGGCCTGAATCTTGATGCCATCCCGGGTATCGGAAATGTCTGCCCCGAGGGCGGAAAAAATCTGGAGATGTGTATCCAGGCGCCTCCGTCCGATCCGGTCGCCGCCCGGACGGGGTAGAATGGCGGAACCGGTCCGCGCCAGCAGGGGACCTGCCAGGGTAACCGAACCCCGGAGCCGGGAACCGAGTTCGGAGGGGATCGAGCTTTTTGGCGCCTGTTTGGATTGAAGGGTGACCGTCCGGCTGGCCTTGTCGGCGTCGGCCTCGGTCGAGGCGAGGCCCAGTTCGTTGAGGATATTCTCCATGAGTTTCACGTCATCGATCTGGGGGACGTTCTGGAGGGTGACGGGCTGGTCGGTCAGACAACTGGCCGCCATGAGCGGCATAGCCTCATTTTTGTTGCCCTGGGGTTCGATTTGGCCCCGAAGGGGGTTCCCTCCCTGCACGAGGAAGCGGCCGTTGCTGGAAGCGGACATCTCAGGAAAATGCCCAGATCAGCGGTGTTTATCAACCTTTGCTCGATGGGGATTTTGCCGTTCAACCAGACTGCTTTTGGTGTATGTTTATAGACTTATGAAAGTTCCGATGCTCGATCTAGTCGCGGAACATGCGCCTTATCGGGCGGAGTTGCTGGCCGCCTTTGAACGGGTTTTGGATAGTGGCCGATTTGTATTGGGTCCGGAGGTGGAGGCTTTCGAGCACGAGATTGGAAAATGGATTGGTGTGCCCCACGCGGTGGGAGTTTCCAACGGTTCCGATGCCTTGCTTTTGGCCCTGCAGGCGGTGGGGGTGGGATCAGGGGACGAGGTGATTTGTCCGACCTACACCTTTTTCGCCACGGCGGGTGCGGTGGCCCGTTTGGGCGGTGTGCCAGTCTTCGTGGATAGTGCGGAGTGTTGTTACAACCTTCGGGCCGACCAAGTGGCGGCCAAAATCGGCCCCAAGACCAAGGCGATCATCGCGGTCCATTTGTTTGGCCAATGCGCTGACATGGACCCGATTTTGGCCGCGGCCAAAAAAAGAAACATCCCGGTCATTGAGGATGCGGCCCAAGCCCTCGGGGCCAAGGATAAGGGTCGGATGGCCGGAACGATGGGAACCTTGGGATGTTTCTCCTTTTTCCCCACCAAAAATCTTGGAACTTTGGGGGAAGGAGGACTGGTTACCACCAAGGATGCGGATCTCGCGGAAAAAATCAGAAAACTCCGCGTCCACGGGGCCAAGGTGAAATACTTTCACGAAATGATTGGAGGCAATTTCCGCCTCCACGAGCTCCAGGCCGCATTTTTACGGGTCAAACTACGGCACTTAAATCAGGCCCTAAAAAAACGCCGCGAAAACGCCCAGAAACTCATCCAAGCCCTTCAAGGAAAATGGATGGCGTTGTTTCCCGTTGAACAGTGTGTTTGTGAGGGGGAAAAGAACGCATTGGCAGGTGTCTCATCCGGCTCCGTTTTGTTGCCTTATGCATGTCAAAAGCAGGCGGGTGAACACACTTGGAACCAATTTGTGATTCGGATTCTCGGCCAGGGAAAAAGAGATGAATGGAGAGAAAAAATGGCCCGAGACGGGATTCAGTCCGAAATTTATTACCCGCGCTCGATTCATGAGCAGGAATGTTTTCTCGGCCAAAAAGCAGGCTCTTTCCCGGTGGCCGAAGCCTTGTCTCGGGAGACCTTGGCTCTTCCGCTTCGAAGCCCCATTTAAGTCATTGTCTTCCAAAGGCTTCTTGCGCGGGCATATCGCCTCAAGTAGTATGGTCGAATGAAGTGTGTGGTTTTGGCAGGCGGGTTAGGTAGTCGAATTGCAGAGGAATCGCAGTCACGTCCAAAGCCCATGGTGGAAATCGGCGGGAAGCCGATTCTTTGGCATATCTTAAAAATTTATTCGGCCCACGGGATCAAGGATTTCATCATTTGCACAGGGTACCGGGGTTTCATGATCAAGGAGTACTTCGCCAACTATTTTCTCCACTCCTCTGATGTTACTTTCAGGATGTCTAATAACCGGATGGAGGTTCATGAGAAACACGCCGAACCCTGGAACGTCACCGTGGTGGATACAGGGGAGGTCACCAACACGGGGGGTCGCCTGCGGCGGGTGAAGAAGTATGTTGGGGATGAGACTTTCTGTATGACTTACGGTGATGGGGTGGGGAACATTAATGTAAAGGAAGGTATTCGTTTTCATCAAAAACAGAAAACCTTGGCCACGGTAACCGCTGTCCAGCCACCCGGACGCTTTGGTGCCCTCAAAGTTAACAAAGATCGGGTGGACTCCTTTATGGAGAAGCCGGTCGGGGACGGGGGTTGGATCAATGGAGGATTCTTTGTTCTCGAAGCCCGAACATTAGATCTGGTCAAGGATGATGGCGTAATCTGGGAAAGAGAGCCCTTGCAGAAACTGACAGCGCAAAAACAGTTATCGGCCTATCGGCATCGTGGATTTTGGCATCCGATGGACACCATGAGGGATCGGCAATACTTGGAGGAGCTCTGGGCTTCCGGCCGGGCCCCATGGAAAAGCTGGTGATAGTCGATTCCGTATTCCGTGGCAGACGAGTATGGCTGAGCGGTCATACCGGTTTCAAAGGGGGTTGGTTAGCCACTTGGCTTTTGCGGGCGGGGGCTCAAGTCACCGGTTTCGCTCATCCCCCACTTACCCCTTTCTTTCAGCAACTCCGCCTTCAAAAGCGTATCCGGCATGAGATTGGCGACCTTCGGAATTTAAAAGAAGTTCGTCAATCCATTCTTCATTGTCGTCCCCATTATGTATTTCATCTGGCTGCCCAGCCTTTGGTCCGAGAATCCTACCGGATCCCCCTTGAAACCTTTGAGACAAACACACTTGGCACGGGCCATGTCCTGGAGGCCTTGCGGGATCTGCGAAATCCTTGTGCGGCGGTGTTGGTGACCACCGATAAGGTCTATCGCAATGACGAAAAGCAAGGGGCGTTCCATGAAGATGATCCCCTTGGCGGGAAAGATCCATATAGTGCTAGTAAGGCGACGGCCGAAATCCTCATTCATTGCTATCGGGAATCTTTTTTTCGGAATCACCCGGTGCGCATCGCTTCTGCCCGCTCCGGGAATGTGATTGGGGGAGGGGACTACGCCCCGGACCGGATCGTGCCTGATGCCTTTCGGGCTTTGCGAAAAGGGAGAGCAGTTCCGGTGCGAAACCCTCAATCCATCCGGCCATGGCAACATGTGTTAGAACCTGTCTCTGGCTACCTCACTTTGGCGGCCCACCTGTTTCTAAGAAAGGGTTTCGAGGGCGCCTATAACTTTGGCCCTTCCTCGCGCGATAAACAAACCGTTGCGGCTCTGGTTCGGCAAATCCTGAAGACGTGGCCGGGGCATGTGCGGCGGATCCGTGAAAAAAATCCCCCGCATGAAGCTGCTCACCTACAACTGGACAATGGAAAGGCGTGGAAGAAGCTAAAATGGAAGCCCCAACTTAGCTTTTCTGAAGCCGTCACTATGACCATGGATTGGTATCGGGAATCTCTTCAACCGGGGTTTGATGCCTTCAGGACCTGCCAGGATCAGATCACCGGTTATATCCGTACCAGGGACTTATGAGTGAACTTAGCCATCCGGAGCAGATCCGCGAAGAGATTCTGAGATTATCCCGTGCCTACTCCCGAGTGGTTCACGCCCGCCACAGGCCAGGATCAGATCCTGAAAAGAAGAGCTGTCCCAAGGATCCAATTCCATACGCTGGCCGGGTTTTTGAGGCGGAAGAAGTTCAGGCGGCAGTCGAGTCATCGTTGGATTTCTGGCTCACGTTAGGATCAGAAGGTCAATCCTTGGAAAAGGAGCTGGCCGAATTTTTGGGGGTCAAGCACACCCTTTTGGTGAACTCCGGATCGTCAGCCAATCTGTTGGCCATCGCTACCCTTACTAGCCCAAAAATTCCCGAAAAGCGGCGTCTGCGACCAGGGGACGAAGTCATTACCTGCGCTGCCGGTTTTCCCACCACCGTGGCACCCATTCTTCAAAACGGACTGGTTCCGGTTTTTATCGACAATGATCCGGTTACCGGGAACGCGCGGGTGGATCAGTTGGAACAAGCCTACTCATCCGGAACAACCAAAGCAGTGATGATGGCCCACACGCTGGGAAACCCTTTTGATCTTGCCGCCGTTCTACGCTTTTGCCGGGCCCATAATCTCTGGCTGATTGAAGACAACTGCGATGCCCTCGGGGCCACTTACTCTATGCCATTATCGATGGCCAAGGAACTTGGTTTCACCGAAAATTCTCCCGGGTTATCTGCCGATGGCGAACACTTGACCCGTCATACCGGGACCTGGGGGGATCTGAGCACCCAGTCCTTTTATCCCCCACACCACATTACCATGGGGGAGGGGGGCGCTGTGAATATTGTCTCCCATTCCCCGCTGAAAAGATTGGTGGAAAGTTTCCGGGACTGGGGCAGGGACTGTTGGTGTACGTCCGGTAAGGATAACACGTGTGGCAAGCGATTTGGCTGGAAGTTGGGCATGTTACCAGAAGGCTACGACCACAAGTACATCTACAGTCATTTAGGCTACAACATGAAACCTTTGGACCTACAGGCGGCAATCGGTCGGGTTCAGCTCCGCCGTTTGCCTTCCTTTATTAAGGCGAGAAGGGACAACTGGAATTTTTTGAGGGCTTCCCTGGATCCCTTGCGGGACCGCCTTGAGTTTTCCCTGCCCACACACGCCCTGGAGTGGCTGCACCCAAGCTCAAATCTTTCAACCAACAGCCTTCAGCCCACGTATTCTGGTTATCGCTGGGACCAAACCAGCTGTTATAGCAACCCAAGCTGGTTCGGCTTCATGATCCGAACAAGCAAGGAAAAAGCAGGGTATACCGGAAATTTGGCAAAGTATCTTGATTCCAAGGGAATCGGGAACCGTATGCTCTTTGGAGGCAACCTCACGAAACAACCGGTCTTCAGCCAACTCCGCAAGGATCGACCGGAGGCTTTTCGCGTGATCGGCAGCTTGACCGGTGCGGATGATCTGATGGGAAGGGCAATATTTGTGGGGGTTTACCCGGGTTTAACAAAAAGGGATCTGGAGTTCATGGTAACGAGCATTCAGGAGTTTATGGCGGGCGTGGAATCATGAAAATTATCCCTACGAAAGTGGAGGGGGTGCTCGAGATTCGACAGATCCCCAAAATAGATGCCAGAGGGTCTTTTTTAAAAATATGGGAGTTTGAGAGCTGGTTGAATGCAGGACTACCCGTCAGGTGGTCTGAAGTTTATGTCACCAAGTCCAAAAAAAATGTTCTAAGAGGCATGCATTTTCAAGTGCCCCCTGCCGATCATGAAAAAACCGTCACAGTTCTTGATGGGGAGATTTTGGATGTGGCACTGGATATTCGCAGGAGTTCGAAAACCTACGGTAAATATTTCTCGAAGATCCTCAGCGCCGATAGTCCTGTCGTGATTTTTTTGCCCAAGGGGTTGGCGCACGGCTTTCTTGTCCTCAGCACGAGTGCCACAGTTCTTTACCATACAACCTCCGCCTATTCGCCGGAAAAAGACGGGGGAATCAGGTGGGACACATTTCATTTTCCATGGCCTCAAATCAATCCAATCCTAAGCGCTCGAGATCAATCCCATCCTTCCTTTGATTGCTTTCAATCGCCGTTCCTTTGATGAAAATCCTTATTTCAGGCATCACTGGATTGGTAGGATCCGAGATTTCTTCTGTTGCAAAAGACCGCGGTTGGAGTGTGGTCGGAGCTTCAAGACACCCAGGGGTTAATTCGTTGACCTATGCAGTGGGCGATGGGGAGAGGTTCGAAAAAACAATCGACGACACACATCCAGAGGCAATCATTTATTGCTCGGCATGGACTAATGTCGATGCCTGTGAGGAATCTCCTGAAACTTGTCTTCATGCAAATTCTATCCTCCCTGGCCTTGCCGCAAAGGCGGCGAATGAGCGCGGAATTCATTTTGCTCTCTTTTCGTCGAGTTATGTGTTTGAGGGGACAAAACCTAAATACCATGAAACGGACGACCCCAACCCCGTCAACTGGTATGGCGAGTCAAAGCGAATCGCCGAAAAGCTGGTCATGCACAACATCAAAAAGAACCTTCTTATTATTCGGACAATGGGTGTTTATGGCTTTAAACCTGAAGGAAAGGATTTCTTGCAACAAGTTATACGGGCTGTAGGAAGTGGATGTAAAAAGAAAGTGGCAAACGATCAGTATGGAAATTTTACTTTTGTAAAAGACTTGGCAGAAAGTTGTCTATCCCTGCTTGAGGCCAAAGCCACAGGAATTTGGCATGTTGCCGGACCGGAGCCATCTCTCTGCCGTTCGGATATTGCCAAACAAATCTGTCGTTTGGGTGGTTGGGATGAAGGATTAATTGAACCCGTACCTTCCTCTTTTTTAAATCAAAAAGCTCGGAGGCCTAAGTATGGCGGCTTAGACATTTCCAAATTAAAAACCATGGGATTTAAAATGCGCACCTTAAAAGAGGCCTGGTCTTCATGAACCTCGCCGAGGTGGCCATTTATATTCCGGCCTTTAACGCCGCAAGCACGCTGCCAAGAGTATTTTCTCTCTTGCCAAAAGAGCTTCGGACTCGTGCGGGTATGATTCTTGTGGTCGATAACGCAAGCACAGACACGACAAGCCAAACATCCCTTGACGAGGCTGCCAAAAATAACGTGGTCAACTTTGTTCTAATTCGAAATCCAACAAATCAAGGATATGGTGGAAGTCAAAAAACGGCCTATAAGGAAATAATAAAAAGAGGGTTTTCTCGGGTAATCATGCTTCACGGCGATGCACAATATTCTCCGGAATACGCCTTACGATTATTATGTGAGTCACAAAAGCAAGACCTTGATCTTTTGTTCGGCTCCCGAATTAGCGGAGACCCGATCGGCGGGGGTATGCCATTACACCGTTACTTGGGCAATCGACTTTTAACCTTAATTCAAAATATTCTTCTCCAGACCCGCATAAGCGAATTCCACTCCGGCTATAGAGTTTACAAAACGGAAGCCTTAAAAAAAATCTTCTTATCTAAACTCTCATCGGATTATCACTTTGATACTGAAATTATTATTTGCATGGTTGATAAAAAGATGAGGATCGGGGAAATATCCATTCCCACAAGGTATGCCAATGAACAAAACTACGTTAATATTTGGGGATACGGACTATCCATTTTGCGCTCAACCCTTTCTTATGCTCTATACAAAAAGAAAAAATTTAAAAATTCTAGGTGGGCGGAAATTCTGCCCCAAGGATGAATAGTGCTTATGGGTGCAATTACTAAAGCCTTTTTCGGCCAAGATATTATTAAAAATAACACTCTCTCGTTTTTTGCAATTGTTTTATCCTTTTTTTTTCTTTTTTATAATTTGGGGTCTTACCCGCTTTGGGATGATGAGGCCTTGATAGGTCTTTATGCTCAAAATATTCTTAAAAGTGGCGACACATCTGCCTATTTTGGGGACAATATTATCGCCTATCGTGGAGGAATCCTGCTTTCTAAGGGATTTGATCGGGCTATTCCGCCGCTAGCCTCATATGTAACGGCCGCTTCTTTTTCGATTTTTGGAGTCAATGCCTTTGCGGCACGCCTTCCTTTTGCCATGATCGCCTTCGGCGGTATAATAATGAGTCTTTGGATTCTTAAAAAACACGAGCATTTCCGTAGGTATGAATTATTTTTTACCCTCTCGCTTATTGGTTGCACACCACTTTTTCTATTTTCAAGGCAGTGCAGGTATTACGCTCTAGTCATCGTATTCTCTCTGGCTATATTTTATCTTATTTCTTCTGGCCCGCGGGGAATCCTCCGCATGATTTCCGCTTCATTTGTTTCTGTGCTTCTTTTTGCCTCCAATTACATGAACTGGGTGGTGCTTATGGCCGTGGTTGTTTTAGATTTTCTTATATTTAGAAAATATCATAAAACCCCGTCCCTTCGCGAGGCCGCTTGGTTCTTTTTTCCGCAGGCGATTTTGATTCTTTTAATTGGTTTCATCTGGAATCCCTTACAAACCCAATTTGGTAAATATGGGGATATGAACAGTGTCTCTGATCGTTTAAAATTATTGTGCTGGAATTTTCGCGACCTTGATTCCGGGGGCTTTATGCCTGCCACGACCTTGCTACTCATTCCAATTTTTGCCTTTTTGTCTCGAGATATTTGGTTGATTCGGGGGTCTATATGTCTCTGCCTGTATACTAGTTTGGTGGCACTGGTATCACCCCAATTAGTTTCCATTACCAACGTTGCCGATATCCGATATCTTGTAGCTATTCTGCCTTTGATTATTGCCCTGAACACGCGCTTTTTTGGTCGCTTAGCGTGCCAATCATCTTGGCTGATCAAAGGAATCGTCGCGGTTCTTCTGCTGACCAATCTAATGACTGCCTCTTTCTTCCTAAAAAAGACTTTCACTAGCCACCCCCTTAATTTCGCAAGAGAACTTTTTTTTCCATTGCCCGACCCATTTTCACCAACTGCTGATTGGTTTCTTAAGCATGCCCCTCAGAAATCCTCGGTATGGATAGTTCCAGATTACATGGCCTACCCGTTGATGTTCCGCGCACCGCATATTATTTATGCTTGGCAACTTGAGCCTTCCCAAAAACCTGATCCCCAATTTCGTCGTTTAGCAGATATCCATTTTAAGGGTCTGGCGATGCCTGATTACATCGTTGCTTTTGGGCCGGTGGTGCAAGAAGTTCGAGCGCTTTGCAGTCAATGGGCGATGCAAGGGGTTTGCTATGTTGAAGAAGCCCGTCTTCTTACCTTCTGGAAAGACCTTTACCGACCTGAGCTTTTTTGGAGAACCTTTAAACCCATCGAAAAATTTGATCCCAACACCGAGGCTATTTATATTTTTCAGAAGCAACCGTAGATTTGGGTCGCGTAGCTTCAGCTTGTTATCGAGGAGAACTTAAATAGCATAACCCGTTTATGGCCAAAGACTCCAGAAAACAGGGATTTTCTGTCGAGGCGACCTTGGTGCTCCTTTTAGGGGGGATTCTGGCTTGGGGGTGGCTGACCACCGGTCCTTCGAACCAGGAATTGCTGGCCAACTATGCCAAGGCAAAGGATGTCGCCAACCTGATCTGGGAAAACAAAGGGTTTGCCTGGTGGTCGCCCGCTTACCTGGGCGGAGCGCCGACGGCCCCTTTGGCCGGGACTGCCCTGACCATGTTCTGGATGTGGCTGGGCGGATTTGCCGGCGATCCAGTTGTTGGCGGAAAGATCATGGGTTTTGTGGCGCTGCTGATTTCGGCTCTGTTCATGGTCGCTTTCCTGAAACGCCTCACCGGAGATAACCGGGCTGCCTGGATCGGGGCCTTTCTTTATGCGCTTGGACCGCAGGCCGCCTTGCGCCTTGCCGGCAACGAACATATGCCTGTGGTTTTTTCCATGCCCTATCCGCCCCTGATCGGCTGGGCCTTGCTGGAAATCGCCACGCGCAACTCGGGTAAGGGTATTCTTATCCTCGCCATGGCCGTGGCGGCCATGAGCCTCACCTTCAATAAAATTGCCGCTGTTTTCGGTCCGGTCGCGCTCGGTCTCGCCATCTGGCTGCATTTCCAATACCCGTCCAAGGGCATGCCCCTTCTTAAAGGCTGCCTCCTGGCTGCAGGGGCATGGCTGGTCTTGGCGGTCTTGCCCCAGCTTCCGGGGTTGCGGGAAACCGGCCGGATGACTCTGTTCAGCACCGACCCTCTGGCGGGATGGCAGTCCAGTTTCTCCATCAAGGCCCCGCTTTCTTGGTTTGACCGGGGCGGCCTTCTGCTGGGCGGCATGCCTGGCAATTTCACGGTGGACGACGGCGGCTTTTATCTCGGCTTCATCCTGGTGGTCGCCACGGCAATTGCGGTGGAAAGCCGGCGCCGGGGAAATCCCTCCCCGCTTGACGGTCCCATCCGGATTTTTCTCGGACTCCTGCTTTTAGTTCACTGGTTCAGTCTGGGGCCTCGGAGCGGGTTGGGTGGCATTCTCGAGTTTTTGAAGTTCGCGCAGGGGCTGCAGGACTGGGTTCTGCCGTTTTTTTGGATCGCGGCTCTCGGACCTATCGCCGTTTTGGCGTTGATCTGGCCGGAAGGCAGATGGCGTTGGCCCACCTTCGCCATCGGACTGGCGGTCTATATGCTGGTTCCCGGGTTCCGGTTGTTCGAGTTACTGCCGCTGATCGGCACCGTCCGCGCCCCTTGGTCTTTCTGGCAGGTGGGCGGAGCCTTTTGTTTGGGGGCGGTGGGCGGTCTTGCCGTGGCCCGCCTCTGCCCCGGCAAGACAAGGCCCTGGATACCGGTGACGGCTCTGATCCTGGCGGCGGTTGATTTCACCCCGTATTACGCAAAATATTTCCAACCCCGTCTGGAGGCCGGAACCTACGATGCCTTTGTCCAGGCGGGGGAATTCCTGAAAGGACAGAACAAGCCCGGCGGGATCCTGCCGCTTTCCGGTAGGTATTTTTACCTGCAACTGCCCCAGTTGACCGGGCGCCCCATCTCCACCGAGGCTTTCCAGTCTTACTTCATGTCCACGGGTATGCGTGCCCTGCAGGATGGCGGCAGCACATCCGCGGATCTGATGAAGATTTCCCTCAGCGCCCAGGGAGTTCGATACATCCTGATTGACCGTAAGGATGGGGACACCCCCGAACCCCTGCAGACCGCCTTCCGACAGCAGTACCCGCTGGTCTACGAGAACGAGTTTTTCACGATCCTGGAAAATCCCAGCTGCCTCGCCCCGGGATTTCTTGCCCGGAACTATGTCTCCATCCCAAGAAACAGTTATGCTTATTCCTCCGCAGATTTGGGTTTGCTGCGTCTGTACTTTCTTCCTGTCGAGCTGACCGGGGTGGAGATGAACGACCCGGCCCTCGCCGGGGTGATGAATCCGCAGAACGGGGAAGTGGAGCTCACCGCCTCCTTCCGCGACCGGGAAGGGGAGCCGTTTCGTGTCATGGACAGCAACTCGCTTCGCCGGGAGGGCTCCAACCGGATGCGCTTGAGTCTTTCCGGTGAGCCGGCGTGGTTCAGCGTCACCCAGGCCTGGCATCCGGACTGGAAGGTGCGGATCGATGGTGCACCGGCGGAACTTCACCGCATTTCTCTGGCCCTGCCTGGTTTCCGGGCGACACCCGGGTCGCGGGAAGCCACTCTTTCGTTTGAGCCTCCCGCATGGACATCCTTTGCTGTGTTGCTTGGACTGATCGGCTGGACCGGAAGCCTTGGCGGGGCGGCCTACCTCCGCTTCGGTCCGGCGCCCAAAAAATGGAAGAAATGGTGGGAAGGAGAGGAGACGGAAATCGAGGCCCCCGCAGAAAGAGTTGTTTCGAGAAAAAAGGAGGAGCGGGGGCAGGGGTCGACCGCAAAAATCCAAAAATTTCTGGTGATTCTTCCCACCTACAACGAGGGAGAGATGATTGAGCATGTCCTCGAGGAGATCCTGACCAAGGCGCCCGGGGCGGAAATCCTGGTGGTGGATGACAACTCGCCCGACGGCACGGCCGCCAAGGTCAGGAAAGCGACGGCTTTCGGTAAAAAGATTCACCTGCTGGAACGGCCGGGAAAAGCCGGTCTCGGCTCCGCCTACAAGGAGGGGTTTCAGTGGGCCCTGAAAAGGGGTTACGACGCGGTGGTGGAGATGGATGCGGACCTTTCCCATGATCCGGCGGATGTGCCGAAACTCCTTCAGGCGTTGAGTGACGGGGCGGATCTTGCGGTGGGATCGAGGTACCTGCATGGGGTGCGGGTGTTGAACTGGCCGCAGTCCCGTCTCTGGGTGAGCA